>JAEAMG010000113.1_pt1 | contig 127200 bp, 116 predicted proteins | sample 8958741 | NCBI WGS metagenome assembly JAEAMG01 (sample SAMN16933256, study PRJNA681125) | bioreactor sludge metagenome | isolation source: anaerobic bioreactor treating anionic surfactant - SDBS | place: India: Bengaluru | collected 2019-02-28
GCCGATGATAGTGCTGCAACCAGTGTGAAAGTAGGTTATCGTCAGGCTTGTTATATAAAAAAACCCCGCTAGGTGCGGGGTTTTTTTTCGTCTGCAGCGTTCATGGGATCAGATGCCCCAGGTAATGCTTTCACCTTCTGCCTTGGCCGAGCGCAGCATCTCCATCAAGGGATAGGCGCGCTGCGAAAAATGCACTTTTTGCGCGCGCGCATGGGCGCCCGATTCGCCATCTTCCAGCGTTTCCGGCGTATGGGTATCGTGCTCGATGTCATTTTCCGGATGCAATTTGCTTTCCGCGACTTCTTTTTCCAGCAAGGCCAGGGCATCTCCTGCTTCCGTTGGCGTAATGACGCCGCGCGTGGGATTCTTGTGCAGGATGTCGAGGATACGCTGGGCATGCTCCTGGTACATCAGTACTTCAGGGGAGGATTTGGATTTGAATGAGATCAACATAAGCGCTTTCTGAAACTTGTTGTTAGTGTCGAAACAATATCACGACTTGAAACATCGCACAGGCCGTCCGATTGCCCGGATTGCACATTTGCAAGCCGGATATCGCCATCTGTTGGACAGCGCACGTATTTACAAGAGCTTGCTGACCGTGAAAACATCCGTTTAAGCGATCACTAAGTCTCAATCCAGTTTCACTGAGTCCATGAAGGTGTCGATGGTGTCACGCGACAGCTTGCGCTCTTCACCGAGAATGATGATCTGGAAGATGTGCTTGTCCTGTGCTACAAAACGGCCGACCAGCAGGACAGGCTTGCCTTGCTGCGTGCCGCTGGCCTCGATGCTGAGCGAACTGCGCTGATGTATTCCGGCAGCAGTGCTGCTGGCTGCCGATGCGGACTTTTCGCTGCGTACAGTGCCGTTGATATTTTTCAACAGGGCGGTCTGCATGGCGGGCAGGGCCGCTTGCGCCTGTTCTGCGTTGTCGAGCACGGCACTGCCGATGGCGAAGGTATTGCCATCAACCTCGCTCGCCGTCATGGTCAGGCTGACTTTCTTGCCATCGAGATCGATCTCGCGCGTCAGCACGGCCGGCTTGCCTGGAAACAGGGCCGTGAACTGAGCGTCGGGGCTGCGATAGTCGCGCCAGTCGAATTTCGGACTGCAGGCGGACAGGACGCTGGCGGCCGCGAGCGTAGCCAGCAAGAGAGCAAGTGATGGTTTTTTCATCAGCAGATGGTAGCAGTGCCGCCAGTCACGCGCAATCGCGTATGTGTGGCGTTCATTGCTCTCCTTACATTTCACGCAGTACGCGCCGGTACTGGATCGCTTCGGCGACATGCGGCTGCGTGATCGTGGGGCTGCTTGCCAGGTCGGCGATGCTGCGCGCCACGCGCAGTACCCGGTGGTAGGTGCGTGCCGACCAGTGCAGGCGCGCCATGGCGCCATGCAACAACTGTTCGCCATGTGGCTCCAGGCGACAATGCTGTTCGATTTCCGTGCTGCTCAGGCGCTGGTTCGCTTTCCCCTGGCGTGCCAGCTGCAGGGCGAAGGCTGCCGCTACCCGCGTGGCGATGGATTGCGTGCTTTCGCCGGCGCCTGCGTGCCGCCCCAGCGCCGCCGCTGGCATGGCGGCAACTTCGATTTGCAGGTCGATACGGTCGAGCAGCGGGCCGGACAGGCGACTGCGATAGCGCAGCACGGCGTCCGGCGTGCAGCGGCAACGGCCGGAAGCATGCCCCAGGTAGCCGCACGGGCAGGGATTCATGGCGGCGATCAACTGAAAGCGGGCAGGAAACTCGGCCTGGCGGGCCGCACGCGAAATGCTGATGACGCCCGATTCCATGGGTTGGCGCAAGACATCGAGGACCCGGCGCTGGAATTCGGCGATTTCATCGAGAAACAACACACCGCAGTGTGCCAGCGAGATTTCTCCCGGGCGCGGCAGGTTGCCGCCGCCCACCAGGGCCACGCCGGACGCCGTCTGGTGCGGGGCACGATAGGGACGGCGTTTCCAGTGTTCCACCTTGAAGTGGCCGCCCAGCGAATGTACGGCGGCCGATTCCAGTGCCTCTGCATCGCTCATGGGCGGCAGCACGCCGGGAAACCGGCTGGCCAGCATGGTCTTGCCCGCACCCGGCGGTCCCACCATCAGCACGTTGTGGCCGCCCGCGGCCGCCACTTCCAGTGCGCGTCGCGCCTGCTGCTGGCCCTGTACATCGGCAAAGTCGGGATACGCAAAAACCTGCGCTGCCAGCACGGGTTGATGGCGTTGCAGGGCCATCTGGCTGGCGGGCGCGGCAAAATGCGCGCAGACCTCGAGCAGGCTGTGGGCGGGATAGATGCAGGCATCGCTGACCAGCGCCGCCTCGTCCGCGTTCGCTTGCGGCAGGATGAAGGCGCGTGGTGTGCCCGATTGGCTGCGCTGCATGGCAAAAGTCATGGCCAGCGCACCGCGGATGGGGCGTAGCTGGCCCGACAGTGACAGTTCGCCCGCGAATTCGTAGTGGTGTAGTTGGTTGCCCGGCAATTGGCCGGAGGCGGCCAGGATGCCCAGCGCAATGGGCAAGTCGAAGCGGCCCGATTCCTTGGGCAGGTCCGCAGGCGCCAGATTGGCCGTGATGCGCCGCGCCGGCATTTCAAAGCCGCAGTTTTGCAGCGCAGCGCGGACGCGGTCGCGCGATTCCTTCACTTCCGTATCCGGCAGGCCGACTATCGTAAACGAGGGCAAGCCATTGGCAAGGTGGACTTCGACACTTACCTCGGGTGCCTCCATGCCGGCCAGGGCGCGGCTTTTCAGGACGGCCAGACTCATCAGACTCCCCTGTGGCGCGAGCGCGGTCAGGATCAGTCTAGCGCTTGAAGCGCTGTCAGGCTTGAGATATGCCAGCAAGGCGGCGTATAAGGCGACCTTGCTGGCGGTACGTTATGCCTTTGGGTCGTTCAGGCGCGTTTCCAGTTCGATCAGGCGCAATTCCAGTGCATCGAGCTTGGCGCGGGTCTTGGCCAGCACTTGCGCCTGGATATCGAATTCCTCGCGCGTGACGAGATCGAGACGGGCGAAGCCCTGGGTCATCATCGATTTCACGTTTTTCTCGATATCCTTGGCCGGCGAGTTCTCGATGGCCTGGTGAATCTTGCCTTGCAAGTCGTTAAAGAAGGTATTCATGTCCATGGTCAGTCCTTTTATGGTGCGGCATGTGCATCGCACCATTGCGGTGCACAGCGGTGTTAATCTGGTGCGGAAATGGGTAAATCCACAACGCTTCAGCAGCCCATTTCCGCATGCCCAATGGCTTGCAGGGTATGTATGGACGGAAATGCACCTGTCAAGGTGGCAAGAGAGCTGGCACGTATTCTGCTAAAGAAGGTATGAACGCTTTGTGATCTCCAGCCAAGATTTTAAACCTCAACCGCTTTAAAAGTTCAATAAAAGGAAATCGCCATGAAGAATCTCTCCAAGAACATGACTTTAGTAGCAGCGTTGACGCTGGCCATGACCGCCGTGTGCGGTAGCGCCATGGCCCAGGATGCAGTGGCAGCGCCTGCTGCGGCCGAAGCCGTACCTGATAACGTGGTGAGCTACAACGTGGCATTGACCACCGACTACCGCTACCGTGGCGTGTCGCAAAGCCGTCTTGACCCAGCCATCAGCGGTGGTGCCGACTATACCCACAATCCGACGGGCCTGTATGTGGGCACCTGGTTGTCGAGCATCAAATGGATCAAGGATGGCGGCGGCGATACCAATCTGGAATGGGATATCTACGGCGGCAAGCGGGGCGAGATCAGCAAGGATTTTACCTATGATGTGGGCGGCCTGTACTATTTCTATCCCTCGAATGGGCTGAGCACCAATGCCAACACTTTCGAGTTGTACGGCCAGCTTGGCTACGGCCCTGCCTATATCAAGTACTCGCACTCGACGACCAATCTGTTTGGTGTCGCCGACAGCAAGAACAGCGGCTACCTCGATGTGGGTGCGAATATCGATATGTACGAAGGTTATCTGCTGAACCTGCATGTGGGCCGCCAGAAGGTCGCGCACAACGATTCCCTCAGCTACACCGATTACAAGCTCGGTGTCACCAAGGATTTCGGCATGGCAACCGTTGCCCTGGCCTACGTCAAAGCCAATATCACGTCGCTGGCACCGAATGGCAAGAACCTGGCGAAATCCGGTCTCGTGCTGACCGTGTCCAAAACCTTTTAAGCGAGACTGCCATGAAAATGATTACCGCAATCATTAAACCATTCAAACTGGACGAAGTGCGTGAAGCCTTGTCGGCTATCAATGTGCAAGGCATTACCGTCACCGAAGTGAAAGGGTTCGGCCGCCAGAAAGGTCACACGGAACTCTACCGTGGGGCTGAGTATGTCGTCGATTTCTTGCCAAAGACCAAGATTGAAGCGGCCGTCGATGACGCCATTGTCGACCAGGCCATCGAAGCGATCGAAGGTGCCGCGCGTACCGGTAAAATTGGTGATGGCAAGATTTTCGTCTACAACCTGGAACAGGTCATCCGTATCCGTACCGGTGAAACCGGCAACGAAGCGCTCTAAGGGGAATATTGATGCATAAAAATATAACAAAATTGCTCGCCGGGATAGCCTGCCTGTGTGCGTTTGGCATCGCCACGCCAAGCTTTGCCGATGCGCCCGCCAAGACGGAGGCGGCCACGACCACGGCCGTCGCCGCCCCCGCCGTGACGCCGGTGCCTGACGCCGCGCCCGCTGCCGCCGCTCCGGCCCCGGCCGCTGCTGCGCCAGTCGCCGCGCCCGTCGCCAACAAGGGCGATACCAGCTTCATGATGATCAGCACCTTGCTGGTGATCTTGATGACCATCCCCGGCCTGGCCCTGTTCTACGGCGGCCTGGTGCGTTCGAAGAACATGCTGTCGGTGCTGATGCAGGTGTTCATGGTGTTCGCGCTCGTCATCGTGCTGTGGTGCATCTACGGCTACTCGATCGCCTTCACGGAAAAAACCGCCTTCTTCGGTGGCTTCGACCGCCTGTTCCTGAACGGTATCTGGGATCCGGCCAAGGGCACGTTTGCCGCCGCCGCCACCTTCAGCAAGGGTGTCGTCATTCCCGAGTTCGTCTTCGTGGCTTTCCAGGGCACGTTTGCCGCCATCACCTGCGCGCTGATCGTTGGCGCCTTTGCCGAGCGCGCCAAGTTTGCCGCCGTGCTGGCCTTCGTCGTGCTGTGGTTCACGTTTGCCTACCTGCCAGCGGCCCACATGGTGTGGTTCTGGACCGGTCCTGACCTGATCACCAACGCCGCCACCTCGGCCAGCGAAGCCCTGAAGGCTGGCTGGATCTGGCAAAAAGGCGCGCTGGACTTCGCCGGCGGCACCGTGGTGCACATCAACGCCGCCGTTGCCGGCCTGGTAGGCGCCGTCATGATCGGCAAGCGCGTCGGCTACGGCCGCGAATCGATGGCGCCGCACTCGCTGACGATGACCATGATCGGTGCCTCGCTGCTGTGGGTGGGCTGGTTCGGTTTCAATGCCGGTTCCTCGCTGGAAGCGGGCGATGTGGCGGCATTGGCTTTCGTCAACACCTTGCTGGCCACTGCCGCCGCCACCCTGTCGTGGGTATTTGGCGAGTGGATCAGCAAAGGCAAGCCATCCATGCTCGGTGGCGCGTCCGGCGCCGTGGCCGGCCTGGTGGCGATCACCCCGGCAGCCGGCTTTGTCGGCCCGATGGGCGGCCTGGTCATCGGCTTGCTGGCCGGTGTCATCTGCCTGTGGGGTGTGAATGGCCTGAAACGCCTGATCGGCGCCGATGATTCGCTCGACGTGTTCGGCGTGCATGGCGTGGGCGGCATCCTGGGTGCCTTGCTGACGGGTGTGTTTGCTGCACCACAACTGGGCGGTCAAGGCATCTTCGACTATGTCACTAACAAGATGTCGGCGGATCCGTACTCGATCGGCCATCAGGTGTGGGTGCAGGCGCAAGCGGTCGGCACCACCATCATCTGGTCGGCCGTGGTCTCCGTCATCGCCTATAAACTGGTCGACATCGTCATCGGCCTGCGCGTACCGGAAGAAGAAGAGCGCGAAGGCCTCGATATCACCAGCCATGGCGAGCAGGCATATCATGGTTAAATGATGGCAATATGGCATGCCAGCGCCCCGGCGCGGCATGTCAGGCTGGAAAAGGCACCTCGCTGAGGTGCCTTTTTTTCGTTGTGGGAATGGAAAAGGTCTTTAAAACAAGGCTTTTGCCCCGATTTGGGGTACTTACACGGTAATATAGTCGGCAGTTCTGTGTGCTTTTTTGAATACTGCACATAATTTAAGGATGTAACTATGGTTCCCCATCTCGTCACGGCCCTGACCGGACCGCTGCTCGACCTCGAAAAAAAGATTCTGGCCGCGACGCCGGCCATTGAGCGCTGGTTTCGCATGGAGTGGCAAGAGCACACGCCGCCCTTCTATTGCTCGGTAGACTTGCGTAACGCGGGCTACAAGCTGGCGCCCGTCGATACCAATCTGTTCCCTGGCGGTTTTCATAACCTGGCCACGGAAATGCTGCCCCTGTCCGTGCAGGCGGCCATGGCTGCCATCGACAAGTATTGTCCGGACGCCCGCAATCTGCTGATGGTGCCGGAATTGCACAACACCACGCCGCAATACCTGCAAAACGTGGCGCGCTTGATGCAGATCTTCCGCCAGACGGGGCTGCACGTACGCCTGGGCTCGTGGTCGCCCGAGATCACTCAGCCGACGCCATTGGCGTTGCCAGATGGCAACATGCTCGTCATCGAGCCGCTCGTGCGCCTGAACAACGGCCGCCGCCTGGGCTTGAAGGATTTCGACCCGTGCACGATCTTGCTGAATAACGACTTGTCGGACGGCATACCCGATATCTTGCAAAATATTCATGAGCAAAGCCTGCTCCCGCCGCTGCACGCGGGTTGGGCCTTGCGCCGCAAGAGCAACCACTACACGGCCTACGATGAAGTGGTGAAAAAATTCGGCAAGATGATCGATGTCGATCCGTGGATGCTCAATCCCTTCCACGCCAAGTGCAGCGACGTCAATTTCCAGGAAGGCGAGGGCGAAGATGCGCTGGCCGCCAGCGTCGACGTGCTGCTGGCCAAGATCCGCAAGAAATACAAGGAATACGGCATCAAGGAAAAGCCGTTTGTCATCGTCAAGCCCGATGCGGGCACGTATGGCACGGGCATCATGACGGTGCGCGATGCCAGCGAAGTGCGCGACTTGTCGCGCAAGCAGCGCGAAAAAATGTCGATCGTCAAGGATGGCCAGCTGGTAACCGACGTGATCATCCAGGAAGGCGTGCCGACCTTCGAAAGCATCAAGGATGCGGTGGCCGAGCCCGTCGTCTACATGATCGACCGCTATGTGGTAGGCGGTTTTTACCGCGTGCATGCTGAGCGGGGCGTGGACCAGAACCTGAACGCGCCCGGTTCGCAGTACGTGCCGCTGGCGTTTGCCCAGCAGCATGCGGTGCCGGACCTGAAGGCCAAGCCGGGCACGGCCGCGCCGAACCGCTTCTATGTCTACGGCGTGGTGGCGCGTCTGGCCTTGCTGGCCGCGTCGCTGGAAATGGAGCGCACGGACCCGAATCCCGAGGTGTATTGATCTACCCCTGCCGCTTGCCAGGCGCGGTGACTACCGCGCCTGGCGATCTCGGCTAGAATCAAGCATTTCTTATCCAGGCTCCCCGATTGGACGCACCATGAAAATTGCATTCCTTGCCGACCCGCTGGCAGGCTTCAAGACTTACAAAGATTCCACCTTCGCCATGATGCGCGAGGCGGCCAAGCGTGGCCACGCCGTGTACGCCTTCGAACAGAAGGACATGGCGCTGGAAGAGGGCATCGTCACGGCATTGGTCAAACATATCGAACTGACGGGCGACGAACACGACTGGTACAAGGTGGTCTCCACCGAGGAAGTACGCCTGTCGGCCCTGGACGCCATCATCGAGCGCAAGGATCCGCCGTTCGACATGGAATACGTGTATGGCACGTATCTGCTGGAACTGGCGGAAAAGCAGGGCGCCTGCGTCTTCAACAAGCCGTCCGCCATCCGCGACAACAATGAAAAGCTGGCCATTGCCCAGTTTTCCGAATTCACCTCGCCGACCCTGGTAACGTCGGATGAAGCGCGCCTGCGCGCCTTCCACGCCAAGCACCAGGACGTCATCTTCAAGCCGCTCGACGGCATGGGCGGCACGGGCATCTTCCGCGTCAAGGCCGATGGCCTGAACCTGGGCGCCATCATCGAGACCTTGAGCGAGAACGGCGCGCAAACCATCATGGCGCAGCGTTTTATTGCCGACATCGTCAAGGGCGACAAGCGCATCCTCGTCATCGGCGGCAAGCCGGTGCCGTTTTCGCTGGCGCGCATTCCGCAAGCGGGCGAAGTGCGCGGCAACCTGGCCGCCGGCGGCACGGGCGTGGCGCAGCCATTGACGGCGCGCGACCTGGAAATCGCTGAAAAACTGGGCCCGATCCTGGCCGCGCGCGGCCTGATGCTGGTAGGATTGGATGTGATCGGCGACTATCTGACGGAAGTCAATGTCACCAGCCCGACCTGCTTCCAGGAAATCATGCAGCAGACGGGTTTTGATGTGGCTGCCATGTTTGTCGACGCCGTCGAGCATGGCGTTGTGCAAGCGCAGCAGCGTCAGAAGGTGAAATGACTATGGTAGGGATTTTGCTCATGACACATGCACCGCTGGGACAGGCCTTCATCGCCGCCTGCGCGCATGTGTTTCGCGGGCCAACGGAACGGTTTGAAGCCATCGACGTCGTCGCCGACCAGGACCTGGCGGAGGTGCAGAAGCTGGCATCGGAAGCCATCTGCCGCCTCGACGACGGCTCCGGTGTGCTGGTGATTACCGACGTGAAGGGCGGCACGCCGTCGAACTGCTGCAACAAGCTGGCCGATGCGGGCAGGGTCGAAGTTATCGCCGGCATCAGCCTGCCGATGCTGCTGCGCGCCATCACGTATCGCCGCGACACGCTCGACGTGGTGGTGGAGATGGCGCTGGCCGGTGCGCAAAGCGGCGCCGTGCGCGTCGATAACCGTATCCGCGTGGGCGAATAGGGAAGTACAAGGCCGCCGCCCTGAAGGCGGCGGGTTTTATAGGCCAAGATTGTCATCAGCGTAGCGCATTCAGGGATAGAGACCATACAAAAATGATTCAAAAAGAACTCGAAATCATCAACAAGCTGGGACTGCACGCACGCGCCTCCGCCAAATTTACCCAGCTCGCCGCCAAGTTCAAGAGCGACGTCTGGCTGACCCGCAACGCGCGCCGCATCAACGCCAAATCCATCATGGGCGTGATGATGCTGGCCGCCGGCAAGGGAGCGAAAGTGACCCTGGAAGCCGAGGGCGATGATGAGCAGGCATGTGTCGATGCGCTCACCGCCCTGATTAATGACAGGTTTGGCGAAGGCGAGTAATGCCTGCCGAACGTAGCCGCAGCCGCATTCCGACAGGTCACCCCATGGCATCTTTCACGCTCCACGGCATCCCGGTCTCCCGCGGCATCGCCATTGGCCGCGCGCATCTGCTGGCGCCGGCCGCCCTTGACGTCAAACACTACCTGGTCGCCCAGGAACAGATCGAAGCCGAAGTCCAGCGTCTGCAAAACGCCATCGCCGCCGTCCACAAGGAACTGCAAACCCTGTGGAACGAGCTGCCGAAAGACGCGCCTACCGAACTGGGCGCGTTCATCGACGTGCATGCGCTGATCCTGTCGGATCCGTTGATCGCCGAAGCGCCGCTCGACATCATCCGTTCGCGCCATTACAACGCCGAATGGGCATTGCTGACGCAAATCGATGAATTATCGGCGCAGTTCGATGAAATCGAAGACCCATACCTGCGCGAACGCAAGGCCGACATCCAGCAGGTGGCCGAGCGCGTATTGAAAGTCTTGCTGGGCACGGAGCAGCTGCTGCCCAAGGCCGCCGCCGAAGACGAATTGATGGCGCAGATGATCGTGGTCGCCCACGACATTTCTCCGGCCGACATGCTGCAATTTCGCGACCGCTCCTTCATCGGCTTCATCACCGACGTGGGCGGACAGAACTCGCACACGGCCATCGTCGCGCGCAGCCTGGATATCCCGGCCGCCGTCGGCATGTCGCAGGCGTCGATGCTGATCGAGCAGGACGACTGGCTGATCATCGACGGCGACGCCGGCGTGGTCATCGCCAACCCCAGCGCGCTGGTGCTGGAGCAGTACCGCGAGCGCCAGGTGGCCATGCAGCGCGCGCGCAAGAAGCTGGGCAAGCTGAAAAAGACGCCGGCCGTCACCAAATGCGGTACCCCCATCACCCTGCTGGCGAATATCGAACTGCCCGATGATTGCGCGTTTGCGCTGGAGTCCGGCGCCAGCGGCGTGGGCCTGTTCCGCTCCGAATTCCTGTTCATGGGCCGCGCCCACAAGATTCCCACCGAGGATGAGCAGTTCGAGGCTTACCGCAACACGGTGCAGTCGATGAAAGGGCGCGTGGTGACCATCCGCACGCTCGACATCGGCGCCGACAAGCCGCTCGACCAGTCCGACCATACGGCCTTGAATCCGGCCCTGGGCCTGCGCGCCATCCGTTACTGCCTGGCCGAGCCGCAACTGTTCCTGACGCAGCTGCGGGCGATCCTGCGCGCCTCGGCCTTTGGCAAGGTGCGCATCCTGATCCCCATGCTCGCGCATGCGTTCGAGATCGACCAGTCGCTGGCCATGATCACGCAAGCGAAGGCCAGCCTGCGCGAGGAGGGCGTCAAGTTCGACGATGCCGTCGAAGTGGGCGCCATGATCGAAATTCCCGCCGCCGCGCTGGCCCTGCCCATGTTCGTCAAGCGCATGGATTTCCTGTCGATCGGCACGAATGACCTGATCCAGTACACGCTGGCCATCGACCGCGTCGATTACGAAGTAGCGCATTTGTACAATCCGCTGCACCCGGCGGTGCTGCAACTGATCTCGATGACGATCGCCGCCGGCCACAAGGCGGGCATCGACGTGGCCGTGTGCGGCGAGATGGCGGGCGACGTGAAGCTCACGCGCTTGCTGCTGGGCATGGGACTGCGCGAGTTTTCCATGCATCCGGCCCAGCTGTTAGCGGTCAAGCAAGAGATCCTCAACAGCGACCTGGGCCTGATCGCACCACAAATGCGAAAAATTATGCGTTCCATGGAACCAAATGTGATCGCGGAAGCCGTACATCAGTTGCAGCTCATGTAAACTGTCACCCTATCAGCATCAGGACACGTCGCGCGCGGCAAGAGGTGTCCTGATGCTACAGTTGCAGCACCTATCATCGCGGTGCTGCATCGACCATGGCCCGTGGGGCCACCCCCTTTTATAAACCGACACACATGTCATCCATTGGAATCGTTTCGCCGCAAACCATGTATTTTGCGCAACCCCTGCAGCTGCAAAGCGGAGCATCGCTGCGCGACTATATGTTGATGTATGAAACCTACGGCACCCTGAACGCAGAAAAATCGAACGCGGTGCTGGTCTGCCACGCCCTGAACGCCTCGCACCATGTGGCCGGCGTCTACGCGGACGAACCGAAAAGCACGGGCTGGTGGGACAATATGGTGGGACCGGGCAAGCCGCTCGACACCAATAAATTCTTCGTCATCGGCGTCAACAATCTGGGCTCCTGCTTCGGCTCGACGGGGCCCATGCACACCAATCCTGCCACCGGCAAGCCGTATGGCGCCTCTTTCCCCGTCGTCACGGTGGAAGACTGGGTCAGCGCGCAGGCGCGCCTGGCCGATGAACTGGGCATCGCCCAGTTCGCCGCCGTGATGGGGGGATCTTTGGGCGGCATGCAGGCGCTGGCGTGGAGCATCATGTTCCCCGAGCGGCTGCGTCATTGCGTGGTGATCGCCTCGACGGCCAAACTCTCGGCGCAGAATATCGCCTTCAACGACGTAGCGCGCCAGGCCATCCTGTCCGACCCCGATTACCATGGCGGCGACTTTTATGCGCATGGCGTGGTGCCGAAGAACGGCTTGCGCGTGGCGCGCATGGTGGGTCACATCACGTATCTGTCGAATGACGACATGGCCGAGAAATTCGGCCGCAAGCTGCGCGACGCGGCGCAGACGGGCGACTACAAATTCGGCTTCGGCATCGATTTCGAGATTGAATCGTATCTGCGCTACCAGGGCGACAAGTTCTCCGAGTACTTCGACGCAAACACCTACCTGCTCATTACCAAGGCGCTCGATTATTTCGACCCGGCGCGCGCGCATGGCGGCGACCTGGCCAAGGCCCTGTCGGGCACCAAGGCCAAGTTCTTCCTCGCCTCGTTTTCCACCGACTGGCGCTTCTCGCCCGAGCGCAGCCGCGAAATCGTCGAAGCGCTGGTGTGCAACCGCCGTCAGGTCACCTATGCGGAAATCGACGCGCCGCACGGCCACGACGCCTTTTTGCTGGAAGATGCGCGCTACATGAACATGGTGCGCGCCTATTATGGCCAGGTTTGGAACGATATCGGGACGGGCGTGCCCGCTCCTGCACCGCACACCGCCGTCCGCCAGGGCGCCAAGGAGACCGCATGACTTTTGACGAATTGAGCGCATTGCGCCCCGACCTGGCCTTCATTGCCCACTGGGTGCCGAACAACGCGCATGTGCTGGACGTGGGCTGCGGCGAAGGCGTGATGCTGCAGTACCTGCAAAGCGACAAGGAATGCAGCGGCTATGGCATCGAGATCGCCGACGACAAGGTGCTGGCCAGCACCCTGCGCGGCGTCAACGTGATCCAGCAAGACATGGAAAAGGGCCTGGCCATCTTTGGCGACAACAGCTTCGATACGGTGCTGTGCCTGTCGTCCCTGCAGATGATGAAGCAGGTCGAGCCGCTGCTGCGCGACATCGTGCGCGTGGGCGCCGAGGCCATCGTCTCCTTCCCCAACTTCGCCTACTGGCCGCACCGCGTGGCGCTGCTCAAGGGCCGCATGCCCGTGTCGAAATCGCTGCCCTACCAGTGGTACGACACGCCCAACGTGCGCTGCGCAACCATCAACGATTTCCGCGAACTGGCCGAGGAATGCGGCCTGGAAGTGATCGAGTGCGTCGCCCTGGCCGAAGGCAAGATGGTTTCCGTGCTGCCGAACCTGCGCGGCGACCTGGCCGTCTTCCGTCTGCGTAAAAAAGCGGTGCACTGATGACCACAAGTCCGGCGCCAGGCTGGCGTTCCTACGTCAGCGGCCGCATGCTGGCCGTGCTGGTGCTGGGCTTCAGTTCCGGCTTGCCCCTGTTCATCCTGCTGTACCTGTTGCAGGCATGGCTGGCCAAGTCGGGACTGAACGTCAAGGCGCTGGGGCTGTTCGCCCTGGTGCAGTTTCCGTACATCTGGAAATTCCTGTGGGCGCCGCTGATGGACCGCTACCGCATCCTGGGCCTGGGGCGCCGGCGCGGCTGGATGGCGGCCACGCAAGTGGCGCTGTTCTTCTCCATCGGCGCCATGGGCATGCTCGATCCGCTCACGCAGATCGGCCTGATCGCGGCGGCTGCCGGTGGCGTCGCTTTTCTGTCTGCCAGCCAGGACATCGTCATCGACGCCTACCGGCGCGAAATCCTTAGCGACAACGAGCAGGGCCTGGGCGCCGCCGTCATCGTCAACGCGTACAAGGTGGCGGGCATGGTGCCGGGCGCGCTGTCGCTGATCCTGGCCGACCGCATGCCGTGGCAGCCGGTCTTCTGGATCACGGCCGCCTTCATGCTGCCGGGCCTCGTGTGCACCTTGCTGATCAAGGAGCCTGCCGTCTACGGCTCGCCGCCGAAGACCATGCGCGAAGCGATCATCCTGCCGTTCCAGGAATTCATCGCGCGCGATGGTTGGCGTAACGCAATGTGGATCCTCGCTTTCGTATTACTCTACAAAATCGGCGACAGCATGGCCACGGCGCTGGCGACGAAGTTTTATCTGGACCTGGGGTTTTCCATGACGCAGATCGGCCTGGCCGCCAACACCACGGGTTTCTGGGCCAGCCTGGCCGGCGGCGTGGTGGGCGGCGTGTGGATGCTCAAGCTGGGCATCAACCGGGGCCTGTGGGTGTTTGGCGCGCTGCAGGCGATCGCGATTCTGGGATTCGCCTGGTTGGCACAGGTGGGGCCGAACACCATGCTGCTCAGCGCCGTGATCGGTTTTGAAGCCTTTGCCAGCCTGGGCCTGGGTGCGGCCGCCTTTGTCGCGTTCCTGTCGCGCACCACGGACCCGCGCTACACAGCCACGCAATATGCCTTGTTTTCCAGCCTGAGCGCCGTGCCGCGCACCCTGATCAATGCCTCGGTGGGCTTTCTGGTCGCGGAACTGGGCTGGTTTTCGTTTTTCATCGTGTGCTTCTTCCTGGCCTTCCCGGCCATGATGATGCTGCCTAAAATCGCTCCATGGAGGTCTGCCAATGGCACCAATATCCCTTAAACGTTACGCCATCCTGGCCAGCCTGTGCGCGGCCACCGCCCTGGCCCCCCTGTCCACCCACGCCCAGCAGGCGACGATGCAGGATGGCATCAAGGTGCGGCCCTTGTCGACCTCGCGCATCTTTGCCGGCGGCGCCGATTTCAATGCAGAATCGAAGCAGCAATATACGCAGCTGGTCAACGAAGCGAAGGAAAAAAACGCGCTGGTGCCCGACAGCGACCCGCAGGTCAGGCGTCTGCGCGCCATCGCCCAGCGCATTATCCCGTTTGCCACGCGCTGGAACGAGGCGGCGGCGAACTGGAACTGGCAGGTCAATCTGCTCAACTCGGACGAGGTCAATGCCTTTTGCATGCCGGGCGGGCAGATCGCTTTTTACAGCGGCATCATCACCAAGCTCAATTTGACCGACGATGAAGTGGCCATCGTCATGGGGCATGAAATTTCGCACGCGCTGCGCGAACACTCGCAGGCGCAGGCCGGCAAGGGCAACCTTGCGGCCGTCGGCGCCAAGCTGGCCGGCGCCGGGCTGTCAGCCTGGCTCGGCGTCGATCCGACCATCACCAGTACCGCCACGAATATGGCGGCGCAGGGCGTGATGCTGAAGTTCTCGCGCGACGATGAACGCGAGGCAGATTTGATCGGCATGGACCTGGCCGCACGCGCTGGCTTCGATCCGCGTGCCGGCGTGATTCTGTGGCAGAAAATGGCCGCCGTGAGCAAGGGCGCGCCACCGGAATTCCTCTCGACCCACCCGTCGGGCAAGGACCGCATCTCGCAGATGAACAGCCACATGGCGCAAGTGCTGCCCTTGTACGCGCGCAGCAAGGGCGTCAGCGTGGATGCCTTGCCGCCGTACCGCAGCACCGCCATCGCGCAGCGCTAGGATGTTGAAGCGTCACGCCGCCGCACCCTTGCCCATGCGCGATGGTGTGGCGCCCAGTTATCTGTGGTTGCCGGAAGGGCAGTGGCCGGACATGCTGTCGTTTCTGCTCGAGCGCTATCCGCAGATCAGCGCCGCGCAATGGCTGGACCGCATGGCGCGCGGCGAAGTGCTCAATGGCGATGGCGCAGTGCTCGGCCCCGACAGCGCATACCGGCGCGGCATGCGCATTTTTTACTACCGCGAGCTGGAACGCGAAACGCCGATCCCCTTCCACGAAGAGATTCTGTTTCAGGATGAACACCTGGTGGTGGTCGACAAGCCGCATTTTCTGCCGATGACGCCGGCCGGGCGCTTCGTGCAGGAGACCCTGCTGACGCGCCTGAAGAAAAGCCTGGACTGCGCCGAGCTGACGCCGATCCACCGCCTCGACCGCGAGACGGCTGGCGTGGTGATTTTTTCGCGCCAGGTAGCCAGCCGTGGCGCCTACCAGACGCTGTTCCAGCGCCGCGAAGTGCGCAAGATGTATGAGGCGCTGGCGCCCGTCCTGGCAGGCCGCGATTTTCCGTTCACGTATCGCAGCCGCATGGTCGAGGGCACGCAGTTCTTCCTCATGCGCGAGGAGGCGGGCGAGCCGAATTCGGAAACCGTCATCGACGTAATTGAGCGGCGCGGCGAGGTGAACCTGTACCGCTTGTACCCGCACACAGGGCGCAAGCACCAGCTGCGCGTGCACCTGGCTGCACTCGGCATCCCTATCGTCAACGACGCGTTTTACCCGCTGGCCCAGCCGTGCAAGGAAGACGACATGTCGCACCCGCTGCAGCTGCTGGCGCGCGCCATCGATTTCACGGATCCACGACATGTCGCACCCGCTGCAGCTGCTGGCGCGCGCCATCGATTTCACGGATCCTTTGAGCGGCGAGCCGCGCCATTTTGAGAGCCGGCGCATGCTGGCGTAAGCCGACGCCACCACGGACGTATCAGATCAGCCCTTGACCGTGTAATCGATGATCAACGGCGCATGGTCGGAAAACCGCTCGTCCTTGTAGACGCTGACCGTATGCGCCTGCGCTGCGATGCCGGGGGTGGCGACGTGGTAGTCGATGCGCCAGCCGACGTTCTTCGCGTAGGCTTGTCCGCGGTTGCTCCACCACGTGTACTGGTCTTCGCGCTTGTCCAGGCCGCGGTGCACGTCGACAAAGCCCACTTCGTCGAAGACGCGCGTCAGCCACGCGCGCTCCTCCGGCAGGAATCCGGAATTCTTCTTGTTGCCCTTCCAGTTTTTCAGGTCGATTTCGTGGTGGGCGATATTCCAGTCGCCGCAGATGACCACTTCGCGGCCCAGTGCCTTCAATGCCAGCAGGTGCGGCAGGAACAGTTCCATGAAACGGAACTTGGCTTCCTGGCGCTCCGGGCCGGACGAGCCGGACGGGCAGTACACGGAGATGACGGACAGGTTGCCAAAATCACAGCGCACGTAGCGCCCTTCGGCATCGAATTCAGGGCTGCCGAAGCCGATATGCACGGCATCCGGTTCCACCTTGCTGTACACGCCCGTGCCGGAATAGCCCTTTTTCTCGGCATAGTGGAAATGGCCATGGTAGCCGTGCGGGTTGAGGAATTCCGGCGTCATGTCGGGCAGTTGCGCCTTCAATTCCTGCACGCAGATGAAATCGGCCGTTTGCGTGCCCATCCAGTTGAAAAAGCCTTTTTTGGCGGCGGAACGGATGCCGTTCAGATTGGCGGAAATAATTTTTGGCATAGATTGAGAGTGAAAAGGGCGCTGGACGGGGCCGGCGGGCGCGGCACGGCGATTGTCTCGCCGCTGCGCGCGGATTAAAATACAGGCACTTTTAAAAAATGAGGCTAATGTGAATAATTTACGCCAGCAGTTTATCGCGTTTTCAGTATCCAAGGGAGTCTTGCGGTTCGGCGAGTTCACCACCAAGGCCGGGCGCCAGTCGCCGTACTTCTTCAATGCGGGCCTGTTCCATGACGGCGCCACCCTGGCCGAGCTGGCGCAGTTCTACGCGCAGACCCTGCTCGATTCGGGCGTTCAATTCGACATGCTGTTCGGTCCCGCCTACAAGGGCATCACCCTGGCGTCGGCCACCGCCGTGGCATTGGCCGGCAAGGGCCGCAACACCTCGTTCGCCTTCAACCGCAAGGAAGCCAAGGATCACGGCGAAGGCGGCACCATCGTCGGCGCCAAGCTGCATGGCAAAGTCGTCATCATTGACGATGTGATCTCGGCCGGCACCTCGGTGCGCGAATCGGTGGACATGATCCGCGCCGCCGGCGCCGAGCCTTGCGCCGTGCTGATCGCCCTGGACCGCATGGAGCGTTCGGGTCCGGATGGCCAGCTGTCGCCAAGTTCGGCGGTGCAGGAAGTATCGAAACAGTACGGCATTCCCGTCATCTCGATCGGCAACCTGGACGACTTGTTCGGCTACCTGAACGGCGCGGGCGCCGATCCGGAACTGCTGAAACATAAAGAGGCTGTTTCCGCATACCGCACCAAGTATGGCATTTAAGTAGTCCTCTCCAGCAGCGCCCGCAACCGCGGGTCGCTGCAGGCGGTGGCAGCTTGCGGGTGGCATTGCAACAGCCGCCGCAACAGCGCGCCGCCGATGCCGCGCCGGCGGAACGGCGGTTTCACGAACAGCATGTTCACCGTTACCCCGTTCGCGCACTTGCTGATGTCGAGCATGGCTACCTGCTGGCCGTCGATCCACGCGCACAGCGCGCTGTCCCCCTGCCAGTCGATCTGCATCATGCCAGCCATGGCTTGAGCGCCGCATGCAAGCCCAGGGCGAACAGGCCGGCAAAAAAGCACCGTTTGAATACCTGTGGCGCGATGCGCCCGCGCAGCCATTGACCGGCCAGCATGCCGGCCAGCGTCGGCAGCAGCGCATACGCGGAAGCGCCGGCCGCACTGAGGTTGAAGTCGCCGTGCAGGGCCAGGCTGGCCGCCAGCGCCACGGTCGATGCCGTAAACGCCAGGCCCAGTGCCTGCACCAGCGCATCGCGTGCCAGTCCCAGTGCCTGCAGATACGGCACGGCGGGGATCACGAACACACCCGTGGCGGCCGTCACCAGCCCCGTCGCCGCGCCCGCCATGGGGCCCAGCCAGGCTTCGTGCCGCGCCGGCACGCGCAACTGCAGCGAGAACAATCCCGCCAGCGCATACAGCATCAGCGCCACGCCCAGCGCGACGACGGCCCAGGTGCCGCTGTCCTGCGGCAGCAGGGCGCCGCCCGCCAGGGTACCGGCCATGACGGCGGCCAGCATGGGCCACAAACGGTGCAGCAGCGCGCGCAGGCCGGAGCCGGCCGCCAACTGCCAGACATTCGTCACCATCGACGGCACGATCAGCAGGGCGGCCGCCTGCACGGGCGGCATGACGAGGCTGAGCGTGCCCATGGCCACGGTCGGCAAGCCCAGTCCGACTACGCCCTTGACGAAGCCAGCGACGAGGAAGCTGGCGCCGACGGCCAGCAGGAATGACGTCTCCATCTTTTTTATCCACAGTAATTTTGCGTGGATTTTGCGCGCGCTGGGCGGTTTCGCCAAGGTGGATTATTTTGAGCCAGCCTAAGGGATAGCCGAAGGCTGATAAGATGGCGAAAAGGAGAGCTGTCATGCGCTTTGATCTGGTCGATTTGCAGCTGTTTGTCAACGTGGTGGAGGCGGGCAGCCTGACGGCGGGCGCCGCGCGCAGCCATCTCGCATTGGCCTCCAGCAGTGCGCGCGTGCGCGGCATGGAAGAGGCGCTGGGCATGCCCCTGCTGCTGCGCGGGCGGCGCGGCGTGGAGCCGACACCGGTAGGGCAGACGCTGCTGCATCACGCGCGCCTCGTGTTGCTGCAAATGGAGAAAATGCGCGGTGAGCTCGGCGAATTTGCGCGCGGTTTGAAAGGGCAGTTACGCCTGCTGTGCAATACCGCCGCGCTCAGCGAATTTTTGCCCGAGGCGCTCGGCGCTTTTCTCGACCGCCATCCGAACCTGACCATCGACCTGGAAGAGCGCCTCAGTTACGATATCGTCAAGGCCGTCTCGGAAGGGCTGGCCGACATGGGCATCGTTTCCGACTCGGTCGACATGCGCGGCTTGCAGACGTTTCTGTTCCGCCCCGACCGGCTGGTGGTCATCGCGGCGGCCGATGGCGTGCATCACCGTGCGCTCGGCCAGGATGGTGTCGTCGCGTTCTCCACGCTGCTGGATCACGATTTCATCGGCCTGGCCGACGACAGCGCGATGCAGCAGTACCTGGGCATGCATGCGGCGCGCCTGGGCCGTCCGTTGAAGGTGCGCGTGCGCCTGCGCAGCTTCGATGCCGTGTGCCGTATGGTGGCCAGCGGCGTGGGCATCAGCGTGGTGCCGCTGGCGGCGGCCAGCCGCTGCCAGCAGACGATGGCGCTGCGCTGCCTGGAGTTATCCGATCCCTGGTCGGTACGCAATCTGACGATTTGCGTGCGCCAGTTCAGTGAATTACCCCTGTATGCGCGCCAGTTGATCGATCATCTGAAAGCGTGACAGGGCATGACAGGAGCAGCAATGCGTTTTTCAGAAGACAAGATGGCCAGCCTGCCGTGCAGCGACCAGGTCGAACGTCCCATCCACATCTGGCAGCCGGAGCATCCCCGTGCCGTGATCCTGGCGATCCACGGCGGCATGGCGCATGCGGGCGATTACGTCACGCCAGCGCTGTATTTCCGCCAGCATGGCTTCGCCACCGTCAGCTTCGACATGGTGGGCCACGATGGCAAGCGCAAGGTGGATATCCCCTCGTTCGATGCCTTCCTCGACGATGAAGAGCTGTTCCTCGCCTGGGTCAAGCAGGCGTATCCCGGTGTGCCGATTTTCGTCATGGGTCATTCCATGGGCGGCCTGATCGCCACGCACCTGGGGCTGCGGCGTTTTGCGGGCGACCCGGCGATCAAGGGCTTTGTTATTTCATCGCCGTATTACGTGAATGCGATTCCCGTGCTGAAGGTGCTGCAGATGCTGTCCGGCTGGCTGGCGCAGCGCTTCCCGACGATGAAGGTACCGCTGGGGAATCTGACCATGCTGCTGACGCACGATCAAACCATCACCGCGCGCCATTTCCAGGATGAGCGCGACGGCATACGCGCCAGTGCAGCGTCGGTGCGCTTCGCCCATGCCTTGATGTCGGCGCAAAAGGAACTGGCGGGCGGCTTGTCGGACTGGCGCTTCCCCCTGTTCGCCGTGGTGGCGGGCGACGACAAGCTGGCCGACAGCCGCGCCACGGAAAGCCTGCTGCGCAGCGTGCCCGATGGCCTGCTCGACTATCACTACTATCCGGCCAATTATCACGAGAACTTCAATGAAGTGAACCGCGACGTGATCTTCGCCGCGATCCTGGCCTGGATGGAGAAACTGCTGGCACCCGTGCCGGCGTGAGGCGCCAGTATCGTTATAATCGGCTCAATGAATTGACCGCCGGTGCATGCCGGCCCGGTCCCCGCGGCACAGGGGAATACTCAAGGAACGAACGATGCGCTTGCTGATTGCCCTGTTACTCCCATGGCTGACCTTTTTCACGATCGGCCGGCCAATCGCCGGCATCATTTGCCTGATCCTGCAAATTACCTTGATCGGCTGGCTGCCAGCGACGATCTGGGCCGTATATGCGCTGAGCCAGTACAAGACGGACCAGAAGATCGCCGAGGCCATGCGCCGGCGCTAAGAGCCTATCCCAGTAGGGAGCGTCTTCTGCTGGCAGTTCATCAGGAGCGCGGACAAGGCGTGAGGAGGACGCGTGGCGAGCCACGCAACGACGAGCAACGCAGTCCCCGCTTCTGAGGGGCGCCAGCAGGGGATGTATTCATCTACTGAGATAGGCTCTAAGCTAAGACTGGCCTAAGCTGCGTTTCCTATCTTGAGTCAACCGACATGAGGAGAGTGAGATGGCACCAGACAGACGCGGTACCTTGAACCTGGCGGCGGCGATGCTCGCCGCCGGGTTATTGCTGGGAAGTGCGGCGCAGGCGCAGGGCGATAGCGCTTTGCCGCCCGTGCAAAAGAGCGGGGCGGTGGAGTATCTGAGCGGCGGCATCGGCCTCGATGAATCGACGGCCATCAAGAGCGCCAGCCGGCAATGGCCTTTGAGCCTGGTGTTTTCCGTGCAGGCGGCGGGCAAGGCGGAATTTGCCTCCGACGTGAAGCTCGAGATACGCGATGCCAAGGGCGCGCCGGTGCTGGAAACGACGGCCAGCGGACCGTTCCTGCTGGCGAAATTGCCACCGGGCAGCTACAGCCTGCGCGCCACCCTGGCCGGCAATACGTTGGCGCGCAAGGTGCAGGTCAAGGCGGGATCGTCCGCGCGCGTGGAGCTGGTCTGGCCGGCGGGAACGAACCAGGGCCGGCCTTGATGCCCGGCGACGGCAAGGCACCCGAGCGGGGCTTGTCGGCGCGGGGCTTGTCGACGCATATCCTGCCCACGTCGGCGACGATGGTCGGCGTGTGCATGACGGTACTGTCGATCGGCCACCTGGCGCCGCGCGGCGAGGTGCGCTTGGCCATTGACAAGCTGCTCGCCGTCGATGCCGTCGTTTTTCTCGTCAGCGCCGTGCTCTCTTTCATGTCGCTGCGCCCCGGCCAGTCGCGCGTGCGCTACGAATGGTTGGGCGAGCTGCTGTTCATTTGCGGCCTGGCCCTGCTGGCGCTGGGCGCCGTGGTGCTGGCCTTCGTCATCAACTGACCTCGGTCAGTTGACATCGAATCAGCTGACTGCGAGTACGCGCCCTTCGGCGGCGCTTTGCAGCGCCAGTTCGATCAGGCGTATCGTTGCCGCCGCATCTTCGGCCGCCACGGGCGCTGGTGCGCCGTGGCCGATGGCGTCGGCCATGCCCTGGTAAAAGTCCTGGTAGCGGCCGGCCTGCATGTCGAGGTGTTCACAATGGCCGTCCGGCTGCGTGCACAGGTGCAGCGCGCCGCGCACAGGGTCCACGCCCCAGCCGGGCTGGCCCGGCCTGCCGCCCGCCCTCAGGGCGTCTTCTTGCGGATCGAGGCCAAACTTCACGAAACTCCCCTTGTCGCCATGCACGGCGAAGCGCGCCGTTGGCGCTTTTACCAGGCAGCCGGCCTGCAGCACCACGCGCAGCCGGTCGTAGTACAAAACGATGTGCATATAGTCGACGGCTTGCGCGCCATCGCGCTGCAGGGCGATATCGGCGTACAGCTTTTCCGGCTGGCCGAACAGCTGCATGGCCTGGTCCAGCATGTGCGGACCCAGGTCGTACAGCAGGCCGCCACCGGGTGCGCCGGACTCGCGCCAGCGCTGGCGGATCTCCGGGCGGAAACGGTCAAAATGCGATTCGACGCTGGCGATGCGCCCCAGCGTACCCTGTGCCAGCAGCGCTTTCAGCGTCAGGAAGTCACCATCCCAGCGCCGGTTGTGATACACGCTGAGCACCAGCTTGCGTTCTTGCGCCAGCGCGATCAGGCTCCGCGCTTCAACGCTGGAAATGGTGAATGGCTTGTCGACCACCACGTGCTTGCCCGCCTGCAGGGCCGCTTGCGCCAGGCTGAAATGCGCCTCGTTTGGCGCGGCGATGACGACCAGCTCGATGGACGGGTCGGCAAACAGCTGCGCCGCATCCGCATACACGGTGGCGTGCGGCCAGTCTTTGTGCACAAGCTCCGGCTTGCTGGAGGCGACGGCAGTCAGCTCCAGGGCATCGATGGTGGACAGCACGGGAGCGTGGAAGGTGGAGCCGGCAAAGCCGTAGCCGACCAGGCCGGTCTTGATCTTGTTCATGGCGGGTTCACAGGTGCGTGGAAGAATCCATGATCATACCTGCAAGCGGGCGACGCATAAAAAAAGGACGCCGCAGCGTCCTTTTGCATGCATCTCGCGAAGATTACCCCGCCAGCTTGGCCTTCAGCAATTCCGTCAGCTGGGCCGGGTTGGCCTTGCCCTTGGAGGCTTTCATGGCCTGGCCGATCAGCGCGTTGATGGCCGCTTCCTTGCCGGCACGGTACTGCTCCACCGACTTCGCATTCGCCGCCAGCACTTCGTCGACGATGGCTTCCAGTGCGCCCGAGTCCGAGATCTGCTTCAGACCCTTGGCATCGATGATGGTGTCGACCAGGTGCTCGTCGTTCGATTTCGCTTCCCACATGCCGGCGAAGACTTCCTTGGCCGCCTTGTTCGAGATCGTGCCGTCGGCGATGCGCTTGAGCATGGCGGCCAGTTGTGCGGCGGAGACGGGCGCCTCATCCAGGTCCACGCCTTCGCGGTTCAGGGTCGACGCTACGTCGCCCATCAGCCAGTTGGCGGCGGCCTTGGCGTTTTCCTTGCCGGCCTTATCGACCACGGCGACGAAATAGGTGGCCATGGCTTTCGATTGTGTCAGCACCAGTGCATCGTATTCCGGCAGCGCGTATTCGCTGATGAAGCGCGCGCGCATGGCGGCCGGCAGTTCCGGCATCGAGGCTTTGACCGTGGCGATCCACTCTGGCGAGATGACCAGCGGCGGCAGGTCAGGGTCCGGGAAGTAGCGGTAATCCTGGGCGTCTTCCTTGCTGCGCATTTCGCGCGTTTCCTTGCGGTCCGGATCGTACAAACGCGTCGCTTGCACGACCTTGCCGCCGTCTTCGATCAGTTCGATCTGGCGGCGCACTTCGACGTGCACGGCTTCCTCGATGAAGCGGAAGGAGTTCAAGTTCTTGATTTCGCAGCGGGTGCCGAATTCCTTCTGGCCGACGGGGCGCACGGAGACGTTGACGTCGCAGCGGAACGAGCCTTCCTGCATGTTGCCGTCGCAAACGCCCAGCCACATGACCAGCGAGTGCAGCGCCTTGGCGTAGGCCACGGCTTCGGCGGCGCTGCGGATTTCCGGTTCCGAGACGATTTCCAGCAGCGGCGTGCCGGCGCGGTTCAAGTCGATGCCGCTCATGCCCGCATAGTCTTCATGCAGCGATTTACCGGCGTCTTCTTCCAGGTGGGCGCGCGTCAGGTTGACCGTCTTGGTGACGAATTCGCCATCCTTCTCGTAGCCGAAGGTCAGGGCGCCACCGATGACGACGGGGTCTTCGAACTGGCTGATCTGGTAGCCCTTGGGCGAGTCCGGATAAAAATAGTTCTTGCGCGCGAAGACCGAGTGCGGCGCCACGGTGGCGCCCACGGCCAGGCCGAAGCGGATCGCGCGGTCGACGGCTTGCTTGTTCATCACCGGCAGCACGCCTGGCAGCGCCAGGTCGACGGGGCTCGCCTGCGTGTTGGCGTCGGCGCCGTACTTGATCGGCGAACCGCTGAAAATTTTGGATTCGGTCGTGAGCTGCACGTGGTTCTCAAGACCGATGACGACTTCCCATTGCATAGTGTTCTCGCTTTTTTCTGGTGGCGCCGGCAAAGCGGCGCAAATATATAGTTAGATGCCGGCAGGAGCGCGCGTATGCCAGTCCGTCACTTGCTGGAACTGGTGGGCCACGTTCAGCAGCTTGGCTTCGCCAAAATAGTTGCCGATGATTTGCAGGCCGACAGGGCGCTTGCTGTTTTTCTCGCCAGTGCCAAAGCCGCATGGAATCGACATGCCGGGCAAGCCAGCCAGGCTGGTCGACAGGGTGTAGATGTCGGCCAGGTAGTTTGCCACCGGGTCGTCCGTCTTGTCGCCCAGGTCCCAGGCAACGGTCGGCGCGACCGGTCCCATGATGACGTCGCAGACGGCGTTCGGTCCATTTAATACGGCATCGAAATCCTGTGCGATCAGGCGGCGGATCTTTTGCGCCTTCAGGTAGTAGGCGTCGTAGTAGCCGTGGCACAGCACATAGGTGCCGACCATGATGCGGCGCTGCACTTCCGGGCCGAAGCCCTGGGCGCGCGACTTTTTGTACATGTCCTGCAAGTCCTTGTACTCGGCGGCGCGGTGGCCATAGCGCACGCCGTCGTAGCGCGACAGGTTCGACGACGCTTCGGCCGGGGCGATCATGTAGTAGGCGGGAATCGACAGGGCCGTGTTCGGCAGCGAGATGTCGACCAGGGTGGCGCCCAGTTTTTCATACTGCGCCAGCGCGCCGCGCACGGCCGCTTCCACGTCCTTGGCCAGGCCCTCGCCGAAGTACTCGCGCGGCACGCCGATGCGCAAGCCCGTCAACGGCTGGCCCAGTTCACGTGAAAAATCTTCCGTCACACCGCCCTGTTCCGGCGACAGGCTGGTCGAGTCGCGCTCGTCGAAGCCGGCCATGGCGCTCAAGAGCAGGGCGCAGTCTTCGGCCGAGCGGGCCATCGGGCCACCCTGGTCCAGCGACGAGGCAAAGGCGATCATGCCGAAGCGCGACACGCGGCCATACGTCGGCTTGATGCCGGTGATGCCACAAAAAGCAGCCGGCTGGCGGATCGAGCCGCCCGTATCGGTGCCCGTGGCCGCTGGCGTCAGGCCGGCGGCCACGGCGGCAGCCGAGCCGCCGGACGAGCCGCCTGGCACGGCCGTCTTGTCCCACGGATTGCGCACGGCGCCGAAGGCCGAGTTCTCGTTGCCGGAACCCATGGCGAATTCATCGCAATTGACCTTGCCCAGGGTGACCATGCCGGCCGCCTGGAATTTTTCCACCACGGTGGCGTCAAACGGGCTGGCGTAGTTGGCCAGCATTTTCGAGCCGGCCGTGGTGCGCCAGCCTTTTGTCACGAACAGGTCCTTGTGCGCGATCGGCACGCCCGTCAACGGCGTGGCCGTGCCAGCGGCGATGCGCGCGTCGGCCTCGGCAGCTTGCGCCAGGGTCAGGGCACGGTCGACGTGCAGGAAGGCATTCGAAGTGTCCGCTGCGATGCGGTCGAGGAAATGCGTCGCCAGCGCAACGGCGGAAATTTCCTTGTTCTGCAAGAGCGTGGACAGCTGTTTGATGGATTTTGTATGCATGGCGTTTCTATTTTGATATTCGGCAAGAAGGCGGGAGCGGCGCAACGGCGTGTTTATTCGATAACCTTGGGCACGAGATACAGGCCATCCTGGACTTTCGGTGCCACGGCCTGATAGGCATCGCGGTGATTTGCTTCGGTAGCGATGTCTTCGCGCAGGCGCAAGGCGATATTGTCCATGTGGGCAGCCAGCGGGTGGCTCAGGGGGGCCACGCCATCGGTATTGACGGCTTGCATTTGTTCCGCCAAGGCAAAAATCTTGTTCAATTGGGCCAAGGACGTGACGGCCTGATCGTCGGCCATTTCGAGTTGTGCCAGGTGGGCGATGCGTTTTACGTCGGAGAGTGTCAGGGACATGGCGAATGGCGCGGAGTGCCGCGCATTAGTATTAAGTTGGCGTTTCGATAAAACGCGAATATTTACTGCTTTTTTGCTCACAAAAGCCGGGGAATGCCGCGTAACTCGCGGCTGCAAGAGTCGCACTTTTCCATGGTTTTTGAGCAAATCGCATTCAAATTATAAGGTAGAATGGCGGGTTAATGCGTTGCCGGCGCTGATGGACCGCTGCCGCAGCATAGAAAAGATTGCGCAAGCGCCAAGCGAAACCCGGAAAAATCGTCTTCATGGATTTTCAGGGTACCTGAAAGCGCCCGCTTTGAAACTCCCCATAAACAGCTTTTGCGCAGCTCGATGCGCTACAGGACACTCATGTTTGGTTTTTTACGCAGGTATATCTCCACCGATCTGGCCATTGACTTGGGCACGGCCAACACCCTTATTTATGTGCGCGGCCTCGGTATCGTCCTGGACGAACCGTCCGTCGTCGCCATCCGCCAGGAAGGCGGTCCGAATGGCAAGAAGACCATTCAGGCAGTCGGCAAGGAAGCCAAGCAGATGCTGGGCAAGGTGCCGGGCAATATCGAAGCGATCCGTCCGATGAAAGATGGCGTGATCGCCGACTTCACCGTGACCGAGCAGATGCTCAAGCAATTCATCCGCATGGTGCATGACTCGAAATTCTTCCGTCCATCGCCACGCATCATCATTTGCGTACCGTGCGGTTCGACCCAGGTCGAGCGCCGCGCGATCCGCGAATCGGCGCTGGGCGCCGGCGCTTCGCAGGTGTACCTGATCGAAGAACCGATGGCAGCGGCCATTGGCGCCGGCTTGCCGGTATCGGAAGCGACCGGCTCGATGGTGGTCGACATCGGCGGCGGCACCACGGAAGTCGGCATCATCTCGCTCGGCGGCATGGTCTACAAGGGTTCCGTGCGCGTGGGTGGCGACAAGTTCGATGAAGCCATCGTCAACTACATCCGCCGCAACTACGGCATGCTGATCGGCGAACAAACGGCCGAAGCCATCAAGAAGGCCATCGGTTCGGCTTTCCCCGGTTCGGAAGTGAAGGAAATGGAAGTCAAGGGCCGCAACCTGTCCGAAGGCATCCCGCGCTCGTTCACCATCTCCAGCAACGAGATTCTCGAAGCGCTGACCGATCCGCTGAACAACATCGTCTCGGCCGTGAAGAACGCGCTGGAACAGACGCCGCCGGAACTGGGCGCCGACATCGCCGAAAAAGGCATGATGCTGACGGGCGGCGGCGCACTGCTGCGCGACCTGGACCGCCTGCTGATGGAGGAAACCGGCCTGCCGGTGCTGGTGGCCGAGGACCCGCTCACCTGCGTGGTGCGCGGTTCCGGGATGGCACTGGAACGTATGGACAAGCTCGGCTCGATCTTCTCCTACGAATAATCTGACAGAAGGGCCGGAAACCACTCCGGCCTTTTTTTGGTTTTGGCGCCGGCATTCGACCGGGGCCTGCACGTTGGCGCACTGCGCCTGGCCTGATTATTGGAAGTCATGGAATACAGTCCTCCGCCACTTTTCAAACAAGGCGCTTCCGCCCGCGTCAAGATGATGGTGTTCGCCGGCATTTCTATCGCCCTGTTGCTGGTCGATTCGCGCATGCACGCCTTGACGGCCGTGCGCCAGGCAGTCGGTACCGTGCTGTATCCGGTGCAGATGGCGGCCCTGGTGCCGCGCGATGTGGCGCTTGGCGTCGGCAACTACTTTTCTTCGCTGTCCGCCCTGGAAAAACAGGTGCGCGACCTGAAGCACGAACAAATCGCCTCGGCGCAGATCATGCAGCAGGCGCAGCTCAATATCGTTGAGAACAACCATTTGCGCAAGCTGATGGAAGCGCGCGAGCGCGTCCCCGTAAAGACCATGATGGCTGAAGTCCTGTATGACACGCGCGATTCGGCCACGCGCAAGATCGTGCTGGACCGGGGCATCCAGAATGGCGTCGAACTGGGCCGTCCCGTGATCGATAACCTGGGCGTGGTGGGGCAAGTCACGCGCGTGTTCCCGTTCACCTCGGAAGTGACCTTGCTGACCGATGAAGAACAGGCCATTCCCGTGCAGCTGCTGCGCAATGGCGTGCGCAGCGTGGCCATCGGCCGCGGCAAGTCCGGCACCATGGAGCTGCGCTTTACGGCCCCCACCGCCGACATCCAGATCGGCGACATCGTCATTACCTCGGGCCTCGACGGCCTGTATCCGGCCGGCCTGGCCGTGGCGCGCGTGACCCTGGTCGAGCGCAATGCGCATGGCCCGTTCGGCCGCGTCGTGTGCCAGCCGCTGGCCGGCATCGAACGCAACACCCAATTGCTCATCTTGATGACGTCGCCGGAGATCCCCGCGCGTCCGCCAGTCGAAGACGTCAAGACGGGCCGCAAGATCGCCGGCAAGATGGCGCCCATCAAGGACCCGGCCAAGGAGCCGGCCGCCGCCGGGGCAGCGACAGCGCCGGCCACCGCGCCGGCCACACCGGCCGCGAAGCCGCCCGCAAGCCCGGTTCCGAAACCGGCGACGCCGGCCGCTGCCGCAATACCTGCTGCCGTGCCACCGAAGGAAGCGACACGATGAACCGCCCGCATTACATCCTGCTGCCGGTCAGCCCCCTGTTCATCGGCTTTTCCCTGCTGTGCGCTTTTCTGCTGAACCTGCTGCCATGGGGGCAGTTCGTCGGCGTGCCCGATTTCGTCGCCCTGGTGCTGGTCTTCTGGGGCATACACCAGCCGCGCAAGGTCGGCATCGGCGTGGCGTTCTTCATGGGTTTGATGATGGACGTGCACGACTCGACCCTGCTGGGCGAGAATGCGCTGGCCTACACCTTGCTGTCCTACTTCGCCATCATGATGCACCGCCGCGTGCTGTGGTTTCCCATCCTGACGCAGGCGCTGCATGTGCTGCCGCTGCTGCTGCTGACGCAGGCGCTGCAATTGCTGACGCGCCTGATCGTCTCGGGCCGTTTCCCCGGCTGGCTCAATTTCATCGAGAGCTTCGTCGCCGTGGCCCTGTGGCCCTTCGTCACGTGGATCTTGCTGGCGCCGCAGCGCCGCGCCGTGGACCGCGACCATAACCGGCCGATTTGACGGGCGCCTGCCATGACTGAACTGAAAAATACCGAGCGCGAGCTGCATTTTTTCCGCATGCGCCTGACCATCCTGGGCGCGCTCGTCTTCGTCTGCTTTTCGCTGCTGCTGGCGCGCTTCATCTGGCTGCAGGTGATCAAGCACGAGGACTACGCGACCAAGGCCGAAGACAACCGCATCGCCGTGGTGCCCATCGTGCCCACGCGCGGCCTGATCCTCGACCGTAACGGCGTGGTTTTGGCGCGCAATTACTCGGCCTATACGCTGGAAATCACGCCATCGAAATTGAGCGCCAGCCTCGATTCGGTGATCGACGAGCTGTCGACCCTGGTGCAGATCGACATCAAGGACCGCCGCCGCTTCAAGAAGCTGCTGGAAGAATCGAAGAACTTCGTCAGCGTGCCGCTGCGCACGCGCCTGACGGACGAAGAAGTGGCGCGTTTCACGGCGCAACGCTTCCGCTTCCCCGGCGTGGAGGTGCAGGCGCGCCTGTTCCGCCAGTATCCGATGGGTGAAATCGCCTCGCATGTGGTGGGCTTCATCGGCCGCATCAACCGCAATGAAGCCAAGGCGCTGGAAGAGGGCGACGATGCGGCCAACTACAACGGCACCGACCATATCGGCAAGGAAGGCCTGGAAAAAAGCTACGAGAAGCAGCTGCATGGCACCACCGGCTACGAAGAAGTGGAAGTGTCGGCCGGCGGGCGCGCCATGCGCACCCTGTCGCGCACGGCGGCCATCCCTGGCAACAACCTGATCCTGTCGATCGACATCGAACTGCAAAAAGTGGTCGAGGAAGCGTTCGGCGAATGGCGTGGCGCGGCCGTGGCGATCGACCCGGCCACGGGCGACATCCTGGCCTACGTCTCCAAGCCCGGCTACGACCCGAACCTGTTTGTCGACGGCATCGACCAGCAAAGCTGGAATGAACTCAATACCTCGCTGGACCGGCCGATGGTCAACCGCCCCCTGTCCGGCACCTATGCGCCTGGCTCGACCTTCAAGCCCTTCATGGCGCTGGCCGCACTCGAACTGGGCAAGCGCACGCCGAGCCAGTCGATTTCCGATCCCGGTTTCTTCATCCTCGGCGGTCACACCTTCCGCGACGACAAGGTGGGCGGCCATGGCACAGTGGACATGCACAAGTCCATCGTCGTGTCCTGCAACACCTATTACTATCAGCTGGGCCGCGACATGGGCATCGATGCCATCCACGACTTCATGAAGCCGTTCGGGTTCGGCCAGCTGACGGGCATCGACCTGAATAATGAAAAGACGGGTGTGCTGCCGTCGACGGAATGGAAGCGCAACCGCTTCAAGACGCCACAGCAGAAAAAATGGGTGGGTGGCGACACGATTTCGGTGAGTAACGGCTCCGGCTACAACTCGTATACGCCGCTGCAGATCGCCCACGCGACGGCCAACCTGGCCAATAACGGCGTGGTGATGAAGCCGCATCTGGTGAAGATCATCGAAGATGCGGCCACGCGTGCGCGCACCCTGACGGTACCGAAGGAAAGCTACCGCATTGCGCTCAAGCAGGAAAACATCGACGTCATCAAGCGCGCCATGGTGGGCGTGACCAGCGAGCAGGGCGGCACGGCCGCGCGCATCTTCACCGGAGTGCAGTACACGGTGGGCGGCAAGACGGGGACGGCGCAGGTGGTGGGCATCAAGAAAAACGAGAAGTACAATGCCAAGCTGCTGGCCGAACGCTTGCGCGACAATGCCTTGTTTACGGCCTTCGCGCCGGCCGACAAGCCGCGCATCGCCATCGCCATCGTGGTGGAAAACGCGGGCTTCGGTGCCGGCGTGGCTGCGCCGATCGCGCGCAAGGCGCTCGACTACTACCTGCTGGGCAAGCGCCCTAGCGACAAGGAAAAGGACACCACCAAGGTGCCCAAGGAAGATGTCGATGAAGTGCGCACCCTGGAAGAAATCACTGACGAGCAGGCCGCCCCGGCGGCCCCTGCCAGGCAATAAGGAAGCACATGCCCATTAACGAAAGGCGCTCGCTGTGGCGGCGCGCCAAACCCTATCTGGCGGTATTCGATCCGCCGCTGATGATCATCATCCTGATGCTGCTCAGTACCAGTCTGCTGACCCTGTATTCGGCCAGCATCGGCATCCCCGGCAAGATCGAGGACCACCTGCGCAACATCCTGCTGTGCTTTTTCGTCATGTGGGTGGCGGCCAACATCACGCCGCAGATGATGATGCGCATCGCCGTGCCCGCGTACACGGTATCGGTGATCTTGCTGGTGGCCGTGGCGCTGTTCGGCACCATCAAGCTCGGTGCGCGGCGCTGGCTGCATATCGGCGTGATCGATATCCAGCCGTCCGAATTCCTGAAGATCGCCACGCCGCTGATGCTGGCCTGGTTCTTCCAGCACAATGCGGGCGCCCTGCGCTGGAAATCGTTCCTGATGGCGGCCGTGCTGCTCCTGGTGCCCGTCTACCTGATCGCGCGCCAGCCCGATTTGGGCACGGCGCTGCTGGTGGTGGCGGCCGGCTTTACCGTCATCTTCCTGGCCGGCCTGTCGTGGAAAGTGCTGGCCGGCCTGCTGATCACCTTTGTGTCCTGCCTGCCGATCGCCTGGTCGCACCTGCATGATTACCAGCGCGACCGCGTGATGATGCTGATCGACCCGACCAAGGACCCGCTGGGCAAGGGCTTCCATATCATCCAGTCCATCATCGCCATCGGTTCCGGCGGCATGACGGGCAAGGGCTGGACGCACGGCACCCAGGCCCACCTGGAATTCGTTCCGGAGCGCACCACCGACTTCATCTTCGCTGTATATTCCGAGGAATTCGGACTGGTCGGTAACTTGATCCTGATGCTGATGTATTTGCTGCTGGTGGGACGGGGGATGATGATCGCCGCCAACGCCCCCAGTTTTTTCACTCGCCTGCTGGCAGGAGCGATAACAATGATTTTCTTTACGTATGCGTTTGTCAACATGGGCATGGTCAGCGGCATCGTGCCGGTGGTCGGCGTTCCCCTGCCTTTCCTCAGCTATGGCGGCACCGCGCTGCTGACCCTGGGCGTGGCTACCGGTATCCTGATGAGCATCCAGCGCCATCGCAAGCTGGTGCAGACCTGATGCGCGCGCCTGTCGATACCGTCGCCATGCGCGGGTTGAGCCTGGCGGTCTTGCTGACCCTGGCCGCCTGCGGCACCACGCCGCACAAACCCGCATCGAACAACGTGCCGCTGCCGTCAGGCGGCAAGGTCAAGTCCCCCGTGCGCCAGGACCCCACCCTGCCGGCGCTGCCGGCGGCCGGCTCCGGGCGCGGCGGCTACTACAAGGATGACGGCCCGGGCGAGAATCCGCCGGCCAACCTGCGCGACGTGCCCGATGCGGAAGTGCGCAACGAGCCGTATTCGACGCGCTCGAATCGTCCTTACGTTGTGTTCGGCAAGACGTACACGCCGATCACCGACAACGAACCATTTACGCAGAAGGGCACGGGCACCTGGTATGGCAAGAAATTCCATGGCCAGCGCACTTCGTCGGGTGAAATCTACGACATGTACAAGATGACGGCGGCCCATCCCACCTTGCCGATTCCGTCGTATGCGCGTGTGACGAGCATCGACAGCGGCGAACAGGTGATCGTGCGCATCAATGATCGTGGTCCCTTCCACGCCACGCGCGTGATCGACGTGTCCTACACGGCGGCGCTGAAACTGGGCTTCCTGGGCAAGGGCAGCCACCAGGTGGTCGTGGAACGGCTGCTGCCGGCCGATATCGATGCCATCCTGGCTGCCCGCGCGGCACCCAAACCGGCACCGTTGACGCCTTCCGTGGTAGCCATTTCCATCGATACGCCGGTGGAAACGGGCGCCGTGGTGCAGCCGGAAGTGTCGACGCAAATGCTGCCCGTCGATGCGACGGTCGCCATGCCTGCCCCGACGGTGCTGGCCAGCGGCTTTTATCTGCAGCTGGGCGCCTACTCGCGCGCCGATAATGCGGAAACGGGGCGGTCGCGCCTGGCGCCATACGCGGCGGCCCTGGGTACGCTTGGGGTGGTGCAGGCCGGTAAGCTGTTCCGCCTGTACGGCGGACCGTTCTCCAGCCGTGCCGAGGCGGCACGGGCGGCGGCGAATTTGCCGGAATCGACGGGTATCAAGCCCATCGTCATCGAACGATAAGCGTAGGTCGGATTAGCGCGCAAGCGCGTAATCCGACGCGATTGTCAGGTGTCATTTACAGGAGCGCAGTTCCTGCTCTTCGAACTGCTTCGTGATCTCGGCCAGCCGCGCGCGCGTGGCGGCGTCGAGGTCGCGGAACTGGTAAGCGAACTGCTTGCTGGCGCTATAGCGCGGCGCGACGCGGGCGCTGTGTACGCCCTGCTTGTTGAGCGATGCCAGCTGGCTTTGCGCGCTGGTTTCCGACTTGAACACGCCCAGTGAAATGCCCCAGCGCTGCGCGCTGCCTTCATTGATGATGAAATAATTCTTCACGCCCAGTTGCTTCAATTCGCCGGCCTTGCGCTCGGCGCCTTCCTTGCTGCCCTGCGGCGGGATGTACACCATGTAGCTGGAAATGTCCTGGCCGGCCACGTTGCGGCGCGACTGGCGGTCGCCCAGCTCCAGCGCCGCCACTTGTGCTTCGAAGCGGCGCCCGTCAGCGAGCAGGAAATTGCCCACTTCCGTGCAGGCATACGATGGCGGTGGCGCAGGTACGGCCGCCGCCGGCGTCGCCCTCTCTTCGGCAGCGGGTGGCGCGGCGGGCGCCGTGGCCTGCTCCTGCGTCAGCAAGGTGAGTTTGCCCGCCTGCAGCTGGTTTTTCAGACGTGCCGGTTCGCGCGTCTCCGTGCGAAAACTGCCCAGATAACCCTGGCCGATGGCCAGGACCAGCAGGTTGACCCCGGCCAGCAGCCAGAAGAGGAATTTCAGCATACGTGGTTTCCTTGTGTTCCCGCCGTGCCGGCGCGTGCGGATGCCTGCAGGCCGAGCATGACGATATTGTCCACCAGATGCAGCGGTACCGGCAGTGCCAGGGCCGGTGCGATACGCGGCGCGGCGCCGCCTGACAATAAACAGGCACTGGCGCCGTGCATGCGCACGGCCCGTTCGATGGCGCCCGCTTGCGCCGCCAGGCAGCCACTTAAAATCGCGTCGTCCGTGTTGTCGGCAAAGCCGGCCGGCAGCATGGCGTCGCCGGCGATTTGCGGCAGCTGCGCCGTGTTGCGCGCCAGCGAGCTGGCCATCAGTCCCAGCCCCGGCAAGATCATCCCGCCGAGGAAAACGCCATCGGCCGTGATGGCGTCGATGGTGGTGGCGGTGCCGCAATTGGCGACGATGAGCGCCTGGCCAGGCGCCAGTGCGTGCGCGCCGATGGCGGCGGCAAAACGGTCGCAGCCCAGTTGCGACGGCGCGCGGTAGCCATTCCTCAGTCCGGCCAACTGCGGCAGCGAGACAAAGTCACGGGGTGCTACCGGCAGCATGGCGCGCAGGCGCATGCCGATGACGCTGCCCGCCACGTTCGACAGCAGCGCTTCGCTGACGGCGAGTTTCGCCCATTGCGCCGCCAGGGTGTCGAGCTGCGCATGCGTGACGGCGCCGCTGGCCAGCCAGCCGCCGGCGGCACCATCGGCGGCCACGAGTGCCCATTTGATGCGCGTATTGCCGGCGTCGATCAGCAGCAGCATGCGCTTACTCCCCGCTCAGGCGCAAGGACACGTCGCCCGACATGATCTCCTGCAGGCCGCCATCGGTGCGCAGCAGCAGGCGGCCCAGGTGGTCCACGCCGGCCGCCACGCCTTGCTGCAGCAGCTGGCCATTGTCGAGGATTTTCACGTGCTGGCCCTGCCAGGCATGCAGCAGGTTCCAGCGTTCGGCAAACGGCGTAAAACCCGTGTCGTCGAATTCGGCCAGCACGCCGGCCAGACGGCTCAGGAGGGCTGCCACCAGGGTATTGCGCTCCATCTGCGCCAGCCACGGCACGGCCGAAACGCTGCGGCCAATCTGCCGTTCCAGCGCATCGGGCATCAGCAGATTGATGCCGCAGCCGATCACGGCCCACACGCCGCCATCGGCTGCCTGCTGCGTCTCGACGAGGATGCCGGCCAGTTTATGGCCATCCTTGAGCAGGTCATTCGGCCATTTCAGTTGCACCGGCACGCCCAGCGCCGTCATGCTTTCGGCCAGGGCCACGCCGACGGCCAGCGGCAGGCCGACCAGCTGATGCAGCGGCCCCTTGAAGCGCCAGGCCAGCGAGAACATCAGGCTGGCGTCCGCCTGCGACACCCACGGCCGCCCGGCCCGCCCGCGGCCGGCCGTTTGCTGGCCGGCGATGCGCAGGGTGGGACCGGCCAGGGTGGCGCAGCGCGCCAGCAGGTCGGCGTTGGTCGATCCCGTTTCGTCGACCACTTCGATGGCCACGTGGGAGGCGCCCGTGGCGCAATGGGCGGCGATGGCCGCGCTGTTCAGGTCTGAGTGCTTCGTCATGATGATCAGTTCAGTTGCGCGCCTTGTGCGGCGCATTCGCGAAGACCCGGTCGTAGACGGCATTCGGCAGCGCGCGCAGCAGCTTGGCGACGACGCCCATCTGCCACGGGATCACGCGGTAGCTGTCGCCGTCGGCGATGGCGCGCGCGGCGCGCACGGCGAATTTATCGGCCGGCATCAGGAAGGGCATGCGGTAGGCGTTGTGGCGCGTCATCGGCGTGTCGATGTAGCCGGGCGTGATGGTGACGACCTTGACGCCGGCCGGTTTGAGTTCCAGGCGCAGCGATTCGCAGTAGCTGATGACGGCCGCCTTCGATGCGCTGTAGGCTTCGGCGCCGGGAAGGCCGCGGATGCCGGCCACGCTGCCAATGCCCACCAGGCGTCCGCTGCCCTGGCTTTTCATGGCGGCGATGAAGGGGGCAAAGGTGGCGACGGTGGCCGTGACGTTGATGGCGATGAGGCGCGCGAAGGCGTCGAGGTCTTCCGCGTGTTCGCTCAAGGTGCCGTACGACACGCCGGCGCTGGCGATGACGACGTCGATATGCCCGGCATGGGCGATGAAGTCCTGCGCCGCGCTTTTCAGGGCGGCGTGGTCGCACACATCGACGGCGTAGGCGCGGTGGCGTTCAGGGTGGGGCAGGGAAGCGATCAGTTGCTGCAGGGTCTCGCCGCGGCGCGCCAGCAGGCCTAGTTGGGCACCCTGGCGCGCGTACTGCAGCGCCAGGGCGGCGCCCAATCCGCTCGACGCGCCCGTGATGAATACGCTGTAAAGCACGCTGTGCATCAGGCGATGCCCGGGCGCGCCAGGGAAGTGGCCATGCTTATTTCACGCTGTGCATCAGGCGATGCCCGGGCGCGCCAGGGAAGTGGCCATGCTTATTTCTTTTCCGCTTTGGCTTTCGCAAGCAGCACGTCCATCACGGTCAGTGCCTGGGCATTCAGCTGCTCTTCGTTCTTGGCCGACTTGCTGCCCTGATCGGCTTGCGAAGGCGAGGTGATGTAGCGGCCGTCGATGGCGATCATGGGCCAGAACGTCACGTTATAGCCCTGCATCATGGCGTCCGCACGGCGCACGCGGGCCGAGACACCCATCGAACGGTAGGTGTCGATGAACTTCTGGCGGTCCACGCCCTGCCTGGCGACGAAGTCGAAGACGGCGTCGTCGGTGGCCAGGCGGTTGCGCTCCACGTGCATGGCGTGGAAGACGCCGGTGTGCAGCTTGTCGAGCAGGCCCATGGCTTGCAGGGTGAAGAACAAACGCTGTTGCGGCGTCACGCTGTCATCGCGCGACACGTGCACGCGCTTGAAGACGATGTTGTCGCCCTGTTTCTTGACCCAGGCCGCCAGTTGCGGTTCGAGCACGTTGCAATGCGGGCAGTAATACGCGAAAAATTCCGTCACTTCGATTTTCTTGCCCGACTCCGTCGCCTGTGGCGTGGCCAGGGTGTCGTATTCGACGCCGTTTTTCGGCTCGGCCGGCGAGGCCGATGCGCCCAGGGCGACGGTGCACAGGGCGGCGGCGAACAGGATTTTCTTCAGAAAACGCATGCTGGTTCCTTATTTTTGGTTGCGGACGACGGCGACATCGATGCCGTTTTCAGACAGTTTGGTGCGCGCGCGGTTCATCGCTTCGAGCTGGTTGAACGGCCCGATGCGTACGCGGTGCAGCACGCCGGCATCGGTGCTGCGGTCGCTGATGGCCGCTTCGAAGCCCAGCAGCGCCAGTTTGCCGCGCGTGCTTTCGGCGTCCGACATGTCGTGGAAGGCGCCGGCCTGCAGATAATAAATCCATTTGTCGCTGGCGGCATCGGCCTTGGCTTCGGCTTTCACGTCGGCCTTGGCTTGCGGCGCTGGCGCTGCTGCCGCCGGCGTTTTCGGCGCCGGCTTGTCCTTCAATGTACCGATGAGTTCCTGCAACGCGTCCGGCGGCGGTGCCTTCGGCTGCTGCGCGGGAGCGGGTGCCGGCGCAGCAGGCTGCGTCGGCGCGGCGATCTCGCGCGGCTCCTTGGAGAAGTCGCGCGCCGCTTCCTTGGCCGCTTCCTTGTTGCCGTACATCGGCTTGTTCGGATCGGCGATCTGGCCGGCCGTCGGTTCGGCCGACTTGCCGGCCTTGCCCGACTTGTCGGTGAAGGGCGAGGCGCCCTTGGTGATCACCAGGGCGACCACCACGGCGATGCCCAGGCCGATGACCAGGCCGATGATGATGCCGACCAGCGTGTTGCCCTGCTGGCGCCGGGTCGAAGAGAAGCGGGAAGCATGATTCATTGACGGTTAGACCTTCGCGATTACATTTTGTTTGGCGCGGATACGCCGATCAGTGCCAGGCCGTTGCGCAATACCTGGCGCGCGGCGATGACGAGGGCCAGGCGGGCCATCTTGACGGCGTCGTCCTCGACCAGCACTTTTTCGGCGAAGTAGAAGCTGTGCAGGTTGGCGGCCAGGTCGCGCAGGTAGAAGGCGACTTGGTGCGGTCCCAGTTCGGCTTGCGCGCGCGCCAACGTTTCCGGGTAGGCGGCCAGGGTCGCCAGCAGGGTCGCTTCGGTCGGCGCCGTCAAAGGAGACAAATCGACGCCGGTGACCGTGTTCTCATCACCGCCCCAGTTTTCCAGGATGCGGCAGATGCGTGCATGCGCGTACTGCACGTAATACACCGGGTTTTCATCGGTGGTTTTCAGCGCCACGTCGACGTCGAAGACGAATTCCGTGTCGGCCTTGCGCGAGATCAGGAAGAAGCGCACGGCGTCGCGGCCCTTGGCGATGTCGCCGCCGCCCGACCATTCGATCAGGTCGCGCACGGTCACGTAGGAGCCGGCGCGCTTCGAAATCTTGACTTCTTCGCCGTCCTTCATGACGGTGACCATCTTGTGCAGCACGTAGTCGGGGTAGCCTTGCGGGATGCCCATGTCGACCGCTTGCAGGCCGGCGCGCACGCGCGCGATGGTGCCGTGGTGGTCGCTGCCCTGGATATTGATGGCCTGCACGAAGCCGCGCTGCCATTTCACCAGGTGATACGCGACGTCCGGCACGAAATACGTGTAGGTGCCGTCCGTCTTGCGCATGACGCGGTCCTTGTCATCGCCGAAGTCGGTGGTGCGCAGCCACAGCGCGCCATCCTGTTCGTAGGTGTGGCCCGCCTTGATCAGTGTTTCGACCGCGCTGTTGACCTTGCCGTCCGCATATAGCGACGATTCCAGATAGTAATTGTCGAACTTCACGCCGAACGCTTGCAAGTCGATGTCCTGCTCGTTGCGCAGGTAGGTGACGGCGAAGGGGCGGATCGAATCGATGTCGTCGATGTTGCCATTGGCCGTGGCGGGCAAGCCATCGCTGGCCGACACCGTCTTGCCGGCCTTGAAGTCGTTGGCGATATCGGCGATGTAGTCGCCGTTGTAGGCCGGTTCGGGCCATTCGGCGTCGCCCGGCTTGAAGCCGCGCGCGCGCGCCTGCACGGAATTGGCGAGGGTCTGGATTTGCACGCCCGCGTCGTTATAGTAGAACTCGCGCGTCACCTGGTAGCCTTGCGCGTCGAACAGCGACGACAGGGCGTCGCCCAGCGCTGCCTGGCGGCCGTGGCCCACGTGCAGCGGGCCGGTCGGGTTGGCCGAAACGAATTCCAGGATGACCTGCTTGCCGGCGCCTGCCGCGCTGCGGCCATAGCTGTCGGCTTCGCTCAAGATGGTTTTCACCACGGCTTGCTTGGCGGCGTTTGACACGCGCACGTTGATGAAGCCGGGACCGGCGATTTCCACTGCCTCGATCAGGCCCTTGCCAGCCGGGTTGGCCAGCACGGCCGTGACGATGGTTTGCGCCAGTTCGCGGGGATTCTGTTTCAGCTGCTTGGCCAGTTGCATGGCGATGTTGCAGGCGACGTCGCCATGCGATGCGTCGCGTGGTCGCTCGAGCACCACGGATGGCTCAAGCGTAGTGCCGGCCAGGACGGGAGCGAGGGCGGCCTGGAACAGGGCGATGATTTCTTGTTTCTGTTGGGCGAGCATGAGCAGGATGGCGGTGGAACCGCGTTAAGAATGAATAGAATGAATCAAAAAGCAAAACGGACGGCAAGTACCCAAGCCGCCCAGACTGCGTCAATTATACTGGTTTGCCGGCGGGAACAATACGCTTGCCGGCAAGGTCCCCGTGCCGGCGCATTTCACGATATTATCAGGACAACATGCCTATGTTGGTGCATGAAAACATCAGCATGGCGCATTCTGCTTGTATATATGCAGTTTTTTGCCGCAATTTACAGCTATCGCTGCAATCGCTTGGGCCAGAGGGCGCCACAAACGCTACAATCGACCCTTTATTGATAACGCGCGGCCGCGACTTTGCCACCATGCAGCCCGCCGCGCGCAGCCACACCGGATAACTATGAACAAGCGCCCCACGCTGAAATTGAAAACCAAGCCGGCGCCAGGCCAGGCGCCTGCCGCACCGAAATTGCGTCCCAGCTACCATCCCGACCTGAAGCCGGTCTTGCAGCCAGGCTTCCAACCCGATTTGCGCGCCGACTCGCTGGCGTTTTGCCTGCTGGGCGCCGCCAATGCCGTGGCGCAAGTGCGCACGGGCACGGCTTTGCCGCAGGCGCTGGCCAAGGTGTTTGCGCAATCGAACGCCAGCCCGCAGGCGCGCGGCGCCATCCAGGATATTTCCTACCGTACCATGCGCCAGCTGGGCCGCAGCGAAACCCTGGTCGGCCTGATGACGTCGAAGGCGCCGGAGCCGCCGATGCTGGCCGCGCTGCTGTGCTGTGCGCTGTCGCTGATGTCCGACGAGCCGGACGAGCAGCCGTACGAAGAATTTACCGTTGTCGACCAGGCTGTCACGGTGGCCACCTCGCACCCTGACCTGGCGCATGCCAAGGGCATGGTGAATGCCGTGTTGCGGCGTTTCTTGCGCGAGCGCAAGTCCTTGCTGGAAGCGGCCCTGCAGCAACCTTTGGCGCAATGGAATTATCCGCAATGGTGGATCGATTCGCTGCGCCTGGCTTACCCGCGCGACTGGCAAGCCATTCTGACGGCCGGCAATGCCGTGCCACCATTGACCCTGCGCGTGAATCGCCGCAAGAGCACGGTTGTAGCGTACCTCGCCGTGCTGTTTGATGCGGGTATCGCCGCGCGCCAGGTGGGACCGTTTGCCGTGCGCCTGGACAAGCCCATCGGCGTGGCGCTGATTCCCGGCTTCGAGCAGGGAGTCGTCTCCGTGCAGGATGCCGGCGCGCAACTGGCCGCACCGCTGCTGGACTTGCAAGACGGCATGCGCGTACTGGACGCCTGCGCGGCGCCCGGCGGCAAGACCTGCCACATCCTGGAACTGGCCGATGTGCACGTGACGGCCATCGATGCGGACGCCAAGCGCTTGCCGCGCATCGCGGAAAACCTCGAGCGCCTGGGCCTGGACGCTACCTTGAAGGCGCAGGATGCGCAATCGAGCGCGTGGTGGGACGGCCAGCAGTACGACCGTATCCTGGCCGACGTGCCGTGCACGGCCTCGGGCATCGTACGCCGCCATCCGGACATTCGCTGGTTGCGCCGCAAGGGCGACGCGTTCCAACTTGCAACACTTTCCTCCAAAATTCTGGACAACCTGTGGCAGATGCTGCGCCCCGATGGTAAATTGCTATTCGTGACATGTTCATTGTGGCCGCAAGAGTCCGAGGCACAGGCGGCGGCATTTGCGGTGCGCAATAATGCGACCCGATTGACAGCACCTGGCCAGCTGTTGCCGACTGGCAGCGCGGAGCAGGACCATGACGGTTTGTTCTATGCGCTATTCCAAAAAAATGCGGCTTGAGCGATTCGTCGAACCTTTTCCTACGGACACCACCGGCACACTTGTGACAACACGACTCTTCCGACTCCTGGCCTTGCTGCTGATGCTGGCATGTACCATGCCGCGTGCGCAAGCCGCCGACATGGTCGAGATCACCCGTGCCTATATCGAGTCGAGCGAAGAGGGCTACAAGCTGGCCGCCACCTACTCCTTCGATCTCAATCACGACCTCGATGATGCTGTGCAGCATGGCGTGCCGCTGTTTTTCACGACAGAAATCGAACTGACCCGGCCCCGCTGGTACTGGTTTGATGAAAAGGCCATCGTGGCGCGCCAGACCAGCCGGCTGTCGTACAACGTGCTCACGCGCCAGTATCATGTGTCGGGCGGCGGCTTGCAGCAAAGCTTCCCCACGCTCGACGACGCGCTGTTCCTGATCCGCCGCCCCAGCCGCTGGCTGGTGGCGCCGCGCGGCGCGCTGAAAGTGGGGCAGACGTATAACGTCACCTTGCGCATGGGCATGGACCGCGACTACCTGCCCAAGCCGATACAGGTCAATGCCTTCAATAACAGCGACTGGCGCCTGGCTTCGAATAAAAAAACCTTCTTGTATACGGCGGAGTAGTGAGTCAAGCATTGCGCTATCTGCTGGTGGTGGGCGGCGGCATTGTCAGTATCTTGCTGTTCCTGCTGGCGTCGGCTTCCGACAATTCCGGCTTTTTCGACCGTTATTACACCTGGCTGCTGGGCCTGAACGCCGCCGTGGCTGTGGCCCTGCTGGCGCTGGTGGGGATTTCCCTGGGCCGTCTGTACGTGCGCTACAAGAGCGGCAAGTTCGGCTCCAAGCTGATGACACGTTTGGTGATGCTGTTCGCCGCCGTCGGCATCCTGCCGGGCCTGGTGATTTTCCTGGTCTCCGTACAATTCGTATCCCATTCCATCGAGTCCTGGTTCAACGTCAAGATCGAAGCGGCGCTGGAATCGGGGATTGAACTGGGTCGCGCCGGCCTCGATGCGGCCCAGGTCGAGCTGAAACGCCGGGGGCACAAGGCGGTCGCGGAGCTGGGCGCCGAGCCGGCGGCGGGTCCGGCCGTGCTGACGAGCCTGCTGCGCGAGGAGGGCATGCAAAATGTCATGCTCGTCAGCGGCGATGGCATGCTGCTGGCCAGCGCCGGGCCGCACAGCGCGGCTGACTTGCCGACGCCGGCCATGCTGGTGAAGGCCGCGTCGCCGGACGGCTATGCCTCCGCCGAAGGGGGCAAGGAGTTGCACGATGATGGCGCGGAGTCGGGCGGTGGCGGCCTGCGCGCGGGTACGCCGGCGTCGCTGGAAACGGCGACTAGCCTGCGTCTGCGGGTGCTGGTGCCGGTGCCCGGTCCCTCCGTTTCGCCCCGCTACCTGCAATTGCTGCAATCGGCGCCGCCCAAGCTGGCGGCGAATGGCGAGGTGCTGCGCGCCGCGTATAGCGAATACAAGGAACGTTTCGTCGCGCGCGTGGGATTGCGCAAGATGTACATGGAAATCCTCACCTTGACCTTGCTGCTGGCCATCTTTGGCGCCATCGGCAGTGCTTTCCTGATCGCGGGCAATTTGGCCCAGCCCCTGCTGCTGCTGGCCGAAGGCACGCGCGCCGTGGCCGAGGGCGACCTGTCGCCGCGCCCCATCGTCGCGACCAAGGATGAACTGGGCACGCTGACGCAGTCGTTCAACATCATGACGCGCCAGTTGCTCGATGCGCGCACGGCCGTGGAAAGCAACCGCGCCGCGCTGCAAAACGCCAAGGCCCACCTGGAATCGGTGCTGGCGAACATGTCGGCCGGCGTGATGGTGCTCGACGGCGATTTCAAGCTGGTGACGTGCAATGAATCGGTCGAGCGCATCTTGCAGCATTCGGGCATGAGCATCGTGGGGCAGCCGCTGGCGCATATTGCTGGAATGGAAGAGTTTGGCGGCGCCATCATCAGCGCCTTCACGGCGCAAAGCGCGCAATCGGCGTCGGGCCGCAACCAGCAGCGCCTGCACTGGCAGCGCCAGATCGAGATTCCGCGCCGCCTGGGCAGCAGTGCCGACGAGCATGACATTACCTTGCTGGCGCGCGGTTCGCGCTTGCCGCTGGAGTCCGGCAGCGGCTACATCGTCGTCTTCGATGATATTTCCGACGTGATTTCCGCGCAGCGCTCGATCGCCTGGGGCGAGGTGGCGCGCCGCCTGGCGCATGAAATCAAGAACCCGCTCACGCCCATCCAGCTGTCGGCCGAGCGCCTGCAGATGAAGCTCGAAGGCAAGCTGGAGCAGCCCGATGCGGACTTGCTCAACCGCGCCACCACCACCATCGTCAAGCAGGTCGATGCGATGAAGCGCATGGTCGATGACTTCCGCGACTATGCGCGCACGCCGCCGGCCGTGCTCACGCCGTTGCGCCTGAACGAACTGATCGAAGAGATCCTGAACCTGTACCTGCGCGGCGATGATGGCGACATCATCCACCCGCAACTGGCGCCGAATCTGCCGATGGTGATGGGCGATCCGACCCAGTTGCGCCAGGTGATCCATAACTTGCTGCAGAACGCGCAGGACGCCATGGCCGACCTGCCGCCGGACTCGCCGCATCCGCGGATTGACGTACGGACGGAAGCAATTCATTATCGCAGTGCGGACGGCGGCGTGAATATCGCCGTGCGGCTGGCCATCACCGACAATGGCCCTGGTTTCGCGCCAAAAATCCTGGCGCGCGCCTTCGAACCCTATGTGACATCGAAGGCGCGCGGCACGGGATTGGGCCTGGCGATGGTAAAGAAAATTATCGATGAACATGGCGGACGCATCGATATTGAGAACCGGGTCGACGGCAATGGCGCTTCGGTGGTCATTTTGCTGTTAAAGTTAGCTCCCGACACTCCTGCCCAGGATTTCCTGGCGTGAGGGTCTGGTTTAGTATTTAAAACACTAATAAAATCATAGCTGTCCGTCGTGTACATCTTGTGTGCGACGGCCGGCGAAATGAGGAAGGCAAGACACGAATGGCAAACATACTCGTAGTGGATGATGAAATGGGTATCCGTGAGTTGCTCTCGGAAATTCTGGGCGACGAAGGACATGCTATCCAGCTGGCCGAAAATGCGCAGCAGGCGCGTGAAGCGCGTGCCGCCGGCGCGCCGGATCTGGTATTGCTCGATATCTGGATGCCCGACACGGACGGCGTGACCTTGCTCAAGGAATGGCAGCGCGACGGCTTGCTGACCATGCCGGTGATCATGATGTCGGGCCACGCCACCATCGATACGGCGGTCGAGGCGACGCGTATCGGTGCCATGAACTTCCTGGAGAAACCGATTGCCCTGCAAAAACTGCTGAAAGCAGTCCAGCAAGGCTTGACGCGGGCACAGGAAACCGTGCGCGCACCGAGCGTGGCGCCGCGTCCCGTGGCACCCGTGGTGGCCGAGGAAAGCAGCCATCCCGTGCCCAGCTTTGGCGGCAGCGCACCGCAACAGCTGATGGTACGCCCGGGCATTGCCGTACCGGCAGTGGCCGAAGGCCATGGCTACAACCTGTCGTTCGACTTGCCGCTGCGCGAGGCGCGCGACGCGTTCGAGCGCATGTATTTCGAACACCACCTGGGCCGCGAGGGCGGCAGCATGACCCGCGTGGCAGAAAAAACAGGCCTGGAACGTACCCATTTGTACCGCAAGCTGAAACAGCTGGGTGTCGAACCGGGCAAGCTGGCCAAGAAAAACCTGTGACGGCAGCCGTGCGGCGTCCGACACCGCTGACCCTGGTCAGCGGTGGACGCGCCGCCGGGCGCGAGGCCGCCATCGCGCAAGCCTTGGCGCCTGGCGAGCCGGCCGCCGTGATCCTTGAGGGGCTCGCTGACGGCAACGCCATCCTGGCCGGCCTGGCCGGGCAAGCTTCCCCTTCTTCATCGTTTCCATTGCAACTGTTGCGCATCGCGCCCGGTTGCCTGTGCTGCAGCGGCAATCTCGTATTGCGTGTAACATTGAATCGTCTGCTGCGCCATCCTCCCGCGCGCTTGTTCATCAGCCTGGCCGACGCCACGCACATCGAACAATTGCGCGCCTGGCTCACTGCGAGTCCCTACGACGTCCTGCTGGCGCTACAAGCCGACATCGTGCTTTCCTGACGATTTCTCGATCGACTTACCGCAGTCGCAGTTTGCATCTCGTTACAACTCTGTAGCCCGCCTGGTGGCATGGCGCTTGAAATGGCGCCGTATCAGCCCCACCTCTGTTCTGAAACCGCAGGAGGCTCTCCTGCTTGAGCGAAGGATGCAAAATGAACTTGATCTATAACAGCGAACAATACAGCGTCGTGGAATTCGGCGCCGACGTCGACCTGGAAGCCCTGCGCTTTGGCGGCTATGAAATCGTCGACAAAGGCGGCAAACGCGAGACGTTTATCGCCGGCATCCTTGCGCAAAACTTCCGTCGCGACGTCACGGAATTGATCGCCAGCGAACCCAGCATGGAAGAGATCGATGAATTTTTGGGCAGCTACGATTCCCTCATGAGCCAGCCAGTGCTGTTGCACTGATAGTGGCTGTCTGATGGTGATCGCCACCATACCAATCTGCGGGGCGGCATGGTATGGTGGGCATGTTATCCAGCTGCAAACAGACCATGTGCCAACTTCTCGGAATGAATTGCAATGTCCCCACGGACATTGTCTTTAGCTTTACCGGCTTCGCCATGCGCGGCGGCCATACCGATACCCACCATGACGGCTGGGGCATCGCCTTTTTCGAGGGTGCCGGCGTGCGCCATTTCGTCGACCACCAGGCGGCCATCGCCTCGCCCGTGGCCGAACTGATCAAACGCTATCCCATCAAGTCGCGCAATGTCATCGCGCATATCCGCAAGGCCACGCAAGGCCAGGTGGCGCTGGAAAATTGCCACCCGTTCGTGCGTGAACTGTGGGGCCGCTACTGGGTGTTCGCCCACAATGGCGATTTGAAGCAATTTCATCCCGTGCTGACGGGCAGTTACCGCCCCGTCGGCTGCACGGACAGCGAACTGGCTTTCTGCTATCTGCTGCAGCAATTGCATGCGCGCTTTGGCGATGCTCCGCCGGCCTTGCCGCAATTGCATGCCGCGCTGGCGGAATTGTTGCCCAGCATCGCGGCCCACGGCACGTTCAACATGATGCTGTCGAGCGGCGAGGCGCTGTTTGCCCATTGCTCGACCAGCTTGCACTATTTGGTGCGACAACATCCGTTTCCAACTGCTAAACTCTCCGATGAAGACCTGAGCGTGGACTTTTCCCAGGTAACGACGCCCCAGGACCGCGTGGCCGTGATCGTTACCCAGCCGCTGACGACGAATGAGCAGTGGACGGCGTTTGCGCCCGGTGAATTGAAATTATTTGTCGACGGGATGGTGCAAGACACGCCAGTGGCCTAATTTGTTGACGACAATACGCTTGATTGCTGCCAAAATACCCACAGCGCGGGCGAAATTCAGCTAAAGTATTGTCAATAGTGAACCTTGATGCGGGCACGGCGCGGCCGGTGTCACTCGACCTGATTGATGAAGACTTAATGATCGATATTTCCAGCAACGACATCACCCCGAAACCCTTGCGCGTGCGCGAGTTCTATCTGGGGCGACAACCTATCCTCGACCGCAACCAGGCCCTGTTCGGCTATGAGTTGCTATTCCGCAACGCTCCGGTCGGCCCCGCCAACATTACCAGCGACCTGTCCGCCACGGCGTCCGTGATCGCCCATGCTTCCCAGCTGGGGATGGAAAAGGTCATCGGCGACGCGCTCGGTTTCGTCAACGTCGATGCCGACGTGATCATGAGCGACATCTTCGTTTTCCTGCCGCGTGAAAAAGTCGTGCTGGAAATCGTCGAATCGATGCCCGTCACGCCGGAAGTGCGCGCGCGCATCAGCGAACTGGTGGGCCATGGCTTCACCTTCGCGCTGGAAAACGTGGTAGCCGACACGTCGCAAGTGCAGGAATTGTTGCCGCTGGTGCAGTACGTCAAGATGGACATGAGCACGGTCGACCCGAAAGTGCTGGCAGCGCTGGCGCCCCGTTTCAAGCGGGAACACAAGAAACTGGTGGCGGAAAAAGTCGAGACGCGTGAAGAATTCAAGTCAGGCCTGGACCTGGGCTTCGATTATTTCCAGGGTTATTATTTCGCCAAGCCCGCCATTATGACGGGCAAGAAGCTGTCGCCGTCGCAACTGGCCGTGATGGAACTGATGACCCTGGTCACCTCCGACGCCGACAACATGGATATCGAGCGCGCCATCAAGCGCGATGTGTCGCTGGCTTTGAACCTGTTGCGTTTGGTGAATACACCGGCCGTGGGCGCACGCCAGCGCATCGATTCGCTGAGCCAGGCCGTTACCGTGCTGGGCCGTCGTCAGCTGCAGCGCTGGCTGCAAATCATGCTGTACGCGGAGCCAAGCAAGCGCGGCCATAGCATGACGCCGCTGCTGATGCTGGCCACCACGCGCGGCCGTTTGCTCGAATTGCTCGCGCATAAACTGCGCCCGAACCAGTCCCATTCGGCCGATATCGCCTTTACGGTCGGCATCATGTCCCTGATGGATACCCTGTTCGGCGTGCCGATGTCGGAAATCCTCAGCCAGATCGAAGTGATCGACGAAGTGGCCGAAGCGCTGCTGTCGCGCGAAGGCTTCTACGGCGACCTGCTGCGCCTGGCCGAATGCATCGAGCGCATCGAAGACATGGAAGGCGAGATCGTGCCGACCTTGCGCGACCTGGCCATGTCGCCGGACGACCTGGTGGAACTGGAAATGGCCGCGTATGAGTGGAGCGATAACGTTGTCAGGTATGCGCTGTAGGTCGGATTAGCGCGGCCGTCAGGCCACGCGTAATCCGACAACATTGTTGGCGCGTTCTTCAAAAGCCCTGCACGGCGATACCGTGACAGGGCTTTTTTGCGCCGCTACGCTGCCGCACCGGGCCAGTGCTTGTGCAGCTCGGGGTCGGTGCGCAATTCCCACAGGGCCAGCACGACGACGGCGATGCCGACGAGCAACTCGTTCCACAGGACGACGCGCTGTTCGGCCAGCCGCAAGATCCACGGCGAGGCGGCGACCCAGACGCCCACCAGCAGGTTGACGACGACGGCCCAGAAATACGTCTTGTACAAGTCGAAGGCGGCCAGCACGGCGATCACCAGGCCCGAGACAAAGGCATTGAGCATCTGCGGCGAGCCTTCGGGATAGGAAAAGGCCCAAGGCGAGACGAGCAGCCACAGGCCCAGCAACAGGATCAATTGATCTTGCCAGCGTTTCAGTTTGAAATTGCTTGCCATATATCCTCCTTAGCCAGTCAGGGTACGGGCCGGAGCGGGCATGCAGCATGCCGACCGGCATACTGCGTTAGTGCGCTGCGGCGCGCGATAAGTTCCGCGCGCCTTGTGCTTATCATGACAGATTGGGTGCCAGCCAGCGTTCCACGTCCTCGATGCTGGCGCCACGGCGCTTGGCCATGTCTTCCACCTGGTCCATGCCGATCTTGCCGACGACGAAGTATTTCGACTCCGGGTGGGCAAAATAGAAGCCGGAGACGGCCGCGCCGGGGAACATGGCATACGATTCCGTCAGCTGCATGCCGATTTCCTCGGCCTGCATGACCTCGAACATCTGTTTCTTGACCGTGTGCTCGGGGCAGGCGGGGTAGCCGGGCGCGGGGCGGATGCCCACGTATTTTTCGCCGATCATGTCGTCGTTGCTCAAGTGCTCGTCCGGCACATAGCCCCACAAATCCTTGCGCACGCGCTCATGCAGGTATTCGGCAAACGCCTCGGCCAGGCGATCGGCCAGGGACTTCAACATGATGGACGAGTAATCGTCGTGCGCATCCTCGAAGCGCTTTTCGTATTTCTCGATGCCCAGGCCGGACGTGACGGCAAACATGCCGATGTAATCCTTCACGCCCGATGCCTTTGGTGCAATGAAATCGGCCAGGCACTGGTTCGGCCGTTGCACGCCGTCGACCACGGGTTTGACGCCCTGCTGGCGCATGCCGTAATACGTAAACGCCACGCTACTGCGCGTATCGTCGGTGTACACCTCGATATCGTCGTCATTGACGCTGTTGGCCGGCAGCAAGGACACGACGCCATTGGCCGTCAGCCAGCGCCCGTCGATGAGCTTTTTCAGCAAGGCCTGGCCTTCCGCGTACACCTTGGTGGCCGCGTCGCCCACCACTTCATCCGTCAAAATGGCGGGGAAAGGGCCGGCCAGGTCCCAGGTCTGGAAGAACGGGCCCCAGTCGATATAGTTGGCCAGGGCGGCCAGGTCGACATTTTTAAACACGCGGCGGCCGATGAACTTCGGTTTCACGGGCGTGCAGGCGCCGTCGAAGGGCACGACCATCTTGTTGGCACGCGCCTGCGCCAGCGGCAGGATGGGCAGCGCCTTCTTGTTGGCGTGCTGCTCGCGGATGCGCGCGTAGTCGAGTTCGATGTCTTGCACATATTTGTCGCGCTGTTCCGGTGTCAGCAACGATTGCGCCACGGACACGGAACGCGAGGCGTCCGGCACATAGATCACGGGGCCTTCGTAGTTGTGCGCGATTTTCACTGCCGTGTGGGCGCGGCTGGTGGTGGCGCCGCCGATCAGCAGGGGAATCTTCAGCATGCGGAAGTGTTCGTCGCGCTGCATTTCCTTGGCGACATACGCCATTTCTTCCAGCGACGGCGTGATCAGGCCGGACAGGCCGATGATGTCCGCATTTTCCACCTTGGCGCGGGCCAGGATTTCCGAGCACGGCACCATGACGCCCATGTTGACCACTTCGAAGTTATTGCACTGCAGGACGACGGTGACGATGTTCTTGCCGATGTCATGCACGTCGCCTTTCACGGTCGCCATGATGATCTTGCCCTTTGGCTTGGCGACGATGCCCGTGCGCTTTTCTTCCAGCAGCTTTTCTTCCTCGATAAACGGAATCAAGTGGGCCACGGCCTGCTTCATCACGCGCGCCGATTTCACCACTTGCGGCAGGAACATTTTACCTTGGCCAAACAGGTCGCCGACCACGTCCATGCCGGCCATCAGCGGGCCCTCAATCACGTGGATGGGGCGCCCGCCATTGTGCAGCAGTTCCTGGCGCGCTTCTTCCGTGTCTTCGACGATGAATTGCGTGATGCCGTGCACCAGCGCGTGCGACAGGCGCGCCTGCACCGTGCCTTCGCGCCAGGCCAGGGTTTGCGCTTCGGCCTTGCCGCCCGCCTTCAGGGTGCCGGCAAATTCGATCATGCGCTCGGTCGAGTCTTCGCGGCGGTTCAGCACCACGTCTTCCACGCGCTCGCGCAATTCCGGGTCGAGGTTGTCGTACACGCCCACCATGCCGGCGTTGACGATGCCCATGGTCATGCCGGCCTTGATGGCGTGGTACAGGAAGACGGTATGGATGGCTTCGCGGGCCGGATCGTTGCCGCGGAAACTGAACGACACGTTCGACACGCCGCCCGAAATCTTCGCGTACGGCAGGTTTTCCTTGATCCAGCGCGTGGCGTTGATGAAGTCGACGGCGTAGTTGTTGTGCTCTTCGATGCCGGTGGCGACGGCAAAGATGTTCGGGTCGAAAATGATGTCTTCCGGCGGGAAGTCCAGCGCATCGATCAATAAATGATACGCGCGCGCGCAAATCTCGATCTTGCGCTCGAAGGTGTCGGCTTGCCCTTTCTCATCGAAAGCCATGACGATCACGGCGGCGCCGTAGCGGCGGCACAGCTTGGCCTGGCGCAGGAATTCTGCCTCGCCTTCCTTCATCGAAATCGAGTTGACGATGGCCTTGCCCTGCACGCATTTCAAGCCCGCTTCGATGACCGACCATTTCGACGAGTCGACCATGATGGGCACGCGCGAAATATCGGGTTCCGAGGCGATCAGGTTCAAGAAGCGCGTCATGGCCGCCAGCGAGTCGAGCATCGCTTCATCCATGTTGATGTCGATCACTTGCGCGCCGTTTTCCACTTGCTGGCGCGCCACGGAGAGCGCCTCGTCGTATTGCTCATTGAGAATCATGCGCGCGAACGCTTTCGAGCCCGTGACGTTGGTGCGCTCGCCCACGTTGACGAACAGCGATTCGTCATTGACGACGAACGGCTCCAGGCCCGCCAGGCGCAAGTCGTGCGATGGGGCCGGCACGGTGCGCGGCGTGTTCTTCGACAGCAACGCGCCGATGGCGGCGATGTGCTCGGGCGTGGTGCCGCAGCAGCCGCCCGCCATGTTCAAAAAGCCTGCGTCGGCGAATTCGCGCAGCAGGGCGGACGTGTCGGCTGGCAACTCGTCAAAGCCCGTGTCGCTCATGGGGTTGGGCAAGCCCGCGTTCGGGTAAATGCACACGAAGGTGTCGGCGATCTTGGCCAGCTCTTCCGCGTACGGGCGCATCAGGGCGGCGCCCAGTGCGCAGTTCAGGCCGATGGTCAGCGGTTTCGCGTGGCGCACGGAATTCCAGAAGGCGGGTACGGTCTGGCCCGACAAAATGCGTCCCGAGGCGTCCGTGACGGTGCCGGAAATCATCAAGGGCAGGCGCACGACGCTCGGATTTTGCTCGTAGAACAGGTCGATGGCGAACAGGGCCGCCTTGCAGTTCAAGGTATCGAAAATGGTTTCCACCAGCAGCACGTCGGCGCCGCCTTCCACCAGGCCCTGCGTCTGCTGCAGGTAGGCGGCCACCAGCTGGTCGAAACTGACGTTGCGCGCGGCCGGGTCGTTCACGTCGGGCGAGATCGATGCCGTCTTCGGCGTGGGGCCCAGGGCGCCGGCGACGAAGCGCGGCTTGTCCGGGGTGGAATACTTGTCGCAGGCGGCGCGTGCCAGCTTGGCTGCCTGGACGTTCATTTCATAGGCCAGGTGGGCCATGTGGTAATCGTCCTGTGCAATCGTCGTGGCGCCGAAGGTATTCGTTTCGATCAGGTCGGCGCCGGCCGCCAGGTAGCGCTCATGGATTTCCTGGATGATGTGCGGCTGCGTTAGAGTCAGCAGCTCATTGTTGCCTTTAACGAACAGTTCGCGCGCGCCACTGTCGGCCGGCGCGGCAAAATCGATGAAGCGGCCGGCGGGGCCGCCACGGTACGCTACTTCGTCGAGCTTGTATTGCTGGATGATCGTGCCCATGGCGCCGTCGAGGATCATGATCCGCTGCGCCAGAATGGCGCGCAAGGTGGCTTCGGTCGGGGACATGGCGGGGATCACGGTATCGTTCATTTCATGCTTTCAATAGGCAAACGGGCGGCGGCGCGGCGACAGGACAGGTACGGGGCGGTTGCGGGCCAGCAGGATCCGCTGACGGAGAGTGCCGGCCGGGTAGGGCAGGCAGAAGGTGGCAATCGCCTGATTTCACCGGGTCTAAAATTATACGGCATCAGGCTGCTTTGGTTTTAAGCAAAAGCGGCCGTTCGCCCCACGGCAAGCTTTCTTGCAACACATCGCCTTGCGCCTGGCCTGTTTCTGAAAAAGACATCGGATGCCAGCCGTGAAAAACCATTTGCTTGTTGCATTGTTTGTCATGCTGGGCCTGTCCGCTTGCGGCGGCGGTGGCGGTGGTGGCGACACGGTGGTGACGACCACCTCGGGGAATCCCGTCGTGATTCCTGCCGTGACGGCCATCTCGGCGGCGAACGTCGCCGTGGGTGGCAGCCTGATAGTCACGGGCACGAATCTGAGCCGCGTGACGGCCTTCCAGGTGGGCGGCGTGCCGCTTGCTACCAGCGCCGCCAGCGACACCAGCGTGACCCTGTCCATGCCGGGCGTGCCCGTAGCGGGCGCCTTGAGCCTGGTCAGCGCCAGCGGCACGGCGGCCACCAGCTATAACGTCAATGTGTACCTGCCATTGAGCGTGGGCAGCATCGCACCAGCGACGGGCGGTGTCGGTTCCAGCGTGACGATCGCGGGCGGTGGCATGGGCGCCGTGACGGCGGTGCAGTTTGGCAATGGTGCGGCGGCGACGCCGCAAAGCCAGACGGCCGGCAGCGTGACCGTGGTGGTGCCCCTGGGCGCGGCAACGGGCGCGCTGACGGTGCGCGGTCCTTACAACGATGCCATCAGCAGCGATACATACAAGGTCTTGGCGAGCGTGGCCGTGACGTCGATCACGTCGGTTGTCAACAACGGGACCTTGTCGGTGACGCTGCAGGGCAGCAATCTCGACCAGGTCAGCTCGGCGTCGGTGGGCAATACGCCAGCCCTTATCGTCAGCGCCAGTGCCAGCCAGCTGCTGTTGTCTGCACCAGGCTCGGCAACGGGCGATGTGATGCTGTCAGCCGCTGAGCGCATCGCCGTCAATGCGGGTACGGTGTCGGCCTTTACCCTGGGCAGCATTGATTTCGCGCAGGTACTGAACCTGAACGCCAGCAATACAGCCTTGCGCCTGACGCGCGGCAAGCAGGCCGCCGTGCGCGTGTCCGTGCTGGCCTTGCAAGCGGGCCAGGCCAGCCCCGCCGTGACCTTGGTTGCGACCGCCGCCAATGGCAGCAACCTGGGCAGCATCAGCATGAGCGGTCCCTCGGTCTTGCCGACGACGAAAAGCGATGACAGTTTCAATGGCAATTTCAGTGCCGTCCTGCCGGCAGGCTGGATCTTGCCCGGCGTGCGCGTGCGCGTAACGGCCGTGGGTAATGACGGTGTGCAAGTGAGCCAGGAAGCGGCGCCGGCGGTGGCCAGCCTGGCCAGGATTCGCCTGGTACTCGTGCCCTTGAGCACCGATGATGGCGTGGCACAACTGCCTGACGCCCAGGATATCCGCGCCGCGCTGCTGCGCGTATATCCATATGCGACGGAAAACATCAGCATCACCACGCGCACTGCGCTGAGCATGCCTGGCAGCAGCACGGCCGACAGCTGGTGGAGCAACGCCCTGGGGGCGCTGGACGACCGGCGGGTGCAGGAAGACAGCGGCGCCTATTATTATGGTTTCGTACCGAAAATGTCTGTCACCCGCGCCGCCGGCCTGGCCTACATCAACAACCGCAGCAGCGGCAGCGATAGCACCTCGGCGATCGGTCTGGACGCCAGCTTCGGCACCAGCGCGGCGTCCGATCCCTTCGGCAATGGCTGGCCTGAATGGCTGACGACGCTCGTGCATGAACTGGGCCACAATCACTCGCTGCAGCACGTTGCCTGCGGCGGCGCGGCCGGCGCGGTCGCCGACTACCCGTATGCGAATGGCGAACTGGGCCCGCAACAGCTATACAACAGCAACTATGCGGGCAGCATCGGCCAGCTGAGCAAGGCAGTGTATGGCGGCACGCCGATGAAGGACGTGATGAGCTATTGCCGCGGCGCCTGGTTCTCCGACTACAGCTATGCGCGGGTGCAGCAATTCCTGGAAAAACGCAGCACGCAAATGACGGGCAGCAATGTGCTGGCCGCCAGCATGTCCGTGGCCGAAAATGGCTACCTGACCATTTCCGGCAGCATCACGCCGGCCGGTGTAAGCTTGCGTCCAGCCGTTGCCTCGTCCACGCGTGTGGGCGCAGCGGCCAGCGGCAGCGGCCAGGCGTACACCCTGCGGGTTCTGACGGCATCGGGAACGACTATCGACTTGCCCTTCGATGCGGTCACCGTGGCCGACCACGGCGGCAGCGCCATGCGCCACTTCCGCGTCAGTTTCGCCAACCCGGGCGATATCAGCGACGTGGAAGTATTGTCAAATGGTAAGCCATTGACCCGGTTGGAGCGTTCGGCGCGCCGCAGCAAGGCCGCCAACGATGGCCGCTTTGAGGTAGCGCAAAGCGCTGGCAAGCTGGCGCTGGTCTGGGATGCCCAGGCGGAGCCGTATGCGGCCGTGCTGCACGTGGCAGCCGATGGCCGCAAGACGCTGGTCGCCAGCGGCTTGACCGGTGGCAACGCTAGCGTTGACGTGAGCGCCTTGCCGGCCGGCGGACGTTTCGAGGTCAGCCTGTCGTCGTCCGTGGGCGGACGTTTGATGAAGGTGCAGCGCCGCTAGGCAAGGGCGCTGGATGCAAGAAGGGCTTGCCGCGGCAAGCCCTTTTTTAATGCTCGTCGACAGACGATGCCGTGTCATCAAGTAAAGCGTTTGCCTTCCAGCGGGAAACCCTTGATGAATTCGGCCGCGGGCAGGCGCTTGCCGCCCGGTTTTTGCAGTTCCGTCAGGCGCAGGGAGCCATTGCCGCAGGCCACGACGATGCCGTGCTGGGCGTCGGCCGCCAGCACCTGGCCCGGCGCTTCCTTGCTGTCCGCTTCGAGTACCTCGGCGGCCCAGATCTTGATGGTGACGCCATCGACCTGGCCGCAGGCGCCGGGAAACGGATTGAAAGCGCGGATTTTCAGGCCCAGTTCCAGCGCAGGCTGGCTGAAATCGAGCGCCGCCTCGTCCTTGGCGATTTTTGCCGCGTAAGTGACGCCCGCTTCCGGCTGCGGCACGGCTTCGAGCGGCTGCTGCTGCATCTTGCGCAGGGTCTCGACGATCATCTTGCCGCCCAGGGTGGCCAGTTTGTCGTGCAGGCTGGCGGTGGAATCGCCCGCTTCGATGGGCGTGCGCTCGATGGCCAGCATGGGGCCCGTATCGAGGCCTTCTTCCATCTGCATGATGGTCACGCCCGTTTCATCGTCGCCGGCCTCGATGGCGCGGTGAATCGGTGCGGCACCGCGCCAGCGCGGCAGCAATGAACCGTGGATATTGATGCAGGGTTTGAGGTCGAGGGTGCTGCGCGGCAAGATCAAGCCGTAGGCCGCCACCACCATCACGTCGTAGTCGGTGGCCAGCAGGCGCTCGTGGGCCGCTTTTGCCTCGGCGGCGCGCTGCGGGTCCTTGCTGTCCATGCGCAGGGACAAGGGCTGCAGCACCTCGATGCCATGCTGCTGTGCATATTGCTTGACGGCCGAGGCGTGCATCTGCATGCCGCGTCCGGCCGGGCGGTCGGGCTGGGTCAGCACCAGCGGAATGTCGAATCCCGCTTCGTGCAAGTCTTTCAGGGCCGTGGCGGCGAATTCAGGCGTGCCTGCGAAGATCACTTTCATATGGTTCCTTGACGTGAGGTGCGCAGGCCCGCGCCGGAGGCGCCAGGCTGGCATGGTGTAACGACGACTGTTGCTGCTTAGTCTATCAGCAGTGACTTAGAAACGGCGGTTCTGTGCGCGCAGATTGGCTTCGCGCTCGAGACCACGGACTTCCTTGATCATCTTGGCCTTGATGCGGTTGCGCTTGAGTGGCGACAGGTATTCGACGAATACCTTGCCCAGCAAATGATCCATCTCATGCTGGATGCAGACGGCCAGCAAGCCATCGGCTTCCAGCTCGAACTGCTTGCCGTGACGGTCCAGGGCGCGCACCTTGATGCGGGCCGGACGCTCGACGCCATCGTACACGCCAGGCACGGACAGGCAGCCTTCGTCGTAGACCTGCTTTTCTTCGCTGGCCCAGGTGATTTCCGGGTTGATGAACACTTGCAGCTGGTTTTTCTCTTCGGTGATGTCGATCACCATCATCTGGATATGCGCGTCCACTTGCGACGCGGCCAGGCCGACGCCAGGGGCGTCGTACATGGTTTCGGCCATGTCGTCGATCAGGGTTTGCAGGCGCGCGTCAAATTCGGTGACGGGCTTGGCGATCGTGTGCAGGCGAGGATCGGGGTAACGCAGGATATTTAATATGGACATACGGATTCGACTGGTTAAGGTGGGCGCGGTGCGCCTGATTATTCATGCCTGGGCCATGCGGACGATGGCAGGGCTATCTTATTTGAATACGCTACGGTGGGGCGCGTATGGCGCAACGGCGCGGCAGATGCGTTTGCCAGTGTGCTATTCGTTTGCTGCAAAGGGAAATTTTATCACAGACGCCCATGGCGCTGTGGATGCGGGGCCGTTTTGCAGCGCCATTGCACGCATCCTTGCGCGCATCGGTATCGCGTGTCTGCCAGGGCGCTAGTATGGGAGGGCACAGTACACAGTGAGGTTGTCATGCATGCAATTGCCACAACGGCAGACACGGCCACGGAACTGGCGGGCTGGCTGCGCCTGCAGCATCTGCACGGCGTGGGGCCGGTGGCGGCGCGCGCCTTGCTGGCCCGCTTCGGCTTGCCGCCGAAAATCTTTGCCGCGCCGTTCGAGGCCTTGCGCGAGGTGGTGCCGGCCAGCGTGGCGCGTGCCATCGTGCAGCCGCCCAAACCGGTGGCCAACAGTCAGCTGGCGCTCACCCTGCAGTGGCTGCAGCGGCCCGGCAATGCCGTGCTGACCCTGGCCGATGCCGCGTATCCACCGCTGTTGCTGGAAATCGCCGATCCGCCGCTATTGTTATATGTACGGGGGCGGGCGGAACTGCTGTCGCGTCCCGGCGTAGCCATCATCGGCAGCCGCAATGCCAGCGCGCAAGGCATGCAGAATGCGGCCGCCTTTGCGCACGCCCTCAGCGCGGCGGGCCTGACCATCATTTCCGGGCTGGCGCTGGGCATCGACACGCACGCGCACGAGGGCGGCTTGCGCGGCGCCGGCGCCACCGTGGCCGTGATCGGCACGGGCGCCGATTTGGTGTATCCGCGACGCAACCTTGATCTGGCGCAAAGAATTGCCGAACAAGGCTGCATCGTCAGCGAGTACGCGCTGGGCTTGCCGGCCATGCCAGCTAACTTTCCGCGTCGCAATCGCCTGATCAGCGGCCTGGCGCGCGGCGTGCTGGTGATCGAGGCGGCCGCGCAATCGGGCTCCCTGATCACGGCGCGCCTGGCCGGCGAGCAGGGACGCGATGTGTATGCCTTGCCCGGCTCCATCCATGCCACCCTGGCCAAGGGTTGCCATGCGCTCATCAAGCAGGGCGCCAAGCTGGTCGAGTCGGCCGATGACGTGCTGCAAGAGTTGCAGTGGCTGGGCGGCGTTCCCCTCGTGCCGGCAGTGGTGGCAGACGAGACGCCGCTGCTGGCCGCACTGGGCCACGATCCGCTCGATGCCGATACCCTGGCCGCGCGCAGCGGCCTGGCCATGGGCGCGCTGATGGGCGAATTGCTGGCGCTGGAGCTGGCGGGCCTGCTTGAACGCTTGCCGGGAGGACTGTTTCAACGCTGCAAATGACAGCTTGTCACTTGTGTGGCGGCCTTGCCGCACAGGGGGGCTTTGTCGGCGCGCACCCTTGTGTCGTAGCGAACTTAGCTGATAGAGTAGAGCCATGTTCGATATCCTGGTGTACCTCTACGAGACTTACTATCGCCCCGACGCCTGCCCCGAGCCGGCCGTCCTGGCGCGCAAACTGTCGGCCGTCGGTTTCGACGACGTGGAGATTTCCGAAGCGCTCGTCTGGCTGACGGACTTGAACGCCATGGCCGGCGTCGAGCAAACCCTGACGGCCAGTTCCACGGGCACGCGCTTCTATGTGCAGCAGGAAAGCGACGTGCTGGGCACGGCCGCCATCGGTTTCATCCAGTTCCTGGAAAGTGCCAGGGTGCTCTCGCCGCTGCAGCGCGAAATCGTCATCGAACGGGCGCTGGCGCTCGACGAGGCGCCCGTCTCACTGGGCAAGCTGAAAGTCATCGTGCTGATGCTGCTGTGGAGCCAGGGCAAGGAACCGGATGCGCTGATGTTCGACGACTTGTTCGTTGACGACGAAGACCTGCCTCCCCGCCTATTGCACTAATAAAAATGTCCATGGCGGCGTTACAGCGTCTTGCCGTACTGGCGTACTGTCTGCGACGCTGCGCCTTGCCCTGAACATTTTTATGCTGTCTTGCGGCTGCCACTGCAGCCGTTGGGCCCGATCCTGGCGCCGCTGCCGCGCCATCGTCTCTAAGATGCCCCGCACCCGCGCGCACGCCAGCCCATTGTGTTTGCGCTGGCGCATTCTTGCTTGCAGATAACTTGCCGAATTCTTCAATAGGCGCTTATCATTGGCCGCTTGACAAGACCACAAGTCACAAGGCATTGCGCAGACAAAAGCGTCGGTGCCTGGCAATGCACTGTATGATGCGCATGCTGAAACTATCCTAGAGCATTTTTCGAGACCACAAAATATGACAAAAACCCTCATCATCGCCGAGAAGCCTTCTGTCGCGAACGATATCGCGAAGACGCTTGGCGGCTTTACCAAGCACGATGAGTACTTTGAATCGGATGAATACGTCCTGTCGTCGGCGGTCGGCCACTTGCTGGAGATCGCCGTACCGGAAGAATTCGACGTGAAGCGCGGCAAATGGAGTTTCGCGCACTTGCCGATGATTCCACCGTATTTCGCGCTGAACCCGATCGCCAAGACGGAAGCGCGCCTCAAAGTATTAAACAAGCTGATCAAACGTAAAGACGTTACCACCCTCATCAACGCATGCGATGCGGGGCGCGAAGGCGAGCTGATTTTCCGCCTGATCGCGCAAAACGCCAAGGCCAAGCAACCGGTCAAGCGCCTGTGGCTGCAGTCGATGACGCCGGGCGCCATCCGCGACGGTTTCTCGCACCTGCGCAGCGATGAAGAAATGCTGCCGCTGGCGGACGCGGCCCGCTGCCGTTCGGAAGCCGATTGGTTGATCGGCATCAATGGCACGCGTGCCATGACGGCGTTCAATTCGAAAGAGGGCGGCTTCTATCTGACCACCGTGGGCCGCGTGCAGACGCCAACGCTCTCCATCGTCGTTGAACGCGAAGACAAGATCAAGAAATTCGTGCCGCGCGACTTCTGGGAAGTGCGCGCCGAATTCGTCTGCGCGGCCGGTATCTATGAAGGCCGCTGGCTCGACACGAAGTTCAAGAAAGACGAGAACGACCCCGAGAAGCGCGCCGAGCGCCTGTGGAGCAAGACGGCTGCCGACTCGATCGCCACCGCCTGCCGCGGCCGCCAGGGCATCGTCACGGAAGAATCGAAACCGACCACCTCGATGGCGCCTGGCCTGTTCGACCTGACCAGCCTGCAGCGTGAAGCGAACTCGCGTTTCGGCTTCTCCGCTAAAAATACCCTGGGCCTGGCCCAGGCGCTGTATGAAAAGCACAAGGTATTGACGTATCCGCGTACCGATTCGCGCCACCTGCCGGAAGACTACATGCCGACCGTGCTGCAGGCGCTGGAAACGGTCAAGGACAACAGCAACTACCACCAGTTCGCCAAGCAGATCATCGACAAGGGCTGGGTCAAGCCGAACAAGCGCATCTTCGACAATACCAAGATCTCGGATCACTTCGCGATCATCCCGACGACGATCGCGCCAAAGAATTTGTCCGAGCCGGAACAAAAATTGTACGACCTGGTCACGCGCCGCTTCATGGCCGTGTTCTTCCCGCCTGCGGAATTCCAGGTCACCACGCGCTACACGGAAGTGTCCGGCCATCAGTTCAAGACTGAAGGCAAGGTCATGACCAATCCGGGCTGGCTGGCCATCTACGGCAAGGAAGCATCGACGGACGCCGACAAGGAAAGCAATGGCAACGGCAACCTGGTGCCAGTCGCCAAGGGCGAGAAAGTGCAGACGGAAAGCGTCAACGCCAACGGCCTGGTGACCAAGCCGCCAGCGCGCTATACCGAGGCGACGTTGCTGTCGGCCATGGAAGGCGCCGGCAAGCTGATCGACGACGACGAGCTGCGCGATGCGATGGCTGGCAAGGGTCTTGGAACACCTGCCACGCGCGCCGCCACCATCGAGGGCTTGCTGACGGAACGTTATCTGATTCGCGAAGGCCGCGAACTGATCCCGACCGCCAAGGCCTCGCAGCTGATGACCTTGCTCAAAGGCCTGGGCGTTAATGAATTGACGGCGCCGGAGCTGACGGGCGAGTGGGAATACAAGCTGTCGCAGATGGAAAAAGGCAAGATTTCGCGTGAAGAATTCATGCGTGAAATCGCGCAGATGACGCAAATCATCGTCAAGCGCGCCAAGGAATACGACAACGACACGATTCCCGGCGATTACGCCACCCTGGAAACGCCGTGCCCGAATTGCAGCGGCGTTGTGAAGGAAAACTACCGTCGTTTCGCCTGCACCAAGTGCGAATTCTCGATGAGCAAGACGCCGGGTTCGCGCCAGTTCGAAATCGCTGAAGTGGAACAATTGCTGAAGGACCGCACCATCGGCCCGCTGCAAGGTTTCCGCTCGAAGATGGGCCGTCCGTTCGCCGCCATCCTGCGCATCGTGCGCGATGAAGAGATCAAGAATTTCAAGCTGGAATTTGATTTCGGCCAGAACGACGAAAGCGAAGATGGCGAAGGCGTCGATTTCACGGGCCAGACCCCCGTGGGACCTTGCCCCAAGTGCAACGCCGGCGTGTACGAAATGGGTCTGGCCTATGTGTGCGAACACAGCATGGCCAAGCCGAAGACGTGCGATTTCCGCAGCGGCCGCATCATCTTGCAGCAGGAAATCTTGCCGGAACAAATGGCAAAACTGCTCAACGATGGCAAGACGGACTTGCTGCCGGGCTTTGTATCACAGCGTACCCGTCGCCCGTTCAAGGCTTTCCTCGTGCGCGGCAAGGATGGCAAGGTGAGCTTCGAGTTTGAAGAGCGCAAGGCCAAGCCGGGCGCCAAGGCGAAGGCTGCAACGACCGAGGTGGAAGGCGAAGAAGGCGCGGCGCCAGCGAAGAAAACGGCCGTCAAGAAAGCGGCAGCCGTCAAAAAGGCACCAGCGAAGAAAGCCACGGCCGTGAAAAAGCCGGCCGCCAAAAAGGCGCCGGCAAAGAAAGCGGCAGCGGCGGAGTAATCTGACGCCAGCCAGACAGCCAGACAAAAGCCAGGGATCGCTCCCTGGCTTTTTTTACGTCCCGAGGCTAGCTTAGTCCAGGTAGTCCGAGTATTCGCGCTGCGCGTAGTTCTGCAGATTCGCCCACGGCTGCGCCCTGCTGACGGTGGGCTGCAGCTTGACGTCGACCCGGCGATAGAAGGTGTTCGCGCGGTCGCCGCTTTCAATGACCAGCGGAATCTGTTTTTGCTCATCCCACAGGATGCGCTGGAACACGCCATTCTTTTCCACTTCGCGCCAGCGCGCGCCCGTCACGTTCGATGCCTGTTTCGACAGTGGCATGGCGGTGACCAGTTTCGGGTCCAGCAGATAAAAACTGTTTTCCCAGGAACCGTCGAAATTGACGTTTTCGTATTCGGCCTTGGGGATGGAGACGACGATCTTGTCGTGTGCATCGATGTATTCCACGCGCACGGTGTTCTTTTCCAGCATCACGTGGCGCGGGATCAGCACAGGATTGAAGTGCTTGTGTTCATGCTGCGTGGCCTTCAGCGCCACTTTGGTGTTGTCTCCATGCTTGTGGCCGGCATGCGCGTCGGTCGCTGGCGCCAGCACGCGCTCGACCCACACGTGGCCGGGGCGGCGCAGCATTTTTTCTTCGTAGCGGCTTTCGCGCGTCACGCCTTCCGGCGTCAGCACGCGGCTGTAATAGGTGATGCCCAGGTCCAGGTCGGCGGGAGCGGAAGGGGTTGCAGGAGCGGCTTGCGCGCTGGCGGCAAAGCCGGCGGCCAGGAGGACGGCGATCAGGGTCGATTTCATGGTGTTGCCTTTATCGTGCAAAGGGGGCGGAGGGCAATGCTGCCATCCGCCCCGGTGGGGTTACCGTGTTGATGCAGATCAGAAGCCGAAAGCCGCCTTCAGCAAGTCAAACACCTTGGTGTTGTCCAGCGTGCCCTTGAAGGCCTTGGCGCCGGCGCCCGTGGCCAGCAGCTTGACGTCGCCGCCGCCGTGGGTTTCGCTGGCCAGGCGCACGCCTGTTTCTTGCAGGTAGTTGTCGGACAGGGCCGTGGCGCTGTCGACGTTGGTGCGCAGGTCAGGGCGGTTCGGGCCGTTGCCGAACACCAGGGTGGTGTAGGTATTGCCGTCTTCATCCTTGCTTGGCTGGTTATCCTTGTAGCCGCGGTTGATGTCGAGGATAGGGTTGCCGCGCTTGCCGTAGCCGTTGAACGCCAGGGTGTGGTCGTGATCGGCCGTGACGACGATCAGGGTATTTTCCAGCTTCGGATCGGTTTCCCTGACCTTGTCGATGGCCGCCTTGATGGCGTCGTCGAAGGCGATGGTGTCGACCAGCGCGCGCTTGGCATTGATGCCGTGCAAGGCGTGGTCGATGCGGCCGCCTTCGACCATCAGGAAGTAGCCAGCGCTGTTTTTCGACAGCAGGTCGATGGCTTTCAGCGTCATTTCCGACAGGCTAGGCTGGTTGGCGCCGTCGGCCGATGGCTTGGACGAGGTGCGGTCCAGTTCATAGTCGAGGTGGCTCTTTGCGCTGTACAGGCCGATGAACTTCTTGTTGCTCGGCGCGGCTGCCATTTCCGTCTTGTTGGCGGCCACGGTGTAGCCCTTGGCCGCGAATTCGGCCAGCAGGTCGCGGCCGTCGGCGCGGCCGGCCTTGTTGCTGGCCGACCATGGCGTGAAGTGGTTGCGTCCGCCACCCATCAGCACGTCCACGCCGTCGCCCAGGGCCGTGTTGTAGCCGGCGCCGCCTGGCGCCGTTTGCGCGGCGATCGCGTATTGCGCATTGCGGTTGCAGATGTGCGAGAAGGTCGTTGCCGGCGTGGCGTGCGTCAATTCCGTGGTGGTGATGGCACCCACGGCCTTGCCCTTGGCTTTCGCCAGTTCCAGGATGGTCGGCACGCTCTTGCCGCCGGCCGGGCAGTTGTTCACGCCCAGGTTGCCGTTGGCGTCGCGGCCCGGTTCCTTGGCGATGGTGTCCTGCGCCATCGAGATGACTTCATTGTTCATCTTGACGCCGGTCATGTAGGCGGCCATCGAGGGGGCGCTGTCCGTCGTTTGCGCATCGTTCGAGAACGTCTTGATGCGCGCCGTGCGTTCCAGCTTGTCCATGTTCAGGCTGCCCTCTTCCTTGTACTTGAAGATGCGCGCTGCCGTCACGACGGAAGGGCCCATGCCGTCGCCGAGGAAGAAGATGACGTTCTTGGCGTCGGCGGCGTAGGCGCTGGCGACGCTGGCGGCCACGAGCGTGGTCAGCAAGGAGAGTTTCAGGGCCGATTTCAGTGCGGCGGGTGTCGATGCAAGTTTCATGTGCTTGTCCAATTCTTGTCTCTTGGGGATTACAGACCGCCGGCGGTCTTGACCAGGCCGAATACTGTGGTGTTGTCGATGGTGCCCAGGAAGGTTTCCGAACCTTTGCCGATGGCGCCCAGGAAGACGTCGGTGCCGCCATGGGTTTCGTTGCCTGCCGCCGTGCGGATCACCGCTTCCTGGTGGTAAGTATTGGCGCTGGTGACGGTTTCATCGAGGCTGGCCATGGCGGCGCGGCTCGATTGCGTGCGGTTTTCGCCATTGCCGAAGCCGATGATCGAATACGGTGCGCCGTCCAGGTCTTTCTCGACCGCGCCGGTAACGTAGTTCTTCACCACGCCCAGCACGCCAGGGTTGCCGGCAGCCGTCTTGCCCGTGCGCTTGGCGTAGCCGTTCAGCACCAGGGTGTGGTCATGGTCGGCCGTGACGACGATCAGGGTATTGGCCAGGGTCGGATCGGTCAGCTTGGCTTTTTCGATGGCGGCCTTGATGGCGTTGTCAAAAGCAACCGTGTCTTGCAGGGCCTTCTTGGCCGTCGTTTCGTGCAGCGCATGGTCGATGCGGCCGCCTTCGACCATCAGGAAATAACCCTTCTTGTTCTTGGCCAGGACGTCCATGGCCTTGGTGGTCATTTCCGCCAGGCTAGGTTCCTTGGCCGCATCGCGGTCCAGGTCGTAGCTCATGTGGCTGGAGGTAAACACGCCGAACAGGCGCTCCGTCTTGGCCGCATCGACAGCCTTGAAGTCGGTGGCGTTGTTGGCGATGGTGTAGCTCTTCGCCTTCAGCTCGGCCACCAGGTCGCGGTCGTCGGAACGCTTGCCGCCGTTCTTGAATGGCGTAAAGAATTGCGCGCCGCCGCCGAGCACCACTTCCAGGCCCGTGGTGCCCAGGGCGCTGTTGTAGCCCGTGCCGCCTGGTACGAGCGCTGCGGCGATATCGTTTTCCAGGTCGCGGTGGCAGATGTGTGAGTAGGTCGCTGCCGGGGTGGCGTGCGTCACGCGCGCCGTGCTGACGACGCCAGCCGCGTAGCCTTTGGCCTTGGCCAGTTCCAGCAAGGTGGTGGCGGGCGTGCCGTTGCCGGTGCCGCATTTGTTGACCAGCTTGTTGCCGTTGGCATCCTTGCCCGGATCGATGGCGAGCGTGTTGGCCGACATGGAAATGACTTCATTGTTCATCTTGACGCCGGTCATGTAGGCAGCCATCGATGGTGCGCTATCAGTGACTTGCGCGTCGTTCGAGAAGGTCTTGACGAAGGCCGTTTCCGGCAAGGTGTCCATGGTCAGTGCGCCTTCTTCGCCTACCGAGTAGATGCGCGCGGCCGTCATGGTGGTCAGGCCCATGCCATCGCCGAGGAAGAAGATGACGTTTTTCGGCGGTGCTTCGGCCACTACCTCTTCTTTTTTGGCATCGCTGCCGCAGGCGGCCAGCATCAGGGTGATGGCGACGCTGCAGCCAGCGACGGAAATTTTTCTGCGTGTCATGTGGTTCATCCGGCTAGGTTTGAAAGAGCTAGCAAGATAACAATCCAATGTGACATCCTCATGACGCCGTGACACGTTTTGCGACACTGCTGCGCAGATGCAAGTGGCGTGGCTTTTGCGCGCGTCCTCGCTGGAAAAATACACCGTAGCGTGCCAGCCATCGTTAGATTGAATCGAAATATGCAACAAACTATTGCGCTTTATTGGGTTTTTCTACCGAATAAAGCAACGTAAGATGCATGCATCCCCATCATCTTGTGAAGGCACATCATGTTCTCCAAATCTATCAGCAGCGTTCTTGTTTCCACCCTGTTTGCCGCCGGCGCCGCTTCGGCCGCCGCCAGCGCCCCCCTGACCCTGGAAGTCTTCAACCCGGGCGAAGCGGCCATCTTCCCCGTCGCTTCCGTATTGGTCGCGGGCAAGCATGACGCCGTGCTGATCGATGCGCAATTCTCGCGTGCCGAAGCGCAAAAACTGGTGGAAAAGATCCGCGCCAGCGGCAAGAAACTGACGACCGTGTACATCAGCCACAGCGATCCCGATTTTTACTTTGGCCTCGACGTGATCAAGGCAGCTTTCCCGCAGGCAAAAATCGTCGCCACGCCGGAAACCGTGGCCGAGATCCGCCGCAAGGCTGACGCCAAGGTCGCCTACTGGGGCCCGATCCTGAAAGACAACGCACCGCACAGCATCGTCATTCCCGAAGCATTGAAAGGCCAGCGCATCAGCCTGGAAGGCCAGTCGCTCGACATCGCCGGCCCGACGCCAGCGCGCACCTATGTGTGGATTCCCTCGATCAAGGCCGTCGTCGGCGGTGTGGTGCTGTTTGGCAACCTGCACGTCTGGACGGCCGATACGCAAAGCCTGCAATCGCGCCAGGACTGGCTCAAGACACTGGACGGCATTGCCGCGCTGAAACCTGTCACCGTCGTACCCGGCCACTTCAAGGTGGGTTCGCCCCTGACGCCCGACAGCATCGGTTTTACGCGCGACTACCTGGTGACGTTCGAAGCGGAAACGGCCAAGGCCGCCAATTCGGCCGCGCTGATCGAGGCGATGAAAATGCGCTATCCGAAGCTGGGCCTCGATGGCGCTTTGGAAACCAGCGCGAAAGTGGCAAAAGGCGAAATGAAATGGTAAGCGGCAACAAGGAGGTCGCCATGCCCACACTGCACTACATTTTCGATCCCCTGTGCGGCTGGTGCTACGGCGCCGCGCCGCTGGTCGAGGCGGCGCGCGCCGTGCCCGGCCTGACGGTGGCCTTCCACGGCGGCGGCATGATGACGGGCAGCAATCGCCGCCAGATCACGCCCGAATGGCGCGGCTATGTGTTGCCGCATGACCGGCGCATCGAGCAACTGTCGGGTCAGCCCTTCGGCGACGCCTATGTCAACGGCTTGCTGAACGACACCACGGCCATGATGGATTCCGCACCGCCGATCACGGCCATCCTGGCGGCGGAAGTCCTGGCCGGCAAGGGCCTGGACATGTTGCAGCGCGTGCAGCGCGCCCATTACGTGGACGGCTTGCGCATCGCCGACCTGCCCGTGCTGCTGGCGCTGGCGCAAGAACTGGGCCTGGATGGCGCCGCCTTCCAGGCCGAGTATGCGCGGCAGGCGGGCGCCGCCACGCAGCAGCACATCGCTGCCAGCCGCGCCTTGCTGGCACAGGTGGGCGGGCAGGGCTTTCCCACGTTCGTGCTCGACGATGGCAGCGGCAAGTTGTCCGTGATCGATATCGGGGGGTTTTTGGGCCAGCCGGCGAAGCTACAGACGCAATTGGGCGGCGTATGCGATGCCCACGGTTGTTCATTGTAAATATCTATTGATTCGATAAAATCAATTATCTTTTCCTTTGTTGTTGACCTCGTTACACTGATTCTATTAGTCAACAACGAAGGAAAAGCAGCCATGCGCCAACAGCCGCCATTCAGTACCGCCTCGGGCATCCCCGTCGCCGACAACCAGAATTCCATCAGCGCCGGCCCCCGCGGCCCGCTGCTGCTGCAAGACTTCCACCTGATCGAAAAGCTCCAGCATTTCAACCGCGAGCGCATTCCCGAACGCGTGGTACATGCAAAAGGCTCGGGCGCCTACGGCACCTTTACCGTCACGCACGACATCTCGCGTTACACCAAGGCCAAATTGTTTGCCGAAGTGGGCAAGCAGACGGCCACCTTCGCGCGTTTTTCCACCGTCGGTGGCGAACGCGGCAGTGCCGATACGGAACGCGACCCGCGCGGCTTCGCCGTGCGTTTTTATACGGAAGAGGGCAACTGGGATCTCGTTGGCAACAATACGCCCATGTTCTTCATCAAGGACCCGATCAAGTTCCCCGACTTTGTCCACACGCAAAAGCGCGATCCGCACAGCAACTTGAAATCGGCCGAGATGATGTTCGACTTCTGGAGCCATGCGCCGGAAAGCCTGCACCAGGTCACCATGCTGTTTTCGGACCGCGGCACGCCGGACGGCTATCGTCACATGGATGGCTTCGGCAGCCACACGTATAGCCTGATCAATGCCGAGGGCCAGCGCGTGTACGTGAAATGGCATTTCAAGACGCGCCAGGGCATCAAGAACCTGCCTGCGGCGGAAGCGGGCCGCCTGGCCGGTGCCGACCCCGACTACGCCCAGCGCGACCTGTTCGGCGCCATTGAACGCGGTGATTTCCCGCAGTGGGAAGTCAAGCTGCAAGTGGCGACGCAGGAGCAACTCGATGCATGGGAGCAGCGCACGGGCTGGAACCCGTTCGACCTGACGAAAGTGTGGCCGCACGCCGACTTCCCGCTGTTGCCGGTGGGTATTTTCGAGCTGAACCGCAACCCGGACAATTACCACGCGGAAGTCGAGCAGGCGGCCTTTTCGCCGGCCAATGCCGTGCCGGGCATGGGCTACTCGCCGGACAAGATGCTGCAGGGCCGGCTGTTCGCCTACCACGACGCCCAGCTGTACCGGGTCGGCACCAACCACCAGCATCTGCCCGTGAATGCGGCCCGCTGCCCCTTCCACAACCAGCAGCGCGACGGCGGCATGGCGATCCACAATGGCGGTGCGGCGCAGAATTACGCGAACGTGGCGGCGGCAGGCACGCAGCCGCAAGGGCTGGGCCATGGTGAACCGGCGCTGGCGCTTGATGGCGGCGCGGCCCGCTATGATGGGCGCGGCGTGGAAGACGATTACACGCAGGCCGGCAATCTGTTCCGTCTGATGTCCGTCCAGGCGCAGCAGAACCTGTTCGACAACCTGGCCGGTCCCTTGAGTCTGGTGCGGCCGGAAACCTTGCAGCGTCAACTGGCCCACTTCGACCAGGCCGATCCGGCCTATGGCGCCGGTGTGCGGGCCGCCTTGCAGGCGCGCGGCGCGGCGCAGTAATCGGCGATCACAGGCGGAGCTATCCTGTTCCGCCTGTTGTTGATATAGCCCAAATTGCTGGCAGATATTAAATATTGCCGTATGGACATAATTGTCTTCCATGCGTAGACTTGTCGGTCTGATGATGGTGCCGTCTTCCTGGCGGCATCCTGACTAGAAAGTCTTGCAATATGAATATGGTGAAGCTATCGGTGCATGGGGACGATCCCACGCTCAAATCCATTCTCGAAGTCTTGCCCACGGATCCGGAACGGCAATGGCGCAAGGGCGAGGCGAAGGGCGCGGCGGGGCGCGTGCATCTCGATTCCGGCTTCGAAGTCGTCATCGCGCAGGCGTCCAAAGCGCAAGTGTTGCCCTCGCGCATACGCAGCTACCTGGCCGAATGCCGCTCGCGCGGTGTCACGTTCAGCATGCCGCGCATCGTGGCCGAGCTGCAACTGGAGTTGAACGGCGACGACACGCTCGATGCACCGCTGGACCTGACCCTGGCCGACATGCAGCACCTGACGGAGATGGGCATCAGCCTGAGCCTGGTGACGCGCTGCGCCGAGGCTTGATTCCCGTGTGACACTTAAAAAAATGGCCACCTGTTCAGGGAGGCCATTTTTCGTCATGGTTCGTCGAGCTCGACGGTCACCATATTGTCATCCGGCTTGCGGTCGATCAACTTGTTGTCGGGATCAATGCCCGCCTTGCCGGGCCGGCTGCCGACAATGACGGTGTAGCTCGCTTCTCGCGCCGTCATGCGCAGGCGTTCGCGCAGCAGCGGATGGCCATTCGCGTCGTCGACACCGATCTCGATCCAGTCATGCAGGGGCGCATCGTGTTCCTCTCCCTGTTCGCCGGCCGTCAATTTACCCGCCTGCACCTTGAGGGTGACGGCGTACTTGCCATCGCCGCGTTTGGTGGCCGTGGCCGACAGCGCACGGTTGTCGAACAGCACGATTTTCTCGAACAGGTCATCGATCAGGTAAGCCTGCTCGGGCGGCGTGACCTGGCGCAAGCCCTGCACCAGCGCCGTCACGCTCGCATACGGCGGCCCCTTCTGGCCATACGTCTTCAGCAGCTCGCGCAGCACGCCGTTGACCTTGTCTTCGCCGATCATATCCTGCAGCAAATACATGGCCAGGCTGCCCTTGTGGTAATGGATGTAGGCCTGGTTTTCATTCTCGGCCAGCGGCAGCTCCTTCTTGCGCTCTTCGCTGCGCCCCATCAGGTATTGATTCAGGTCATAGCGCAGGAAGCGGCGCATCTTGGCCGGCCCCGTGGTTTTTTTCATCACCATCAGGGCCGAATATTCGGCCAAGGTTTCGCTGAGCACGGTGGCGCCGCGCGTGTTGCCGCCCACCAATTGATGCGCCCACCACTGGTGCGCCACTTCATGCGCCGTGACGTAGAACGGATAGTCGAGGTCCTTCGGGTTCTTGTCGTCCACCTTGGCGATGAATCCCAGGCCTTCCGAATACGGAATCGTGTTCGGGAACGACTGCGCAAACGTGGCATAGCGGGGGAATTCCACGATGCGCAAGACCTTGTGCTGGTAGGGGCCGAAGTTCTTCGTGTAGTACTCGAGCGCTTCCTTGCTGCCACGCACGAAACGATCGAGGTTGTATTCATGGCCAGGATGGTAATACACGTCGATGGCCACATCCTGCCAGCGCTCGTGCCTGACGGCGTAGCGGGCCGACTGGAACGCGTAGAAATTCAGGATAGGCTGGTCCATCGTGTAATGGAAGTAATGGCGCCCCTGGGCGATCCAGTCGTTGTCCAGCATGCCCGGCGCGATGGCCGTCTGGCCGTCGACGGTGCTGACGGTAGCGTCAAAGTTGATGCGGTCGGCGTCCATGCTGACGTAATTGTCGGCCAGTCCCCGTACATCGTCGCGCGGCAAGGCCCGTTCGCGCGCCGGCAAGCCGTGTTTCTTGCGGTCGCGCGGGTCCGTCAATTCCAGCTGCGGCTGGTAGCCGATGTGCGGCAGCACGGCATTCGTGAAGAAGCTGCCGTTGGCCATGACGGGCGTGTCCTGGCCCAGGCCGAAGATGCCGCGCGGCGCGTAGCGGACGTCGAAATCGAGGCCCAGGCTGGCGCCCGGCGCCAGCGGCGCGGCCAGGCGGTAGCTGTAAAAGCCCAGCTTGCCGTCATCGAGGCCAGGGTGCACGCGCGTGTCAAAGCGCAGACGCATGGTGGCGCTGGGGTCTTGCTGCACAAAAATGTGGCTGATCGGCAGGCTGGTCTTGTTTTGCAGCACATAGCGGCCCGTGACGATGAGGGTGCGCTGCGCCGGGTAGATGGCCACGTCGAGTTTCACGTCGGTGATTTTCGGCTGCGGCGTGGCGGCAAACTTGCGGTACTGGCGCTCGACGCTGGCGCGATCCGCATCGCGGGCGAATTCGGACTTGTAATCGTTGGCCACGTGAAAGACGTAGAACAGCACGCCGCCGGCGCCCATGAAAATCAACAGGCCGATGGCAAAGCTGGCCAGCACGCCGTGCGTCAGGCCGTGGCGCGCCAGGCGCAAGCGGATGCGCCAGCTATCGTGCGCGCCGCGGGGCCAGAGCAGCAGCGACAGCACCGTCAGCATGATGGCCGCGCCGCTCCAGTACAGCAAGTACCAGCGCTCGCGCAACACATAGTGGCCGGCGCCGTTCATGGCCGAATAGATGAAATCCGGCGTGCTGGCGTACAGCAGCAGCGGGTCGCCCAGGCCCAGCGAGGCAAAGCTGATGCTGGCGATGTGGTACAGAATCATGGCGAAATACGCCAGGTACTTGTGATTGATCACTACCTGCAAAAAGATGGCCAGCACGGCGATCAGTGCGTAGTAGGGCAGGTGCGACAGGAACAGCGATTCCAGGTACAAGCCGGGGTCAAGGCGGTAATAGCCCTTGAAGACCTGGATCGACATGCCGCACAGCATGATGACCAGGCTCAGCAATGCTTGCAGGCCGATCAGGGCGAACAGCTTTGACAGCAGCGGCAGCCAGTTCGGCACGGGCAGGGCGTCGAGCATCAGGTGGATGCTGGTCTCGCGTTCGCGCCACACCAGTTCGCCCGCATAGAAGGTGGTAATGATCAGCATGAACAGGGCGAACGAGGCGCTGATCATGTCCAGCACTTTTTCCGTCACCGGATAGGTATTCGTGCCGTATATGGCACCCATGTCGAGCGCGCCCGCATACATGGTCAGCACGCCAGCGAGCACGATGACGACAAAATAGATGTTCTTGATGGTTTCGCGCAGGTTCAGCCAGCTCATCTTGACGAGCAGGGCGGCCAGGTTGCGCTGCGCAAAATCAGGCGCTTCCTGCGTGGACAGCGAAGCGCTCGACAGGCGCAGCGGCACATCGCCGTCGCTGCGGCGCTTGCTGGCGCCCGCGTCCGTCGTGGCGTGGAACTGGAAGCGCCAGTAGCCGAGCAGCAAGGCCACCAGGGCGAAGCCGGACCAGATGGCGCGGTTCAGCAAGTACACGCCCTCCAGGGTCACCAGGCGCGTGTTGCGCTCCGCATTCGGCCAGTATTCCGTCAGGCGTATCAGCGCCGTGGTGCCGAAGGGATCGATCAGGGCGGCCAGGGTCTTGTAGTCGAGGTCGCGCGCCAGCGAGGGCGCCACCAGGTAGCCGATCAGCATGACCACCGAGCTGATGTACACGGGCAGCATGCGCCGCGTCAGGGCCGCGATGACGAAGAAGATGGCGCCGAAGATGAACAGGTTCGGCAGCAGGGTAAACACATACGGCATCAGATAGGCCAGCGCGCGCTGCGGCCCCAGCCGTTCGGGATCGATGCCGGGCAGCCAGGCGCCCAGCCAGGCGCCGATGACGATGCTGGAAAACACCACCGCCAGCACCAGATAGGCGCCGAGGAAGCGGCCAAAGACATACTGGTACTTTTTGATCGGCGCACTGAAGAAGAAATGCTGCATGCCGTACTCGAAATCCTGCTGCACCGAGCGGCCCATCATGGCGGCCACCACCACGGCGCCGAAGCAGCCCAGCAGGCTGCACGTGAACGCCAGCGAGCGCGGTGCGTTGATCAGGAACTTGCCGCCGAAACTGATGCTCGCTTCCTTGAAGACGCCGCCGGCGGCAGCCATCCACAGCATGGCCAGGGCCAGGAACATGGCGAAATACACCCAGGTGGACAGCAGCTTGAGCCGCTGTCGCGCTTCAAAGCGGGCGATGGCAAACATGGCCGCCCCCTCAGTCGCACTGCGGGGCAACGCGGTGGCGCCCGGCAATGGTGGCGAAATACAGATCTTCCAGGTCGCCGATGGCTTCCTCGAAGCCGTCGCCCGGGTCGTCGTCGCTGTAGACGTGGATCAGGGTGCGGCCCGACAGCAAGCGCGTGGAAATGACGGCGTGGCGCTGCTGGAAGCTGGCCAGCTCTTTCTTGTCGACAAAACGCGCCCAGATCTTGCAGCTGACTTCGTCGATCAGTTCCTGGGTCTTGCCGCACAGCAGCAAATGGCCCTTGTTGATGATGGCCATGTTGGCGCACAGGTCGGCCACGTCGGAGACGATGTGGGTCGACAGGATCACCGTCTTGTCTTCGCCGATATCGGACAGCAGATTATGGAAGCGCACGCGCTCCTGCGGGTCGAGGCCGGCCGTCGGCTCGTCGACGATGATCAGTTTCGGGTCGCCCAGCAGCGCTTGCGCGATGCCGAAGCGCTGGCGCATGCCGCCGGAAAAGCTGCCCAGGCGCTGGTGGCGCACGTCGAACAAATTGGTTTGCTGCAACAGGCCATCGACGACTTCGCGCCGGCGCGCCCGCTGCGACAGTCCTTTTAACATGGCGAAGTGGTCGAGCAGTTCATACGCCGTCACCTTCGGATACAGGCCGAAGTCTTGCGGCAGGTAGCCCAGCATGCGGCGGATCTCGTCCTTGTCGTCGAGCACGTCGTAGTCGCCGAAGAAGATGGAGCCGGAATCGCACTCCTGCAGGGTGGCCAGGGTGCGCATCAGGGTCGACTTGCCGGCGCCATTCGGGCCCAGCAAGCCAAACATCCCGGGCGGTATCGTCAGCGACACGTTATCCAGCGCCACCACGCCATTCGCGTAGGTCTTCGACAATTTGCGAATCTGCAATTCCATACAACTCCTGACTCATGCGTTGCTGCCCGATGCTACAGGGCTACTCTATGCTGGCATTGTATTGAATTTAAGACGTACTGGGCAGTTGCATGCGATACACGGCATTTTCGCGTACCCAGAGTGCAGTTGGCGGGGGTGGACGGCGGGCCGCTTGCGGCTCTTTCGGCCCGCCATGAGAGTATCAGTTACGGAACAAAACCGACTCCCGGTTGAACCACCAGCGGCACAGCATCAGCAGCGCGCCCGCGATCACCGTGGTCGAGGCCAGGATCACGCCGAACATGCGGTAATCCATGGTGCCCTTGACCAGCTCCTTCATGGCCAGCGACACATTCGTCAGCGGCACCATGGCCCATATCCAGTTCAGCTCGACGCCGGGCAGCATGGCCGCCACGGTGGGCAGGATGACGAACATCATCAAAGGCGTGATCATGCCGGCCGCTTCCTTGTAGCTTTTTGCGTAGATCGAGATCGACAGCAGCAGCGAGGCAAAGATGGCGGCTGTCGGCACCAGCATCAGGGTCACCATGGCCAGGTCGGGCAAGCCGATGCTGCGCACCATGACGGCCATGTTGCCTTCCAGGGAACTGCCGAAGATGGCCAGCAGGGCGCCCATGCTGCCCACCATCAGCACGGCCGACGTCATGCCCACCGTAAACAGCACGAGGAACTTGGCCAGCACGATGGCGCTGCGCGGCACCGGTGCCAGCAGCAGGGTTTCCAGGGTGCCCCGCTCCTTTTCGCCGGCGCCCAGGTCGATGGCCGGGTACATGGCTGCCGTCAGGCACACCATCAGCAGCAGATAGGGCAGCATGCCGCCGACGATGGCACCCATCTGCTCGCGCTCGTTGGCCGTCGACTGCTTGTCGAGCACGATGGGGTGCAGGGCGAAGGCCAGCTGGGCCGGACTCAGGTTCAGGGCCGACAGCGCGCTTTCACGCAGGCTGGCGTTGTAGGCCTCGACGATCTCGCGCACCCGCTGCTGGGTCACGTCGACCGTGCTGGCGCTGTTGTAATGCAGAGTGACCTTGGCTTGCTGGTGTTGCTGCAGCGCTTCTTCAAACCGGGGCGGAATGACGACGGCGAACTTGATGCTGTCGTCGCCGATGGCGCGGCGGATGTCGCCTTCGCTGGCCAGCGGCACTTCGCGCAGATTGTGCTGCTGCGCAAAACGCGCGCTCAAGCCCGGCGAATGATCCTTGCCGAACAGCGCGTAGCGCATTTCCGCCGTCTTGGCGTTCTTGAACATATTGCTTGAAACGTAAGCGAAGCCGCCAAAGATCAGCGGCATGGCAAAGATGGGGATGAGGATGGTGAAAATCAGCGTCTTGCGGTCGCGCGTGAGCTCCAGCAACTCTTTCAGATAAATGGTCCACATGGCTCAGGTTCCCTGGTTGATGACGCTGACAAAGGCGTCGTACAGATCGGCACTGCCGCCCAGGTGGCGCAGTTCGCTGACCGTGCCGTTGAAGGCGGTGGTGCCGCGGTTGATGATGCAGACGCGGTCGCACAGCTTTTCCACCTCGTGCAGATGGTGCGTGGAAAAGATCAGCGGCACGCGCAGCGCCTTGTAGCTGGCGATGAAGTCGAGCAGGATCTTGGCCGACATCACATCGAGGCCCGTGGTCGGCTCGTCGAGGATCACCACCTGCGGCTCGTGCACCACGGTGCGGGCGATCGCGCACTTCTGTTTCATGCCGGTCGACAACTGATCGGCCCGCTTGCCGCCGTATTCCTCCATCTGCAGCAGGGCAAACAGTTCGTCGCAGCGGCGTTTCAGCTTGTCGGCCGGCATGCCGTGCAGGCGGCCGAAGTATTCCACGTTCTCGCGCGCCGTCAGGCGCCCATACAAGCCCGTCGAGCCGGACAGGAAACCGATGCTCTGGCGCGCCACCAGCGGTTGCCGCAGCACATCGACGCCGTTGACGAGGGCGCTGCCCGCGTCCGCTTGCAGGGCCGTCGACAGCAGGCGCAGGGTGGTGGTCTTGCCGGCGCCATTCGGGCCCAGCAGGCCCAGCACCTCGCCCGGGGAGCAGCTGAAACTGACGTCGCGCACGGCGTGAAACCAGCCATCATGTTCGCGCGGATCGCTGACGTGCACGCCCTTGCCCTTGTGGGGCGGCATGCGGAAACGTTTTGCCAGGTGCTTGACTTCAATCATGTGCTTCATCCATTTGACGGTGAAGAACGAGAGTAGCATGCAAAAAATGTAACTTGCAAGGTGGAAATATCGTTTGGTCTATTGAAAAAAACAGCATCTTCATGCAAGCTGGCCCGGTAGGCGCCGGCGGACGGCGCGGGAGAGTGCAATGCGAACGATCGATCAGGCGATGCAGGACAAGGTACTGGCCGTGGCGCGCGCCGGCATGACCAGTGCCGAAGCCATCGGTTTCTTCCGTGTCAGCCTGGGCTTGTACTACCTGGCCGGCCTGATGACGGAAGAAGCGCTCGATTTCAAGCAGATCGACGCGAAGTACAACCGCTTTATCTACCACTCGCTAGGTGGCGGGCACAGCATTGCTAGCGTGCTGCAATTCATGAGTGGCGAGAAAGTCTTGCGCGTGCTGCAATCGGAGCGTTTTCGCGCCGCGTTTACCGAATACTGCCCGGACATCCCCGTCGACAGCATTTCCTTCCTGATTTCACTGAACCTGGGCGTGGCGAAAAGCCTGTCCGGCCTCGACGCCGTCGGCCCCGTGGTCGATTGGATCGAGCAGGAAAAAGCGCGCACAAGTCAATAAAGCCCCGTTCACCCTGCGCGCGGCGTGGGTACGGCTGGCCGCTCTCATCCTATAATTCATGTTTTCCCTTACATGAATAGCCCACGATGACCGCGAACCGCCATTTTGACCCCCTGGATCGTTTGATTGTTGGTGCCGACAAGGCCTTGCGCGTCATCGCGGGCGTGGCTTCTGCCTCGCGCCCCACTCCGGCCGCGCACGCGCCCGATGCGGAGCTGAGTCCGGCCGAGCAGCGCCACAGCGCCGGCTTGATGCGCGTCAACCACGTGGGCGAAGTGTGCGCACAAGCCCTGTACAACTCGCAGGCGCGCTATGCGCACAGCCCGGCCATCCGTGCCCAGTTCGACGAGGCGGGACGCGAAGAGGAAGACCATCTGGCATGGACGGCGCAGCGCCTGACGGAGCTGGGCTCGCGTCTGAGCCTGCTCAACCCTTTGTGGTATGCGGGTTCCTTTGCGCTGGGCACCATCGCCGCGCGCATGGGCGACGGCCGCAGCCTGGGTTTCGTGGTGGAAACGGAGCGCCAGGTGGAAGCGCACCTGGCCAGCCACTTGCAGGAATTGCCGCCGCAGGAAGCGCCAGGTGGAAGCGCACCTGGCCAGCCACTTGCAGGAATTGCCGCCGCAGGACGCCAAGTCGCGCGCCATCGTCAAGCAGATGGCCATCGATGAAGTGGAACACGGCGCCGCCGCCCAGCGATTGGGCGCCATCGACACCCCGGCGCCGGTGAAGGCGCTGATGGGCATCATGGGCAAAGTGATGACAAAAACGGCGTATTACCTGTAGGTCGGATTAGCGCGGCAATGCCGCGCGTAATCCGACACATTGTTGGCGTTACGGGTGTTGTCGGATTACGCGCTGGCGCACCTCGGCGGCCCCGCTAATCCGACCTACCTCATTCCTCGATGATCTCGAACGAGTGCGTGATCTCGGCAGTTTTCGCCAGCATGATCGACGCCGAGCAATATTTGTCGTGCGACAAAGTCACGGCCCGTTCCACGGCCGTCGGTTTCAGGGCCTTGCCCCGCACGGTGAAATGGAAGTGGATCTTGGTAAACACTTTCGGGTCGGTCTCGGCGCGTTCGGCCTTCAGGGTCACTTCGCAGCCACTGACGGCTTCGCGCCCGCGTTTCAGGATCAGCACCACGTCATAGGCGGTGCAGCCGCCCGTGCCCAGCAAGACCATTTCCATGGGGCGTGGTGCCAGGTTGTGGCCGCCGCCATCGGGCGCGCCATCCATGGTCACCAGGTGGCCGGAGCCGGTTTCTGCCCGAAAACTCATGCCCGACGGGCCATTCCAGCTGACTTTGCATTCCATCGTACTCTCCGAAAATTGTAAGCGTTTTGTATTGTAATAGAGGAATGCCTGTCCATGTGCCGCCTGCCAGCCCGCAGCCGGTCTGCATCGTGGCTTGACGCGGCAAGGCAAAGCCGCTTATACTTGTCGGCTTTCCGTTCGCTCAGGAAAAGTAAATAAGGCAGAGTCCGCATAGCAGCATCGGCGGAACCACCATTTGAGCGTGTAATCTATTAGGAAGTCAACATGAAAACATTTTCCGCTAAAGGACATGAAGTCCAGCGCGATTGGTTCGTGGTTGACGCGACGGACAAAGTCCTCGGACGTGTTGCCAGCGAAGTGGCACTCCGACTGCGCGGCAAACACAAACCAGAATTTACTCCTCACGTCGATACCGGCGACTTTATCGTCGTCATCAACGCAGGCAAACTGCGTGTGACCGGTACCAAAGCTACTGAGAAAATTTACTACCGTCACTCTGGCTATCCAGGCGGCATCTACGAAACCAACTTCCAGAAAATGCAACAGCGTTTTCCAGGTCGCGCGCTTGAGAAAGCGGTCAAGGGCATGCTGCCTAAAGGCCCACTCGGCTACGCAATGATCAAGAAGCTGAAAGTGTACGCGGAAGGTTCCCATCCGCACGCTGCTCAGCAACCTAAAGCACTTGTTCTCTAAGGAACTGACATGATCGGTAATTACAATTATGGAACCGGCCGTCGCAAAAGTGCAGTGGCTCGGGTTTTTATCAAAGTTGGCACAGGCTTGATCGTTGTTAACGGCAAACCAGCAAACGAATACTTTTCGCGCGAAACGGGTCTGATGGTCATCCGTCAACCTCTGGAACTGACCGGCAATGTCGAGCGTTTCGACATCAAAGTCAACGTCCATGGCGGCGGTGAGTCGGGCCAGGCTGGTGCAGTTCGTCACGGCATCACCCGCGCTCTGATCGACTACGATGCAGCGTTGAAACCGGAACTGGCTAAAGCCGGCTTCGTAACACGCGATGCACGTGAAGTCGAGCGTAAAAAAGTTGGTCTGCGCAAAGCACGTCGCGCAAAGCAATTCTCGAAGCGTTAATTTCTACGCTACAGCACCTTCCGGGGTGCTGGTCGAAAAGCCGCTGGACTTCGGTCCTGCGGCTTTTTTGCATTTCAGCGGGATGCGCCGTTGCGCTGTAAAATACGCGGAAAACCCGCAGGGGGAGCGTTTCCCTTCATCTTTATGCACTCTATACACAAGGAAAGAACATGATCAAAGTTGGCATCGTCGGCGGCACTGGATACACGGGCGTGGAATTGCTGCGCTTGCTCGCTACCCATCCAGATGTCGAGTTGACGGCGATTACCTCGCGCAAGGAAGATGGCTTGCCCGTTGCTGACATGTATCCTTCCCTGCGTGGCCACGTCAAACTGGCGTTTACTTCGCCGGACAAGGCGAATCTGGAACAGTGCGACGTGGTCTTCTTTGCCACCCCGCATGGCGTTGCCATGGCGCAAGCGCCAGCCCTGCTGGCCGCCGGCGTGAAAGTCATCGACCTGGCCGCCGACTTCCGCCTGAAAGACCAGGCCAAGTTCGAGCAGTGGTACAAGATTCCCCACACGGCACCCGAGCTGATCGAGCAGGCCGTGTATGGCTTGCCGGAACTGAACCGTGAAGACATTAAAAAAGCCAGCCTGATCGCCAACCCCGGTTGCTACCCGACCACCATGCAGCTGGGCTTTTACCCGCTGCTCAAGGCGGGCCTCGTCAATGCGGGCGGCTTGATCGCCGACTGCAAGTCGGGCGTGTCCGGTGCCGGCCGCAAGGCGGAAATCGGCATCCTGTTCTCGGAAAGCAGCGACAGCTTCAAAGCCTACGGCGTCGCCGGTCACCGCCACCTGCCGGAAACGACGGCGCAATTGCAGCGTTTCACGGACGACAAAGTGGCGCTGACCTTCACGCCGCACCTGGTGCCGATGATCCGCGGCATGCATTCGACCCTGTACGCGCAGCTGAACAAGGATGTCAGCAATGAAGAATTGCAATCCTTGTTCGAAGAGCAATACAAGGATGAGCCATTCGTTGACGTGATGCCATTCGGCTCGCACCCGGAAACCCGCTCCACGCGCGGCTCGAACATGCTGCGCCTGGCCTTGCACCGTCCCGAAGGCGGCAATACCGTCATCGTGCTGGTGGTGCAAGACAACCTGGTCAAGGGCGCATCGGGCCAGGCCGTGCAGTGCATGAACTTGATGTTTGGCCTGAAAGAAACAGCCGGTTTGCAACACATCGCCCTGCTGCCGTAAAAATAGGCAGGCGTGCTTGCGCAGGTACGGCGCCTTTTTGCCGGACCTGTGATAAATTGGATTGCCGCCTACCCCCGACAGGATGACGTTCATGTTCGAGCGCAACGCGAAAACCCCCATCGATACCCTGATCGGCGCCTCCACGCGGATCGAGGGCGACGTGCTGTTTTGCGGCGGCTTGCGCATCGATGGCCATGTGCGCGGCAACGTCACCGGCGAGCCAGGCGAGCCCACGCATGTGGTGCTGGGCGAGGCGGGCCGCATCGATGGCGAAGTGCGCTGCTCCAGCCTGGTCGTCAGCGGCGAGATCAATGGCCCCGTGTATGTGTCCGAAATGCTTGAAATCCAGCCAAAAGCCCGCATTGTAGGAGAGGTCTATTACAAGGTGCTGGAAATGCACAGCGGCGCCCAGGTGCAGGGCAAGCTCAGCCGCCACGACAGCGCCGACCCCGTGCTGCACCTGGCCGTGTCGGAAATGTGAGCAGGAACAACACCGTCCAGCCGCGTCAGTGGCGGCCGCAGCGCGAGTTGCGGCAACAGTCTATAATGAGTTAATGTTTTCTAGTAGGAGTGTCCGATATGAATGCCGTCGCTGAAATGCAAGATGTGATCCCTTCACCCATTATCTTTACCGATAGCGCTGCTGAAAAAGTCGCGCAGCTGATCGAAGAAGAAGGTAATCCCGACCTGAAATTGCGCGTCTTCGTGCAGGGTGGCGGCTGTTCCGGCTTCCAGTACGGTTTCACCTTCGACGAAATCGTCAATGAAGATGACACCACCATGGTCAAGAACGGCGTCCAGCTGTTGATCGATTCCATGAGCTACCAGTACCTGGTCGGCGCGGAAATCGACTACAAGGATGACCTGGAAGGCGCGCAGTTCGTGATCAAGAATCCGACAGCCACGTCTACCTGTGGTTGCGGTTCGTCGTTCTCCGTTTAAGTATTAAACGGGGCAAGCAAGAAAATAGCGGATCGATGATCCGCTATTTGTGTTTCTACATCTGCTCAACGCGGATACAGCGCACCGAGCACGCGTAAGCCCGCCGCGCCCGTCACCGCTGGCAAGTTGCCTGGTTTGCGCTGTGTAAAACGCCAAGCCAGCCAGGCAAACGCCAGCGCCTCGACCTGGCTGGGCGCCACGCCCAGCGTTTGCGTCGATGCCACCGTCATGCCCGGCAATTGCCGGGCCAGCGCCGCCATCAGGCTGGCGTTCTGCGCGCCGCCGCCACATACATACACGTTTTCCGCCTGCGCTCCGTCGCGCGCGATGGCATGCGCCAGGCTGGCGGCCGTCAGCTGGGTCAGGGTCGCCTGCACGTCGGCAGCTTGGGCGCCAGGGTGATTCGCCAGCTTGCTTTGCAGCCAGTCGGCATGGAACAGGTCGCGGCCCGTGCTTTTCGGCGCCGGCAAATCAAAATACGGGTCATTGAGCAAATCCGCCAGCAGGGCAGGCAGGACTTTGCCCGTGGCGGCCCAGGCGCCGTTGGCGTCGTACGGCTGGCCCAGGTGCTGCAGGGACCAGCCATCCATCAGCGCATTGCCGGGGCCCGTGTCGTAGCCCGTCACCGTGCCGTCCGCGTGCAGCACGCTGATATTGCTGATGCCGCCGATATTGGCCAGCACGCGCGTGTGGCCGGGCAAATTGAAGATGGCCTGGTGAAAAGCGGGCACCAGCGGCGCGCCCTGGCCGCCGGCCGCCACGTCGCGGCTGCGCAAGTCGGCGATGACATCGATGCCCGTCAGTTCGGCCAGCAAGGCCGGGTTGTTCAACTGGCGCGTAAAGCCCAGTTCGGGGCGGTGGCGGATGGTCTGGCCATGCGCGCCGATGGCGGCGACGGCGTCCGCGACGATACCCGCGTTGCTCAATAGCATGGCGACGCAGTCGGCGTAATGGCCCACCAGTTGATTCGCCGCCAGCGCTTCGCGTTCGATTTCATTCTGGCCGGCACTTTGCAAGGCCATCAGGTCGGCGCGCAGGCTGGCGGGAAAGGCAATATACGCGTCGCCCAGGCTGCGCACGCTGCCATCGTCGGAAAAATCGACCAGGGCGCCGTCGACGCCGTCCAGGCTGGTGCCTGACATCAAACCGATATACAGCATGGGTGTTTCCTTGAAGGCGTCAGTGATGGGTACATTGTGCCGCATTTTCTGGCGTACATAAAACAAAGGCACCGGCCATCTGCATGGGCGGTGCCTTTGACTATTGCCCGAAGGCAGTGTTGCTTAGCGCGACGCCAGTGCCGTGTCGTTTGGACGCAGCAGGGTGAAGCGGTGCATCATGTCGGCCGAGACCATGCGGAAGCGGCTCAGCTCGGCGGCCGTCAGCGGCGCCTGGGCTTGTACGTTCAGCTTGCTTGGGTCTTGTGCCACGCCGCCGACGCGGAATTCATAGTGCAAATGGGCGCCCGTGGACCAGCCGGTGGTGCCGACGTAGCCGATCACATCGCCCTGGCTGACTTTTTGACCTTTTTTCAGGCCCGAAGCGAAGCGGCTCATGTGGGCGTAGGCGGTGGTGTAGTTGGCCCAGTGTTTCAGGACAACAACATTGCCGTAGCCGTTTTGGCTGCCGACGGAATCGACCACGCCGTCGCCCGAGGCGCGGATAGGCGTGCCTGTTGCTGCGGCGAAATCGATGCCCTTGTGCGCTTTCCAGTTGCCGGAAATCGGGTGCACGCGCATGGAGAAGCCGGACGAGATGCGGGAGAATTCGAGGGGGGATTTCAGGAAGGCTTTTTTGAGCGACTTGCCGTCGAAACTGTAGTAACCGCCGCCTTGCTTGCTGGCTGGGTCTTCGAACCAAACGGACTGGTAAGTCGTGCCGCGGTTGGTGAATTCACCGGCCAGGATGCGGCCCGCTCGGACAAATTCGCCATCTTGCCAGAACGTTTCGTAGACGACATTGAAAGAGTCGCCGCGTTTCAGGTCGGAGCGGAAGTCGATATTGGTGGAGAACATTTCCACGATTTGCGCGGAAATCGAGTCTGGCAGGCGGGTGCCGTCCAGGCTGGAGTCGGTGGCGGCGAACAGGGTGGAAGTAATCTTGCGCGCGTGCATTTCAACGCGGCGTTCCAGCTGGGCTGCCACTTCCGTGGCCACGAACTTGTCGCCCTTGCGGGTGATCAGGATGTTCTTGACCGATTTGTCCGTGCCATCGACGAGGGTGGCGCGCATCCAGTTGAGGTCGCCGTTTTCGGTCGTTTGCGCTTGCACGCGCTTGCCCGATTTCAGCAACATCACGCCGCGCGCGATCTTGTCGGTTTTGATGAAATTGGCGGCCGCCGGATCATCCACGCCGAGACGGGTCAGCAGGGTGGCGAGGGTATCGCCGGCGCGGACTTTTTCTTCGTGGGTGAAATTCTGGTCTACCTGTTCCATCGCGGAAATTTGCGAAGCGAGATCAGGCATTTCCAGGTTCTGGGCGATGGACGTGACCGGCAAGTCCGATGCGTCGGGCGCCATGGGCGACACAGCGACTGCGCCGAAGGCGGCCACGGCGAGCAGCACTGCCGACGCGCCGATAATGCGTGCCTTGCGTGTCGTCGTCAGCTGTGTGTACAAGCGTGAGCTTGTGATTTTATGTATAGGGTTCATGCAATCAGTTAAAATTTGCCCTTGAACGTGACCTGAACTAATGCTCTTTGTTATTGTTATTTTGGTTCGTTTTCATACGGCAAGATTGATGGGATCGAGCATTATAACAAACTCCGCAAACCTACTACCATTTTGAGATTTATAGTCAAATTTTATGGAAATCAACTCCACCGCATCGCCTGCCAAGGCTAACGCCGCTCAGACCGCACTTCCACTGTCGGACAGAGTACAAGAAGCCCTCGCGATTACCAAGCGTGGCGTCGACGAACTCTTGATCGAAAGCGAATTTGCGCAAAAATTAGCGCGCTCCGAAAAAACCGGTGTTCCACTGCGCATCAAACTGGGCCTGGACCCGACTGCACCCGACTTGCATCTGGGCCACACTGTCGTACTGAACAAGATGCGCCAGTTGCAAAACCTCGGCCATCAAGTCATTTTCCTCATCGGCGACTTCACTTCCATGATCGGCGACCCTTCGGGCCGCAACGTCACGCGTCCGCCTTTGACCAAGGAACAGATCGAGATTAACGCGATGACGTATTTCGCGCAAGCATCTTTAGTGCTGGATGCCAGCAAGACGGAAATCCGCTATAACTCCGAGTGGTGCGATCCGCTGGGTGCGCGCGGCATCATCCAGCTCGCTTCCCACTACACGGTGGCGCGCATGATCGAGCGCGACGACTTCACCAAGCGCTTCCAGGGCGGCATTCCTATTTCCGTGCATGAATTCCTGTACCCGCTGATGCAAGGCTACGACTCGGTGGCCCTGAAATCGGACCTGGAACTGGGCGGCACGGACCAGAAATTCAACCTGCTGGTGGGCCGCGAACTGCAAAAGCAGTACGGACAGGAGCAGCAGTGTATTTTGACCATGCCGCTGCTGGAAGGTTTGGACGGCGTGGAAAAAATGTCCAAGTCGAAGAATAACTACATCGGCATCACCGAACCGGGCAACACCATGTTCGCCAAGCTGATGAGCATTTCCGACGTCATGATGTGGCGCTACTACGAGCTGCTGTCGTGGCGCTCGATCGCTGAACTGGCCCAGCTGAAGCGCGAAGTCGAGGAAGGCCGCAATCCGCGCGATGCCAAGGTTGCATTGGCGCAAGAGATCGTCGCCCGTTTCCACTCGCAGCAGGCGGCCGAAGATGCGCTGGCCGACTTCGTCAACCGCTCGAAGGGTGGCATTCCCGACGATATCCCGGCAGTGACCCTGGCTGGCGCGCCGCTGGGCATCCCGCAATTGCTGAAACAAGCGGGTCTGTGCCCATCGACGTCGGAAGCCATGCGCAAGATCGACCAGGGCGGCGTGCGCATCGACGGCACCGTCATCAGCGACAAGGGCTTGCAAGTGGCGGCAGGCGAATTCGTGTTGCAAGTTGGCAAGCGCAGTTTCGCGCGCGTCACCCTGACGGCATGATCGCGCTGCTGCAGCGCGTTACCCAGGCGAAAGTCGACGTTGCCGGCGCCACTATCGGCGCCATCGACGCCGGCCTCATGGTGCTGGTGTGCGCCGAGCGCGGCGATACGGAAAAGGAAGCGGACGCCTTGCTGACCAAGCTGCTCGGCTACCGCGTGTTTGCCGACGAGGCGGGCAAGATGAACCGCAGCGTGACGGACGTGGCTGGCGGCTTGCTGCTGGTGCCGCAGTTCACGCTGGCGGCCGATACCAAGTCCGGCACGCGCCCGTCGTTCACGCCTGCGGCCGCGCCGCAGGACGGCTTGCGCCTGTTCACGCATTTCGTGGAGCAGGCGCGCCACCGCCATGCGAGCGTGCAAACGGGGCAGTTCGGCGCCGACATGCAGGTGTCGCTGACGAATGACGGGCCTGTCACGTTCTGGCTACAAGTGAACGCAAAACAATAACGATAAAGAGGAGCAAGCGATGAAATTGTGGAGCGAGACGTTTCGTGATGGCGGCCTGATGCCGGCCGACAATGCCTTTGCCGAGATCGATCCGGCCAGCCGCGTGCGCCTCGCCGGCAACCGCAATCCCCATCTGGCCTGGGACGAGGTGCCGAACGGCACCGAGTCGCTGGCCCTGTTCTGCATCGACCCCGATGCGCCGCAAGACGCCAGCCTGGCCAACCGCGACGACCAAGCCCTGCCGCTGACGGCGTCGCGCGGCGATTTTTATCACTGGAGCTTGCTCGACTTGCCGCCCGCCATGCGGGTTGTTGCCGCCGGGGAGTTTTCCAGCGGCATCACGCCGCGCGGCAAGGCGGCCGGCACTGTGTTGCGCGAGGGCATCAACGACTACACGGGCTGGTTTGCCGGCGATGCTGACATGGCCGGCGATTATTACGGTTATGATGGTCCGTGCCCGCCGTGGAATGACGAGCGCATCCACCATTATATTTTCCGCCTGTATGCGCTCGACGTGCCGCGCCTGGCCTTGCCCGAGCGTTTTACTGGGCAGCAAGCCCATGCCGCACTCTACGGCCACATCCTCGACGAAGCCCAGCTTGTCGTTGCCTACTCGCTCAACCCCGAGCTGGCACTTACCCTGAAGAAATAAAGCATGAGCACCACGATCTTACTGATACGCCATGGCGAAACGGCCTGGAATGCGGGCCGCCGCCTGCAGGGCCATATCGACATCGCCCTGAACGAGGCGGGCCTGGCGCAAGCTTGCGCACTGGGGCAGGCGCTTGCCGATGAGCCGCTGGCCGCCATCCTCGCCAGCGATCTGCAGCGCGCGCAGCAAACGGCGCAAGCCGTGGCCGATGTGAAAGGCTTGCCCGTGCAGACGGACCCCTTGCTGCGCGAGCGCTGCTATGGCGCGTTCGAAGGCTTGCTGTATGCCGATATTGCCGCACGCTATCCGCACGAGTATGCGCAATGGCAATCGCGCCAGATCGATGCCGTGATGCCGTCCGGCGAGCGCGATGCCGAGAGCTTTCGCCAGTTCTATGCGCGCGCGAACGGCGCCATCGCCCGCTGGGCCGAACAGTATGACGGCCAGACGATCGCCATCGTCGCGCATGGCGGCGTGCTCGAATGTGCTTACCGCGAGGCGGTCGGCATGACGCTCGACAGTCCACGCGACTTCCAGGTGAAAAATGCCAGCGTCAACCGGTTTTCGTATGCGGATGGCAAGCTGCATTTAGTGCACTGGGGAAATATCGAACATCTGAGCGCGCCCGCGATGGACGAGCTGGGCTAAGAGCGCTCTAAGCGGCCCCATCGTCACTCTGACGCACTGATCGAAAAAAATAGTGCTTATTAATTAGGCAGGGAATCGGTTAAAATAGCAGGTTCCTCCGTCCATTCCAGGTTCTTCAGTGCAAATCGGCCCTCACATTCTGCGCAACAACGTTTTCGTCGCTCCCATGGCGGGCGTGACGGATCGGCCTTTCCGCCAGTTGTGCAAGCAGCTGGGTGCCGGCTATGCCGTGTCGGAGATGGCGGCGTCGAATCCGCGCCTGTGGGCGACGGAAAAAAGCACGCGCCGCACGGACCACGAAGGCGAAATGGAGCCGAAAGCCGTGCAAATCGCCGGTGCCGATCCGCAAGACCTGGCCGATTGCGCCAAGTTCAACGTGGACCGGGGCGCGCAGATCATCGACATCAACATGGGTTGCCCCGTGAAGAAGGTGTGCAACAGCTGGTGCGGTTCGGCCTTGCTGCAAAACGTAAGCCTGGTCGAAAAGATCTTGCACGCCGTCGTCAATGCTGTCGACGTGCCCGTCACCCTGAAATTTCGCACGGGCTGGAACCGCGAAAACAAGAATGCCCTGACCATCGCCCGCATCGCCGAGCAGGCCGGCATCCAGATGCTGACCTTGCACGGCCGCACGCGCGCCGATGGCTACAAGGGCGATGCCGAATATGAAACCATTGCTGCCGTGAAAGCTTCGGTGGGCATCCCCGTGGTGGCCAACGGCGACATTACGAGTCCGGAAAAGGCCCGCTTTGTGCTCGATCAAACGGGCGCCGATGCCGTCATGATCGGGCGTGCGGCGCAGGGCCGGCCGTGGATTTGCCGCGAGATCGACCATTTTCTGCGCACCGGCACCTTATTGCCGGCGCCCTATGTGGATGAAGTGCGCACCCTGATGGATGAGCATTTGCGCGCCCATTACGCGTTTTACGGTGAATTTCTCGGCGTGCGCACGGCGCGCAAGCATATCGGCTGGTACGTCAAGGATCTGGAAGGCGGCGAGGCGTTCCGACAGCAAATGAACTTGCTGGAGTCGACGGACGCGCAATTGCTGGCCGTGGATCAATTTTTTGAGTCGCAATGGAAATTTGGCGAACGGTTACAATACCGCCTCTCCGAATCGAGTGAAAGTGGCCTGATCGATGTGATCAAACCTACGGCCACGGCAGCATGAGCAGATAGCAACAAGCAGGGTAGTCAGTTACCAGCAGTACAAGGGCGAGCGCCTATATACAGAGCGTCATGCAATATTAATTACAACACCGAGGCAAGAGGGCAGCACGCGGACCGCATGAGCGGCGCGGCGCCCGATGGCCTGGTGTTCAGCCGGTTGAAGCATAAAAATGAGCAAAGAAAGCATTCAGGAAGTCGTACAGAAAAGTCTAGAAGATTACTTCAATGACCTGGGCGAACAGCAAGCATCGAATATCTATGACATGGTCGTGCTGACCGTGGAAAAGCCCATCCTGGAAGTCGTGATGACACGCGCCGATGGCAACCAGTCGCACGCCGCGCAGATGCTGGGCATCAACCGCAATACCCTGCGCAAGAAATTGCAGGAGCACGGTTTGCTGTAATGCCGGCATGCAAGTGACGCCAAGATTTGAATCCGCCGCCGCCTCAGCCAGACGACTGAGCGGTGCCATTCGCCAAGAACACTTAACCACCTAGCCACAGCCATGATCAAACAAGCTCTCCTCTCCGTTTCCGACAAGACCGGCGTTCTCGAATTCGCCCGTGCCCTGTCCGCCCTCGGCGTCAACCTCCTGTCCACTGGCGGCACCGCCAAATTGCTGGCCGACAACGGTGTTCCCGTCACGGAAGTTGCCGATTACACCGGTTTCCCGGAGATGCTCGATGGCCGTGTGAAGACCCTGCACCCGAAAGTGCACGGCGGTATCCTGGCGCGCCGCGATTTCCCTGAGCACATGTCGAAACTGGTCGAGCACGACATGCCGACCATCGACATGGTGGTGGTCAACCTGTACCCGTTCCAGGGCACGGTCGCCAAGGCCGATTGCACGCTGGAAGACGCGATCGAAAACATCGATATCGGTGGCCCGACCATGCTGCGTTCGGCGGCCAAGAATCACAAGGACGTGGTTGTCATTTGCGATCCGACCGACTACGATGCCGTGCTGGCGGAGCTGCGCTCGGCCGACGGCACGGCCGGCACGGTCAGCTACGACACCAAATTCATGCTGGCGAAAAAAGTCTTTGCGCACACGGCGCAATACGATGGCGCCATCACCAACTACCTGACCAGCCTGGGCCCGACGAAAGTGCACGCCGAGCGCGGCGCTTATCCGCAAGTGTTGAATGTTGCATTTGAGAAAGTGCAAGACATGCGCTACGGTGAGAATCCACACCAGAGCGCTGCTTTTTATCGTGACCTGGTCACCATCGATGGCGCGCTGGCCAACTACCGCCAGCTGCAAGGCAAGGAATTGTCGTACAACAACATCGCCGATGCCGATGCGGCCTGGGAATGCGTGAAGAGCCTGGGCGGTTTCGAGCAAAGCGCCGCCTGCGTCATCGTCAAGCATGCGAACCCATGCGGCGTCGCCCTGGGCAAGAATGCGGCCGAAGCGTACGCGCGCGCCCTGCAGACGGACCCGACCTCCGCCTTTGGCGGCATCATCGCGTTTAATACCGAACTGGACGGCGCTACCGCCGGCGAAATCGCCAAGCTGTTCGTCGAAGTGCTGATCGCCCCATCGTTCTCTGCTGAAGCGAAACAGATTCTGTCGAGCAAGCAAAACGTGCGCATGCTGGAAATCCCGCTGGGCAGCGGCGTCAACGCCATGGACTTCAAACGCGTCGGCGGCGGCTTGCTGGTGCAATCGCCGGACGCGAAAAACGTCGGCATCGGCGACTTGCGCGTGGTTAGCAAGCTGCAGCCTACGCCGCAGCAATTGTCCGACCTGATGTTCGCCTGGAAAGTGGCGAAATTCGTCAAGTCGAACGCCATCGTCTTCTGCGGCAATAACATGACACTGGGCGTGGGCGCTGGCCAGATGAGCCGTATCGACTCGGCCCGCATCGCTTCCATCAAGGCGCAAAACGCGGGCTTGTCGCTGGCCGGTTCCGTGGTGGCGTCGGACGCCTTCTTCCCGTTCCGCGACGGCCTCGACGTCGTCGTCGATGCGGGCGCGACCTGCGTGATCCACCCAGGCGGCTCCATGCGCGACCAGGAAGTGATCGATGCGGCGGACGAGCGCGGCGTGGTCATGCTTTACACGGGAACGCGTCACTTCCGTCATTGATAGTGAAGAGAGTAGGTCGGATTAGCGGGGCCGCAGGCCGCGCGTAATCCGACAAGCGCAGTTGGCGACGCATGTCGGATTACGCGTACCGCTAATCCGACCTACGGCTTCTCTGAAAAGTACTCAGCGGCAGGCACCGGTTATTCACCGGTGCCTGCCGTATTCATTATAGAATCTGGCGATGATTATTCTTGGCATCGATCCTGGCCTGCGCACGACCGGCTTTGGGGTCATTGAAAAACACGGCAACAAGCTGCGCTATATCGCATCGGGGACCGTCAAGACGGGTTCCGAAGGGGAATTGCCGCCGCGCCTGAAGATCATCCTGCAAGGCGTGAGCGAAATCGTCGGCACCTACCAGCCCGACTGCGCGGCCATCGAAAAAGTGTTTGTCAACGTCAACCCCCAATCGACCTTGCTGCTGGGCCAGGCGCGCGGCGCGGCCATTTGCGCGCTGGTCCACGCCGACCTGTCGGTGGCCGAATACACGGCCCTGCAAGTGAAACAGGCCGTCACGGGCCACGGCAAGGCGGCCAAGGAGCAGGTGCAAGACATGGTGTCGCGGCTGCTGTCACTGCCCGGCTTGCCCGGCACGGATGCCGCCGATGCGCTGGGCGTGGCCATTTGCCACGCCAACAGCATCGATGCGCTGGCCATGCTCGGCGCGCTGGCACCGCAGCTGCAGGGGCTGCGCATGAAGCGTGGCCGTCTGGTAGGCTAGGCGCATGGCCCTCACATATATACACAACATTAGGAACACGCGATGATAGGTCGTCTCTCCGGTATTTTGCTTGAAAAGAATCCGCCACAATTGCTGGTCGATTGCCAGGGCGTCGGCTATGAAGTCGACGTGCCGATGAGCACCTTTTACAACCTGCCCCATGTGGGCGAAAAAGTCGTGCTGTTCACGCACCAGGCCATCCGCGAAGATGCGCATCTGCTGTTTGGCTTCGGCAATGCGGCCGAGCGCGCCGTGTTCCGCCAGTTGATCAAGATCACGGGCGTGGGCGCGCGCATGGCGCTGTCGATCCTGTCCGGCATGACGATTGCCGACCTGGCGCAAGCGATTACCCTGCAGGATTCGGGCCGCCTGGTCAGAGTGCCCGGCATCGGCAAGAAGACGGCCGAACGCCTGCTGCTGGAACTGAAGGGCAAGATCGGTGCCGATCTCGGCCCGCTGGGCGCGCATGCGGCGCCCGATGCGCAGTCCGATATCCTCAATGCCCTGCTGGCGCTGGGCTACTCGGACAAGGAAGCAATGGCGGCCGTGAAAAACGTGCCGGCCAGCAGTGGCGTGTCGGACGGCATCAAACTGGCGCTGAAAGCGCTGTCGAAAGGCTGATAACGCATGAGCATCCAGACCGATATCTTCACGGAGCAGCGCATCATCGACGCGGCGCCCATCTCGCACAACGAAGAGGCGATCGAACGGGCCTTGCGCCCGAAGCAGCTCGACGAGTACGTGGGACAGGAAAAGATCCGCGACCAGCTGGAGATTTTCATCACGGCGGCGCGCCAGCGCAAGGAAGCGCTCGACCATACCTTGCTGTTTGGCCCGCCGGGCCTGGGCAAGACGACGCTGGCGCACATCATCGCGCGCGAAATGGGCGTCAATTTGCGCCAGACCTCGGGCCCCGTGCTCGAGCGCCCGGGCGACCTGGCGGCGATCCTGACGAACCTGGAAGCGAATGACGTCCTGTTCATCGATGAAATCCACCGGCTGTCGCCTGTCGTGGAAGAGATTCTGTATCCGGCGCTTGAGGATTATCAAATCGATATCATGATCGGCGAAGGCCCTGCCGCCCGTTCCGTGAAACTCGATCTGCAACCGTTTACATTGGTCGGCGCCACCACGCGCGCCGGCATGCTGACCAACCCGCTGCGCGACCGTTTCGGCATCGTCGCGCGGCTGGAGTTTTATAACACGAGCGAATTGACGAAGATCGTCACGCGCAGCGCCGCCTTGCTGAAAGCGCCGATCGACCCGGAAGGCGCGCATGAGATCGCCCAGCGTGCGCGCGGCACGCCGCGCATCGCCAACCGCCTGCTCCGCCGCGTGCGCGATTTCGCGGAAGTCAAAAGCAATGGCGAGATCACCAAGGTGGTGGCCGACCGCGCACTGGCCATGCTCGACGTCGATTCCGCCGGCTTCGACGTGATGGACCGCAAGCTGCTCGAAGCCGTGCTGTTCAAGTTCGGCGGCGGCCCCGTCGGCATAGGCAATTTGGCGGCGGCCATCGGCGAGGCGGCCGATACCATCGAAGACGTGCTGGAACCTTACCTGATACAGCAAGGTTTCTTGCAGCGCACGCCGCGTGGCAGGGTCGCCACGCCGGCTGCCTATCTGCACTTCGGCGTCAGCGCGCCGCGCATCGGCCCCGGCGGCGAAGCGTGGGAATTGTGATGGCGGACGAGGGAAGGCCGGGCATGCCGGGTATGCAAATCTGGATCGACGCCGATGCCTGTCCCGTGGTCATCAAGGAAATCCTGTACCGCGTGGCCGACCGCCTGGAGTTGCCGCTCACCCTGGTGGCCAACCAGGGCTTGCGCGTGCCGCCTTCGCGCTTCATCCGTACCGTGCAAGTGCCGTCCGGCGCGGACGTGGCCGACCAGGAAATCGTGCGGCTGTTGAATCCCGGCGACCTCGTCATCACGGGTGACATTCCGCTGGCCGCTGACGTGCTGAGCAAGGGCGGTTTTGCGCTCAATCCGCGTGGCGAGTTTTACACGAAGGACAATATCGCCCAGCAACTGACGATGCGCGCCTTCATGGAAGAGTTGCGCAGCGGCGGTGTGGACACGGGCGGCCCGGCCGCCTTCAGCCAGTCCGACCGGCAGCAGTTCGCCAACAGCCTGGACCGGCATCTGAGCAAGCATCACCGCAAGCCGGCAGTGCCGCAGACGTAAAAAAACCGGCGCAAGCCGGTTTTTTACGTGCGCATGCAACTTAACGCGCGACTTTTCTCGTGCCCACCACTTCCACCGTCACGCGGCGGTTCTTGGCGCGCCCGGCGGCAGTGGTATTGTCGGCCACGGGCTGCGTTTCTCCCTTGCCTTCCGTGTAGACGCGATTCGTTTCCACGCCCTGCGCCACCAGATAGGCCTTGACGGCTTCGGCGCGGCGCTGCGAGAGCTTCTGGTTGTAGGCGTCGGAACCGACGGCATCCGTATGGCCTACCGTGACGATGACTTCCAGGTCCATGCCCGTCAACTGGCCCAGCAACTGGTCCAGCGCCGCCTTGCCTTGCGGCTTGAGTGTCGACTGATCGAAATCAAACAGCGCTTCCGAGGCAAACGACACTTTTTCCGCCACGGGGGCCGGTGCCGGTGCGGCCACGACGACGGGCGCCGGCATGGCGACGACAGGGGCGACTTCGGGCGCCGGTTGGTAGGCGGGCGTGGCGCTGGCCGGGCGGCCCAGTTTATACACGAGGCTGACGGAATACAGGTCCGCATCGCCACGGTTGCCGACGGCGTCGTTCAGGCGATAACGCTCGACTTCGCCGCGCAGGGCCAGCGCTTCGCTGAACTTGTATTCCAGGCCCAGGCCCAGCTTGGCGTTGAGCTTGCGTTCGCTGGCATGGGTATTGGTCGAGCCCAGCAGGCGGTTGCCGCTGAATTCCGTGTTGGTCTTGGTGTAATGCATGCCGACCCGGCCCAGCAAGGACAGGCGCTGCGACAGCGGCAGCTGACCCAGCAAGTCCAGGTTCACGCCGCGAAAACCCGCTTCGCCGTTGAGCACGCCGTTGCCGCTGGTGCTCGACTTGAAGTCGAACTTGCCCAGGTCAAAGTAACCGGCTTCCACGGCGAAATACTGGTTCAGTTGCCGGCCGACAAACAATTTATAGCCGGTGTCGCGCTGGTCCTTGCTAAAGCCGGTGACGGTCTCGCCGTTGGCTGCCAGGCTGGCACGCAGACGCGGCTCGTCGATGGTGGCGCGCGACTGGCCCACGCCCGCGCCGATGTACCAGGCGCTGTTGGCCCAGTCCGGGTTGATGAAAGTGTTGTCTTGCGCCTGCGCCGCTTGCGCTGCCAACAGCGAGGCTGTCATCACGCTCAGGGCGCCCAGTGTGTGTGCGATAGTCATCGTCATGTCCCGATTATTTGGTGATCTGGTTGTTGCGCAGGGTAACGGCGGCGGCCGTCAGCACGCGGCCATTGAGCAAGGTCGTGTTGTCACCCACCGTGATGGCGGCCGACTGGCCCAGGATATTGCCCTTGAAGACGCTGTTCGCGGCCAGGGTGGTGGGGCCGACTGGCAGCCAGCTGACGTTGTCGGCGGTGGCGCCATTGTTCAGGGCAACGATGGAGTTGACGGTCGAATCGAGGGTCAATGCCGTGCGGAAGATGTATACGCCGGGGCCGTTCAAGGTCAGGGTGCCCGTGATACTGATGGCGCCCGCATAGCAGTACACGCCGGGGCCGAAGGTCTGGCCACCGAGGTCGATGCCACCGGCAAAGCTGACGTCGCAGCTACGGCTATTACCGTCCGTGATCGCCGCTTGCAAATCCGTCATGGCGCCGGCCAGGATGGCGCCCGACTTGTAGTTGGTAAAGCCGGCCGCCTGGGTCGGGTCCACCGTTTGCGAAGGCGCACCAACATCGCCCCGAATCAGCGTGGTGCCGCCCGAATTGTTGGTGATCGAGGTGCCTGCCAGTACGCCGAATGGCGCCGCGCGGCCCAGGATGATCGGATTGAATACGGGCGGGATGGCGACGGCGGTGACGGTCAGCAGCGCGCTGCCCGACTGGCCGCCGGCTGTGGCCGTGATGTTGCTGGTGCCGACGGCGATGCCGGTGGCGAGGCCCGTGTTCAATACCGTGGCATTGGCGACGGTGCCCGAGGTCCAGGCGGCGCTGTTGGTGATGATGGCGTTCGAGCTGTCCGAATACGTTGCCGTGGCAACGAATTGCTGCTGGGTACCGACGGCGATGCTGGCGGTGGCGGGCGTGACGGCGATGCTGACCAGGGTGAGGGCGGGTACGGTCACGGTGGTGCTGGCAGTCTTGCCGTTGAAGCTGGCGTTCATGACGCTGCTACCAAAGGCGACGCCGGTGACGCGGCCGCTGCTGGCGACCGTGGCCGCCGCTGGCGTGACTGACACGAAGCTGCTGCCGGCCGTGACGTCAGCCGTGCTGTTGTCCGAGTAGGTGGCAATGACGGCCAGCTGGCGCGTCGCGGCCACTGGCACGATGGGGCTTTGCGGCGTGACGGCGATCGACAGCAAGGTGGCCGGGTTGACGGTCAAGACCGTGCTGGCCGTGAGCGTGCCCGTGGTGGCGGTGATCTGCGTCGTGCCGGCAACCTTGCCCAGTGCCAGGCCGCTGGCGTTGATGCTGGCCGTGGCGGGGGTGGCGGAGGCAAAGGCCGACATGGCTGTGACGTCGCGCGTGGCGCCGTCGCTGAAGCTGCCGCTTACCGTGAATTGCTGCGTTGCGCCGATGGCGATGGCTGGCGTGAGCGGCGTGATGGCAATTGCCGTGAGCGTGGCGGGCGAGACGGTCAGCTGGGCCGCCGCGCTCTTGCCGCCGAACGCGGCGCTGATGTTGCTGTTGCCGGCAGCGATGCCGGTGCTCAAGCCCGTGGCGGCATTGACGGTCGCGCTGGCCGGCGTGGCCGACGTCCAGGCCGCCTTGGCGCTGACGTCTTGCGCGGAGCCATCGCTATACGTGGCGATGGCCGTGAATTGCTGGCCGGCACCGATGGCGACCGTCGCCGTGGCTGGCGTGACAGCCAGGCTGGACAAGGTGGCAGCCGGCAAGCCGAGAATGGGATCGCGTCCCTGGTCGCCGCCGCCGCAACCGGCCAGGGTGGCCATGGCCAGCAGCCCTGCCGAGACGAGCAGCGGGTTCAGATATCGTTTGAAGAGGTTCATGTGTTTCCTTTGTGCATGGCAGTCACTGCCGGGCATCCGCGGATGAGGTCATCCGGCAGAGCCATGCCGCCCGTCGCTACAGGGCGATGGCGTCACAGGCATGCACTATTTCATTTAGGAAACTGAAGGTATGTGCGCTGGCGCGCTTAGCTTGTCGGCAATTGGAAAACTGTTCAAAAAGAAACGATTCGGCCTGAAAAACAACGGCGTATGCGGGCAGAAGACGTAAAAAAGCCGACGCAAGGGTCGGCTTCATCAGGGCAGGGCGTGCGTTGCTTACTCTGCGCGCACCCACGTCTGCGAGCGGCCAAACATCGGCACGCCGATATAGCCGCGCACTTGCAGCTTGGTGCCGCCTTCCGTCAGTTCGGCCTTGCTCTTGTAGGTCTTGCCATTGGCCGGGTCCGTGATTTCGCCGCCCGTCCATTCCTTGCCATCATATTTCAGGCCGGACAGGATCACCATGCCGACGATGGGCTGGTCCTTGTTGGCGCCCGTGCACTTGTCGCACTTGGGATTCTGGTCTTCGTCAGGGCCGCGGAACAGCTTGTCGATCTTGCCTTGCAAGACGCCGTTGTTTTCCGTGATGACGATGAGCGATTTCGGCTTGCCGCTGGCGTCGTCGATGGTTTTCCACGTACCGACGGGGGTGTAGTTGCCGTCGCGCGCGGTGGCGCTGCCGGCGATGGCCAGGGCGGCCACCATGATGCTTGCTGTGATGCTTGCTTTGAATATTGTATGCATTGCCAGTCTCCAATGGTTTTTTTTGATCGGGGCACGAACAGTTATATACCAAGGCAAGACCAGGAGTGCTGCGCGGCGTCACTGGGACAGCCGCGCAATCCTTCCAAACTTGCCTTATGCGCTGGCTAGTTTAGCAAACTGTTCGCGCAATTTTTCAATTGTGGCCGAAAAACTGAGCAAGCGCTCGTTTTCTTGCGCAACGATGGCGGCCGGGGCGCGCGCGACGAAGCTTTCATTGCCTAATTTACTATTTACTTTGGCAATTTCCGCTTCGATACGGGCGATTTCCTTGCCCAGGCGTTCGCGTTCGGCAGCCACGTCGATTTCCACTTTCAGCATCAGCTTGGTGGTGCCGACGATGGCGACGGCCGCTGGCGAGTCCGGCAGCGCATCGACGATCTGCACCTCGGCCAGCTTGCCCAGCGACTGGATGTACGGTGCGTACGAGGCCAGCGCGGCCTTTTCCGTCGCATTGCCCGCTTCGACGATCAGCGGCACGCGCACGGAAGGCGAGATCTGCATTTCGCCGCGCAGGTTGCGCGTCGCGTCCGTCAACGCTTTCAGCTGCTGCATCCACGCTTCGGCCGACTCGTCGATCTTGTCGGTGTTGGCGATCGGATACGGCTGCATCATGATCGAATCACCGTCAGCTTTCAGGGTCTTGCCGGCCAATGGCGCCACCGTCTGCCACAGCGCTTCCGTGACGAACGGGATGATCGGATGGGCCAGGCGCAGCACCACTTCCAGCACGCGCAGCAAGGTGTGGCGGGTGGCGCGCTGCTGGCCTTCCGTGCCCTGCTGCACTTGCACCTTGGCCACTTCCAGATACCAGTCGCAATACTCGTCCCAGACGAATTTGTAGATGGTGGCGGCGATATTGTCGAAACGGAAGTCTTCAAAGCCCTTGGCCACGTCCAGTTCAGCGCGTTGCAGCAAGGAGATGATCCACTTGTCCGCTTGCGACAGGTCGGCCTCGTTCGGGGTGCAGTCCTTGCCTTCCGTATTCATCATGACGAAACGCGTGGCGTTCCACATCTTGTTGCAGAAGTTGCGGTAGCCTTCGCAGCGGCCCAGGTCGAAATTGATGTTGCGACCCAGCGAGGCATAGCTGGCCATGGTGAAGCGCACGGCGTCCGTGCCGTAGGCCGAAATGCCGTCCGGGAATTCCTTGCGCGTCGCCTTGGTGATCTTTTCCGCGTCGCGCGGGTTCATCAGGCCGGTGGTGCGCTTGACGATCAAGCCTTCCAGGTCGATGCCGTCGATCAGGTCGATCGGGTCGAGCGTATTGCCCTTCGACTTGGACATTTTTTGCCCCGTCGAATCGCGCACCAGGCCGTGCACGTAGACGGTTTCAAACGGCACCTTGCCCGTGAAATGCGCCGTCATCATGACCATGCGCGCGACCCAGAAGAAGATGATGTCGAAACCGGTGACCAGCACGGACGACGGCAGGAAAGCCTTCATGTCCGGCGTTTCTTCCGGCCAACCCATGGTCGAGAATGGCACCAGGGCCGACGAGAACCACGTGTCGAGCACGTCGTCGTCGCGCTTCAAGGGGCCCGTGCTGCCGGCGGCCAGGGCTTTCGCTTCCGCTTCGGCTTGCGTCTTGGCAACGAAAATATTGCCCGCGTCGTCGTACCACGCGGGGATCTGATGGCCCCACCACAGCTGGCGCGAGATGCACCAGTCCTGGATGTTGTTGAGCCACTGGTTGTAGGTGGTGCTCCAGTTTTCCGGCACGAACTTGATTTCGCCATTGGCAACCTTGTCCAGCGCCGTTTCCGCGATCGACTTGCCTGGGAAGAAGGTGCCTTCCGGGGCCGGTTTGCTCATGGCGACGAACCACTGGTCCGTCAGCATCGGCTCGATGACGACGCCCGTGCGGTCGCCGCGCGGCACCATCAGCTTGTGCGGTTTGACCTGTTCCAGCAAGCCTTGCGCGTCGAGGTCGGCGACGATCTGCTTGCGCGCGGCGAAGCGGTCCATGCCGCGATAAGCTGCCGGCGCGTCGTCGGTGATCTTCGCGTCCAGGGTCAGGATGACGATCTGCGCCAGTTTGTGGCGTTGGCCCACGGCGTAATCGTTCATGTCATGCGCTGGGGTAATCTTCACGCAACCGGTGCCGAATTCCTTGTCGACGTATTCGTCGGCGATGATGGGGATTTCGCGGTCGGTCAGCGGGAGTTTGAGCATCTTGCCCACCAGCGCTGCGTAGCGCTCGTCCGTCGGATCGACGGCCACGGCCACGTCGCCCAGCATGGTTTCAGGACGGGTCGTCGCCACCGTCAGGAAACCGCTGCCGTCGGCCAGCGGGTACTTGATGTACCACATGGAGCCGTCTTCTTCCTCGGACACTACTTCCAGGTCGGACACAGCCGTGCCCAGCACGGGGTCCCAGTTGACGAGGCGCTTGCCGCGGTAGATCAGGCCTTGCTCGAACAGGCGCACGAAGACATCGGTGACGACTTTCGAGCGTGGCTCGTCCATCGTGAAGTATTCGCGCTGCCAGTCGGCCGAGGCGCCCAGGCGGCGCATTTGCCCGGTGATGATGGAACCGGATTTTTCTTTCCATTCCCACACTTTTTCCACGAATTTCTCGCGGCCCAGGTCATGCCGCGAAATCTTTTGCGCGTCCAGCTGGCGCTGCACGACGATTTGCGTGGCGATGCCCGCGTGGTCGGTGCCGGGAATCCAGGCCGTGTTGTGGCCCAGCATGCGGTGGTAGCGGGTCAGGCCATCCATGATGGTCTGGTTGAACGCATGGCCCATGTGCAGGGTGCCGGTGACGTTCGGCGGCGGCAACTGGATGCTGAAGGAAGGTTTTCCGGCATCGAGGGTGGCGGTAAAGTAACCGCGCTGTTCCCACTCGGTGCGCCAGAATTGTTCAATGTCGGCGGGCTCGAAAGACTTGGCTAATTCCATGATTTGGCGTGTGATTGGCAAAAGGAATCATTATAGATGACGCGGCATCGCCTGCAGCGTGGCAACCTGACTTTTTCAGTGTTTTGGCGGCTTTGCGGGCCGTTTCCCAGCAACAGAACGGGGATGGAAGGGCTGCCGATGTTATAATGCCGGCCTCGGCGCCACCGCCCTATCTTTGCGGACGGCGCCAGCAGATGCAGTTTTATCGAACTCGCGTCCGCGTCACACGGCCAGCGCATCTGCGATGCCAGCCACCTTCGGAGCGTCCCCTTCGGGCCGGGCGCCTGAGCCACGCGCACCGCCAGCGGTGCACCATTCACGGCGGAATCAAAGCGGCGCGTCCATTGCACGCCGCTGCCGCCACAGCTTAGCCAGGATCTTTTGTCCGGCGCGTCGTCTTCTGATACGGCATCCCCCGCATGGCGCCTTGCCGCTTGTGGCCTTGCCGTGGCCGCCGCTTTCCTGGTTTCGCTTTTACAAGGAAATCATCATGAAAAAAATCGCCATCTTTGCCGGCCTTGCCACCACCCTGGGCGTCTTGCCTGCCGCACACGCCCAGTCGTCCGTCGACCTGTATGGCTTGATGGATGCGGGCCTAGTGCAGGAAGGCGGCATCAGCAAGCTCACCAGTGGCGTGTCGGCCGGTTCGCGCCTGGGCTTGCGCGGCACGGAAGCACTGGGCAATGGCTGGCAAGCCGTGTTCACCCTGGAAGCCGGTGTCCTGAGCGACACGGGCCGCTCCGACCAGGCGGGCCAATTGTTCGGCCGCCAGGCTTTTGTCGGGCTCAACAGCCCGCTGGGCATGCTGACCATGGGCCGCCAGTACAATCTGCAAAGCCCGTGCGTGATGTCGCTGACGAAGGTCTTGTCGATTTTCAGTACGTCGATGGGGAAGTGGCGCAGGTAGGCCAGGCTGGAATAGCCGGTGCCGAAGTCGTCGATGGACAGTTGCACGCCCAGCGCCTTCAGGTTGGCCATGATGGCCGTGGCTTGTTCCACGTCATGCATGACCATGCTTTCGGTCAATTCCAATTCCAGATGGGCGGCGGCCAGCCCCGTTTCAGCCAGCGCCTGCGCCACCGCATGCAGCAGATTCCTTTGCTTGAATTGCCGCGCCGACAGGTTGACGGCCAGGCGCAGCGGGCCATGGCCGGCCAGCTGCCAGGCGCGCACCTGGGCGCATGCGGTGCGCAGCACCCAGTCGCCGATGGGGATGATCAAGCCCATTTCCTCGGCCAGGCCAATAAAACTGGCCGGCGCGATGCGCCCCAGTTGCGGATGTTGCCAGCGCAGCAGCGCTTCCATGCCCACCACCTTGCCGCTGGCCAAGTCCAGCTGGGGCTGGTATTCGAGGTGGAACTGCCCCCGTTCCAGGGCATGGCGCAACTCGCTCTCCAGTCCCAGCCGCTCCAGGGTGCCCGCATTCATGCTTGAGGCATAGAATTGCCAGTGGCCCCGTCCCTGTTCCTTGGCGCGGTACATGGCGATATCGGCGTGCTTGATCAGGGTGTCGGGCTCCAGGCCATCGTCGGGATATACGGCCACGCCCATGCAGCAGCTGAGAAAAAATTCATATTCGCCCAGTTGCAGCGGCTGCGCCACGGCATCCTGGATGCGCTGCAGGATGGCCGCGCCCGGTTCGCCATTGCCATGCTGGGGCAGCAGCAGCACGAATTCGTCGCCGCCCAGGCGCGCCACCGTGTCGACTTCGCGCGTGGCGTCGCGCAGGCGCTCGGCCACGCTTTTCAGCACAGTGTCGCCCGCATCGTGGCCCAGGGTATCGTTGACGAATTTAAAGCGGTCGAGGTCGATGAACACCACCCACAAGGGCAGGCCGCTGCGCCGCGTCACGGCCATCGCCTGCTCCAGCCGTTCACGCAGCAGGGCCCGGTTGGCCAGGCCCGTGAGGATGTCGTGCCTGGCCTGAAATTCCAGTTCCTGTTCGAAGCGCATGACGGTGCTGATGTCGTATTGCGCCACCACAAAGTGGCTGACGGGGCCATCGCCATCGTCGCGCACGGGTGCGACGAACAGCTCGCTCCAGTAGCAGCTGCCATCCTTGCGGAAATTGCGCACGATGGCCTTGCCTTCGCGCTGTTCGCGCAGGGCCGCTGTAATCTCATGCATGTCTTGCCGCCCCTGTTCGGGACCCTGCAAGTCTTCCAGGCGTTGGCCGATGACTTCGCCAGCTGCATAGCCGGTGATGCGCTCGAAAGCGGGATTGACGTATTCGATCAGGTAGCCCGGCGCGTCGGCGCTGCACAGGATGATGGCATTGGCCGACACTTCGATGATGCGTTCGCGCAGCCGCAGCGACTGTTCATTGTGCATGCGCGCAGCGATGTCTTCGGACAGGCGCAAATTGGCAAACTGCAGCGCCGCCGTGCGTTCGCCCGTGATGCGGGCAATCACGGAGTTGCGCGTGACTAGCTGAAAGACATACGCCGTTGCCAGCAGGCTCGACAATAATCCGCCCAGCAGCACATACAGCGAGCCGCGATGGTTCGCATCGAGGCTCATGCCGTTGGCAGGCAGCAGCGCGGCGCGCAAGGTGTGACCGCTGGCGTGGTACTGCAGCAGCAGCCGGGTGCTTTCCGACTCGATCTGGCGTGCCGAGGCGTAGCACAGGGCCGTCAGGCTCAGCCCGACCGCCAGTGTGATCAGGGCCGAGGTGGAAACGGAAATGGAGATGCGTTTGAAAAATGATTGCATGATGGCGTCCGGTAAGCAGCGCCGGCGCCGATCCGTGATCCGGCAGCCCTGGCAGTGACTGACTGTAGGGCGCGGGGTACCTGACCGTCCGTTCGCTGCCGAACAGACCACCATGCCAGCAAGAAATATAGTGGCGGCACTGTGCAGGCGCTGTGTTACGCTCCGGCATATGGCGCCCCTCGTTCGGACGTTTTTTATCTATCCCCTAGCTGACGACTGGAAACCAGGAAAACTGCCCATGTCGAGTCCGCATGCCCAGCTGCACAACCCGAATCAAAACCATTTGCTCGCCGCCATGCTCGACGCCGATTTCGCGCGCCTGGCCCCCCATCTGGAGCAAGTGAGCAGCAGCTGTGCCGCTGGCTGCTGCTGACCATGGACCGCCTGCCGAACCGCGAGCTGACCATGACGCAGGAGTTGATTGCCAACATGCTGGGCGTGCGCCGCGAAGGCGTGACGGAGGCGGCCGGGCGCTTGCAGCAGCGCGGCTTCATCAGTTACCGGCGCGGCCATATCTCCGTGCTGGATCGCGGCGGCCTCGAAGGCCATGTGTGCGAATGCTATGGCGTGGTCAAAAAGGAATTCACGCGCCTGCTGTCGGACGTGCGCCAGCGCCAAGGTTCCTGATCACCGCATTTCCCTCTTATCGTTGTCACAGCCCAGGCTACCTCATGCAATCTGTTGAAAACATTCCTCCGCGCGCACCGTCGCGCTGGCCCATGGCGCTGGCGTTTTCGTTCAGCGCCATCGTGCTGCTGGCCATCGGCGTACTGGCCTGGCGCGCGCCGTTCGAGACGGCCTGCGTCATCGATGCGCTGGTCTTTTTGCTGCTGATGCTGCTCGTGGCGCTGTACCGGCGCACGCTGTCGGCCAGCCTGCCGCGCCAGCTGCTCAAGGCGGGCGCCTTGCAGGATGCCATTTTCAATAGCGCCAATTTCTCGTGCATCGCCACCGATGCGCAGGGCGTGATCCAGATTTTCAATGTGGGCGCCGAACGCATGCTCGGCTATGAAGCGAGCGACGTGGTCGACAAGCTGACCCCGGCCGGTATTTCCGACGCGCAAGAAATCATCGCGCGCGCCGCCGCCCTCAGTGCCGAACTCGACACGGTCATCACGCCCGGCGTCGAAGCGCTGGTGTTCAAGGCCACGCGCGGCATCGAAGACATCTACGAATTGACGTATATCCGCAAGGATGGCAGCCGCTTCCCCGCCATGGTCTCCGTGACGGCCTTGCGCGACGCGCAGAGCAAGGTCATCGGTTACTTGCTGATCGGCACCGACAACACGGCGCGCAAGCAGGTCGAGGCGGAACAGGCGCTGCTGGACCAGCGCTTGCGCGAGCAGCAGTTCTATACGCGCTCGCTGATCGAATCGAATATCGACGCCCTGATGACGACGGACCCGCGCGGCATCATCAGCGACGTCAACCAGCAGATGGAAGCGCTGACGGGCTGCACGCGCGACGAATTGATCGGCGCACCGTGCAAGAATTACTTTACGGAACCGGAACGGGCCGAGGAAGCCATCGCACGCGTGTTGCGTGAAGGCAAGTTGACCAATTACGAGCTGACGGCCCTGGCGCGCGACGGCAAGCAGACGGTGGTGTCGTACAACGCCTCGACCTTCCACGACCGCGACCGCAAGCTGCAGGGCGTGTTTGCCGCCGCCCGCGACGTGACGGAACGCAAGCAGTTCGAGCAAGCGCTGCAAGACACGAATATCGAAATGGAAAAGGCCCGCCAGGCGGCGGAAAAAGCGAATCTGGCCAAGTCCGAGTTTCTGTCGAGCATGAGCCATGAGTTGCGCACGCCCTTGAATGCCGTGCTGGGCTTTGCCCAGCTGATGGCGTCCGAGACGCCGGCACCGAGCTTGCCGCAGCAGCGCTCGATCGACCAGATCCTCAAGGGCGGCTGGTATCTCTTGCGTTTGATCAATGAAATCCTCGACCTGGCCATGATCGAGTCGGGCAAGGTCACCATGTCGGAAGAGGCGATGTCCTTGCTCGACGTGTTGCAGGATTGCCAGGCGATGATCGCGCCGCAGGCGGAAAAACGCGGCATCAGCATGCATTTCCCCCGCTGCGGCAAGGCTTTCTATGTGCATGCCGACCGCACGCGCGTGAAACAGGTAATGATCAACCTGCTGTCGAACGCCATCAAATACAACCAGAGCGGCGGCAGCGTGAAGGTCGAATGCACGCGCCATGCCGACCGCGTGCGCGCCAGCGTCACCGACAGCGGCGCCGGCCTGAATGCCGAACAGATGAGTCAGTTGTTCCAGCCCTTCAACCGCCTGGGCCAGGAAAGCAGCACGGAAGAGGGTACGGGCATCGGCCTGGTCGTCACCAAGCAGCTGGTCGAACTGATGGGTGGCACCATCGGCGTCGACAGCACGGTGGGCGTGGGCACCACCTTCTGGGTGGAATTCAAGGCGTCGCGCGCGCCCGAACTGCACCTGGANGCACCACCTTCTGGGTGGAATTCAAGGCGTCGCGCGCGCCCGAACTGCACCTGGAGCAGGGGGAAGTGCTGCCCGTGGTGCAGGAAGACCAGGAAAGCCAGCGCACCTTGCTGTACGTGGAAGACAATCCCGCCAACCTGGCGCTGGTGGAGCAATTGATCGCCCGTCGCAGCGATTTGAAACTGCTGACGGCCATCGATGCGCACCTGGGCATTGACCTGGCGCGCACGTATCAGCCGGACGTGATCTTGATGGATATCAACCTGCCCGGCATCAGCGGCTATGGTGCCCTGAATATCCTGCATGATGACCCGCTCACCAGCCACATTCCCGTCATGGCCCTGTCCGCCAACGCCGTGCCGCGCGACATCGAGAAGGGCCTGGAAGCGGGCTTCTTCCGCTATCTGACCAAGCCCATCAAGGTCGTCGAATTCATGGATGCGCTCGACGTGGCCCTGCACCATGCAGCCGCGCACGGCCTGGCCGACGACACTCACACAGTACGCTAATTCAGCATTTAATTTTAGGAATACCGCCATGCTTCAAGCCACCGAGATCCTGAACGCCAGCATCCTCATCGTCGATGACCAGGAGGCCAACGTCATGCTGCTCGAACAGGTGCTGCGCAACGCCGGCTATACGCGCATCACCTCCACCATGGACCCGCAAGCCGTGCGCGCGCTGCACCAGCAGCACCGCTACGACCTGATCCTGCTCGACTTGCAAATGCCGGAAATGGATGGCTTCGAAGTCATGGAAGGCTTGCGCGACATCGAGGCGGGCAGCTATCTGCCCGTACTGGTGATCACGGCCCAGCCCGGCCACAAGCTGCGCGCGCTGCAAGCGGGCGCCAAGGACTTCGTCAGCAAGCCCTTCGACCTGGTGGAAGTCAAAACACGCATCCACAACATGCTGGAAGTGCGATTGCTGTACCAGAAACTGGCCGAATACAACAAGTCGCTGGAGCAGATGGTGGAAGAACGCACGGCGGAGCTGCGCGAAAGCGAAGCGCGCTTCCAGCGCTTCACGGAACTGTCGTCCGACTGGTATTGGGAACAGGATGCGCAGGGCAACCTGACGCGCTTTTCCGGTCCCGTGGCCGAAATGCTGGGCATCGGCAGCGAGGAAGAGCCGCAGCGCTGGAACGCGGCCGAACGCGCCTTGCTCGACGCAAAAATTGCCGCGCGCGAACCGTTCCTCGACTTCATCTACAGCCGCGCCAACCTCGACGGCAGCACGCAGTATCTGCAGGTCAGCGGCGAACCGATGTTCGACAATGGCAGCCGCTTCATCGGCTACCGCGGCATCGGCCTCGATGTCACGGAGCGCTTGCGGGGAGCGTGATTTATACTTGGTGTCATCGACATCGACAAGGAAAGCATCATGGCTGACAAATCTCCCTCCTACTGGTTTCCCGCCAAGACCTATGGCTGGGGCTGGGGTTTGCCCATCACCTGGCAAGGCTGGCTGGTGTTTCTGGCCGCACTGGCGCTGTTCGCCTGCGGCGCCTTCCTGTTCCCGCCGCAAACCATGTTCGTAGGCTACATCGTGTATGAAGTGGCCATCGTTGCCGCACTCATTTTCATCTGCCAGCTGAAGGGCGAACCGACCGCCTGGCGCTGGGGCAAGAAGAAGTAGGTCGATGCACAAAGACGACACCTGCAAGAAATCATCTGGCCGCGCGGTGTGAACCGCGTATAATTGGCTCGCTGCCGCAAGGCGGCAAACGCTAGGGGTCCTGCCTTTCGCTGTGAAAACACAGTGCAAGCGCGGGTGAGAAATACCCTCCGAACCTGATCTGGATAATGCCAGCGAAGGGAAGCTTTAGGATGAACGCACCCCGCCTTTCCGCGTGCGCAATTCCGAACCTCCTTAGCTGGCTCCAGGCTTAAAACAAGTCTAGCCAAGGAGCCAAAATGAACGCCAACCCGAAATTCCTCTCCGCCACCGCCACGGTCGACGAAGCCGCCATCGCGCCGCTGCCCAATTCGCGCAAGATTTACGTGCAAGGCAGCCGCCCCGACATTCGCGTGCCCATGCGCAGAATCAGCCAGTCCGACACGGAAGCGTCGTTCGGCGGCGAAAAGAATCCGCCGATTTACGTGTACGACACGTCCGGCCCCTACACGGATCCGGACGTGCAGATCGACATCCGCTCGGGCCTCGATACGCCGCGCCTGCCGTGGATCATGGAGCGGGCCGACACGGAAGAATTGCCCGGCCCTACCTCCGACTACGGCATCGCCCGCCTGGCGGACCCGAAACTTGCCGAGCTGCGTTTCAACTTGCACCGCAAGCCGCGCCGCGCCATTGCCGGCAAGAATGTGACGCAAATGCACTATGCGCGCCAGGGCATCATCACGCCGGAAATGGAGTTCGTCGCCATCCGCGAAAACATGCGCCGCCAGGAGTATTTGCGCGAACTGCAAGCCTCCGGTCCCATGGGCGAACGCCTGGCCGACCTGATGGGCCGCCAGCATCCGGGCCAGTCGTTCGGCGCCAGCATCCCGGCCGAAATCACGCCCGAATTCGTGCGCGAGGAAATCGCCCGCGGCCGCGCCATCATTCCCGCCAACATCAACCACCCGGAAGTGGAGCCGATGATCATCGGCCGCAATTTCCTGGTGAAAATCAATGCGAACATCGGCAATTCCGCCGTCACCTCGTCCATCGGCGAGGAAGTGGAAAAGATGACCTGGGCCATCCGCTGGGGCGGCGATAACGTGATGGATCTGTCCACCGGCAAGCATATTCACGAAACGCGCGAATGGATCGTGCGCAACAGCCCCGTGCCCATCGGCACCGTGCCCATCTACCAGGCGCTGGAAAAGGTCAACGGCAAGGCCGAAGATCTGACGTGGGAAATCTTCCGCGACACCCTCATCGAGCAGGCCGAGCAGGGTGTCGATTACTTCACCATCCACGCCGGTGTGCTGCTGCGCTATGTGCCGATGACGGCCAAGCGCTTGACGGGCATCGTCTCGCGCGGCGGCTCCATCATGGCGAAATGGTGTCTGGCGCACCATCAGGAATCGTTCCTGTACACGCATTTCGAAGACATCTGCGAAATCATGAAGGCGTATGACGTCTCGTTTTCGCTGGGCGACGGCTTGCGCCCCGGTTCCATCTATGACGCCAACGACGAAGCGCAGCTGGGCGAACTGAAGACCCTGGGCGAGCTGACGCAAGTGGCATGGAAGCACGACGTGCAAGTGATGATCGAAGGCCCCGGCCATGTGCCCATGCAGCTGATCAAGGAAAACATGGACTTGCAGCTGGAACAGTGCGGCGAAGCGCCGTTCTACACGCTGGGACCGTTGACCACCGATATCGCACCCGGCTACGACCACATCACGTCCGGCATCGGCGCGGCCATGATCGGCTGGTATGGCACGGCCATGCTGTGCTACGTGACGCCGAAGGAACACCTGGGCCTGCCCAACAAGGCAGATGTGAAGGACGGCATCATCACCTACAAGATTGCGGCGCATGCGGCCGACCTGGCGAAAGGCCATCCGGGCGCGCAAATCCGCGACAACGCGCTGTCGAAAGCCCGCTTCGAATTCCGCTGGGACGACCAGTTCAACATCGGCCTGGACCCGGACAAGGCGCGCGAATTCCACGATGAAACCTTGCCCAAGGATTCGGCCAAGGTGGCGCATTTCTGCTCCATGTGCGGCCCGCATTTCTGCTCGATGAAGATCACGCAGGAAGTGCGCGAATACGCGGCCGGCATGGGCATCGCGGAAGACCAGGCGCTCAAGCAGGGGATGGAGGTGAAAGCCATCGAATTCGTCAAGAACGGCGCCGAGCTGTACCGCAAGGTCTGAGGGAGAGCGTGATGCCTGCATTGATATCCATCACGCTCAACGGCGCACCGCACCAGGTGCCGCCGGGGCAAACCCTCGATCAATTGATCGCCGCGCTGTCGCTGGAAAACCAGGCGCTGGCGCTGGCCGTCAACCGCAACGTCGTGCCGCGCAAGGCGTGGCCGGGCCAGGTCTTGCAGGTGCAAGACCAAGTGGAAATCGTGCGCGCCATCGGCGGCGGCTAGACTAAGGAAAAGCAATGACAAGTAATAACAATGACGACCTGCTGACGATCGCAGGCAAGCAATATCAATCGCGCTTGCTGGTGGGCAGCGGCAAGTACAAGGACTTGCCGCAGACGCGCGAAGCGACGGACGCGGCCGAGGCGCAAATCATTACGGTGGCGATCCGCAGGGTCAACATTGGGCAAGACCCGAATGCGCCCAGCCTGCTCGACTTCGTGCCGCCGGATCAGTACACGATCTTGCCGAACACGGCCGGCTGCTACAACGCGAAAGATGCCGTCTACACGCTGCAACTGGCGCGCGAACTCTTGGGCGGACGCAATCTGGTCAAGCTCGAAGTATTGGGCGACGAGAAGACCCTGTTTCCGCACATGCCGGAAACGTTGATTGCGGCCGAAGCGCTGGTCAAGGATGGCTTTGACGTGATGGTCTACTGCAGCGATGACCCCATCCAGGCAAAAATTCTGGAAGACATCGGCTGCGTGGCCGTCATGCCGCTGGCCTCCCTGATCGGCTCGGGCATGGGCATCTTGAATCCGTGGAACTTGTCGCTGATCATAGCCCAGGCGAAAGTGCCGGTGCTCGTCGATGCTGGCGTGGGAACGGCGTCGGATGCGGCCATTGCCATGGAACTCGGTTGCGATGGCGTGCTGATGAATACGGCGATTGCCGGCGCGCGCGACCCCGTGCGCATGGCGCGTGCGATGAAGCTGGCCGTGCGGGCCGGACGCGAAGCGTTTCTGGCGGGGCGCATGCCACGCAAATTCGCCGCCTCGCCGTCGTCGCCGATGGCGGGCCGCCTGGCGTGATGGTGCCGATGCGTCTGCCGTGTCGTCCGGTTGTGCTGGTGTTTTCCGGCCTCGACCCTTCGGGCGGTGCCGGCCTGGCCGCCGATATTCTGGCCATTGCGGCGCAGGGTGCGCATGCCTTGCCCGTCATCACGGCGCTGACGGTGCAGGACAACGACAGGGTCTTTGGCGTGGAAGCGGTGGCGCCGGAACTGCTGCGCCGGCAGGCGCTGGCCCTGATCGACAAGATGGCGATTCATGCCGTGAAAATCGGCATCTCGGGCAGCGCCGCGAATGCGGCCGTCATTGCGCAACTGATCGCGCAACTGCGGCAGGCGCGGCCCGATTTGCCCGTGGTGCTCGACCCCGTACTGGCCAGCGGCCATGGCGACGTGCTCAGCCGGGACGACGCCGTGCTGGCGCTGGCGCCCTTGCTGCCGCTGACGACCGTGATCGTCCCGAACGGGCCGGAAGCGCTGGCCCTCGGTGGCGTAGAAAACCTGCGCGCGCAAGGCTGCCAGCACGTGCTGGTGACGGGCGGGCATGGCGACGGTGAGGCAGTGCTCAACCGTTGGTTTGATGCCGAGGGCGGCGAGCGCGAGTGGCGCTGGCCCCGTTTGCCGGGCGAATTCCACGGCAGCGGCTGCACTCTGGCCTCGGCCATCGCGGCGCGCCTGGCATTGGGCCAGGCACTGCCCGAAGCGCTGGATCAGGCGCAAAGCTATAGCCATGCGGCCCTGGCCGGCGCGTATGCGATTGCGCCAGGTCAACTCATGCCGCAACGATTCTTTACATAAGGAAAACATCATGCGTGGACTGTATCTGGTCACCCCGAACTGGGATGACACCGACCGCCTGCTCGACGTCAGCGAGCAAGCCCTGCAGGAAGGCGTGGCGCTGCTGCAATATCGCCACAAGAGCGCCGAGGCGGAGCAACGGCGCGAACAGGCCGGTGCCTTGCTGGCGCTGGCCCGCAAGTATGGCGTGCCTTTCATCATCAATGACTTTATCGAACTGTGCGAAGAACTCGACGCGGACGGCGTGCACGTTGGTGGCACGGATGCGTCCGTGGCGCAGGTGCGCGCGCGCCTGGGCAAGGAGAAGATCGTCGGCGCCTCGTGCTATGGCGACATGGCCCTGGCACGCACGGCCGAGGCCGGCGGCGCCAGCTACGTGGCCTTCGGCGGCTTTTATCCGTCGCTGGTGAAAAAGTACCCGGTGAGCACGCCCCTCGATATCGTGCTGCAAGCGAAACGCGAGATCGCCTTGCCGTGCGTGGTGATCGGCGGCATGACGCCGGACAACGCGGCACCGCTGGTGGCGCGCGGCGCCGACATGGTGGCGGCCATCACTAGCGTCTATCAGGCGGACGATATAGATATTGCGGTGCAGCAATTCGATCAATTGTTTGCGGCATGCGCACGGGAATGGAAGGCTGATTTGGGCGAATAATCGGCATATAATAAGAACATCATTCATTACCGAGGTCCCCCACCCATGAGTCAGCCAGCCGCCGCGAAACGCCTTATCCTGATCGTTGACGATGACCAGCTCCTGTTGGAATTCCTCGGCGAAATCTTGCGCCATGCCGGCTACGAGACGGCCCTGGCCCATTCGGCCGAAGTGGCGCTGCAAATGGTCGCCCAGCGCGAGCCGGACTTGGCCTTGCTCGACATCCACATGCCGGGCATGTCCGGCCTGGAACTGGCCAAGCGCTTGCATGGCGAAACGGGCGTGCCGTTCATGTTCCTGTCCGGCAGCGGCGACAGCGAATCGGGCAAGCAGGCGGCCGCCTACGGCGCTGTCGGCTACGTGGTGAAACCCGTCGATGAAGGCCGTTTGATGCCCGCCTTCGAAGCGGGCCTGGCGCGTGCCGATGAAATCCGCCAGCTGCGGCGCACCGAACTGAACCTGAATGCGGCGCTGGCCGCCGGGCGTGAAACCAGCCTGGCTGTCGGTTTGCTGATGGGCAAGTTCCAGACGGACCGCAACACGGCCTTCGAAGTGATGCGCGACCACGCCCGCTCCAGCCGCCGCAAGATCAATGAAATCGCCAGCCAGCTGCTGCTGGCCGAGGAAACGCTGAACGGCTTGCACGGCGCCTTTTTGAACCGCGCGAAAAGCAAGTAGGTGTTGCACCGGCGCCGGCGTGGCACGTCGGCGCCCGCCTTGTTATGATGTGACGCTACGGCGCGCTGGCGCGCCCGGTTCAACCATACACAGCACACACCACAGGACACACATGAAAACCAAAGCAGCGATTGCATGGAAGGCGGGCGCGCCTTTGACCATCGAGGAAGTCGATCTGGCCGGCCCGCGCGAGGGCGAGGTATTGGTCGAAATCAAGGCCACGGGCATTTGCCACACCGATTACTACACCCTGTCGGGCGCCGACCCGGAAGGCATCTTCCCGTCCATCCTCGGCCATGAAGGCGCCGGCATCGTCGTCGATGTGGGCCCTGGCGTGAAAAGCCTGAAAAAGGATGACCACGTCATTCCCCTGTACACGCCGGAATGCCGCCAGTGCAAATTCTGCCTGTCGCAAAAAACCAATCTGTGCCAGTCGATCCGCTCGACGCAGGGCCGCGGCCTGATGCCGGACGCGACCTCGCGCTTTTCCATCGACGGTCAACCCATCTTCCACTACATGGGCACGTCCACCTTCTCGAACTATATCGTCGTGCCGGAAATCGCCCTGGCCAAGATCCGCGAAGACGCGCCATTCGACAAGGTTTGCTACATCGGCTGCGGTGTGACGACGGGCGTGGGCGCCGTATTGTTCACGGCCAAGGTCGAGGCGGGCGCGAATGTGGTCGTGTTCGGCCTGGGCGGCATCGGCCTGAACGTGATCCAGGCAGCGAAAATGGTCGGCGCGGACAAGATTATTGGCATCGACATCAACCCGGCGCGCCAGGCCATCGCGCGCAAGTTCGGCATGACGCATTTTGTCAACGCCAACGAAGTGGACAACGTGGTCGATACCATCGTGCAACTGACGGACGGAGGCGCCGACTATTCGTTTGAATGCATCGGCAACACCACCACCATGCGCCAGTCGCTCGAGTGCTGCCACAAGGGCTGGGGCCAGTCCATCATCATCGGCGTGGCGGCGGCCGGCCAGGAAATTTCCACCCGTCCATTCCAGCTGGTGACGGGGCGCGTATGGAAGGGTTCCGCCTTCGGCGGCGCGCGCGGCCGCACGGACGTGCCGAAGATCGTCGATTGGTATATGGAAGGCAAGCTCAATATCGATGATTTGATCACGCACCGTTTGAAACTGGACGATATCAACCAGGGTTTCGACTTGATGAAGAGCGGCGAATCGATCCGCTCCGTCGTGCTGTATTAATTGAAATACGCCGTACCACGGCGTTTTTGCGGAGGCTGCGGCCTCCGTTTTTTTTCGTTCGTGATTTGCCATTCATCGCGCAAGCCTGCCGTCCAGGCCAGCCTTTGTGCCGCCTGTCGCAGCGCGCTGGAGGCCAGGTTCGCTTGCCGCTACAGTCAACGCTCCACAACTTTAGCGACGAGGCAGCCATGTCCACTTCCCACCGTTTGATCCTCAGCCTGGCCGGTATCTTGCTCGGCGGCAGCGCGCTGGCCGTGCAGCCGCCCGAACCGCCCGCGCCACCGGCCGCGCCCAGCAAGAAAATCAATATCTCCATGGGTAGCGGCGATGGCTATGCGCTCGTCGACAGCAGCGAGGATAGCGTCACGATGGCAGGCACCGATGTCGATGGCCAGCAGATCAAGCAGCTGCAGCGTTCGCTCAAGGGGCATTTCCTGTGGTTCCGTGACCAGGGCAAGGGCTATGTGACGCAGGATGCCGCGCTGCTGGCCCGCGTGCGCGACGCCTGGAAGCCGTCGCAAGATCTGGGTTTTCAGATGAGCGGCCTGGGCAAGCAGATGAGCGAACATGGCAAGGCCATGGGCGAAATGGGCCGCAAGATGGGCGCCCATGGCGCAGCGCAGGCGAACGGCGGCACGCGCGATGCGGAACAGTTGCAAACGCTGGGCCGCCAGCAGCAGGAACTGGGCCGCAAGATGGGCGAGGCGGCGCGCCGCCAGGCGCAGGCGACCACGGAGACAGCGCGCCGTGCGGCAGGGCGCGAGGTGGAGCGTTTGCAGCAGCAGATGGAAGATGCGCAGGATGCCATGGAAGAGGTCAACGACCGCATTGCCACCAAGCAAGAGGTCGAAGCGGCCAAGGCAGACGCGCTGTCGCGCCAGATGGATCAGCGTGGCAAGCCGATGGAAACCCTGGGCAAGCAAATGGAAGCGCTGGGCCGCCAGCAGGAAAAGGCATCGAAAGCGGCCGACAAGACCACGCGCCAGGTGATCGCCCAGGCGCTCAGCGAAGGCAAGGCAAAACTGGTGCGCTAGGATCGATGCCAGGCGGCGGCCACGGTGCGGTATTGCGCCGGCAACTGCTCCCTGGCCTCGTCCATGCTGGCATACACGGCATCCTGCAGCGTTTTCCAGTGCGCATCGCAGCTGAAGCGATAAACACGCGCCTCGTCTGCGTAGCGGCACACGGCCAGGCCGTGGATGGCGACGGGGGCGGCGCCATGCTCATCGGTGATATGGCCGAACGGCAAGTCCGACCAGGCCCAGGCCAGTACGCGGGCGCCGTCGAGGTGAGTGGGTGGTGTCATGGGATGCAGGCCGCTGTGTCTGGACGCCGATTGTAGCGCGCACATGGAAAACTGGCGCGACCGCTGGACAAATGCACAGTATTTTTAACCATGCCGGTATAATCACGGCATGCAAAATCTTCTTCACAACCTCAATCCCGAACAATTGGCTGCCGTCACCTTGCCGGCCCAGCATGCGCTGATCCTGGCTGGCGCCGGTTCGGGCAAGACCCGCGTGCTGACCACCCGCATCGCGTGGCTGATCCAGACCCAGCAGGTATCGCCGCCCGGCATCCTGGCCGTGACGTTTACGAATAAAGCCGCCAAGGAAATGCTCACGCGCCTGTCGGCCATGTTGCCGATCAACACGCGCGGCATGTGGATCGGCACCTTCCACGGCCTGTGCAACCGCTTGCTGCGCACGCATTACCGCGATGCCGCCTTGCCGCAGACGTTCCAGATCCTCGACTCGCAGGATCAGTTGTCGGTGATCAAGCGCTTGTTGAAGGCAAACAATATCGATGATGAAAAATTCCCGCCGAAGACGGTGATGTATTTCATCAACAATGCCAAGGACCAGGGCTTGCGCGCCACGGACGTGGAAGCGTACGACGCGCACGAGCGCAAGATGGTCGAGCTGTACCAGTTGTATGACGACCAGTGCCAGCGCGAAGGCGTCGTCGATTTTGCGGAACTGCTGCTGCGCACGTACGAATTGCTGAGCCGCAACCAGCCCCTGCGTGAACATTATCAGGCGCGCTTCCGCCACATCCTGGTGGACGAGTTCCAGGATACGAATAATCTGCAATACAACTGGTTGAAATTGCTGGCCGGCCACGGCAGTCGCGATGGTGGCGCCCTGTTTGCCGTCGGCGACGATGACCAGAGCATCTACGCGTTTCGCGGCGCGAATGTCGGCAACATGAGCGCCTTCGAGCACGAGTTTCAGGTGAAGAACTTGATCAAGCTGGAGCAGAACTACCGCTCGCATGGCCACATCCTCGACAGCGCCAACGTGTTGATCGCGAACAATAGCAAGCGCCTGGGCAAGAATCTGCGCACGGACGCGGGCCATGGCGAGCAGGTGCGCGTGTATGAGGCCAGTTCCGACTTGCAGGAAGCGCAGTGGATCATCGAAGAGGCGAAAAGCCTGATCGCCGATGGCGCCTCGCGCAGCGAAATCGCCATCTTGTACCGCTCGAATGCGCAGTCGCGCGTGATCGAACATGCGCTGTTTTCAGCCAGCATTCCCTACCACGTGTACGGCGGCCAGCGCTACTTCCAGCGCGCCGAGGTCAAGCACGCGATTGCCTATTTGCAATTGATGGACAATCCGCACAATGACTCCGCTTTCTTGCGTGTGGTCAATTTCCCCACGCGCGGTATCGGCATGCGCTCGATCGAGCAATTGCAGGCAGCGTCCGAGCAATACGGCATTTCGCTGTACGCCTCCGTGCCTTACGTGGCGGGCAAGGCGGGCAGCGTGCTGGCCGGTTTCGTCAAGCTGATCGAAGGCGTGCGTTTCGAAACGCAGCAACTGTCGCTGCCGGAAATGGTCAGAGTGGTGCTGGAAGCGAGTACCTTGCTGCAGCATTATCAGAATGAAAAAGAAGGCGCCGACCGCATCGAAAACTTGGAGCAGATGGTCAGCGCGGCCAGCCAGTTCGTTTCCGAGGAAGGTTTCGGCCAGGCGGCACCGGCCCATCTGGGGCCAGCCGCCCAGGCGCAGTCGGGCGCACCCGTCGTCAACCAGGATGGCATCGAGATACTCGACGCGGACGCGCCGTTGCCGGCCGTCATGTCGCCCCTCTCCGCCTTCCTGTCGCATGCATCGCTGGAAGCCGGGGATAACCAGGCGCAGGCGGGCCAGGATGCGCTGCAGATGATGACGGTGCACTCTGCCAAGGGCCTGGAATTCGACAATGTGTTCATTACCGGCCTGGAAGAGGGCCTGTTCCCGCACGAAAGCAGCTCGAAGGAAGACAATGGCGTGGAAGAGGAACGCCGGCTGATGTACGTGGCCATCACGCGCGCGCGCAAACGCTTATATATGAGCTTTGCGCAGACGCGCATGCTGCACGGCCAGACGCGCTACAACATGAAGTCGCGCTTCTTTGACGAGTTGCCGGAAGAAGCGCTGAAATGGCTGTCGCCGAAGGTGCAGGCGAACTGGTTCGGCAACCGCAAGTCGGCCTGGGACGAAGCGCCCAAGGTGGCCAGCCTGGGGTCGGACAATGCGATTGCGCAAAAGATCGCGCAAAAAGCCACGGGGGGCGGCTGGCGCATCGGCGAATCGGTGGCACACGCCAAGTTCGGCGAAGGCGTGATCGTCAATATCGAAGGCGGCGGCGGCAATGCACGCGCGCAAATCAACTTCGGACAGCATGGCATGAAGGTGCTGGACCTGGGGATTGCGAAGCTGGAACGGCTGTGAAGGTAATCCGACACCAACGCGGGCGCTAACAATGTTGTCGGATTACGCGTGGCCTTCGGCCCCGCTAATCCGACCTACTGGAAGAAACATTGCCGGTCGTGTAGGTCGGATTAGCGGCGGAACGCTGCGTAATCCGACGCTGCGAGGCCAACAATGGTGTCGGATTACGCCTTCGGCTAATCCGACCTACGTGTGGCATTGCAAGGTATTCGGAAAATAAAAAAGGGGCAGCCTGCGTAGGCTGCCCCTTTTTACATCTGGCCGACGATCACTCGCCGGCCTTGTCCAGCGACACCGTCTTGCTCTCATCGACGGGCACGCCGAAGATCTGGCGGTAGGCGGCGTAGAACGAGCAATGCATGATGATGGTCAAGATCATCGACAGGGGCATCATCAGCTGCATCATCAGCGGCGTGCGGCCAAAGATGACGGCCAGCAACTGGCTGGTGACAACGCTGATGGCGAACCAGGTGGAAGCGAAGACGATGAAGGCCGACAGCGAGCGCCAGACGGCGAAAAAGCTGAAGAACAGCGACTTGCCCAGGCTGGTTTGTTTCCAGTAAATCAGCGGTGCGGCAAAGCAGAAGGCCATGGCGGCGGGCACGTACAGCACGATGGCCAGCAGGATGCCCAGGCCCATGCGCGATTCGGGGATGGCGGCGCGCGCCGCTTCTTCCGTCAATTGCCCCGTGACCAGTTGCCACAGCAAGCCGTCGTCCACCAGGGTCGAGGCGCCGATGGCAACGATGGCCATCAGGATGTACAGCACGCCCAGGCCCAGCAGGGAAGGAAACGCGGGCTTGCGGAAGCCCGAGATCAACAGGCTGGGCAAGACGCGCTTGCCCTGGTCGATATTCAGGCAGCCTTGCACGAAGGCGATGGAAAACACGGGGACCAGGATGACGGGCAGCATTTGGCCGAGCAGGGGCACGATGCTGACGGCCAGCATGCAGAACATATAGCCGAGAAACAGCATCGACATGCCGCCAGGTTGCTGGCGAAACAGGGAGAATCCCTGTTTCACCCATTGCCAACCTGTACTTGCAGGTAATTTTTCCATGTTTAAAACAGTTCCGGGGCAGGTGTGGCGATACGTTCGCGCAGAATGCGTTCGAAATGCGTGGGATCGTGCGGGGTCAGCATTTCCGCTTCGCGCGGCTGGTAAAAATCGTACAGGCGTGACAGCCAGAAGCGCAGCGCGGCAGCGCGCAGCATTGCTTGCCATGCCGTCTGTTCTTCGTGCGTGAACGGACGCACGGCCCGGTAGGCGTCGAGCAGGGCGCGCACGCGCACCTTGTCGAGCACGCCCGTGGCCAGGTCCACGCACCAGTCGTTGACGGTGACGGCCACGTCGAACAGCCAGGTGTCGCAACCGGCAAAATAAAAGTCGAAAAAGCCCGTCAGTTGCTCGCCGTCGAACATGACGTTATTGCGGAACAAGTCGGCATGCACGGGGCCGCGCGGGATGGCTTTATACGTATCGCAGGCTGCAAAGGCGTCCTGGAAATGGATTTCCGCACGCAGCAAATGCGCCTTGGCATCGTCGAGGTGGTGCAAGACCAGCGGTGTGGTGGCGTTCCACCACTGCAGTCCCCGCAAATTCGGCTGCTGCAGGGGGAAGTCCTGCGCCGCCAGGTGCATCTTCGCCAGCATGGCGCCGACAGCGGCGCAATGCACGGCTTGCGGCGCCATCTGCGAGCTGCCGTCGAGTTTGTTGACGATGGCGGCCGGCTTGCCTTGCAAGGCAGTCACCAGCTCGCCATCGGCATTGGCGATCGGCGCGGGCACCAGCACGCCCCGGTCCGCCAAATTCGCCATCGGCATTGGCGATCGGCGCGGGCACCAGCACGCCCCGGTCCGCCAAATGACGCATCAGTTGCAGATAAAACGGCAATTGCTCGAAGCTGAGGTTTTCAAAGATCGTCAGCACATACTCGCCGCGCTCCGTGCTCAGGAAGAAATTGCTGTTTTCGATGCCGGACGCGATGCCCTTGAGCGCCAGAGGTTTGCCGAGTGGAAACTGCGTGAGCCACTGGCCGATATCGTCCAGGTGTAGCGCGGTAAAAACTGCCATGGGAAAGAGGAGAATGGTCTAAAAGGTCAAAAAAAGCCGGCTGCCCCGCAGGTGGCCGGGGCAGGGCAGAAGAGAGTGGCTGCTTACTTCGCTGCTGCGGGTGGTGCTGGCGCGTCTGCTGCCTCTTCGTCGCGTTGTTTCTGTTTCTTCTTGCCCAGGTCGAATTCCAGCACTTTCCATTGCGGGCCGCGCAGGGCGTTGCCATTGGCCTGGTCGGCGCCGGCGGCCGGCTTCATGTAATAGGTGCTGCCGCCGCTGGTGACTTTCACTTCGCTGGTGACGCCCGCTTCGCGTTTTTCGGTAATCTGCTGCTTGGCGGCGGCCGGCGCCACGGTGATGGGCGCTTCGCCCATTTCCTCGATACGTTCGAGCTGTGGCGGCGCTTCGCTCGGTTTGGCCGGCGTCTGGGCGCTGGCGATGGCCGAACATGCCAGCAGGGGCAGGGCGAGGAATGTCCAGAGTGTCGATGTACGCATCATGATGGGTTCGCTTCCATGTGTGGGACTGCAGCGCGTGCAGTGCTGTATTGCCGTCAATTTATCTATAAGGCATTGTAACAAACTGGTAGGCAATGCTGCTTAATACGGCTGATTAAATGCGCGGAAATAGGCCCTGTTCACCCGCCGGGCGGCCAGGCGAGGGTTCAGTCATGGCAAATTGCGCAAAAAACGCGGGCCCTGTCCCCGGTGGCGCGGCCCTAAACTCTGCGATAATTGGGCGATATTCCACCCGCCGCCGCTGTTTCTTTCCGGCTGGCGCGGCTCACCTTATTTTATTGGCATTATGCAAAACACCCTGCTGTTAGTCGACGGTTCCAGTTACCTTTATCGCGCCTTCCATGCGCTGCCCGACCTGCGCAGCCCGGACGGTTATCCCACGGGCGCCATGCACGGCATGGTCAACATGCTGCGCCGCCTGCGCGCCGATTACCCGGCCGCCTACATCGCCTGCGTGTTCGATGCCAAGGGCAAGACGTTCCGTGACGATATGTATCCCGAGTACAAGGCCACGCGCGCCTCGATGCCGGACGACCTGCGCCTGCAGATCGAACCGATCCACGAAGCCGTGCGCGCCATGGGCTGGCCCATCTTGATGGTCGACGGCGTGGAAGCGGACGATGTGATCGGCACCCTGGCCGTACAGGCCGCTAGCGCCGGCATGAACGTGGTGGTCTCCACGGGCGACAAGGACCTGGCGCAGCTGGTCAACAGCCAGGTGACCCTGATCAATACCATGAGCAATGAAAAGCTCGACGAAGCGGCCGTGCTGGCCAAGTTCGGCGTGCCGCCAAACCGCATCATCGACTATCTGTCGCTGATCGGCGATACCGTCGACAACGTGCCGGGCGTATCGAAATGCGGCCCGAAAACGGCCGTCAAATGGCTGACCCTGTACGACAGTCTGGAAGGCGTGATGGAAAACGCGGCCAAGGTGGGCGGCGCCGTGGGTGAACACCTGCGCACGGCCCTGCCTTGGCTGCCGCAGGCGCGCGCCTTGATCACCGTCAAGACCGATTGCGATCTGTCCGGCCACATGACGACGATCGCCGACTCGCTGGTGGCGAAACACGAAGACAAGGACGCCTTGCTGGCCTTCTTCAACCGCTACGGCTTCAAGGCGCTGCTGCGCGAACTGGGCGCGGCGCCGCCTTTGACGTCGCCAGTCGGCGCACCGGTAGCCACGACGAACACGACCGGCGACATGTTCGCCGATGCCGCGCCAGCAGTGGAAGCCGTGTATGAAACCGTACTGACGGACGAGCAGCTGGACAAATGGATCGCCCTGATCGACGCGGCGTCCCTGACGGCCGTGGACACGGAAACCACCTCGCTGGAACCGATGACGGCGCAAATGGTCGGCATTTCCCTGTCGGTCGCCGAACACGCCGCCTGCTACATCCCGCTGGCGCACGATTACGCGGGCGCGCCGGATCAGTTGACGCGCGAACACGTACTGGCGAAACTGCGCCCGTGGCTGGAAGATGCCAACAAGCCCAAGCTGGGCCAGAACCTGAAATATGACAGCCATATCTTCGCCAACCATGGCGTGACGTTGCGCGGCATCGCCCACGATACCTTGCTCGAATCGTATGTGTTCGAATCGCACAAGAAGCACGACATGGACAGCCTGGCCCTGCGTCACCTGAACTACACGACGATTCCGTTCGAGGATGTGTGCGGCAAGGGCGCCAAGCAGATCACGTTCAATCAAGTCGAGGTAGAGCAGGCGGCGAAATACGCGGCCGAGGATGCCGACGTGACCTTGCGTTTGCACAATGCCATGTGGGGCAATGTGGCGAACGATGAAAAACTCACCTTCATCTATGAAAAGATCGAAATGCCGACGGCCGTGGTCTTGCAAAAGATCGAGCGCAACGGCGTGCTGATCGACGACGAATTGCTCAACATCCAGTCGGCCGAACTGGCTGTCAAAATTCTGGAGCTGGAAAAGAAGGCGTATGAACTGGCCGAGCAGCCGTTTAACCTGGGTTCGCCCAAGCAGATCGGCGAAATTTTCTTCGAGAAGCTGAAGCTGCCGGTGGTCAAGAAAACCCCGACGGGCGCGCCCTCGACGGATGAAGAAGTGCTGCAAAAGCTGGCCGAGGATTATCCGCTGCCCAAAGTGCTGCTCGAATACCGTGGCATGGCCAAGCTGAAGTCGACCTACACGGACAAATTGCCGAAGATGATCAACGTCACCACGGGCCGGGTGCACACGAACTATGCGCAAGCCGTGGCCGTGACGGGACGCTTGGCGTCGAACGATCCGAACTTGCAGAATATTCCCATCCGCAGCGCGGAAGGCCGGCGCATCCGCGAAGCGTTCATCGCGCCGCCGGGCAGCCATATCGTCTCGGCCGATTATTCGCAGATCGAATTGCGCATCATGGCGCACATCTCGGGCGATGAAGCCATGCTGCGCGCGTTTGCCGACGGCATCGACATTCACCGCGCCACGGCCGCTGAAATCTTTGGCGTGCCGGCCGCGGAAGTGCAAAGCGAACAGCGCCGCTACGCAAAAGTCATCAACTTCGGGCTGATCTATGGCATGAGCGCATTTGGCCTGGCCGGTAACCTGGGTGTGGACCGCACGGCTGCGCAAAGCTATATCGACCGCTACTTCGCGCGTTTCTCGGGCGTGAAACAGTATATGGAAGACACGCGCCAGCAAGCCAAGGCGCGCGGCTACGTGGAAACCGTGTTCGGCCGCCGTTTGTGGTTGCCGGAAATTAATTCGCCAAATGGCCCGCGCCGCCAGGGCGCGGAACGGGCGGCGATCAACGCACCGATGCAAGGCACGGCCGCCGACCTGATCAAGCTGGCCATGATCGCCGTGCAAGGCTGGCTGGAAACGGACGGCTTGCAAACAAAAATGATCATGCAGGTGCACGATGAACTGGTGCTGGAAGTGCCGGACGCGGAGCTCGAATTGGTCAAGCGCAAGCTGCCGGAACTGATGGCGGGCGTGGCCGCGCTGAAAGTGCCGCTGACGGCGGAAGTGGGAGTAGGGAAGAACTGGGACGAAGCGCATTAACAATGTGCAGTGGCAGCAATGACCGTAGGTCGGCTTAGCGCAGCGTAAGCCGACATTTCCAAACGCAATATCTTCAGGGGAAACGCATGAGCGACATGATCACCGATTGTGAAAGTTTGCTGGGCCAGAGCAGCCTGTCCGGGCCGGACGGCCGGCGTGGTTTCCTGAAGGTAGCGCTAGGCGCGGGGTTTGCCGTGGCCGTGCTGCCCGTGGCGGCGCAAGACGTCATCAAGACGGATTCCACCGGGCTCGTCACGGGCAGCATGTCGGTGATGGTCGATGGCCAGGCCGTGCCCGTGTACGCGGCCCAGCCGGAAGGCAAGACGGGTTTGCCCGTGGTCTTGGTCATTTCGGAAATCTTTGGCGTGCATGAGCATATCGCCGACATGGCGCGCCGCTTCGCCAAACAGGGGTATCTGGCGCTGGCGCCCGATCTGTTCGTGCGCCAGGGCGACCCGACCAAGGTCGGCAGCATTCCCGAATTGATGAAGGGCATTATCGCCAGGACGCCGGACGCGCAAGTGATGGCGGACCTCGATGCAGTTGTTGCATGGGCGAAGCAGAATGGCGGCGACACGAGCCGCCTGGGCATCACGGGCTTTTGCTGGGGCGGGCGCATCACGTGGCTGTACGCGGCGCACAATCCGGCCGTCAAGGCGGGCGTGGCCTGGTATGGCCGCCTGGTGGGCGAAGCGACTCCTTTGCAGCCGAGCAACCCCATCGATATCGCCCCGACCTTGAAAGTCCCCGTGCTGGGCTTGTATGGCGGCAAGGATACGGGCATCAGCCAGGAATCGATCGCGAAGATGAAAGACGCGCTGGCCAAGGGCGGCAACAAGTCGCAATTCGTCGTCTATCCCGATGCAGGCCACGCCTTCAACGCCGATTACCGCCCCAGCTACGTGGCGGCCGATGCGAAAGACGGCTATGCGCGTTGTTTAGCTTGGTTCAAGAGCCACGGTGTGGCGTGATCTGCAGCAGAAAAACACCGCATTTCCCAGAAGTTAACGCGAAAGGCGCACCGGGCTGTAAAATGCCCGGTTCGCGTCAATGCAGTACAATTGCATCTTCATCGCGCCACGCTGCCGCCAGACGCGCAAAAAAATTAAACAATAGATAACAACGCATTCATCAGGCCAGACGCCAGCATCGCGGGCGCCAGTGACCCGGCGCCATTTTGAGGTAAGAAAATCATCGATCCCGTCCTTATATCCATTTTGCTCGCGACCACGCTCGCGGGCGTGTTGAGCATTACCGCGGCGGCGATCTTTTCGTTTGCATTCCTGTCCAAGGTGGTCGAGCGCATGGTCAGCTTGTCCGTCGGCATCATGTTGTCGACGTCATTGCTGCACGCCTTGCCCGAGGCGTTCGAATCGCAGGCGGACCCGCGCAGCCTGTTCGCCACCCTGCTGGCGGGCTTGCTGGCCTTCTTCATGCTGGAAAAATTTGCCATCCTGCGCCATTCGCACCACCACGAAGGCGATGGCCACCACCATGCGCACGGCCACGACAAGCACGAGGCGGGCAAGGCCGGCTGGATGATCCTGGTCGGCGACGGCATGCACAATTTTACCGATGGCATCCTGATCGCCGCCGCCTTCCTGGCCGACCCGAAGCTGGGCCTGGTCACTGGCCTGGCCATCATCGCGCATGAAATCCCGCAGGAAATCGGCGACTTTATCGTGCTGCTCAATGCCGGCTTCTCGCGTCTGCGCGCGTATATCTTCAATCTGCTGTGCAGCCTGATGGCGGTGGCCGGCGGCTTGCTCGGCTATTTCACCCTGGACCGCGCCAGCAATCTGATTCCCTACGTGCTCGTGTTCGCATCGTCCGGCTTCATTTATATCGCCTTGAGCGACCTGATGCCGCAGATGCAGCGCCGCGCCACCCTGCGCGAAACCATCCCGCAAGTGCTGCTGATCGCATTGGGCGTGTGCATCGTGCTGTTCCTGACGCATAAGCGCCACGGCGGTTGATACACCGTTTTACCTGCGCAGTGCCAGCTATGCTATATTGCCTTTTTGACTAACTAGAACAGAAAGGAGGAAAATATAATGGAAGAAAATTTGTTGCTCGCCTTGTGGCGCGCACGCTCTTTAAGCGCATTTGCCCGCTCTTGCCCACGTTCTATCGCGCTGCGATAACCTGGCCAGAGCAAAGCCACCCTCCTAAACGAGTCCTTTCCTGGTACTCCGTTGTCGTTAGCGCTCCTGTTAACGCGGATGCTTGCATCCCGAACAAAGACAAGAGCCATGACTACCCTTATCTCTACCCAAGCTTTACAGCTGGACACCCACGACGGTTTCCTCTTCAATGAACTCGCCTTTACCTTGCGCCAGGGCGACCGCATCGGCCTGATCGGCCACAATGGCTGCGGCAAATCCACCTTGCTGGGCTTGCTCAGCGGCACGCGGGAAGCCACGTCCGGCACCATCCATGTCGCCCGTGCCTGCCGTTTGCAGCACGTGGAACAGCACTTGCCAGCCGAACTTGCCAGCCTGAGCCTGTACGACGCCTTGCTGGCGCCCGTGCTGGAGCAGCCGGAACTGCATTGGCGGATCGACAGCCTGCTGGCCGAGTTAGGCTTCGAGCACGAGACGGCGCAAGTGCCCGTGCATTCCTTGTCCGGCGGCCAGCACACGCGGCTGCTGCTGGGGCGTGCCCTGCTGCAGGAACCGAACGTGCTGCTGCTCGACGAGCCGAGCAATCACCTGGACTTGCCGTCGCTGCTGTGGCTGGAGCAATTCCTGTTGAGCTGGCGCGGCGCCTTCATCCTCGTCTCGCACGACCAGCGCCTGCTCGACAACGTGGCCACGCGCAGCTGGATCTTGCGCGATAGCCGGCTGTACGACTTCGACTTGCCGTGCGGCCCGGCGCTGGCGGCGCTGGCCGAAGCCGATCTTGCCGCTGCCGCCCGGCATGCGGTCGAACAGAAGGAAATCGACCGCCTGGCCGTCAGCAGCACCCGCCTGGCCTTGTGGGGCAAGATCTACGATAACGTCGGCATGGCGCGCAAGGCCAAGAGCATGCAGCGGCGCATCGACAAGCTGCAGGATGAACAGTCGTTCGTCAGCGATGGCGCGCCCTGGCGCCTGACTCTGCGCGGCAAGGCGCTGGCGGCCGACCAGTTGCTGGCGCTCGATGCGCTGGACGTGCGCGCCGTGCCGACGTCTCCCGTGCTGTTCCAGGTGGGCCAGCTGTGGCTGAAACCGGGCGACAGGGTCGCCTTGCTGGGCGCCAACGGCAGTGGCAAGTCGTCGCTGCTGCGCCAGTGCTGGCAAGCGATCCAGGCGCAGGAGGAACGGGCTGACCTGCGTTACCACCACGCGGCCAACATCGGTTACTACGACCAGTCGCTCAGGCAACTGGCCGATACGGCTGACCTGTCCGACGCCTTGTACCCGTTTGCCGTGCAAAACGAGGCGGCGCGCAGCCAGGTGGCGCGCAAGCAAGCCTTGATTTCAGCCGGTTTCCCGTATGCACGCCATGGCCAGACGGTGGCCACCCTGAGCGGCGGCGAGCGGGCGCGGCTGCTGTTCCTGGGCCTGTCGCTGGCCAGCTATCATTTGCTGCTGCTGGACGAACCCAGCAACCACCTGGACATGCAGGGCAAGGCGGAACTGGGGCAAGCCCTGCGCGGCTTCGAGGGAGGCTGCCTGCTGGTGTCGCACGACCGCGACCTGATCGAGACGGCCTGCAACCGTTTTTGGGTGGTGGCCGATGGCCAGCTGGAAGAGTGGCCAGACGCGGCCAGCGCCTATGCAAGGCTGAGCGCCGAGGATGGGCCGGCGTTGACACCCGCGCCGCGCGTGGAGCAGGCGTCTGCGGTACTGACGGACATCGACGTGCAACTGGAGCGTTTGTGCGAACTGGAGCAATTGCTGGCGGAAGACCTGGCGAGAAAACCGCGCCATCAGAAG
>JAEAMG010000119.1_pt1 | contig 124598 bp, 82 predicted proteins | sample 8958741 | NCBI WGS metagenome assembly JAEAMG01 (sample SAMN16933256, study PRJNA681125) | bioreactor sludge metagenome | isolation source: anaerobic bioreactor treating anionic surfactant - SDBS | place: India: Bengaluru | collected 2019-02-28
GAAACTTGAATAACTGAAACCAAGATGCTTGTTTAATTTTGTATGTAAAATGCTTTTCACCACTTTTGCTTGTTTTGAATTAACGTACAAAGATAAACTTATACTATGAATGGCAAAAATTGACCTTTAGGTCGCTATGATTTGATACAGTTACCGACTACAATTCACTTTGTAATCACACAACTTTGCATCCTCTTGTTAGCGTCATTCACATGGAAAATGCCGAACCCCGCAAGTTGAGAAAAACGTATTACGGATTGTATGCCATTTTCCTCAAACAAGTGAAATGTGGTGATCTGAAATATGGAATGAAAAACTACGATTATCAGGAAGGAACGTTGATGTTTATTGGTCCGGGACAGGTGTTTGGCAAAAATAGAGAAGAAATCTATCAGCCCCAAGGTTCTGCGCTGGTCTTTCATTCGGATTTACTTCACGGCACTACGCTGGCCAAAACCATGTCTGAATACTCGTTCTTTTCCTATGCTTCCAACGAAGCGCTGCATTTGTCCGATCAGGAAAAGAAAATCATTCTGGATTGTTTTGCAAAAATTGAATACGAAATTGCACACGCCATTGATAAGCACAGTAAAAAGCTGATTGTATCGAACATAGAGCTGTTTCTGAACTATTGCATGCGCTTCTACGACCGCCAGTTCATTACGCGTGACAATGTAAACAAGGGATTGTTGACGAAATTCGAGTCTCTTTTGTTTGACTACCTCAATTCTGATAAAATAGAAACAATCGGAATTCCAACAGTTAGTTATTTTGCCGATCAACTGCATCTTTCTACCAATTATTTTGGCGATTTGTTCAAGAAAGAAACCGGCAGTACCGTTAAAGAGTATATTTTGTTGAAATTGATCGATATCGCCAAAGAAAAGATTTATGACAAATCAAAATCGATCAATGAAATTGCCTACGAACTGGGCTTTAAATACCCGCAACATTTCACCCGTTTGTTTAAAAACGAAACCGGATTTACACCTAATGAGTTCAGGAATTTGAATTAAAACAGGTAAAAATAATTGTCTTCAATATTCTTTCGGCCACTAAATCAGTTCTTTAAAAGTTTAGGGATTGACCTCTAAATTCAAACTTAAATCATTACAATTATGGCAAATACCTATGAAACTGGTTGCATACAAAATGTAGCGAATTTCGAAACATTGATTTCTTACCTTACAGCATTTGGACCCGACTACAATCCTTCCAAAAACAGTCTTACAATTCCCGAGTTACAAAAGATTTTATCCGAAGCAAAAGCGTCATTAAACACGGTGTACGTTGCATTTGCTGCACACTCAAACGCTATAGGTGCTCGCGAAGCTGCATTCGAACCATTAAGCAAACTCGTTACCCGAGCCAATAACGCACTAAAAGTTTGATTTGCGACCTGCGTTTCGTTCGGATACCATGTAGTTTTTTCCCTTAAAAGATATTATCAGGTATTTCAATGCCTATGGTACACCTTAGGGTTTATAAGCGAAAGTACTAATGTTTAAAATTTGAAATATAATGTCTAAAATTTCATATGGTATTGATTTTCAATTTTTAAATTTGTAACATCGAAAAATATTATTCTACAGGTAGGTATTTGTATGAATAAGGGCTAAGGTAAGCCTGATGATTTGTCGTTGCCGAATGGAGGATTGTTAAGCCGGAACTGTAGTTTTAATATTGAAAATCGCAGGGACTAAAACGAATTTATAAAGAGCAGTCCGGTATTTCTTTCGAATAAAAGAAAAAATAAATTATAAACCAAAAAACACAAGAAATGAGACGAATTTTTAGCTATTTAGTATTAGCTGTAATCAGCATGGCAACGGTGGTGGCCGGCTCAAAACCAACAACGCTTAAAAAAGCCTTAAAAAACGATTTTTACATTGGTACTGCACTGAACAGATCGCAATATCTTGGCCAGGATGCAAAAGCTTATGAGCTTGTTCCGAAACAGTTTAGCGCTATTGTTGCCGAAAACTGTATGAAGAGCGAAAAACTACAACCCCGCGAAGGTGAGTTTTTCTTCGACGATGCCGATAAATTCATTGCTTATGGCGAAAAAAATAAAATGTTTATCACCGGTCATACGCTTATTTGGCATTCGCAAGCTCCGAGATGGTTTTTTGTGGACAGCGAAGGCAAAGAGGTTTCGAAAGAAGTATTGATCGAACGAATGAGAAAACATATTCACACGGTGGTAGGTCGTTACAAAGGAAAAATTAAAGGTTGGGATGTTGTAAACGAAGCCATTGAAGATAACGGTGAATGGAGAAAAAGTAAGTTCTACAAAATTATTGGCCCCGATTTCGTGAAACTTGCGTTTCAGTTTGCTCACGAAGCCGACCCTAAAGCCGAATTGTATTACAACGACTACTCAATGGCCCTCGAAGGAAGACGCAACGGGGTAGTGAATATGGTGAAAGAATTACAACGCCAGGGTGTAAAAATAGATGGTATTGGTATGCAGGGACACATAGGAATGGATTATCCATCTATTCAGGATTTCGAAAAGAGCATCCTTACTTTTGCTGGTTTGGGAATGAAAGTAATGATTACCGAACTTGATTTAAGTGCGTTGCCAACACCACAGGGAAACAGAGGAGCAAACATAGCCGATATGGCTGCTTATAACGAAAAAATTAATCCATTTAAAAACGGAATTACTCCTGAAGCCGAAGCTGCCTGGGAAAATCGTTACCTTGATTTCTTCAAGCTTTTCCTGAAACACAAAGATAAAATTACACGCGTAACACTTTGGGGAGTGAGTGATGCCGGTTCGTGGAAAAATAATTTCCCGGTTCGTGGACGCACCGACTATCCATTGTTTTTCGATAGACAATATAATCCAAAGAAAATTGTTCAGTTGGTAATTGACGAAGCAAGTAAATAATTATTTATATTCACAAGCACGATACTTTTAAATCGCGATGATGTTAAAAGTATCGTGTTTTGTATTTGCATTATGCGCAAATGAAATTTTGATTGCTGCGGATACAAAGTTCTTGCTTAAATAAAAAATTAAGCCGTACTTTGTAGTTGAATACATTCACGAACTTCTCTAAAGTGCTAGGGAGCCATCATCAGAACATTTCGTTTTTAACTGATATCAGGATAAAGTTGTTGGAGAGCAATATTCTTAACCGTATTGCGATGAAGAGCAACAAGTCTGTTTTCTTTGTAGGTGGGCCAACGAGGCAAATGCGCTATCGACAATAAAGCATAGCGTGCTTTTCAGGCAAGGGGTTCTCCCGGCGTTTCTGTTAGCGAAAATAAATTGTTACTTTAAAAATAATAGAATGAAAATCAAAAACTTATTAGGGCTTTGTGCGCTTGTTTCCATAATTGGTTTAAGTGCAGCTGCCCAAAATCCAATTATCCATAACCAATTCACAGCCGACCCAACGGCAAGAGTTTTTAACGGTAAAGTATATCTTTTCCCTTCGCATGACATTAAAGCTCCCGAAGGCGCAAAGCTCCGGAAAGATTGGTTTTGCATGGCCGATTATCATGTGTTTTCTTCTGAAAATCTTACCGATTGGACCGATCATGGTGTTATCGTTAGCCAAAACAAAGTGAACTGGGTGGATTCCACTTCTTACAGCATGTGGGCGCCCGACTGTGTGGAACGCAATGGGAAATATTATTTTTATTTCCCGGCCAATACCAACATTGCAGGACCCACTGGCCGTAAAGGTTTTGGTATAGGCGTGGCGGTGGCCGACAAACCCGAAGGTCCGTATATTCCACAGGAAACTCCTATCAAAGGTGTTCCCGGCATCGACCCCAATGTATTTATCGATAAAGATGGACAAGCTTACCTGCTTTGGTCTATGGGACGGATCTTTATTGCCAAGCTGAAAGACAATATGCTGGAACTTGCTTCCGAAACACAAGAAGTTAAAGATATTCCTAAAAAAGGATTGGTGGAAGGCCCGTTTATGTTCGAGCGCAACGGAATTTACTATATCACCTATCCACACGTTGAAAACACAATCGAACGCCTCGAGTACGCTATGGGTGATAACCCGATGGGTCCTTTCAGGTTTGCAGGAGTTATTATGGACGAAGCTCCAAACGGATGCTGGACCAACCATCATTCTATTATCGACTATAAAGATCAATGGTATTTGTTCTATCATCAAAACGATTGGTCGCCTAAATTCGACAAAAACCGTTCGGCGCGCATCGACAGTTTGTTCTTCAATGCCGATGGAACAATTCAGAAAGTGAAACCAACTTTCCGTGGCGTTGGACTTACAAAAGCTACCGATAAAATTCAGATCGACCGTTACAGCCGCATCAGCGATAAAGATGCCAGCGTGGTTTACAACGATACACTCAATTATTTTGATGGATGGAAAACTGTTCTAAGCAGTAAAGATGCATGGATTCAGTACAACAGTGTTGACTTTGGTGGTGGAAAACAAAAATGGGTAGAAATAAAATACCAGTCTCCTAAGGGTGCTGTAGTAACTGTAAGTCAGAATGGCAAAGTAGCAAAAACAATCAAAGTGCCTGCATCTGCCCAATGGACAACGGCTCGCGTTAAAGTATCAGGAGTAACAGCGGGAGTTAAGAATCTTACGCTGACCAATGCCGGCAATAATGCTATCGAAATTGATTGGATAAGTTTTAAATAGACATTGTAAAAATTGAAATACGTATGAAAACAAATCGTTTTATTTTACTGATTTTAGCTGCATTTATTTCAGGCAGCGCTATGTATGCACAGCAGCCCGCCACTGTCAGAACGGTGGAAGATGGTGGAACAGGTCCTTACAAAGCCATTATGTATACCGATAACAGCCTGACCACTCACACTGTTTTTCGTCCGAATGATCTTAGTGTGTTCGGAAAATCGCAAAAACTGCCCATTATTGCATGGGGCAATGGCGCTTGTGCCAACTCACCCTGGGAGCATATCAACTTTTTGTCGGAAGTGGCATCGCATGGTTTTTTGGTAATTGCCATAGGACCAATGCCACAGGAAGGTGAAAAGGGTGGGGGAAGATCAACTTCTACGCAACTGACAGATGCCATCAATTGGGCCATTGCTCAAAACAGCGACAAGAACAGTCCGTTTTATAATAAAATCGATATTTCTAAAATAGCAGTAAGCGGTATGTCCTGCGGTGGTTTGCAGACGCTTGAAGTTGCTCCCGATCCACGCGTTTCTACGGCGGTGATCTGCAACAGTGGTTCTTTTATTCGTCCGGGAACCGGTGTGCCGGGAATGCCCAACATTAAGAAAGAAGATCTGCAGAAACTGCATACGCCTACTTTGTATATTCTTGGAGGAGAAAAAGATATAGCTTACGAAAATGGTATGGACGATTTTAGTAAGATCAATCATGTGCCTGTTTTTGTGGCCAATATGGATGTGGGTCACGGTGGAACTTACGGACAGCCTCACGGTGGTGAGTTTGCCAAAGTAGCTACTGCCTGGTTCAAATGGCAACTAAAAGGCGATACCGAAGCAGGTAAGATGTTTACAGGCAATCCGGCCGGTTTATCGAAAAATCCTTTATGGAAAGTTGATAAAAAAAGAATTCCCTGAGAATAATTCTTTTTAATCATCAGTTTTAACACACAAATTTGAAAGTGTATTTTCAGTATTATCAAAAAAATCAAGACTAAGAATTTTAAAATGTACCAAAAAGTGAAATCAAATTTAAGATCGCTTGTTGTTTTTATAGCAGTCAACCTGCTGTTTATAGCAACAACACATGCACAACAAAACAGAGGATTAATAAGCGATATTATCCTCGAAAAGTCGGCATCTGGCAATGAGTTTCCTATTGTTAATGCCGCTAAAGTGGCAGCTTCATTGCGATACGATGTAAACGATTTTAAAGGAGTGATAAGGGCTGTTGGCGACTTGAAGAACGATATAAATAGTGTTACTTCTGTAATGCCCGGATTGCTTACAACCGAAGCTTCCACCGAATACGAAATTATTGTTGGAACACTTGGGAAAAATAAATTGATCGATCAGCTTGTAAAAGCCAAAAAGATTGATGTGAGTGAATTGAAGGGGAAATGGGAGAGTTTTGTAATTACTACGATCGAAAATCCACAGCCCGGCACAAAGAAGAGTTTGGTAATTGTGGGTAGCGATAAACGGGGAACTATATTTGGTATTTACGAATTGTCGCAACAACTGGGTGTTTCGCCCTGGTATTGGTGGGCCGATGTGCCTGTCAAACAGCGTCAATCGGCGTATGTATTGCCCGGAAGGTATGCATCCGGCGAACCGAAAGTAAAATTCCGGGGTCTTTTTATCAACGACGAGGCGCCATGTCTTACAAGCTGGGTTAAAAATACCTATGGCACCGACCATGGCGATCATCGGTTTTATGCAAGGGTATTTGAGTTAATTCTTCGATTGAAAGGTAATTATTTGTGGCCGGCTATGTGGAGTTGGGCTTTTTATGCCGACGATCCGATGAACAGTAAAGTGGCCGACGAAATGGGTGTGATTATTGGAACATCGCATCACGAACCAATGGCCCGAAACCATCAGGAATGGACCCGAAACAGAAAAGAACACGGTGCATGGAATTATGCGACAAATCAGAAGGTGATTGATAAATTCTTCACCGATGGAATTGAAAGAATGAAAGGTACCGAGGATATTGTTACAATTGGTATGCGTGGCGATGGTGATGAAGCCATGTCGAAGGAAACCGATGTGCAATTGCTCGAACGTGTTGTGAAAAATCAACGAAAAATTATTGAAAAAACAACCAAACGTCCGGCCAAAGAGACACCACAGGTTTGGGCTTTGTACAAAGAAGTGCTTGACTATTACGATGCCGGAATGCGTGTGCCCGAAGATGTAATTATGCTTCTGTGCGACGATAACTGGGGTAATGTGCGTCGATTGCCTAACGAAAAGGAACGCAAACATCCGGGTGGTTGGGGTATGTATTATCATGTCGATTACGTGGGTGCGCCCCGTAATTCGAAATGGATCAACGTTACACCCATTCAGAACATGTGGGAACAACTGCAACTCACTTACGATTACGGAGTTGATAAACTTTGGGTACTTAATGTGGGCGACATCAAACCTATGGAATACCCCATTACACTCTTTATGGATATGGCCTGGGATCCAACCCGCTACACGGCAGCCAATTTAATGGAACACCCACGTGCCTTTTGTGCGCAGCAGTTTGGCGACGAACAAGCTGACGAGGCCGTGCGTATCCTCAACCTGTACAGCAAATACAATGGACGCGTTACTGCCGAAATGCTCGATAAAAATACCTATAACCTCGAAACAGGTGAATGGAAACAGGTTTCGGACGAATACTTAAAACTCGAAGCAGAGGCTTTGCGTCAATATATGACTTTAAAACCAGAATATAAAGATGCTTACAAACAGTTGATTCTGTTCCCGGTTCAGGCCATGGCAAATATCTACGAAATGTACTACTCGCAAGCCATGAACCACAAACTGTTTGCTGAAAACAACCCTAAAGCCAACGAATGGGCCAACAATGTGGAGCGTACCTTTAAGCGCGATGCAGAGTTGGAAAACGATTACAACAATGTGATGGCGAACGGAAAATGGAAGGGTATGATGACCCAAAAGAAAATAGGATATACCATTTGGAACGATAATTTCCCGGCCAATAAATTGCCCGAAATTTTCAGAATGGAGAATCCTGCAACTGCCGTTGGAAACTATGTATTTTCACCGAGCAATGGCTATGTAGCTATAGAAGCTGAACATTATAACACACTAAAAGATGCTGCGAACGCTAAATGGACGGTGATTCCGTATATGGGTCGCACTTTGAGTGGCATATCCTTACAGCCTTATTCACAATCTGTTGATGGCGCTTTCCTTTCGTACAAAATGAAACTTCCGGCTGATGTGAAAACAGTTACGGTTCACGTAGTTGTGAAATCGACGCTGGCATTTAAAAATCTTGATGGACACCGGTATAAAGTCGGATTCAACGACAAGGAAATGCAAACTATCAATTTCAATTCAGATTTGAACGAAAAACAGGAAAACATCTATACTGTGTTTTATCCAACTGTTGCGCGGCGCGTAGTGGAGAAAAAAGTGAAACTGAATGTACCTGTAACTGCCGATGGAGTGCAGGTTCTTACGCTCACGCCACTTGATCCGGGTATTGTATTCGAAAAAATTGTAGTTGATTTTGGAGGATATAAAAACTCGTATTTGTTTGGTAACGAATCGCCCAACAAAAGGTAAACAGCTATTATCGTATTATGAAAAAACTTAGTCATAGTATAAAATGTGTCAGCACTCTTGTAGTGTTGGCACATTTATATCTAATTTGTGTGAGAAACAAACCGGTTGTTTTTGTTCTACGATCTAATTAAAAAAAACATGAAATGAATAAGCTGAAATTATTTCTTATTTTTTGTTTTGCTGCATTGACACTTCTCTCTGTAGCCCAGGAACACAGGACAGAGAAAACACAGGTTTTTAAATATACAAATCCGATTACCCGCGATACGGCTATTTCAATGCGCGACCATTGCATCATTAAGGTGGGCGAGAAATGGTATTGCACCGGAACTTCCAATCCTGTTTGGGAAGGTCACAATCCGGGTGTACGCTTGTTGGTTTCCGATGATATGATCAATTGGAAGCAACATTCCTGGTTGATTGATGCAAGCAAACTTCCTGCCGATTGTCCGTACGATGGTAGATTTTGGGCACCTGAAATCCATTTAATTAAAGGTAAATTTTGGCTTACTGTAAACAGTGGTAAGGTCACTGCAGAAGATCCTAAAGGAATGAAAACCCATAGTGTCTGGTTATTTTCATCTGATAAAGTAACGGGTCCGTATAAATTAGTAAATGGACCACTTACGCCGCAATATAACAATGACGCAACGCTTTTTGAAGACGAGGATGGTCAGGTTTATTTTTATTGTAGTGGTAATGGCCTTTTTCAGGCAAAAATAGACTTGAATACCGGAAAACTTACTACTCCGATACAAAAATTTCTTGATAAAAAGCAGTCCGGCTGGCCCGAATGGATGGTAGGTGGCATCGAAGGTCCTTTTGTAATTAAAAGAGACGGTTTTTATTTTATGTTTTTCTCAACCTGGACGCGTGGTTACGAGGTGGGTCTTCTGAAAGCAAAATCGCCTTTAGGACCCTGGCAACTGGCAGCTCCTGAACCTATTTTTGGTACCCGTAAAAAGGGCTATCGTCCCGAATTGGCTATCGAAGGCAAGTATAATCACCTTAAATTTACCGATACGCAAGACCCTTATTCCGAAACAGGACATAATGCACTTTTCATTGGTCCCGACGGCAATTTATGGAGTTCGTGCCATTACATGATGTTCGAAAAACGCCCGTATCCTTACAGTAAAACTTTCGAATCCTGGGAGTTGACCCCGCAAATGGGGATTGAACCTGTGACGTACAAAGATGGAATGTTCTATATAAAAGGGCCAAGTTGGACTGAACAAACTGTTGAATATTAGTTTTTTATTTCTATTCAATCTGTGTAAATCACTTTTTTGTAGTTACACGATTGTATATTTACTTTTTGTCAGCCGTGTGGGCTGTCATCAGCTATTACAAGTTAAGATCCAGGTAAATTAAAAAAATCATAACACTTAAATAATTATTAATAAATCACTTTCTTAAAATTTTAAAAATGAATCGTAAATTTTTAGCGTTTTGTTTTTCGGCTTTATTGGTCGGCAGCGTGAGTTTTGCACAGACTACTCCGCCTGCAATTGTTGAAGATTTCAAACCTTCAACTTTAAATCAGCCGGGTCAGGAATACCCGCAGGTAAATTCACAGGGTTATGCCCGTTTCCGTATAGTAGCCCCTCAGGCTCAGAGTGTAGTAGTAAGCCTTGGATTGGGTGGTGCTAAAGGAGGAACTCCTCTTGCTAAAGCCGAAGATGGTGCGTGGATGGGCACTACAGCCGGTCCAATGGATGAAGGTTTTCACTATTATCACCTGACCATCGATGGTGGTGTGTTCAACGATCCCGGAGCTTTGAACTATTATGGTTCAGTTCGTTGGGAAAGTGGTATCGAAATTCCTGCTAAAGATCAGGACTTTTATGCTTTGAAAGCTGTTCCACACGGACATGTTCAGCAGGTTTTGTTCCCATCAAAAAGTACAAACACTTCCCGTCGTGCATTTATTTATACTCCTCCGGGATATGAAAAAGGAACTCAGAAATATCCGGTTTTGTATCTGCAACATGGTTGGGGAGAAGACGAAACTGCATGGAGCAATCAGGGACGTGCCAATTTGATTATGGACAATATGATTGCTGAAGGTAAGATCAAACCTTTTATCATTGTTATGACTTATGGAATGACAAACGAGATTAAATTTGGTTCAGGACTGAGAAATTTCGACATCAAACCTTTCCAGACTGTTCTTATCGACGAGTTGATTCCTTATGTGGATGCTAACTTCCGTACACTTGCCAATCAGGCTAACCGTGCTATGGCCGGTCTTTCGATGGGAGGAATGGAAACGCATACTATCACTTTAAACCGTCCCGATGTATTTTCTTATTACGCTTTATTAAGCGGTGGAACTTATAAACCGGAAGAAATCAAAGGAAAAGCCAATCCAAAACTGATCTTCATTAGTTGTGGCAGCCGCGAAAATCCGGATGCAGTGAAAAAAGCAGCTGTTGATTTGAATGCTGCCGGCATTAAAGCCGTTTCGTATGTATCGGAAAATACAGCTCACGAGTTTCAAACATGGCGTCGTAGTCTGCGCGAACTGGCTCCGCTTCTTTTCAAATATTAAACTAATAAATATTTAAAAATGAACTATAAAGCATTAGCTGTTTTTGCATTAGCTGCATTAACAAGTGGTATTTGTTCGGCTCAGGTAATTGAAGATTTTAAAATTACGCCTACTACTCAGCAAGGGAAACAATATCCTCAGGTAAATTCAGAGGGAAGAGTGAGGGTGAGCATTTTAGCCAAAGAAGCCAAAAGTGTACAACTCGATATTGGAGCTGTAAAATACGATTTGAAAAAAGATGAAAAAGGTGTGTGGGCCGGTGAATCAGCACCACAGGATGTTGGTTTCCACTATTATCAGTTGAATATTGATGGAGCATCAGTTCCGGATCCGGGAAGTTTGTATTTTTATGGTGCAAGCCGTTGGGGCAGTGGTATCGAAATTCCATCGAAAGATCAGGATATTTTCGCGCTGAAAAATGTTCCTCACGGTCAGTTACGCGAAAATCAGTATTACTCAAAAACATCCAAAACCGTACGTCGCGTTTATATCTATACTCCTCCGGGATATGAATCAGGCTCTCAGAAATATCCTGTTTTGTATCTTCAACATGGTATGGGCGAAAACGAAACAGGTTGGGGAAATCAGGGTCATGCTAATCTGATCTTGGATAACCTGATTGCTGAAGGCAAAGCAGTTCCTTTTATCATTGTAATGGAAAACAGTTCCGTTAATATGAGTGGAATGCCTCGTCCTCCAAGACCTCAGGGAGCACCTGCCGGAGCACCCGCAGGCCAGCCAGCCGGAGCCCCAAGACCAGCCGGTGGACCGGGAGCAGGGATGAATTTTGCTGCACAGTTTGAGCGTATTCTTATCGATGATCTGATTCCTTATGTTGAATCGAATTTCCGTGTAATAGCTGATCAGAAACATCGCGCTATGGCTGGTTTATCGATGGGAGGTATGCAAACCCGTTCTATCGTTATGGCCAATCCTGATAAGTTCTCGTACGTGGGAATGTTCAGTAGCGGTACTTTTATTCCAACTGAGATCAAAGATCTTGACACGTTCAAAAAAGCAGGTAAACTTGTTTTCATGAGCTTTGGCGGACGCGAAGGCGGTGCTGCAAGAATTGGTGATGCAGCTGCTGAATGGAATAAGATAGGTATCAAAGGCGTTTCATATATTTCGCCTGAAACTGCTCACGAATGGCATTCATGGAGACGCAGTTTGTACGAATTTGCTCCTTTACTTTTTAAGGAAAAATAAATTATGAAGCAAGTATTGCTTATTTTCGTTGTCCTGTTCCAATTCAGCTTTGTCTGTTTCGGACAGGACAACAATAAACCTGCACCAGCAATAACAAATATTGCTGGTGTTGCGTATCCGCTCGTTTTGCCCGATTTGCGTGTTGAGTTTCGGATAAAAGCTCCCGATGCGCAGAAAGTGCAGATCGATTTGGGAAAGATGTACAACATGACGCGCGACGATCAGGGCGTATGGACGGTAACTACCGATCCGCAGGTTCCGGGTTTTCATTACTATTCTTTGGTAATCGATGGTGTGAAAGTAGCCGATCCCGCGAGTGAATCGTTTTACGGCACCGGACGTATGTCGAGTGCTATCGATATTCCTGAAAAAGGAGCCGATTTTTACGACCTGAAAGATGTGCCGCATGGTGCCTTGAGTTCGAAATATTATTTTTCGAAAGTAACCAATAGCTGGCGACGACTTTTCGTTTACACCCCTCCCGGATATGATGTGAATACCAAAGCTAAATATCCTGTGGTATATATTCAGCACGGTGGAGGCGAAGATGAACGCGGATGGTCGGTTCAGGGTAAAACAGATATCATTCTGGATAACCTGATTGCTCAAAGTAAAGCCCTGCCCATGATAGTGGTAATTGCCAATGGCAATGTCAGTTCAGGCAAAGGTGGATACAGCAACGAAGCTATGGCGGCTTTCAAACAGGAAATGACGCAAAATATCGTTCCGTTTATCGATAAAAATTACCGCACACTGGCCGATGTGAAAAACCGTGCGCTTTGCGGTTTATCGATGGGTGGCGGTCAGGCTTTTTATGTGGGTTTGGCAAGCTTGGATGTGTTTTCGTCAGTAGGTATTTTCAGCTCCGGCATTTTTGGTGGAATAGCCAATCCAAACGGAAAAGCTTTTGATGCCGATAAGGAAATTCCCGGATTGCTCAGCAATTCCAAAGCATTCAATCAGAAATTGAAACTGTTGTACATATCAGTTGGTGAACAGGATCCGCGATTTGAATTTACAAAATCCTCTGTTGCTAAATTTCGTGAGAGCGGTCTGGAAGTAGAATTTTCCTCTTTCCCAGGTGACCACGAATGGCAGGTATGGCGCAAAAGTTTGCATGATTTTGCGCAGCGGGTGTTTAAATAATTCTTATTTTTAAAGTGCTATTTATATGAATCACAAATATATACTTTTGATGGCTGCTCTTTTAGCTCAGTTTGGCTGGGCACAATCAGTGGTCGAAGATTTTAAGCCATCTTCTGTGAATCAGCCGGGTAAACAATATCCGCAGGTGAATTCAGAAGGACGTGTGCGTGTCAGTATCCCTGCTCCCGAAGCACACAAAGTCCAACTGGATATTGGCGGCGTAAAATACGATTTGCGAAAAGATGAAAAAGGCGTGTGGACGGGTGAGTCGGCTCCACAGGTAGAAGGTTTTCATTACTATCAGTTGAATATCGATGGAGCTTCAGTTCCCGATCCGGGCAGTCTCTATTTTTATGGAGCCAGTCGTTGGGGGAGTGCTATCGAAATTCCTGCTTCCGATCAGGATATTTATGCCATCAAGGATGTGCCACACGGATTGGTTAGTCAAAAAACTTATTTCTCAAAGGTAACCAACTCATGGCGCAGATGTTTTGTTTATACTCTTGCCGAATACGATAAAAATACAACCAAACGTTATCCGGTTTTGTATTTGCAACATGGTAGTGGTGAAGATGAAACCGGCTGGCCAACACAGGGTAAAGCCAATTTGATTCTTGATAATCTGATAGCTGCCGGTAAAGCTGTTCCAATGATTATTGTTATGGACAATGGCTATGCTGTAAAAGCTTCTCAGGCGGCTCCAGGCAGAGGTGCTTTCCCGTTCGAAGATGTACTGATAGGCGAAATTATTCCCATGATTGATGCTTCTTTCCGCACATTATCCGATCGCGATCACAGAGCAATGGCGGGACTTTCGATGGGTGCTAATCAAACCATTACCATCACCATGAACAATCTTGATAAGTTCTCGTATATAGCCGGATTCAGCGGTACTTCCAATTATCCGCGTACTGATGTGATCGATCCTGCCACTTTTATGGGCGGTAAGTTTATGGATGGTGCTGCCTTGAATAAAAAAATCAAATTGTTCTGGCTTGGATTGGGAACTGAGGAGCCTGCTCCTTTTCCCGGATCGGTAAAAGCGTTCCGCAATATGCTCGAAAAACAAGGTGTTAAATACACTTATTACGAGTCGAAAGGTACTGCGCACGAATGGCTTACCTGGAGAAGAGATTTACATCAGTTTGCGTCATTAATTTTCAAATAGGCGTGACTTTTTTATATCCTGAATTTGACTGTTGTTAGTTCTTTTTTGCCTTAGTTTAGATGAGATGGTTGTAGCTGAGGCTGATCTGTTGTTAACAAAATAGCGTTCTAATGTTGCTTCATAGGAAAAAGGCACATTAAAATGACTATAATTGATAAAGCATTGAAAATCTTTTTTCTATGTTTGTATTATTGTTTGAATTCTTAAATAAAATATCTAATACTGTAAGCATTGATTGAATCTAAAAATTATCTTTGTAAACTCAGGTTTCCATCTTTCGCAGACTAAACGAAAGTTTTATTGTCAGGTAGGTTGATCTTGAATTTTTCTATCAAAAAAGTGTTATTAAAACATGAAAAAATCAATTCTTTTATTTGCAATACAATTATTCGTATTTCAATTATATGCTCAAAATCCCGGGCAAATTTCTAATGATGCACTAATTCAAACAGCAAAACCTAAAATTCCTGCGAAAGGGGCATTTTATACAGGTGTGTATCGCAATATGTTTGCGGAAGCTGGTTACGATAGAAATTTAATAGATAGTAAGTTAGAGGCAATCTGGCAACAGCTGTTTTATGGCGATTCTACCCACGAACGCATTTATTATGAGTTAGGTAGCGATGAGGCTTATATTTTCGATACCGGAAATAAAGATGTACGCTCCGAAGGTATGTCATACGGTTTGATGATATGTGTACAAATGGATAAGCAAAAGGAATTCAATAAGTTGTGGAAATGGTCGAAGGTGCATATGCAACATCAATCCGGACCTCGTAAAGGCTATTTTGCCTGGCAGATGAATGGAGATGGATCGATTATAGATCCGGGAGCAGCTTCGGATGGCGAGGAGTATATTGTAACTGCATTGTTTTTGGCCGCCAACCGCTGGGGCAACGGTGAAGGCATTTACAACTATTCGAAGGAAGCCAACGAGATTCTTGAACTTGCTATGACCAAACACAAGGGGAATAATGCTCCGATAACGAATTTGTTCGATAGCGAAAAAAGACAAATTACTTTTGTGCCCTCCGAAGAAGGAAGATTATTCACCGATCCATCCTATCATCTTCCGGCGTTTTATGAATTGTGGAGCAGGTGGGCTAGTACCAATAACTCTTTTTGGAAACAATGTGCTTCGGAAAGCCGGAAAATGTTTCCTAAGTTTGCTCATAAAGTTACAGGATTAATGCCAAACTATGCCAACTACGATGGCTCGCCCAAACACATTGGCGATCATGGCGATTTTCGTTTCGATGCATGGCGTTGTATTATGAACATGGCGGTGGACTACGCCTGGTTTAAAAAATCATGTGCCGAACCAAAGCAGATCAGGAAAATTCATACATTTTTTATAAACGAAGGAATAAATAGCTACGGAAATCAGTATAAAATAGATGGAACAAAGTTAGATACACCCCATTCAGCAGGCTTGGTGGCCTGTAACGCGGTAGGTGCTTTGGCTTCGAAAGATAAAACAGCCTGGCTTTTTGTGGATGATTTTTTCAATACGCCCATCCCAGGGGGCCAGTACAGGTATTACGATGGTTTGCTTTATTTTATGAGCTATCTGCATCTTTCGGGTAACTTCAAAGTCTATCATCCAAACTGAAAAATGAACAGTTTATATAAATACCAAAAGCACAATATGACTAAGAAATCAGGATTTTTACTTTCGGTAATGATGTTGTTATTTATATTTTTCACAGGAAATATAAATGCAAAAAACAACCCGAAAGTATGGACAGGGAGTTGGGCAACAGCTCCACAGTTGGTAGAACCTAATAATATGCCACCCGCTCCGGGTTTGGAAAATAACAGTCTGCGCCAGGTGATAAGGGTATCGATTGGAGGTGATGTAGTAAGAGTGCGCTTTGCAAACACATTCAGCAAACAGCCCATAACACTAAAAAGTGTAGCCATCGCCGTTTCGAAAGATGGAAGCGAAATTGATGCAGCTACACAAAAAAATCTGAAATTCTCTGGTCAGCCATCGATAACAATACAGCCCGGAAAGGATATTTTTTCAGATGAGCTGAAATTTAAATTAAAACCTGATTCCCGATTGGCAATTACGATTGCTTTTGGCGATGTGCCCGACGATATCACAGGGCATCCGGGCTCACGCACCACATCATTCATTCTTTCGGGCAACAATGTGCAATCGGTTGATTTTTCAGGAGCCATACCTACCGATCATTGGTATGTGATTAGCAGTCTGGATGTGCAAACTAAGCGCAAGGCAGGTGCTGTTGCTGTACTTGGCAATTCAATTGCCGACGGTCGTGGATCGGGTGTAAACAAACAAAACCGCTGGCCCGATATTTTTTCGCAGAAATTGTTGAGTCATCCTGAAACTTCAAATTATGGTGTGCTAAATTTAGGTATCGGTGGAAATTGTGTGCTTCGTGGCGGTTTAGGCCCAACTGCGTTGAACCGTTTCGATGCCGATATACTCGCGCAGAGCAATGTTAAGTGGCTCATTATTTCGATAGGAGTAAACGATATCGGAGGTATTCGCAATGCCGCAGATGCACCTAAAATAGTTGATGCTCTGAAGAATGCTTATATTACAATGATAGAAAAAGCACATGCAAAGGGCATTAAAGTGTATGGCGCTACTGTGTTACCATTTGCAAAATCGTTTTACGATACTGATTTTCGTTTGGAAGCCAGAGATCAGATCAATGAATGGATACGAACAAGTGGAAAATTTGATGCAGTTATCGATTTCGATGCGTTAATGCGCAATCCCAATGAAGTCGCTTCTATTTTGCCCGATGTGCATACAGGTGATTTCCTTCATCCCAATGAAGCAGGTTATGACAAAATGGGTAAATATATTGATTTACAATTATTCAAATGATTTATTCTTACAGAAAAGCAAATAAAAATTTATAAACAGCAACCAGAAAAAGACATGAATTTCATCACTCATCGCCAATTTTTTAGAATTACTTACATTTTTATTTTCAGCTTAGTTACATTGAACTGTCAAAGTCAACAATTGCCTTATCAGAACACAAAACTAACTGCTGAAGAAAGAGCAAAGGATTTATTGCCCCGATTAACATTAGCCGAAAAGGCTGCTTTAATGCAAAATAACTCACCAGCCATACCACGTTTGGGCATCAAGGCTTACGAGTGGTGGAACGAAGCATTGCATGGCGTGGGTCGCACAGGTTTAGCCACTGTTTTTCCTCAGGCTATTGGTATGGCGGCTTCGTTTAACGATGCTTTGTTGTTTGATGTTTTTACAGCTGTATCCGACGAAGCTCGTGCAAAATCGAATAAATACAGCGAGCAGGGTGGATTAAAACGCTATCAGGGACTGACTTACTGGACGCCCAATGTGAATATTTTTCGTGATCCACGCTGGGGCAGGGGACAGGAAACTTACGGAGAAGATCCGTACCTGACAAGCAGGTTGGGAGTAGCCGTTGTGAAAGGTTTGCAGGGACCCGACGATGCTGAATACGATAAATTACATGCCTGTGCAAAACATTTTGCAGTACATTCGGGTCCGGAGTGGAACCGGCATTCGTACAATGCAGAAAATATTTCGCCACGCGATTTGTGGGAAACTTATTTGCCGGCTTTTAAGGACTTGGTGCAAAAAGCAGATGTGAAAGAAGTGATGTGTGCCTATAACAGATACGAAGGAGAGCCTTGTTGCGGAAGTAACCGCTTGCTGACGCAGATACTACGCGATGAATGGAATTTTAAAGGGTTGGTGGTTTCCGACTGTTGGGCCATTTCCGATTTCTATCGCCAGAATGCACATGCTACACAACCCGATGCCGCTCATGCTTCGGCTAATGCAGTACAGAATGGTACCGACCTGGAATGTGGTTCAGACTTCGCCACTATTCCCGATGCTGTAAGCAAAGGCTTGATTGACGAAAAACGCGTTGATGTATCACTGTTCCGACTTTTAAAAGCACGTTTCGAACTTGGTGAGATGAACGAAAAGCCTGTTTGGGATATTCCGTACTCGGTAGTAAATAGTGCTCAACATCAAGCCTTAGCATTGCGTATGACGGAAGAAAGTTTGGTGTTGCTTCAGAATAAAAACAATATTCTGCCATTGAATAAGCATATGAAAATTGCCGTCATGGGACCCAATGCCAACGATTCGGTAATGCAATGGGGTAATTATAATGGTTTCCCCGGACGTACAGTGACGGTTTTGGACGCATTGCGCCAACGATTTGGGAATGATATTATTTATGATTTTGGTTGCGATCGAACTGCCGAAACCACCATCAGCAGTCTTTTCCACGAATGTAGCATCGACGGTAAAAAAGGTTTTACTGCAAAGTATTGGAATACACGTGTTACTGAAGGTGAACCTGTTGCAATACAAACAATTAACACTCCGTTGCAGCTGACCACTATGGGCGCAACAGCTTTCGCGGCAGGAGTGAATATCCGGAATTTTTCGGCACAATACAAAACTGTTTTTCAACCAACTGTAACGGGTGATGTTGCTTTTCAGTTTCAGGTAAACGGAAGAGCTACGCTGAAAATCAATGGTGAGTTAGTAGTGCGCCATGTGTTTGCATCGAACCCTACCAATGTATATACGCTTAAAGCAGAAGCCGGAAAATCATACGAAATTGAAATTGCCTTTTCGCAAGGTGACTCTGATGCTGTTTTAAATTTCGATTTAGGAGCTATTGTTCCGTTTGATATTGCTTCGTCAATCGCGAAAGTAAAGGATGCCGATATAGTAATTTTTGCCGGTGGTATAGCGCCATCGCTCGAAGGAGAAGAAATGCCGGTTCAAATTCAGGGTTTTAAAGGTGGTGATCGTACCGATATTGAGCTTCCAGCCATTCAGCGCCGTATGTTACAAGAATTGAAAAAGGCGGGTAAAAAAATAGTTTTTGTCAATTTTTCAGGATCGGCAATGGCTTTGGTTCCCGAGCTCGAATCGTGTGATGCTATTTTGCAGGCATGGTATCCCGGACAAGCCGGAGGAACTGCCGTAGCCAACGTATTGTTGGGCAACTACAATCCTTCAGGTAAACTTCCGGTAACTTTTTACAAAAACGTAAATCAATTGCCCGATTTCGAAGATTACAACATGAAAGGCCGTACCTATAGATTTATGACCGAAAAACCATTGTTCCATTTTGGTTACGGATTAAATTATACAACATTTGTAATTGGCAATGCCAGGTTGAATAAAACCAAAATTAACAGGAATGAGTCATTGAAAATGACAATTCCGGTTTCAAATACAGGTAAAATGTCGGGTACCGAAGTAGTACAAGTGTATGTGAAAAAGGTGAATGATATCGAAGGACCTGTTAAAACTTTGCGTGGATTTCAGCGGGTGGAACTGGCTGCAGGTAAAACACTGCAGGCCAGCATTGAATTAGCACCTTCAGCTTTCGAATTCTATGATTGGGCGCAGCGTAAAATGCTTGTAACTCCGGGCGAGTATGATGTGTATTACGGTAATAGCTCCGACGATAAAGATTTGAAAATAAAAAGAATAGTGATAAAATAATTTTTCACTTACAAATAAATAGTCAGAACCAATAATTTATTATCAATGAAAAAGGTCATTTTTTCAGCGTTAATTATGCTTTCTCTTTGCTCGATAGGTCAGTTGGCCGCTCAATCTTTGAAGGGTGCCCCTGTTCCTCCTGAAATAGAAAATCCCGAAATGCTTGGGATCAACAAAGAACCCTATCATGCCACTTTGATGCCTTATGCTAACCTGCAGGAGGCCCTGTTGGCCAAACGACATGCTTCGTCGCTTTGCCAAAGCCTCAACGGTGCATGGAAATTCAATTGGGTACCAACCCCTGAACAGCGTCCGGTCGATTTTTATAAAACAGATTATGATGTTTCGGCCTGGAAAGAAATTCCGGTACCTTCTAACTGGGAAGTTCATGGATACGGAACACCTTTTTACCGAAACTTAGGGTATACAATCAAAAAAGATTTTCCGCGTGTAATGAGCGAGCCTGAAAAATGGTACACAGCTTATACCGAACGAAATCCGGTGGGAAGTTACCGCAGAGAGTTTAATTTTCCCGCCGAATGGATGGGACGTCGTAACTTCATAACCTTCGATGGCGTGGACTGTGCTTTCTTTTTATGGGTAAATGGTCAAAAAGTAGGTTTCAGTGTAAATAGCCGTAATGCTGCTGATTTTGACCTCACCAACTACCTTAAGCCCGGAAAAAATATGATCGCTGTAGAGGTGTATCAATACAGTTCGGGTACCTGGCTCGAGGATCAGGACATGTGGCGTCTGCACGGGATTTTCCGAAATGTAACGCTTTGGAGTGCACCTCAGGTACATATACGTGATTTTTTTGTAAGAACTGATTTGGATAAAGAATACAAGGATGCAACACTGAATGTAACTGCAAAAATTAAAAACTATGGCGATAAAACTGCCAAAGCTCAAACATTCACAGCTACGCTCTACGATAATGCTGGGAAAGAAATTGCAAAAGGAAATGCCACTACTGGTAAATTGCTGAAATCAAACCAGGAAGAAGCCTTAAATGTAAAAATTCCGGTAACGAATCCATTGAAATGGACTGCCGAAACGCCAAATCTTTACACAGTGGTGCTTACAAATTCCGAAGGCGAGATGTTATCGTCGAAAGTTGGTTTCCGTAAACTGGAAATCGATGGTCGCGTTTTTAAAGTAAACGGTGTACCTATTAAACTAAAAGGTGTAAACCGCCACGAACATTGGTCGGATGTAGGTCATGCCGTTACCGAAGCGCAAATGATCCGCGATTTGGAGGTGATCAAACAGGGAAATTGTAATCACGTGCGTACAAGTCATTATTCCAACGATCCCCGTTGGTACGAGTTGTGCGACGAATGGGGAATATGGTTGGTGGCCGAAGCCAATATGGAATATCATGGTTATGACTATCGCTTTGACGAAGAACCAACGATTAAAGCTGCTATTGTTGACCGCAATGTAGCGAATACCGAAAATTTTAAAAATCATCCTTCGGTAATCATCTGGTCGCTTGGCAACGAAGGTGGTGGCATAAGCACTAACCTGAAAGCTGCCATGCATGCGGTTAAAACAATTGATTCAACCCGTTTTGTACATTACGAACGATTTGGTATAGGAAGCAGAAATCCGTCCGATTTCGAAGGCCGCATGTACGGAACTGCTGCCGACTATGCCGATATGGCCAAAAACTGGGGAATGACCAAACCATTTTATATTTGCGAGTTCATACATGCCATGTTCAACTCCATGGGTTCTCTGGACGATTATTCAAAACTGTTCGATAGTCATCCCGGCATTTTAGGTGGTGCAATCTGGGAGTTTCAGGATCAGGCTTTGTGGAACAAACGTGACCCTAAACATCCGATTTTGGCCTATGGAGGCGGTTTTGGTGAAAATCCAAACGACCGTTATTTTATCCACAAAGGGGTAGTGTCCTTCGATCGTTCTACCGAAGGAAATAAGGTTAAACCCCATTATCCGGAAATGAAAAAAGCATTTCAATGGATTGATACTGAACTTTCCGATCCGATTAATGGTGGCATCCAAATTAAAAATAAATACCAGTTTATTACTTTAAATGGTTTTGAAGCCACCTGGACCTTATCCGAGAATGGTGAGCGTATTATTGATAGCGGACAAATCAGAATGCGTCCCACATGGGCAAAAGATGTTTTTTCAGCAAATATTCCGTACAAAATAGAGCAGCCAAAACCAGGAGCCGAATATTTTTTGCGTATTTCGTACAAACAAAAAGAAAAAACGCTTTGGGCCGATAAAGGTTTTGAAGTGGCGACAGAGCAATTTAAACTTCCGGTCAACACTCTTCCTGTTGTCGAAGCAAAAGTAACTCAGCCGGTGAAACTTGTTCAAACTCCACAGTCAGCTGTTATTTCGGCAAAAGATTTTTCGGTAAGTTTCGATAAAACTACAGGTTTTATGAGTCAGTTAACCAAAAACAGAGTAAATCTGTTGGTTGCAGATGGCGCTCCTCAATTGCATTTGTGGCGTGCCTCGCATCGCAACGACGATGACTGGGCTTATCAGCAATGGCAAAAATTCGGCGTAAATGCACTTCAGTATTCTTTGGTCGACTTTAAAGTGGAAGTACTTGACAAAACATCTGTAAAGGTTACTTCAACAACCAAAGCCAATGGAAAAGAAGGTTTTGGCGTTTACCACACCGCCACTTATCTTGTGAAAGGCGATGGTTCAATAAAAGTTGATAATCAGGTACAGTTTGTTGGTTTGCGGCTTAATTTAGGCCGAATTGGAGTGCGTATGTTGCTCGATAAGAAGCTCGATCGTATGACGTTTTTTGGTCGTGGTCCATTCGAAAATTATTCCGATCGTAAAAGCGCTGCCGAAGTTGGAGTTTACGAACTGGGTGTAAACGAACAATATGAATATGAAAAACCAATGGAACGCGGCAATCACGAAGATGTGCGTTGGGCTAAATTAAGTGGTAAGGATATGCCATCGTTGCTGGTGAAAGCTGATGAAAAATTGATGCAAGTGGCAGCGCTTCCTCATACCGATGAGCAGATGCATCCGGTAGAGTATAAAATTGATTTGCCTGCCAGCACTTCAACTGTGTTCTGTATCTCAACAAAAACGCTTGGGGTTGGTTCTGCAAGTTGCGGACCGCGTCCTCTTGAAAAATTTCAGGTTTTTGCCGATCCTACATCATTTAGTTATACGATTAATTTACTGTAAAATAATAAATTGAAACATCATTTTATGAAAAATAATGCATTAGTCATTGGTTCAATTTTTACAGTTTTAATGCAGCTGTCTTTTGATGTAAATGCACAAAATCCAATTATTCAAACCAAATATACAGCCGATCCAGCTCCAATGGTTTATAACGATACTGTGTTTCTTTTTACAGGACATGATGAAGACGATGCCTTCGGATTTAAAATGCAGGATTGGTTGCTTTATACTTCTACCGACATGGTCAACTGGACCGACCGCGGGGTGGTGGCAACACTGAAAGATTTTAAATGGGTGGATGTTGACAATGGCGCCTGGGCTGCTCAGTGCATTAGGCGGAACAATAAGTTTTATTTGTACTGTCCTGTGCCGAATGGGTTGGGAATAGGAGTGTTGGTGGCCGATAATCCTTATGGTCCTTTCAAAGATCCTATTGGTAAACCGCTCATTAAAAACAGCAATCACGATATCGATCCTTCTGTTTTTATCGATGATGATGGTCAGGCTTATCTTTACTGGGGTAACCCTCATCTTTATTATGTAAAGTTAAACGAGGATATGGTTTCTTATTCAGGTGAAGTTATAAAAGAAGCTACTAAGCCAGACAATTTTCAGGAAGGACCGTGGGTATGGAAACGTAACGGACATTATTATCTGTCCTATGCTTCTACTTGTTGCCCGGAAGGTATTGGTTATGCCATGAGTAATTCTCCCACCGGACCGTGGGAATACAAAGGGATGATCATGGAGGGCGACCCGCGCTCCAGTGGCAACCACCCGGGCATTATCGAATATAAAGGAAATTCCTATGTGTTCGGTTTTAATTATGCTATTCTGAAGCAAACCATGTCCAAACATTACGAAAGACGTTCGATATGTCTCGAGGACTTAATATACAATGCCGATGGTACGATTCAGCAGCATCCTTTCTGGTCGAAGAATGCGGCGCAACTGGGTACACTGAATCCTTATCGACGCGTCGAAGCTGAAACAATTGCCTATAGCGAAGGTCTCAAAACGGAAACAACTACCGAATGGGAACGTAACATATCGTGGGATAAAGGGAAAAAAATTGCTGACAGATTACACCTGAGTTCGATCAACAATGGTGACTATCTTAAAGTGCAAGGTGTTGATTTTATGAGTGGTGCATCATCGGTTGATGTCAATGTGGCTTCGTTGAACGGTGGTAAAATTGAAATTCGCACCGATAAACTTGATGGTGCCTTGCTGGCAATAATTGACATTAAAACATCCGGCGAAGGTGATCTCTGGAGAACTGTTACTACGCCTGTAAAGAAAATGAAGGGAGTACATGACTTGTATTTCGTTTTTAAAGGCGAAAAAGAGTTGTTCTATTTCGACTGGTGGAAATTTAATCAATAAATAATATAAAAAAATCATGAAAAAACATTTTGTTATCATTCTGGCAGTAATTGCCTCGATAAGTATAAGTTTAGCGGATAATCCGGTAGTACAAACACATTATGGACCAGATCCTGCTCCTATGGTACACAATGGCACTGTTTATATGTACATTGGCGATGATATTCCGGGCTTCGATTTTTATTATATGACCAAATGGCGCGTTATGTCGTCGACTGATATGGTCAATTGGACGGATTACGGAAGTCCTATTTCGCTTGAATCTTTTGAGTGGGCGCGCGATCGTGCATGGGCGGCTCAGTGCATCGAACGCAACGGCAAGTTTTATTGGTACATCTGTGCGCAAAGCACCAACAACGATATGGCAATTGGAGTGGCGGTATCTGACTCTCCAACCGGTCCTTTCAAAGATGCGTTAGGCAAGCCGTTGATTATGAACGGAAGCTGGTCGAATATTGACCCAACTGTATGGATTGACGACGATGGGCAGGCTTATCTCTATTGGGGAAACGGAAGTCTTTATTATGTGAAACTGAACAAGGACATGATTTCATATTCGGGCGAAATAGTGACTGTACCTCTCTCTGTTGAATCTTTCGGAGGTTTCAGAGGCAACAAAAATGCTGAAAATCCGAACAAAGACTCCTTTGTGGAAGGACCATGGTTTTACAAACGCAACAACCTGTATTATATGATGTTTGCAGGAATGGGAAAAGGTGGCGAAACTCTTTCATATTCTACAAGCAACAGTCCCATAGGCCCATGGAAATATCAGGGCAAAATTATGGAAAACCAAAAGTTGAATAGCTTTACCAACCATGGTGGAATTATTGATTACAAGGGAAATTCATATCTTTTCTATCATAGCGGTTTGCTACCGGGAGGTGGAAGTTATGGACGTGCAGCTGCTATCGAACAATTTACTTATAACGCCGATGGAACCATTCCTGCTATCACAGCAACTAAAGAAGGTCCGAAGCCTGTTGGCGAAATTAATCCTTACAATCGCGTTGAGGCAGAAACAATGGCCTGGTCCGAAAAATGTTCAATCGCTCAAAATAGCAAAACAGGCGTATACGTTTCGAGTGCACGCATGAAAGGTCATATTAAAGTACGTGAAGTGAACTTTGGTAATCAATCTCCAAAATCATTTTCAGCATCCTTGGCTGCCGGCGTTGATGGAGGTATTCTTGAAGTTCGCCTCGATAGCGTTAAAGGACCGGTTATTTCATCTATTCAATTGCCCCGCACAGGTGGTTGGGAAAAATTTAAAACATTTACTGCTGAGCTGAAGCAAGAAGTAACCGGAAAACACGATGTTTATTTTTATTTCAATGGACAAAACATTTCTGCAGGTCGCGAATTGTTTAATTTCGATCATTGGATTTTTAATAAAAAATAAAAAAAATGCTGATAAAACAGGAGTCAGCCCAATAATACACATGAAAAAACCAGGAAATATAAAATATCTAATTGCCGGATTTGTTGTTTTGTTCTGCATCATGAGTGTCGGAGTTGTGAACGCTCAAACCGTGTGGCTTGATCAGTTAGATCTCAGCACTATTACCCAGGGGTATGGAACTCCGAAAAGCAATAAATCGATTGATGGCAACACGCTTACAATTGCCGGAAAAACTTTCGAACGTGGCATCGGAAGTCATTCCGAAAGCTTATTAACCGTCATACTCGACGGGCAAGCTACATTGTTCACGGCTTTTGTTGGCATCGACGATGAAGTGAAAGGGCAACAACCAGCAGCTGAATTCATTGTAAATGGTGATGGTAAAAAATTGTGGAGTAGCGGTGTTATGCGTTTAGGCGATGCCGCCAGGCCTTGCTCGGTAAAGCTAGATGGCGTGAAAAAAGTGGAGCTCCTGGTTACCGACGGTGGAAACGGAAATTATTACGATCATGTGAATTGGGTGGATGCCAGGTTCGAAACTACAGGCGCCACTACATTCAAAACATACAATCCAGTGCCCAGCGAAGCTTATATTCTGACTCCAAAACCTTCGGCTTTTCCAAAAATTACAGGTGCAAAGGTATTTGGAGTGCGTCCGGGTTCGCCTTTTCAGTTTCTTGTGACAGCTACCGGAGACCGCCCGTTGACTTTTTCGGCTGCTCAATTGCCAAAAGGACTTAAAATCGATGCTAAAACAGGTATCATTACAGGTAAACTTACGCAGGCCGGAACCTATAACGTTGTGCTGAAAGCGAAAAATGCAAAAGGAACAGCCGAAAGAAAATTCCGGATTGAGTGTGGTGACCGTATTGCGCTTACTCCTCCAATGGGATGGAACAGCTGGAACTGTTTTGCTCAGGAAGTTTCGGCCGAAAAGGTGAAGCGCGCGGCCGATGCAATGGTAAGCAGCGGACTTATCAACCATGGCTGGACTTATGTGAATATCGATGACTTCTGGGAAAATAACCGCGACTCGAAGGATCAGTCATTGCGCGGTAAATTTCGCGACGAGAGTGGCAACATTATTCCTAATAAACGTTTTCCGGATATGAAAGGTCTTGCAGATTACGTACACAGTCTGGGTTTAAAAATTGGTCTTTACTCAAGTCCCGGTCCATGGACCTGCGGAGGTTGTGTTGGTAGTTATGGTTTTGAGAAGCAAGATGCCGAGAGTTATGCCAAATGGGGCTTCGATTATCTTAAATACGATTGGTGCAGCTATGGAAATGTTATCGATGGCTTGCCCGATAACGATCCTATGAAAGTATCTTCTTTATCGTACAATGGTGGCAGCGAATTAAATACGGCAATGAAACCTTTTAAGGTGATGGGTGACCTCCTGCGAGAGCAAAATCGCGACATTGTGTTTAGCGTGTGCCAGTACGGCATGTCCGATGTATGGAAATGGGGTGATGCAGTAAATGGTAGTTGCTGGCGAACTACCAATGATATTACAGACACATGGGTAAGTGTGAAAAACATAGCGCTCGATCAGGACAAGTCAGCTCCTTATGCCAAACCCGGCAACTGGAACGACCCTGATATGCTTGTGGTTGGTCAGGTCGGTTGGGGAAATCCGCACCCAAGCAAGCTAAAACCCGATGAACAATACCTGCACATCAGTCTCTGGAGTTTGTTTGCAGCACCACTTTTGATTGGTTGCGACATGGAAAAACTGGACGATTTTACGCTGAATTTGTTGACCAACGACGAAGTCATCGAAATCAATCAGGATCCTCTCGGAAAGCAGGCTACTTGTCTTCAGACCATTGGCGAATTGCGCATTTATGTAAAAGAACTCGAAGATGGCAGCAAAGCGGTTGGTTTTTGTAACTTTGGCCTCGAAATAGCTGAACTTTCGTACAATGACTTTGCAAAACTGGGAATCAAAGGACAGAATATTGTACGTGATCTTTGGCGTCAGAAAGACATTGCTAATATAGATACCCAAACTGAAGATTTGAAGATGAATGTGCCTGTTCATGGTGTGGTACTTTATAAATTTACATCAGTAAAATAAATATATTCAAAAAAAATAAACATTAAAAAATGGAATTCAATTTTTGGACAAAAATTAAGACTGTTGTAGCTCTCGCAGTTACATTGCCTTTTGTAAGTCAGGCACAAAACCCGATAGTTCAAACCAACTATACTGCCGATCCAGCTCCAATGGTACACAATGGCACGGTTTATCTTTATACAAGTCACGATGAGGATGTTACTGTAAAAAACTTTTTTACTATGAACGATTGGCTCTGCTACTCGTCGAAGGATATGGTAAACTGGACCGACCACGGAGTTGTGCTTTCGTACAAGGATTTTGAGTGGTCGCGTGGCGATGCCTGGGCCGGACAATGCATTTACCGAAATGGAAAATTTTATTATTATTTGCCTGTGAATCAAAAAAACGGTGGAAATGCCATCGGCGTAGCTGTTTCCGATAGCCCGACCGGACCTTTTAAAGATGCACTTGGAGCACCTTTACTCGTTGGCTATGGCTATATCGACCCAACGGTTTATATCGACGACGACGGACAAGCATATCTCTATTGGGGAAATCCAAATCTGTGGCATGTAAAGCTGAATGAAGATATGATTTCTTACGACAAAAGCTATGGTATTGTTAAGGAAGATTTGAAAGACGAAAACTTCGGGTATCGTTCGAAAAAAATAGACAACCGCACAGCTGCCTACGAAGAAGGTCCCTGGCTGTTTAAACGTAACAGCTTGTATTATATGCTCTATCCTGCCGGAGGTGTTCCTGAGCATTTGGCTTATTCTACATCCAAGAGCATTACAGGTCCCTGGACTTACGGTGATACCATTATGCACGTAATTAAGAATAAAGGTGCATTTACAAATCACCCTGGTTTTATCGAGTTGAATGGTCAACCCTACCTGTTTTATCATGATGGTGGTTTGCCCGGTGGAGGTGGATTCAAACGTTCAGTTAGTATCGAGCCTTTTAATTTCAACGCCGATGGGTCAATTCCATTGATACATCCGACTAAAGAAGGAGTAACCAAAAGTACAGCGAACCTTAACCCATTTGCAAGAGTAGAGGCTGAAACGATTGCCTGGTCCGAAGGTTTGAAAACGGCAAAAGATACAAAAACAGGAGTTTATGTTACAAAAATAAATAACGGAGACTATATCAAGGTTAGAAGTGTGGATTTTGGTGAAGGAGCTAAAAAATTCGAAGCAAGTGTAGCATCGAATACGCAGGGAGGCAAAATTGAAATTCGGGTGGGTAGTGCTACCGGAACTTTGCTTGGTACCTGCCTTGTGAAACCAACAGGGGGCGCAACTACCTGGACTGTAAGTGTATGTAAAACTAAAAAAATGAAAGGCCTGCACGATATTTACTTTGTATTCAAAGGTGGTGAAGGCGAGCTTTTTAATTTCGATTGGTGGAGCTTTAAGAAATAAATATAAAAAAGCTGATATTGAATAAAGTACGCATGTTACTGCAAGCTAACGTGCAATCAGCTTTCGACTTAAACGAAGAAGCAGGTATATGTCATAAATAAGTGTATTCAGTACAATTTAAATACGCATTAAAATGCAACAGAAAAGAAATATACAAACTGATGTAAAAAGAAGGATGTCGAGCTTTGTTTTGATATTCAGTGTTTTTGCAATGTCTGTGCTGTGTTCACACAGCTTGAGAGCTCAAAATGTAAACGCGGTGACTGATGGAAAACTTTACAAAGATTTTAAAACAGAATTTATGTGGGATGCAAAAGTGAAAATTGCTGGTATGATCAACGTAGGCGAAAGCAAACGTGGTGTCAGAAGGGTTATTCCCATTACGGGAGGAACCTTCAGCGGCCCGAAAATTAAAGGCGAAGTGTTACCCGGCGGAGAGGACTGGCAACTGGTTCGACCTGATGGTGACACCGAACTTTATGCCCGTTATCTGCTAAAAACAGACGATGGTCATGTTATTCAGGTCATTAATAATGCTTTGATTCACACCGATGCCAAAACCAAAGCTTTTTATTGCAAATCTGTTCTTGATTTAGAAGCCCCTCAGGACAGCCCTTACGATGAGCTTAATCATGCTATTTTTATTGGTACATTAAATATGCCCACTCTGAAACCGGGCGAAGAGCCTTATGTGATAATTGGCGTTTACAAGTTATTGTAAATAGCAGTGCTGTTGCTTTGGTTCAATTTTCTTTGTTAAAACTTTAAATTCAGGGATTTATGAAAAAAATCAATTTAGTGTTATTCTTATTGGTGCTAAGCTTTGGAGCTTATGCTCAATCGTATCAGAAAACCAGTTTGGGAATCAAAGCCCGGATTAATGCAATGGATGTTGAGATTCAGTTCTTTTCACCTTCTACAGTAAGAGTGTTGAAATCACCGATAGGAAAAAATTTCACAAAGGAAAGTTTGTCGGTAGTTAAAAAGCCGGAAACTACAAAGCTTACAATTCATCAACAAGGAGATGTTGTGTCGCTAAAAAGCAATCGGCTCAAAGTGGATGTTGACCTGAAATCGGGGAAAGTATCCTATATAACACTTACCGGAGCGCTATTAATGAGCGAGAAAGCATCAGGAGCAACCTTTGTAGACTTCAATGATGCCGGATCAAAAACCTACACAGTGAATCAGTTGTTTGTGCTCGATAAAGATGAAGCTATTTATGGCCTTGGACAGCAACAACATGGCAAACTGTCGTTGCGAAATGCAAAAATAAACATGGTGCAGGGCAATACCGACGACTACGTTCCATTTCTTGTTTCCACAAAAGGGTATGGGTTATTTTGGGATAATTATTCACCAACTGTTTTTGAGGACAAAGCCGAATATGCTTCCTTCAAATCGGATGTGGGCGATTGTATCGATTATTATTTTATGCTCGGTGGAAATATCGATGGTGCTATTGCTTGCATGCGTGATCTTACGGGACAAGCGCCCATGTTTCCCTTGTGGACTTTTGGCTTTTGGCAAAGTAAGGAACGTTACAAGAGTCAAAGTGAGCTTGTAGGTGTGGTTCAAAAACATCGCGAACTTGGAGTTCCTCTCGATGGCATTATTCAGGACTGGCAATATTGGGGAAGCAATTATTTGTGGAATGCTATGGATTTTCTTAATCCTGAATTCCCGAATCCTAAAAAGATGGTGGAAGATATTCACAATATGAATGCGCATGTGATTATTTCTATCTGGAACTCGTTTGGTCCTCAAACAAAGCAATACCGCGAAATGAAACCACAAGGTATGCTGCTGAAATTTGGCACATGGCCGCAATCGGGTCTGGAAGCTTGGCCGCCCAATATGGAATATCCATCGGGTGTCGAGCCTTATGATGTGTATAATCCTGCTGCTCGCCAAATTTACTGGAAATATCTGAAAAATGGACTTTTCTCTCTGGGAATCGATGGCTGGTGGATGGATTCTTCTGAACCGGATCATTTGGACTTCAAACCAACAGATTTCGATATTAAAACTTATCTCGGCTCATTCCGTAAAGTCCGCAATGCATTTCCATTAATGACAGTGGGTGGAGTTGCTGATAATCAGCGTGCCACCACTTCAGATAAGCGTGTATTTATCCTTACCCGTTCTGCTTTTGCCGGACAACAACGCTATGGAGCCAATACCTGGTCGGGCGATGTGAATTCGTCATGGCAATCGCTTCGCAATCAAATTCCGGCTGGTCTCAATTTTTCGATGAGCGCTATCCCTTATTGGAATACCGATATAGGTGGATTTTTTGCAGGCGCATATAACAAAGGTTGGAATGATGGTTCAGGAGCAAAAAATCCTGCATTTCAGGAGTTGTATGTTCGCTGGTTGCAGTTTGGGGCATTTACTCCAATGATGCGCTCGCACGGAACAGATGTTCCCCGTGAGATATATAATTTCGGCAAAAAAGGAGAACCTATTTTTGATGCCATTGCAAAAATGATTCATTTGCGCTACAGTTTATTACCTTATATCTACTCGGCAGCCTGGGATATTACTAACAATCAATCCACTATGATGCGCGCTCTTGTAATGGATTTCGACGATAAAAACGTAAGAGACATGAACAACGAGTACATGTTTGGTAAATCTATATTAGTTGCTCCAATTGTAAATGCTCAGTACACACCGGAAACAGTGGTGAGAACAGATGAAAACTCAGGTTGGAATAAAACGGAAAACAATGCTGCCAAGAACACTGCTGTTGATTTCACACAACCCAAATCGTCGAAGGTTTACTTGCCCGAAGGAGTGCTCTGGTTCGATTTCTGGACAAACCAGGCAATTGCCGGAGGTCAGGAAATAACAACCGAAACGAGCATAGACAAAATTCCGCTTTACATAAAAGCCGGAAGTATCATTCCATTCGGACCGGAAGTGCAGTTTGCTACCGAAAAGAAATGGGATAATCTTGAAATCCGGGTGTATGAGGGAGCCAATGGCGAATTCAGCTTGTACGAAGATGAGAACGACAATTATAATTACGAAAAAGGAATTTGCTCAACTATAGCTTTTAGCTGGAACAATGCAGGCAAAACGCTTACTATCGATGCAAGAAAAGGTTCTTTTCCGGGAATGCTGGCCGAACGTAAATTCCATATACTTAAAATATCGAAGGATAAAAGCATTGCGCCGATAAAAAAGGAAGTAATATATAAAGGTAAAAAGCTGACTGTTAAGTTATAAATTCAGGATATTCTGAGTTTTCCAAATCTCGTCAATCAGAGTGCGTGATACGCATATCTTATTGGCGGGATTTAAAGTTATATATAAACGGCTTCAGTATAATTTTGAGTTAATAAATGAGTTTAACAGCTCTTTTTATTACCTTAGCACGCAACAATATAAAAATCAATATATTATGGTATTCAAACACCTTAAGTCAATTTTCTTGCTTATTGTTTTAAGCACATGTCTCGTGTATGCACAGCAAACGAATTCAAAATACTGGCAATACGCCGCTACACCACCACTTGGCTGGAACAGTTGGGATATTTACGGAACAACCGTAACCGAACAACAAATCAAAGAGCAGGCCGATGCTATGGCCAAATACCTTTTACCAAGCGGATACAAATATCTGACTGTCGATATTCAGTGGTACGAACCCGAATCAAAAGGTCATTCATATAATCCGAGAGCTATTCTTACCATGGACGAATACGGACGCTTAACTCCGGGTCTGAAGAAATTTCCTTCGGCGGCCGATGGTAAAGGATTCAAACCGCTTGCCGATTATGTACATTCGAAAGGATTAAAATTCGGCATTCACATCATGCGTGGAATTCCCCGGCAGGCTGTGAGTAAAAATCTTCCGGTATTGGGTACCAATGTAAAAGCACAGGACATTGCCATCAAAAGTTCCACTTGTTCATGGAATCCGGATATGTACGGCGTGGATGCTACAAAACCTGAAGGACAGGCTTATTACAATTCTATTATTCAAATGTATGCCGATTGGGGTGTGGATTTTATCTAAGTAGATGATATTGCCCGCCCGTATGATAAAATTCAGCAGGCTGAAATTGAGGCACTTCGGAAAGCTATCGATAAAACCGGTCGCCCTATCGTTTTGAGTCTATCGCCGGGAGCTACTCCGGTGAAAATGGGTGAACATGTGATGAATCATGCCAATATGTGGCGCATTACCGACGATTTTTGGGATCGTTGGGGATTACTGCTTGCCATGTTCGAACGTTTGGATGTGTGGACTCCTTATCGTGGTGCGGGACATTTCCCCGACGCTGATATGTTGCCCATTGGAATGGTCGAATTCAATCGTCCCACAAATTTCACCAAAGAAGAACAATATACGTTGATGAGTCTATGGGCTATCGGTCGTTCGCCACTTATTTTTGGTGGCGACATGACCAAATTGGACGATTTTACAAAAGAAATGCTGACCAATCCTGAGATGCTGAAAGTGAATCAACACAGCGCCAATAACCGTCAGGTATATCGCGATAAAAATCTGGTAGCATGGGTGGCTGATGTCCCCGGAAGCAAAGACAAATATGTGGCATTGTTCAATGCTCAAAGTAAAGGCGACAATATTGATTTCTCCAATGCCGATTATGCCAGTCCGGTAATTGCCGGAAAAGGAGCTTCGCAGGAATTAAGTGTGTCGGTTAAAGGAGGTAAAAAGCTCGTCTTGTTTGTACAGGACGGAGGCAATGGATTCGATTGGGATCATGTGATTTGGGCTGATCCTGTATTGCACGGACCTAATGGTGATTTGAGCCTTACCCAATTGAAATGGATCAATGCCACTTCCGGTTGGGGTGATGTGCATGTTAACCGTACATGCGACAATCAACCGATTGTTATCGGCAATCAGCCGGTTACCGGAATTGGAGCTCATGCCAAATCGGTAATTATTTACGATTTACCCGAAGGATATGAAACATTTACGGCCAAAGGAATTGTAACGAAAGATCCGGGTTCGGTGGTATTTGGAGTGATGGTAAGCAAAGGAATTGAAGATACGCCGGAAATAAGTAAGGTGTCGGTTGATTTTGAATCAATAGGCATCAAAGGAAAAGCCAAAGTACGTGATTTGTGGAGCCACAAAGATTTGGGCGTATTTAGCGGATCATTTGGTCAGGAATTAAAACAGCATGGTGCGGGACTTTACAGAATAAGTCCGGTAAATTAAAAACAAAAATGAGTTTTATTCTATAGCTCAATCATCTACTTAAAATAACTGTAATTAATACACTAAATCGACATTTACAATGAAGTTAAAAGTATATTTATTCCTGTTCATTCTTTTCCCCTTATTTTGTCAGGGTCAGGTAGTGAAAGGATTTCAGCAGCTGTCCGGTAAGGTAAATGTAACTTTGCAGGATGGAACACTCAGTGTTATTCCTTTGGCTGACAATGCTGTTCGAATAAAGTTTTTTAAGTTTTCCGAAGGAAATTTACCTGAGTTTGTCTTTACTTCCGAAACTAAAACTCCCGGTTTTCGGGTGGTTGATTCTTCTTCGAGACTCGAAATAAAAACCTCAAAAATCACAGTGTCGATTGACAAAAACAACGGAAAACTGACTTATGTCGACAATGCCGGTAAGGTTTTTCTTGCTGAAAACGAAGGCTCCCGTAGGCTTGTGCCCGATACTATTCAGGGAGAACCCTGTTTTGTTGTTGAGCAAAGTTTCGAGTCGTCCACCGACGAATCTATTTTCGGCTTGGGACAATTTCAGGATGGACAATTTAATTTGAAGAACATTACCCGTCGGTTGACGCAGGTGAACTCGCAAATTGCAATTCCTTTTATCTATTCAAGCAAAGGTTATGGTTTGCTTTGGCATCAGTACGGACTTACCGATTTTAATCCGACTGACCACTTAATTGAGCTCGAAAAGCAAGATCATTCCTCCGCGGGAAACAACCAAATGGCTGAAGTTACAACTACTTCGGGTACTCAGAAAGTATCTCAAAACCAATCTTTGTACCTCGGAAAATTCAATGTACCTGAGGACGGCGAGTATTCAATATTTTTGGATTTAGGCAGTATGGGTAATCGTCATTTTGTTGTTGTTGACGGAAAACCTGTTATAGATCAGACCAATATGTGGCTTCCACCAACTTCAGGAACATTGGTATACCTCAAAGCTGGTGAGCATCAGGTGCAGGTGCTTTGTAAATCGGACAATACGCCTGCATTGTCGTGGCGACAGAGCAGCAACACAACTACTTTTCGTTCGCCTGTTGCAAAGGCACTCGATTATGTAGTGTTTTACGGGCCATCAGCCGATAATGTGATTGCCACCTATCGCAATTTAACAGGCAATGCGCCTATGTTTCCCAAATGGGCCTATGGATTCTGGCAATGCCGCGAACGTTACACTTCGGGTACACATTTAGTGGAGACAGTTAAAGAGTTCCGCAAAAGAAACCTTCCGCTGGATGTCATTGTGCAGGACTGGCAATATTGGGGCAGCCGTGGTTGGGGCGTTCCGCAATTTGATGAAAAGAATTACCCAAATCCTGCTGGTTTTATAAAAGAATTACACGATCTGAATGCACATTTCAATATTTCCATCTGGTCGAATCCTGATAAAAATTCAACAATAGGGAAGGAGTATGTAGCAAAAAACCGTTTTGTTCCCAATACCAAATGGTTAGATTATTTCAATCCGGAAACCCGGAAAGAATACTGGAATACGCTCAAAGTGAATATGTTCGATTATGGTGTTGACTCATGGTGGATGGATGCTGTTGAGCCTGAGAACGATGCCTTGAAAGGCGAAAAAACGCACATTGGTGCCGGAGATTTTTTCCGATTGACTTATCCTTTAATGGTGAGTCAGGCCGTGTACGAAGGACAGCGCGAAACGTCGACTGATAAACGTGTTTGCATACTTACACGTTCGGCTTTTTCAGGTCAACAACGTTACGGAGTTATCAACTGGTCTGGCGATATTGGCTATACGTGGGATGTGTTCAGAAATCAGATTGTGGCGGGACTGAATTTTACGATTACCGGATTTCCTTATTGGACAACTGATATCGGTGGTTTTTTCCGTCCGGGACATTCCCAATATACCGACGAAAAATACCACGAACTACTCACCCGCTGGTATCAATGGGGAACATTCAATCCAATCTTCCGTATGCACGGATACATGACCGAAACCGAGCCTTGGAAATACGGGCAAAAAGTGGAGGACAATATGCGTAAAATGCTGAACCTTCGTTATCGGTTGCTTCCTTATATTTATTCCGAAGCCTGGCAGGTTACCAAAAATGGTTCAACAATTATGCGCCCTTTAGTGATGGATTTTAATGGTGATGAAGCAGCCCTGAGCAGTAAGTTCGAGTATATGTTTGGAAAATCAATTTTAGCAGCTCCGGTAACCGAACCCAATGTCAATCAATGGAATGTGTATTTGCCAAAAACTTCGGGTTGGTTCGATTTCTGGACCGGAAAGCATTATTCGGGCGGGCAGACAATAAAAGCGGATGCCCCACTGGATAGAATTCCACTTTTTGTAAAAGCAGGATCCATTATTCCTATGGGAAAAATTATTCAGCACAGCGCTGAAAAATCGGACACACTCGAAATCCGTGTTTACAAAGGAGCTGATGCTAAGTTTGATTTGTATGAAGACGAAGGCGATAATTACAATTACGAGAAGGGTAAATATTCAATTATTTCATTCAAATGGGACGATAAAAAAAACACGCTCACGATTGCCGGAAAACATGGAGATTTCCCCGGAAGCTTAAAACATCGTATTTTTAATATCGTTTTTGTTTCCGATTCCGAAGGAACAGGATTGAAAATGAGTTCATTAAAAACAAAACTTATTTATAAAGGTAAAAAAGTTCAACTTCAAGCTAACGAATAGTTAAAGTGAACTACAGGTTTAAACAAATCGATATCTTATTATAAAACTTTAAAAATAAAACATATGAAAATCAAGTTGTTATTTGTCGTAAGTCTATTGATTTCGGCACAGTTATGGGGTCAATTACCCTATCAGAATCCGAATCTGAGTTCGGATGAACGGGCAAAAGATCTTATATCCAGATTAACGCTGGAGGAAAAAGCCACGTTGATGTGCGATCAGTCGGATGCTATACCACGTTTGGGCATCAAAAAATTCAATTGGTGGAGCGAAGCGCTTCATGGATTTGCCAACAACGATAGCGTGACTGTTTTTCCTGAACCGATTGGGATGGCTGCTTCGTTCAACGATAAATTATTGTACCGGATTTATAATGCCGTGTCGGATGAGGCGCGTGCAAAATATAATCTTTGGTTGAAACGCGGCAACGAGAACAAACGATTCCTGAGTCTTTCGGTGTGGACACCCAATGTCAATATTTTCCGCGATCCTCGCTGGGGGCGTGGGCAGGAAACTTACGGTGAAGACCCTTATCTGACTTCACGCATGGGAGTTCAGGTGGTGAAAGGTCTTCAGGGGCCTGATGATGCCAAATATCGTAAGTTACTGGCATGTGCCAAACATTATGCCGTTCATTCAGGACCGGAATGGAGCCGTCATGAACTGAATCTGAACAATGTGGATCCGCGCGAATTGTGGGAGACTTACCTTCCGGCCTTTAAATCCTTGGTGCAGGATGCTGATGTGCGTCAGGTGATGTGTGCGTATCAGCGTTTGGACGATGAGCCTTGCTGTGGTAGCACGCGTCTTTTGCAACAAATCCTGCGCGACGACTGGGGTTTTAAATACATTGTGGTTTCCGATTGTGGTGCCGTAACCGACTTCTTCACCTCGCACAAAGTATCGTCCACCGAAGTGCACGCTGCTTCCAAAGCGGTATTGGCCGGAACCGATGTGGAATGTGTATGGGAAAATTATCCGTATAAAACATTGCCCGAAGGGGTTAAAAAAGGCCTGATAAAAGAGGAAACTATTGACAAAAGTCTGATGCGTGTCCTCAAAGGACGTTTCGAATTGGGCGATTTCGATGATGATGCCATTGTGCCCTGGGCGCAAATACCTGCATCAGTGCTCAATAATGCCGAACACCGTCAGCTGGCATTGGACATGGCACGCGAAACCATGACGCTTCTTCAGAATAAAAAAGACATATTGCCACTTTCCAAATCATCGAAAAAAATTGCGGTGATCGGCCCTAATGCCAACGACAAACCTATGCTTTGGGGAAATTACAACGGAACGCCTGTACGCACCATTTCTATTTTGGATGGCATCAAGACAAAAATATCCGATAGTAAAATAGTATATGACAAAGGTTGCGATTTGGTGGAAGATAAGGTAACACAAAGTTTTTTCGATCAGCTTTCTTTCGATGGTAAAAAAGGATTCAAAGTGACTTATTGGAACAATCCTGACCTTAGCGGAAGTCCCGTTACGACTGTTCAGGTTATCAATCCGATAAAGATGACGACTGCCGGTCAACACGAGTTTGCATCGGGCGTGAAACTCGAAGGTTTTTCAGCTTTGTTCGAAGCTGAGTTCACTCCTAAAGTATCGGAAGAGTTGGTGTTCAAAGGTGGTGCAACAGGCTATTTTGAATTAATGGTGGATGGAAAAACCATTCAGACTTACAACAACTGGCGTACATTGTCTTCGCGCATTCCTGTAAAGGTAGAAGCCGGTAAAAAATATAAAATTGAGATCAAATACGCTCAAAAGAACGACTGGCAGGCAAATATCGAACTGGATTTCGGAAGAGAGATGGATGTGGATTACACCAAACTGCTTGAAAAACTCAAAGGAATTGAAACGGTGGTATTTGTGGGTGGACTTTCCGGTAATCTCGAAGGCGAAGAAATGCCGGTGAATTACCCGGGCTTCAAAGGAGGCGACCGCACCAATATTGATCTTCCTGCTGTACAGCGTAATTGCCTGAAAGCATTGAAACAAGCTGGTAAGAAAGTGATTTTCGTTAATTGCTCCGGCTCTGCCATTGCTTTGACTCCCGAAACAGAAACCTGCGATGCCATTCTGCAGGCATGGTATGCGGGCGAATCGGGCGGACAGGCTGTAGCCGACGTGCTTTTCGGCGATTACAATCCTGGCGGCAAGCTTCCTATTACCTTCTACAAAAGTTCTGAACAGTTAAAAGACTTTGAAGATTATTCGATGAAAGGACGTACTTATCGATATATGAATGATGCTTTGTTTCCTTTCGGCTACGGATTGAGCTACACTAGATTTGCTATTGGCAATGCCACACTTAGCCAGTCAACCATAAAAGCCAACGAAGCGGTAAAAATAACGATACCTGTTTCCAATACAGGTAAACGTCAGGGAACAGAAATTGTACAGGTGTATGTACGAAAAGTGAACGATGTGGATGGACCGCTGAAAACGCTCAAAGGCTTCCAACGTGTCGCTCTGAAAGCCGGAGAGAAAGCTAATGTGACCATTGACCTTCCTGCTTCATCATTCGAATTCTACGATTGGAGCCAACGCAAAATGATGGTGACTCCGGGCGAATACGAAGTGTATTATGGCAATAGCTCAGACAACAAAGATTTAAAAATAACAAAAATAACTGTAAGTAAATGAAATTTAGAATTTTAGTAATTCTTGCTTTTTTTAGTTCTTTCAATTTATTTGCTCAGAAAGTAACAGTCGTTTCTCCTGACAAAAAAATAAATATCGGCCTTTTCAATACAAAAAATGGAGAGAGTGGCGAGTGGTATCTAAAAGTAAGTTATATAAACAACGGGAAAATTACCGAAGCTATTCCTCAAATAATGCTTGGGCTTTCCCGTGCTGATCAGGATTTTTCGAAAGAGCTTAAATATTTGAAAAATAGCAAAATAACATCGATAAATGAGAACTATACAGCATTACATGGCAAAAGAACTAATTGTAGCAACTCAGCCAATGAAACAGTAGTTGCGTTCGAAAATCCTGGCAAAGCAAAAATGAATCTGTTTATCAGAGCTTATAACGACGGGATAGCCTTCAGATACGAATTTCCGGAGAAATCCGGTTCTTTTGTAATGAATGATGAACTGACTACTTATGTCATTGCAGATAGTACGAGGCGCTGGTTAGAGAAATTCAATCCGGCAAACGAAGCGCTGTATACGTCAATGAAGGATGGAAGTATTCAGCAGGATTGGGCTTATCCGGCATTGTTTAATACACAGGATAATGCCTGCTGGTACCTGATCCACGAAGCTGATCTGAACAGAAATTATTGCGGTACAAAATTATCGAACACAGCCGATAAGAACAGGTACAAAACAACTTTTCCCGATCAATGGAACGGAAGAGGACTTGGTGAATCGAAACCAACCATTACACTCCCGTGGAAATCGACATGGCGCGTGGTGATGATCGGAAGTTTAGCCGATATTGTGGAGTCAACGCTTGTTGATGATGTTTCTTCTCCTTCCGTTGTTGCCAACACCGATTGGATAAAGCCGGGCATTGTATCGTGGAATTACTGGTCGAGCAATCATGGAACGAAGGATTACAAAACGGTTTGTGAGTTTGCCGATCTGGCTGCATCGATGGGCTGGCCTTACACTTTGCTCGATTGGGAATGGGACGCTATGGGCAATGGTGGAAATCTGGAAGATGCACTGAAATACATTCACTCTTTAGGAGTAAAACCATTGATGTGGTACAACTCAGGTGGCAATCATACCTGGGTTTCGTCTACTCCCAAGGATAGGATGTTGACGCATGAAAACAGAATGGAAGAGTTTGCTAAGCTAAAGAAAATGGGTGTTGCAGGAGTGAAAATTGATTTTTTTGAAAGCGAAAAACAAGACATGATAGCGTATTACCTTGATATATTAGAGGATGCAGCAAAATTTGAAATGCTTGTTTATTTTCATGGTTGCCTTGTGCCCCGTGGATGGGCCCGCACTTATCCGCACCTCATGACCTACGAAGGCGTGCGTGGAGCTGAGTGGTACAACAATGGGCCGGAATTTACAACTACTGCGCCTGAGCACAATACCATTTTGCCTTTTACCCGAAATGTAGTGGGTGCAATGGATTATACTCCGGTAACGTTCACCAATTCGCAGTTTCCGCACACCACTTCCTATGGACATGAACTTGCACTTAGTGTTGTTTTCGAGTCAGCCCTTCAGCACATGGCCGATCGCCCATCGGGTTATTACGAACTGCCCGATGCTCCTAAAAACTTCCTGAAAGAAGTTCCGAACACCTGGACTGATACAAAACTGCTCGAAGGAACTCCCGGAAAGGATATTGTAATGGCCCGCCAAAAAGGCAACGAATGGTATATCGGAGGAATCAGTGCTGATAATATGCGGGAAAAAACAAAGAAACTAACTTTCAGTTTTTTGCCCGAAGGAGTGAAATATCAACTTACTTTGATAGCAGACGGCAAGCACGACAAAGAATTTTTTACCCGATATCTGGTGGTGGATAAAACATCAGCAATAGATGTAAAAATGCTTCGTAGAGGTGGTTTTGCAGCTGTTCTGAAACCAATTCAATAAATAATCATTTATGAAAAAATCAAATTTTTTAATCGCAGCATGCATTGTAATTTGTTCTGCAATGGGTTTTGCACAACAACCATCGCCGGTAAAAGTAAGCGAAGGTTTAGTTCAGGGAATTTTTGAAAATGGGTTGACGGTGTACAAAGGAATTCCTTTTGCAGCTCCGCCTGTCGGCGAATTAAGGTGGCGCGCTCCACAGCCTCCGCTAAAATGGGAAGGGGTGAAACAAACAGTGAAATTTGCTCCTGCACCTATGCAGGGTGGCAATCCTCCTTCAGGAAAAAGTGAAGATTGTTTGTACCTCAATATTTGGTCGCCGGCTAAGTCGGACGGGGAAAAATTGCCCGTATTGGTATGGATTTATGGTGGTGGTTTTAGTTTCGGGTCTACGTCAGAAGCCGGATATAATGGCGAAAAGTTGGCTAAAAAGGGAGTTATTCTTGTTAGTATAGCGTATCGCGTTGGTCAGCTTGGTTTTTTGGCCCATCCTGAGTTGAGTGCCGAAAATCCCGATGGGGTATCGGGAAACTACGGTATTCTCGATCAGATTGCTGCCCTACGGTGGATTCAGAAAAACATAGCGGCTTTTGGTGGCGATCCCGGCAAGGTGACCATTTTCGGAGAATCGGCCGGTGGAATATCGGTAAGCATATTGTGTGCATCTCCATTGGCAAAAGGATTGTTTCGCGGTGCTGTGTCGCAAAGTGGCGGTTCGTTCGGACCTACGCGTGCTACCACTTATCCCGGTGAAAATATGAAAACCCTGAAACAGGCCGAAGCGGATGGAATAGCTTATGTGCAAAAAGCAGGAGCAACTTCAATAGCCGATTTACGGAAATTGCCGGCCGATAAAGTCCCTTCAGGATTTGGCATGGGTGGAGGTTGGCCAATTACCGATGGCGTGGTGATACCCGACGATCAGTATAAATTATATGAAGCCGGAAAATATAACGATGTGGCGGTGTTAATAGGCTACAACTCCGATGAAGGTGCAAGTTTTTCTCCGCCCCGAACTCCTGCCGATTACGAAAAAGGGGTAAGAGCCCGCTATGGAAAATTCGCTGATGCGTTGCTAAAAGCATATCCTGCTGGCGAAAATTCGGTGCCGAAAACAGCCCGTGATTTGGCCCGGGATGCAGCTTTCGGATGGCAAACCTGGGCTTGGGCCAATCTGCAGTCACGAACCGGAAAATCGAAAGTCTATTTCTATTATTTCGATCAACATCCCGAGTATCCAAGTGACTCACCTAAGTACGATTCAGGATCTCCACATGGTCAGGAAGTGGCTTATGTTTTTAATAACCTCGATGCTTCGAATCCTCAGACAACAAAAAGCGATTTGGAAATTTCGGATGCCATGGCTACTTATTGGACAAATTTCACAAAATACGGAACTCCCAATGGAAATGGCTTGCCCGAATGGCCTGCTTATTCCGAAAAAAATCCTGTTCTCATGTATTTTAAACAGACTCCGCAGACAGGTCCTGTTCCAAGTTTTGAATCGCTGAAGGTATTGGACACTTACTTCAAATGGCGTCGTACACCCGATGGACAAGCCTGGGCGAAGTAAATGTGTGTTTAAATTCTATCTGTTTTCATAACATTTTTACTTAAAAACAGAAATACAATTTATATAAAAGCAGGAACTTTATTTTCTGTTTTTAGTGATCAAAATGGGGGGTGGATCATCAGCCTGAAATTGAATATCCATCCCCGTTTTCTATGTAAATTGTCAACACTTTTAATACTATACAATGAAATCAAAAATTGCTCTTTTACTCGTTTTTGCAAGCATGGTTCTTTCCGTAACCAAAGCTTTTTCACAGGATAAGAATTTTCATATCTACCTATGTTTGGGACAATCGAACATGGAAGGTAATGCCCGTATTCAGGCTCAGGATACGGTAAATATCGATCCGCGTTTCAAGGTTTTATCGACAGTGGATTGCGATAAGACAGGACGCACTAAAGGCAACTGGTACACTGCTGTTCCGCCTTTGTGTCGTTGCAATACAGGTTTGACACCTGCCGATTATTTTGGACGAACATTGGTGGCTAACCTGCCCGAAAAAGTAAAAGTAGGTGTGATCAATGTGGCCATTGGTGGTTGCAAAATTGAACTTTTCGACAAAAGTAATTATCAATCCTACGTGGCTACAGCGCCATCGTGGATGATAGGGATGATTAACCAATACGACGGAAATCCATATGGTCGATTGGTGGAAATGGCTAAAATAGCACAGAAATCAGGCGTAATCAAAGGAATTTTGCTTCATCAGGGCGAATCGAACACCAACGATACACTGTGGACCAAAAAAGTGAAGTTAGTGTATGATAACCTGATGAAAGACCTGAAGTTAAATCCTAAAAAAGTACCACTTTTGGCCGGTGAATTAGTGAACACTGACCAAAATGGAGCATGTGCAAGCATGAATGCTATCATAGCCACTTTGCCTCAGGTTATCCCCAATGCTTATGTTATTCCTTCGACCGGATGCCTTGGAGCACCCGATCGTTTGCATTTTACTGCCGAAGGTTATCGCGAATTGGGCAAGCGCTACGCTGCGCAAATGCTTTCTATTTTGAAAGTAAAATAGCTTTTCTGTTGAATATCAGTTCTTATCTTCAATAATAACCTTTAATCGCGGAACAGATTGTTCCATATAAAAAATCATGAACAATGCCCTTCGAAAAATTTCGATTATAACAACACTGATAGCTGTAATTGGTTTTGCAAACGCAACAACCCGGGATGCATCCCTTCGGGTAAATAAAGAAATAACTTATCAGAAAGTAAGTGGTTACGGAGGTTTTGTAAATAGTCCTCAATTTAGTTACGGTCATATGTCCGAAAATGAAATACGTCAGGTATGGGGCAAGGGAAGCGATTTGGGACTGAACATCATGCGCATTTATATTCCGATTGGTGAATCAAACTGGGGGCAGTGTGTATCAACAGCAAAACTGGCAAAGTCCTTGGGATTGACTCTTTTTGCCAGCCCGTGGTCGATGCCGGCCGAATGGAAAACATACAATTCGATAAATGCAGTATATACCGATGCGAATGGGGTACAGCAAACAACGTCGCTCAGGGAGGAGTATTATGCCGATTATGCTAATTATCTGAATAACTTTGTGATTTATCTTCGCAACAATGGAGTGGAGTTGGATGCCATCTCCATACAAAACGAGCCGGATGAAAAAGCAAGTTACGCCGGATGTATCTGGTCGCCTGCTCAGATTGCCAACTTCCTGAAAAACCATCGAAATAGAATAAATTGCAAAGTCATAGCTCCCGAAAGTGTTGGCATGTCTGATAATTATGCTAATGCTTTATTGGCCGATGATGTCCACCCGTTTTTTGATATTTATGGTGGACACCAGTACGGAGCGGTTCAGAGCGGATTCAAACAACTGCAAAGCAAGGGCAAAGAAGCATGGATGACTGAGTTTTTAATCAATTGGAATTCGAACTCATCTGTGGCTGCACGCGATTTTGTATGGAGTACTGATGCTTTTACGTTTTTCAATGCGGTGAACAATGCAATGTTGGCCAACACAAATGCATGGATACATTATGCTTCAAAACGGTATTATGCCATGTTAGGCGATGGTCAGTATGGCACAACTTCGGGCGAAATTACAAAACGGGGTTATATCCTTTCGCAATTTGCCAAATACACCACCGGAGCCACACGTGTAGAATGCAACTGGAACGATGCGTCAAATAAGTTACTGGGATCCTCATATATCTCTGCGACGGGTGATAGCGTGATGGTAGTGATTGCAAATACATCGACTGATAATTATAATCTTACAATGGACTTGCCTTTTTATACATTAGGAGGAAAAAAGGTGAGCACTACCGAAACGATTAATTTCTCAGAAGAATCTATCGTGCTGTCGGGGGAGGCTTGCAGACCAATGGTCTTAATTGGTGCTTCAAGCATTAATACTATAGTGTTCAAAAAAAGCAGTGTACGTGAGGTCTCTCAAATGCAGGGAAGTCGTTTCAATAAAATTGAAAGTATGAATGTTACTAACTCAGCTTTTGGCACAGGCTATCAAATGTCCGATAAAGTTGTTATACTCGATGTGAACCGCTCTCTTGTAAGCTCGAACAAAACCATGTCCAATGGATATTTGCAAATCGATAAACAATACAACCAGCTTGTTTTGCGTGTCAACAAACTTAGCTCAGCTAATCTTTATACATCTGCCAATACCACATTGTATTATGTAAATGATGCCGGAAATATAAGTTCGAAAAACTATGGTACTATTAGCCTTCCGCAGAGTGGAAGTTTCGACTGGATTTTCGATTTATCAAAAACTGCTCTGCCTGATGGTTGTAAAGGAATTGTAAGTATCTCCAATGGTAACTATTCGTCTACTTTGACTCTTACGCTGGGTGATGTGTACTTCCGACTCGTGAACGAAGGGTTGTATAAGTTCACGGGCGTTTACAGCAAGGGAGATAGTTATTTGCTTGATTGTATTGAAAACCCATTCACAAATTTACTCGATTTCTCGGCGACTACATCGGTGGATGCTTCTCAGGATTGGAGACCCCTGGCTGCCAATAAAAATTGCATTTATGTTGTAAACTCTGCAATTGCCAACACAAATACGAATGTTGTGTCGGGTACAAGATGCAGCCAGTTGCTGCTGGACGATAACACTGGTAATTTCTATTCACCCACGGCTTTTACTGCCACCAATGCCGGTTATACAAAGACCCTTAACGGCTACGATATGCTGGTGTTGCCTTTCGAAGCTACTATTCCATCGGGAGTGGAAGTATATACGCTTCAGTATGCGGGCACTTTGGTGAATTGCTCTCCAATTCAGGGAAATGTAATTCCTGCAAATACGGCTGTACTTGTAAAGGGAACCGGAACATTTGTGTTTGCAGGTTCGGGCAATGTTTCAACACTTCACGGACAAAATGTAAACGATTTTAGCCTTGTTTATTTGGCTCAGAAAGCACCTGTGGGTAGCTATGTGCTTCAAACGCTGAATGGAACTACAACTTTTAATATAGTGACTTCTGGTAATGAGCCTGTTGTGCCATCGTTCAGCGCATTTCTTTCGGTGGCAACGAATCAAAATTCAACATTGACGCTGAACTTGAATGGCCTGTCGGGTCTGTCACCCATTTTTTCAGATGTCGAAGGAAATGATAACAGAGTATTCGATATGTTAGGACGGCAAGTGTATGTTTTAAAGAAAAATACGCCATATATTAAATCAGGAAAAGTATTTAAATCGACGGTGGATGTGGATTTGAGAAACATTCAGCCCTGATTTGAAAAATATAGTTGTTTTTGTTTCGAATTGCTGCTATTCGGATGCTGTTCGCTTTTTTTACAGATGTTAAGTTCAATATTATCAAACTTATATAATCACATTTTTTAAAATTTCATTTATCCATGAAAAAAATCTTAGTCTTATCGCTGATTTTATCACTTTTTCTATCTGTCGATGGTCAGAATTTTAAAAGTGCGCCCGAAGGTTTTGATGTTCCGAGAGCCGGAATACAACGAGGCAAAATTGACACAATTGTATATAATTCAACTACTGTGGGTAGTATGCGTAGAGCATTGGTTTATACGCCTCCGGGATATTCGAAATCGAAAAAATATCCCGTGTTGTATTTGCTCCATGGCATTGGTGGCGACGAAAAGGAATGGTTCAACCAGGGAAATCCTCACGTGATTCTTGATAATCTTTACGCTGCAAAAAAATTGGCACCTATGATTGTTGTACTTCCTAACGGACGTGCCATGAAGGACGATCGTGCTGTGGGTAATATTATGGAAGGCCCAAAAGTTCAGGCATTTGCTACTTTCGAAATAGATTTACTCAATGACCTGATTCCTTATATCGAAAAAAACTTCCCGGTTCTCAAAAATCAGAAAAACCGTGCATTGGCCGGACTTTCGATGGGTGGGGGTCAGTCGCTGAATTTCGGTCTTGGTAACCTGAATACTTTTGCGTGGGTGGGTGGTTTTTCGTCGGCTCCCAACACCAAATCTCCTCAGGAATTGATGCCAAATGTAAAAAATGCGAAGAAAAAACTGAAACTGCTCTGGATTTCGTGCGGCGACAAAGATGGGCTGATTTCGTTCAGCAAACGTACCCACGATTACATGCTTGCAAATCAGGTTCAGCATGTTTATCAGGTAATTCCAAATGGGTATCACGATTTTAAAGTTTGGAAAATGAACCTGTATATGTTTTCGCAACTTTTGTTTAAGCCCGTAACTCCTTCATTAATTGAGAAATATAGTAATATTCCAGCTGAATAAACTCTGAGTTTCCACAACTACAAATATTCAATTTGCTCAAATAATGTAATAATAAATAATAAAAATGAAACGCCCTTTCCAAAAATATCCAGATAGCTATCTGGATTAGGACACCAAGGGCATAAATATATATAACAATCAGTTTACAAGTCTTATTCCCCCTTTAGGGGGTTAGGGGGCAAGTTTTAAATAAATAATAAAAATGAAACATTTAAAAATCACAATCCTGTTTTTGGCGCTTATTAGTTCGCTGAATTCGTTTGCGACAGTAAATATAACACCGCCTGTACTTCACGTGGAAGGCCGTTACCTGAAAGATACCGAAGGTAAAATTGTTAATCTGAGAGGTTTTGCACAGACCTATAGTCCGTTTTTTAACAGTTATGGATGGGATAATTATAACGTAAATGGTTGTCTTACATACAATAAAGGATTGATAGATAAGATATTATTGGCTGGTTGGAAAGTGAATTTTATGCGTTTGCACATGGATCCTTACTGGAGCAATACTCCGGGCTGCTCAGGAAGGTACGAAGGCGAGGAATGTTTTAACGAAACTCGTTTTAGAAAATACCTCGACGAAGTTTTTGTACCAATGGCAGAATACAGCGTGTCAAAAGGATTAAATATTGTCATGCGTCCTCCGGGAGTTTTTCCTGAAAAAATAATTGTGGGAGATGTTTACAATCAGTACCTTATAAAAGTTTGGAACATTGTTAGCAATCATCCGAAACTGAAAAATCATCCCAATATTATGTTCGAATTAGGCAACGAGCCCATTGATATACTTGGAACGGATGGAACTTACGGGGCGCATGGAGATGCAAAATTTGAAAATTTGCAAAAATACATGCAAGCCATTGTTGATGTAATTCGCAACAATGGAGCTAATAATATTCTGTGGATTCCGGGTTTGGGCTATCAATCGTCATATACCGGATATACCAAATACCCCATTGTAGGTCAGAATATTGGATTCGCCATCCACCTTTATCCGGGTTGGTTTGGTAGTTCAAGTGGCTATTTATCGTTTCAGCGCGAATGGGACAGTTCGATTAAACCGGTGGCTGATATTGCGCCCATTATGGTTACAGAAATGGACTGGGCTCCGGCGGTATATAATTCTTCGTGGGGCAAAAGTACCACCGGAATAGTTGGTGGCGAAGGTTTTGGGGCTAATTTTAAATACATTACTGATAATTCCGAAAATGTTAGTTGGCTCATTTTTACCGATGCAGCCAAGATGGCCGAATTCAAAGATGCAGCTCCGGCTCCGGGTTTTTCATATAATTTTCTGAATGACCCTGAAGCATGTCCATGGCAGGCATATCATTGGTACAAGGAATATGATAGTCCAACCACAAGCGCGGTGACAAACCTCGAAATTTTGGGAGGTAATTTACAACCCATTTCAAGCAATCAGCAACAATTATCCATTGGAAGTGATCTTTATACCTTGGTAAAAGCCACTTATGCTGATGGTCACTCCGATTTTGTAAGTGCCAAAGCCACCTATCAAAGCAGTAATGCCTCGGTTGCTTTGGGTTCGCCGGGAAGAATCACGGCCCTCAGAGATGGATCTGCCTTTGTAACCATCAGTTATGGAGGATTTCAGATGGAAGTTTCAGTTCGGGCTTCGTATTTCTTGTTATTGGCCGAAGCGATGAATTTAACCATGTTTGGGAACAATACTTTCAATAATAATACCCGTACGCTTACTCTAACTCAATATGGGCAAGCCGGATGGACTTTTGCCAATGGCATCGATTTGTCCGGTTATAAATACCTGGTTTTCAAATTCGGAACACTTAATTACCCTTGGGGAACGCATATCCGAATTAAAGATGGCAGTACCGAATCGAAGGAATACAAATGGGAAGGTAAAAAAGAACTGATTATTGACCTGCAAAATATTACTACCGACAACGGTGCAACTATTTCGCCAAAACACATTACGGCTGTTCGGTTTTGGTCGGCAGGTGGCGATTATGTAATTGACAAAGTTTATGTGACCAATAAATCGGATGCAAGCGAAGAATCAACCGGTTTGAATAATACAATTGATGATATTTCAGAAAATGACATTGTAGATGTTTTCTCCATAACCGGAAAATTGGTGAAAAAACAGATCAGAAGGGGAGATGCAATACCGCAACTTACTAATGGTGTGTATATTATTGGTCGACAAAAAGTGGTGGTAACCGGTAATTGAGATAAATTTTATAAAAAATAAGTTTTCATCTGAATTTTCTAAATTAAATTTTTTACAAAAAAAATGAAACACATACTTGTTATTTACTTTTCAATTTTTTCAGTATTTTGCTTTAGTCAGGAATTTTCCAAAAACTGGAAGGATTTGAATTATGCAGGCGATTCTGCTGTCTATCATCGATTGGATATTTATTTACCCAAAGTTCAACAACCGACTTATCCGGTTGTGGTTTATATTTACGGAAGTGCCTGGTTTTCCAACAGTTCGAAAGGTGCCGATATGCATTCCATTGGCAAAGCATTGCTTGATGCCGGTTTTGCTGTGGTTATGCCCAATCACCGTTCGAGCATGGATGCTAAATTTCCTGCACCCATGAACGACATCAAAGCTGCGATTCGTTATGTTCGGGCAAATGCAGCTAAATATCAGCTTAATCCTGCTTTTGTAGGCATTTCAGGGAGTTCGTCAGGCGGTAATATGGCTGCAATGGCAGGCACAACAGGCAAGGTGAAAACATATACATTGGGCAGTACTACCCTCGATATTGAAGGAAATATTGGACCAAACACTTCACAAAGTAGTTCGGTGGATGCTGTTGTGGATTGGTTTGGCCCTACAAATATGTTGGTAATGGATTCTTGTGGAGGAACAAATTTTGTTCATAACGATGCCCGTTCTCCGGCTTCGCTTTACGTCGGTGGTCCAATTCAGGAAAACAAAGATAAATGTTTGCTTGCCAGCCCAATCACTTATGTTGATCCGAGCGATCCTCCATTTTTGATTTTTCACGGTGATAAGGACAATGTTGTTCCACATTGCCAAAGCGAATTATTGTATGATGCTTTACAAAAAGCACAGGTGCAGAGTCAGTTTTATCTGGTTCCGGGCGGACAACATGGACCTGGTGTACATGTGGATAAAAATCTACAGTTAATGGTCGACTTTTTTCTAACAAATGCGAAGAAAAAACAAGCACTTTAATTGAATTTAATTATGAAACGGGAACTAATAATTTTTGTATTGATCCTTCTTGCCGGCTTTTCTGCCAAGGCTCAGGAAATCATTCCAATTTACGATGGAGCTATTCCTCATTCCAAAGTTGCACCCGCTGACTATAAAGAAAGTTTTGGCGGAGGCATGTTCAGAAATGTTACAAGCCCTACATTAGAGATTTACCTGCCTGAAAAAGGCAAGGAAACCGGAGCTGCTGTAGTAATTTGTCCCGGTGGTGGTTATAGTGTTGTGGTATATCAGGGCGAAGGAGTGTCCAATGCTAAAGAGTTAGCTAATAATGGTATAGCTGCTTTTGTGCTTAAATATCGTTTGCCGGTTGATGCTATTATGACCGATAAATCTACTGGCCCGCTGCAGGATGCTCAGCAGGCTATTAAACTTGTACGCGAAAATGCAGTCAAATGGAATATCGATCCAGCTAAAATAGGCATTATGGGTTTCTCAGCCGGAGGGCATTTAGCTTCAACAGTAGCAACTCATTTTGAGAATACATTGATTGATAACCCTAAAGGAACAAGCTTGCGTCCCGATTTTCAGGTAGTTGTTTACCCGGTTATCAGCATGCAGCAAGCTCTGACGCATCGCGACTCGAGAAAACAACTTCTGGGCGAACAACCTTCGCAACAGCTGGTTGATTTGTTCTCGAACGAATTGCAGGTGAAAGATAATACACCGCCGGCATACATTACCCATGCTGCCGACGATAACGTGGTGGATGTAGATAATAGTATCAATTATTTTGAAGCATTGCGTCGCCATAAAGTGCCCGTTGAAATGCATGTTTACCCTAAGGGAGGACATGGATTTATTTTCGGACGCAGAGGTTGGATGACTTCTTTGTTGGAATGGATTGGAACAACAACTAATACTAATGTAAAAAAATGACACGATTGAAAATTCAACATTTTTTGTTACTTCTGGCTATATCACTATCATCGGCAATTTATGCTCAACAAACCAGAATGGCACCACCCGAAGTGATTTCTCCTCAGGTGAATCCCGATAATACCGTAGTTTTTCGTTTTTTAGCTCCAAGGGCTAAAGATGTGAAAGTAAGCGCTCAATTCGAAAAATCGGCTATCCCCATGACAAAAGATTCGTTGGGTGTGTGGAGTGTAAAAGTTGGTCCGGTTAGCCCGGATATGTACCCCTATAATTTTATTGTGGATGGAGTTTCGGTGGCCGACCCAGTAAATCAGGTTATTTTCCCAAACGAAGGATTTAAAAGCAGTATTGTAGAAATAACAGGTAGCCAACCGCTTATTCACACGGTGCAGAACGTTCCTCACGGAACACTGGCTTACCGATATTATTATTCGAAAGAACTGGGAGCAAGACCTGTTGTGATTTATACGCCTCCGGGATACGAGAAAGACTCAAAAACAAATTATCCTGTGTTGTATCTGTTGCATGGGTCAAGCGATACGGAAGAAACCTGGACAAAAGTAGGACGCGCCAATATTATTCTCGATAATCTTATCGCTCAGAAGAAAGCATTGCCAATGATTATTGTAATGCCTTATGGCAGAGCTTATCCGGTCATTAGTAAATCATCAGGTAGTTTAAGAAACTGGGTTAATCTTCAGGAATTTAAGAAAGATTTCTTCGGAAATCTGATGCCTTTTGTTGAAGAAAACTATCGGGTAAAAAAAGATAAAGACAGCAGAGCCATTGCCGGATTTTCGGGTGGTGGTGGCGAAACACTGTATCTGGGATTGAATAACTACAATATATTTAGCTATGTGTGCGGCTTTGCCCCGGGAATGATTAAAGAAGAGTTCGATCGTAACAATGCTGAAGCTTTTGCCAATCCGCAGTTAACCGACAAAAATATTAAACTATTGTGGTTCGGAGTGGGAAAAGAAGACATCACATTCAATGTTGTGAATGAATATATGAAAGTGTTAGATAAAAAAGGAATCCGTTATGAATACTTCCCGTCGGAAGGCGGACATACATGGATGAACTGTAAACTTTATTTATCCACTATCTTACCCAAACTTTTCAAATAATAAAATCGATAATAGTACGTATGAAACAGTTTGCAAGAATAATTTTTGTGTTGGTGGCACTGGGAATTTCGGCCATGGCTAATGGGCAGCCTCCGAGAGGTCCTATGGCTTTTTCGCCACAGATAAACGCCGACAAAACAGTAACTTTTCGTTATTATTCGCCAACAGCTACTGATGTGAAAATCAGTGCACAATTTCTGAAAGGTACTTCAGCACTGACAAAAGATGCTTCGGGCATGTGGAGTGTTACGCTTGGTCCTGTGAAGCCTGATATTTATCCGTATAATTTTATTGTGGATGGTATTTCGGTAATGGATCCTGCAAATGAGGATTTCTTCCCTAACGAACGCTTCAAAGGTAGTTTGCTCGACGTTCCGGGTGATTCTCCTCTGATTCATGCTATGCAGAATGTGCCTCATGGAACAGTAAATTATGAGTATTATCCTTCAGCAGAAGGAACTACCGGCTCACTAGTTGTATATACTCCTCCCGGATACGAAAAAAATACAACTCAAAAATATCCTGTATTTTATCTGATTAGCGGAACGACGGATACGGAAGAAACATTTTTCAAAGTAGGGCATGCTAATTTTATACTGGATAATCTGATAGCTCAGGGGAAAGCTGCTCCCATGATTGTGGTAATGCCTAATGGAAATGTGGCAGCACAGATTGCAGCTCAAAAAGGAGGCGTGAAACCGGGCGACCCTATGGGACGTGAGAGTAAAGAAGCAGTAGTTCGGTCGAAACAGTTTGAAGATGATTTAATACAAAATATTCTTCCATATATTGAAAAGAATTACAGAGCTATTCCTAACAGTCAGAATCGTGCTATTGCAGGATTTTCGCGTGGTGGCGGACAAACACTGAGAGCGGCATTCGGGAATATGGATAAGTTTTCCTATGTATGTGCTTACAGTTCGTACCTTACACCGCAGGAAATTGAATCGAGCTATAAATACCTTGTAGATCAGCCCGAAAGAACCAATAAACTTTTCAAACTTTTATGGGTAAGCGTGGGTACCGAAGATTTCCTTTATCAGCAAACAGTGGAATACATGAATTATCTGAAGGAAAAAAAGGTAAAATTCGAAAGTTTGGTAACCGATGGCGGGCATACCTGGATGAATGTAAAAAATTATGTGGCAACCACAGCTCCTATGCTGTTTAAATAAGAATATTATATGAAAAAGATACAATTATTTATCGCATTGGTTTTGCTTGCCACTTCTGTACTGGCACAGCGTAATCCCGTAATCGTTTCTCCTGAACTTGGTCCAGGTAACAGTGTAACATTCCGTTTTTCAGCAAAAAATGCCAAAGAAGTATTGCTCGAAGCGCAGTTTCTGAAGGATAAACTGCCGATGCAAAAGGACGAAGTAGGTGTGTGGAACGTTACTGTAAACTCTATAAAACCAGATATTTATCCCTATTGTTTTTGGGTGGATAATACTCAGGTAAACGATCCGAATAATACAGCTATATTTGCCAACGAACGTTTCAAACATAGTTTGGTAGAAATTCCGGGAGATAAACCCCTGGTTCATTCACTACAGAATGTTCCTCACGGAAAAATCAGCTATCGTTACTATAATTCCAAGACATTAGCTACAACCCGTCCTGTATTAATCTATACACCACCGGGGTTTGACGCAAGCGGAAAAACAAAATACCCTGTGCTTTACCTTATTCACGGTGGTTCCGATACTGAGGAAACATGGACAAAAGTAGGAAAAGCAAATCTGATAGCAGACAATCTGATAGCTCAGGGCAAAGCAAAACCTATGATTATTGTGATGCCTTATGGCAATGTGCGTCCAAAACCGATGCCTGATTTCACTCCTGATGTCATCAATGATGTGATTCCTTTTGTGGAAAACAATTATCCGGTATTGACCGACAGTAAAAATCGTGCTATTGCAGGATTCTCGGTAGGCGGCGGACAAACACTCAATATTGGTTTGACAAATACCGATAAGTTCGCTTATGTATGTTCTTACGCGCCATATCCCGAAACGGAAGAATTCAGAAAAAACTTCGCCAACTATTCGCCGGATGCTGCTAAAATGAATAAGCAGCTCAAACTCTTTACCATCAGTGTAGGAACCGACGATTTTCTGTATGAAAGTGTAAAAAACAACATTGCTATGTTCAAATCGAAAGGTTTGAATCTCGAAGGCTATATTGTAGATGGCGGACATACATGGATGAACTGTAAGCTCTACCTGGCACAAACATTACAACAATTATTCAAATAAATAACTAATCTCATAAATGATGAATCTAAATTTAAAAATTGTATTACTGATTTTTGGATTAACTTTGAGCATAACCAATGCCGAGTCGGCGAAGACAAAAAAAGTGAACTCAAAGGCTGCATTTTATACCGGAAAATACCGTAATGTGTTTGCAGAAGCCGGATACAGTAAAAAAGAGATCGACAAGAAAGTGGATCAGGTGTATCGTGACCTTTTCGAAGGACCGAATAAAATTTATTTTGAAGTAGGCGACTCGATGGCCTATGTTTCGGATATTAAGAACCATGATGCCCGTACCGAAGGTCTTTCGTATGGTATGATGGTGGCGGTACAGCTGAACAAAAAAGATGTTTTCGACCGTATATGGCGTTGGTCAAAAAAATACCTTCAACATCAGAGCGGTCCCCGCGAAGGTTATTTTGCATGGAGCTATGATCCTGTGAAGATGAGACAAAACTCTCCCGGTTCGGCTACCGATGGTGAACTTTATTACATTACCAGCTTGTTGTTTGCCTCTAACCGTTGGGGTAACGATACAGGCATAAATTATTATGGTGAAGCCCGCAGAATATTAGATGCAATGTGGAAAAAAGATGGAACAGGTAATATCTACAACCTGATCAATGTTGAACACAAACAAATCACTTTTGTACCTGAAGGTTCAAGTTATAAATGGACCGATCCTTCATATCATTTACCTGCTTTTATGGAAGTATGGGCTATGTATGCCAAAGATGGTCACGAGCAATTTTATAAAGAATGTGCCGATACGTCGCGTGTATTTCTGCACAGAGCCTGTCATCCTGTAACCGGACTTAATGCCGATTATACCGAGTTTAGCGGTGCTCCGCATTCCACCCGTTGGATGCCGGCAGCTTTCCGTTACGACTCATGGCGTGTGCCGATGAACATTGCTATGGATTACAACTGGTTTGGAAAAGATAAAGCATGGCAGGAAGATTATGCCAAACGAATTCAGACATTCTTCAAATCGAAAGGTCTGAACACTTTTGTAGATCAGTTTAATATGGATGGTACTACACCTGAATTTATTTTGAAAGCCGGAACTAATACACAAAAACTAAGGCATTCGATAGGATTGGTATCCACAGCTACAACTACAAATCTAATGCATAAAGATTTCGACTACGTGCATAAATTGTGGAATGAAAAACTACAACCTTACGAAGATGGTTATTTCGATCCTTATTATGATGGATTGTTGTATATGTTTAGTTTGATGCATTTAAGCGGAAAATATCAGGTGATAACACCGGCTAAATAAGCAGGCTAAAAAGTGTAAACTTTATATATCAGAAAAAGACACATTTCAATGAAAAGATTAAATTTTTTGATCCTGATAGCAGCTTTGTTGATAAGTTGTTGGGCAACTGCACAAAAGGGTGGCAAACTAAAAATGTGGTACGATAAGCCTGCAGGCGTTTGGAACGAAGCATTACCTGTAGGTAACGGACGTTTGGCGGCTATGGTTTTCGGAGACCCTTCCAATGAAAAATTACAGTTGAACGAAAGTACGTTCTGGTCGGGAGGTCCTTCCAGAAACGATAATCCGGAGTCTTTGTCGGCTTTGGACTCAGTTCGCCAGTATATTTTTGCTGGAAACTACCGCAGAGCCGAATTTCTTATTAACAAGCACATTACGGCCAAACAACTGCATGGTTCTATGTTTCAGACTGTGGGTGATTTGAATTTGTCTTTCAAAGGAAATGAAAAATATACCGATTATTACCGGGAGCTGGATTTAGAAAAAGCGATTTTTACCAGTACTTATAAAGTTGACGGCGTATCGTACAAACGCGAAGTATTTGTTTCTCAACCCGACCAGGTGATTGTGATGAAACTTTCGGTGGATAAACCCGGAAAACTTAGTTTTACCGCCGGATTCAGCGGTCCGTTGTCAAAATCAACTAAGACCATAGACAATAATACTTTGGAAATGACCGGACTCTCTGCTACTCACGAAGGAGTAACCGGGCAGGTAAAATTCGATGCCAGAGCCAAGGTAATCAACAAAGGCGGAACTACGTCTGTTGATGCCGGAAAAATAAACGTAAGCAATGCCAATGAGGTGGTGATTATGGTTTCTATAGCCACTAATTTTGTCGATTACAAAACACTTACTGCCAATGAAACGGAGAAGTGTATTGCTTATCTGACTCCGGCAGCTGGCAAGCCTTATTCCAAAGTTTTGCAGAATCATATTACGGCTTATCAGAAATACTTTAAAAGGGTAAATTTTGATTTGGGAACTTCTCCGGCAGCACAGTTGCCTACCAATGAGCGTATCAAAAACTTTTCGAAAACCTACGATCCTGAACTGATTTCCATGTATTATCAGTTTGGTCGTTATTTGCTGATTTGTTCATCGCAACCGGGCGGACAGCCGGCTAATCTTCAGGGAATATGGAATGGCAGTACTTCGCCAGCCTGGGACAGTAAATATACCATCAACATTAATACAGAGATGAATTACTGGCCTGCCGAAAAGTCCAACATGCCTGAAATGCACGAACCTCTGATACAAATGATCAAAGAACTATCGGAAACAGGAAAGCAAACCGCCAAAACCATGTATGGTGCTGATGGTTGGGTAGCTCACCATAATACTGACATTTGGCGCATCAGTGGGGTAGTTGATGGAGCTTTTTGGGGAATGTGGCCTATGGGAAGTGCATGGCTTTCGCAACATTTATGGGAGAAATATCAATACAAAGGCGACAAGAAATATCTCGAATCGGTATACCCGGTTATGAAATCAGCCTGTGAGTTTTATCAGGATTTTTTGATTGAAGAACCTGTGCACAAATGGCTGGTGGTATCACCATCTATTTCTCCAGAGAATGCTCCTGCCGGACATGGAACGTCGGTTATTGCCGGTGCCACTATGGACAATCAGATACTTTTTGATTTGTTTTCGAAAACCATTCAGGTGGCTAAAATTCTGAAAAAAGATGAGACGTTGATGGCAGATTTCCAGAAAATACTTAATCGTCTTCCTCCCATGCAGGTTGGTCGTTTTGGACAATTGCAGGAGTGGATGGAAGACCTGGACGATCCTAAGGACGAACATCGCCATGTATCTCACCTTTACGGATTATATCCGGGAGGACAAATTTCAGCCTATTCTTCACCGGAATTATTTGATGCCGCCCGTACTTCACTCGTACATCGTGGCGATGTTTCTACAGGTTGGTCGATGGGTTGGAAAGTGAACTGGTGGGCTCGTTTGCGCGACGGTAATCATGCCCGCAAATTGATTAGCGATCAGTTGACATTGGTCGATCCTGTTCGTTCGGGACGCAACGGTGGTACTTATCCCAACTTCTTCGATGCGCATCCGCCTTTCCAGATTGATGGAAACTTTGGATGTACAGCGGGAATTACCGAGATGTTACTTCAATGCTTCGATGGAGCCATTGATGTATTGCCTGCTTTACCTGATGAATGGAAAAGCGGATCAATCAGTGGACTAAGAACTTATGGAGGTTTTGAAGTAAGTGTAAGTTGGGAGAACAGACGTATTACCAAACTGACCATCAAATCCAACTTAGGTGGAAATTGCCGGATTCGTGTGCCCAATGAACTTGTTCTGAAAGGTGGCAAAGGATTGAAAGCAGCCAGCGGAGCAAATGAAAATCCGTTCTTTAAAACATTTAAAGTGCAGAAACCCATTATTTCGGCTTCGGCAAAACTAAACGACACTAAAGTAAGCAATACCTTGCTTTACGATTTCCCTACTGAAAAGGGAAAAATATATACACTTATCAGCAAATAATAGGAAAAACTAAAATATCTATCAATGAGAGTAACCAACTTACAATCAGTTTTTATGACAAAAAAACTAATTATTTTATCAGCAGTTTTTATGGCTTTATTTTCTGTTTCGGCTTTTGCCGCCGATAAAAAAAACAAAGTGAAAGTGGCAAAGAATGCTCCGGTATTCACCAAATTTGTTTATCAGGGCGAAGATGAAGTGTACACAAAAAATCCGTTGAAAGCGGACGAGTTTTATAACCCTATTTTGCAAGGTTGTTACCCCGACCCAAGCATTACCCGCAAAGGCGATGATTATTACTTGGTATGTTCATCGTTTGCCATGTTCCCCGGTGTGCCCATTTTTCATTCGAAAGATTTGGTTAACTGGAAACAAATCGGACATGTCCTTGACAGGGTTTCGCAACTGAAAGTACACGATTGTGGTATCAGTGCGGGAGTTTATGCACCTCAGATACAATATAATCCTGCGAATGACACCTTTTATATGATAACAACTGAAATTGCAAGTGGTTTCGGAAATATTATTGTAAAAACAAAAGATCCACTCAAAGGCTGGAGCGATCCTTACAAACTGAACTTTGACGGAATTGATCCTTCTATTTTCTTCGATGAAGATGGTAAGGCCTATGTTGTTCATAACGATGCTCCGAATCAGGGAAAAGCACTTTATGAAGGACATCGTGTTATCAAAGTTTGGGAATACGATGTGGAAAAAGATCAGGTGATAACAGGAACAGATAAAATTATCGTTGATGGTGGTGTGGATTTGTCTAAGAAACCCATTTGGATCGAAGCTCCTCATATTTACAAAAAGAATGGTCGCTATTATTTGATGTGTGCCGAAGGAGGAACAGGTGACTGGCACAGCGAAGTGATTTTTGTAAGCGACAGTCCTAAAGGCCCTTACAAACCAGCTCCAAGCAATCCTATTTTATCGCAAAGATATCTGAACCCGAATCGTGCCAATATGGTGGATTGGGCTGGTCATGCTGATTTAGTACAAACGCCTGATGGTAAATACTATGGTGTATTCCTGGCTGTGCGTCCAAATGACAAGAAACGTGTGAACACCGGTCGCGAAACATTTATTCTTCCGGTTGACTGGTCGGGCGAATTCCCTGTTTTCGAAAACGGTTTAGTGCCAATGGAACCAAAACTCAAAATGCCTAAAGGAGTGGAAAACAAAACAGGTAAAGATGGATTTCTGCCTAACGGAAATTTCACTTTTACCGACGATTTTATGGCTCCGAAACTGGATTACAGATGGATTGGTCTGAGAGGCCCACGCGAAGATTTTATTTTGCAGTCAAAAAAAGGTTTGATTATTAATCCTTTTGCAGCCAATATCAAAGAGGTGAAACCTACTTCAACTCTTTTCTATCGTCAACAGCACATCAGCTTTACCGCTACTACCACGCTGACTTATCAGCCTCAAACTGAAAAAGATTTAGCAGGTATCACCTGTGTACAGAGCGAAAGATTTAACTATGTGTTCGGGATTACTAAAAAGGATAAAGATTTTTATTTGTTGCTACAAAGAACAGCAAGAGGAAAATCAACCATTGTTGCCAGCACAAAAATCGATCTGAAAACTCCGGTACAACTTCGTGTAAAAGCCGTTGGCGATAATTACGAATTCAGCTATTCGGTAAACGGAACAGATTTCACCAATGTGGGCGGAACAGTTTCGGGTGATATTTTGTCAACCGACGTAGCAGGTGGTTTTACCGGAGCTATGATTGGCTTGTACACTACATCAGTGAACGATGCTGTACCTGAGTAAATATTTTTTCAATAATTTTTAAATCAATTATAATCTGATATTTATGGGTAAACTTAAATATGTATTGTTGGTTGTGTGGCTGTGTTTTCAGGTAACTGAAAACATGGTTGCACAATCTTCATTTTCCGGTGGAAAGAAAATCAGTTCCGATCTTTTTGGACTTTTTTTCGAAGATATAAATTATGCTGCCGACGGAGGTCTTTATGCTGAGCTGGTACAAAACCGTTCGTTCGAATACAATCCTACTGAACAACGCGGTTGGAATCCGTTTTCTTTTTGGGAATATTTTGCGCCCGGATATTCTTATGGCCGAATCAGTGTCGAAACCATGGATCCGGTTCACCCCAATAATCCACATTATATGGTGCTTGATATTGAGCATATTGGTCACGAAGCTCAGCACAAAGGACCGGCAGGTGTTGGTCTGAAAAATCCCGGTTTTGGAGGAATGATTGTAAAAAGTGGAGAAAAATACAATTTCTCCATGTTTGCGCGCCAACTTAGTAAAGAGCCGGTGCAACTCACAATCAGCCTTGAAACTCCCAATGGTAAAGTGCTGGCGGAAACAAAGATTTCTACTTCGTCGACCGATTGGACAAAATACACAGCTTCACTTGTGCCAACAACAAGCAACGATACAGCCCATTTGGTGATTTTGGCGACTTCCGAAGGAAAACTAAGCCTGGATATGGTTTCGCTTTTTCCTGAAAAAACATTTAAAAACAGACCAAATGGACTCAGAGCGGATATGGCTCAGGTATTGGCCGACATAAAACCACGTTTTGTCCGTTTTCCCGGAGGTTGCTTGGTCCATGGCGATGGGTTGGGAAATATGTACCGTTGGAAAAATACAATCGGGCCGCTTGAACAGCGCAAGGCACAACGAAATATTTGGGGCTATCACCAGACAGCGGGTTTGGGCTATTTTGAATATTTCCAGTTTTGCGAAGATATTGGTGCAAAGCCACTTCCAGTGGTTCCTGCAGCTGTTAGTTGTCAAAACTCAGGCGGTACATGGCGAGTGGGAGGCACCGGGCAAAAGGCACTCGACAAAATCGAAATGGACGAATACATTCAGGAAGTATTGGATTTAATTGAGTGGGCGAATGGTCCGGTAAATTCGGTATGGGGTGCAAAAAGGGCAGCAGCAGGGCATCCGGCTTCGTTTAACCTCGAATATATCGGCATTGGCAACGAAGATAAAATAACACCCGAATTTGAGGAAAGATTCAGAGCTATTTTTAAGGTAGTAAAAGCCAGACATCCCGAAATCACGGTGATTGGAACTTCCGGTCCTTTTCATAGTGGCGAGGATTTTGAAAAAGGTTGGAAATTGGCAAAAGAATTGAAAGTACCCATTGTGGATGAGCATTATTATACCGATCCTACATGGTTTATCAACAATCAATACCGGTATGATAAATACAACCGCAAAGATGGCGAAGTGTATCTCGGAGAATACGCATCGTGGGGAAACAAAATGAAAAATGCGATTGCCGAAGCAGTTTATATGATTGGTCTCGAGCGAAATGGAGATGTGGTTCGAATGGCTTCGTATGCTCCGTTGTTAGCCAAAAAGGATTTCACCCAATGGACAACTGATATGATATTTTTCGAGAATACAAAAATCTGTTTGACACCGAATTATTATGTTCAAAAAATGTTTTCGGCCAACCAGGGTGACTATTATTTTGGTAATGTGATTTCGAAAAATGAAAAAGATTCCACACTGGCTGCTTCGTGTGTGCGCGATAGCAAGTCCGGTGATGTGATGCTGAAGATGGTGAATTATTCCAATGTTGCCAAGCCAATGAAAATCAATCTTTCGAAATTTAAATCTTTGGCTTCGAACGCGGAACAAACTCTGCTTGCGGGAGATGCTGAAGCGGAAAATACTTTGGAAAATATGGATAAAGTAGCTCCGGTGCAATCGATTATGAAGGTGAAAAAGGCCTTTGAGTATTCAGCTCCGCCAATGTCGCTCACAGTTATCAGAATAAAAACACGTAAATAAAAAACAATATAGTATAAAACCGTTTCTTGTATTTTAATTTTTGCATTAATCGTTTGATATTAAATCATTTATTCTCATGAAAAAAATCGTATTATTGTCATTTTTGTTTGTTTTTTCAGTCATCGACGGCTATGCTCAGACTGTAATCAATAACCCTCAAACCGGGTTGAGTTTAAACAATAATTCTACAATTAAAAAAGTAGAACTGACGGATAGCACAACAGTGCTGCATATCCACACTATTTACAATCCGGGTAGTTGGATCAATATTCCTAAAGAAACTTATATTCAGCCCGATGGCGGCGATAAGTTATTCATTAAGCGCACCGAGGGCATTCCGTTGAACGAGCGTTATTCAATGCCTGCTTCGGGCGAAGTGAGTTATGCGTTGATATTTCCTGCTGTTCCTACCTCCACAGCATTTATCGACTATGGCGAAGCCAATGAAAAAGGTTCATGGTTTATTTACGATATCAGGCTGAAACCAATCAAAGTAACTGATTTATTGCCTAAAGCAATGATAGGCAATTGGTTTGATAAAGCGACAGGGGACTGGAAATTCGGTATTTACGAAAAGCACATCGTTTACAAAAACAAAATCTGGACTTATGCTTTCCCGAAAGCGAAGAAAACTCAGCATTCACTCCTTATTACCAATAAGAATGTGACGCATGAGCTTTTCTATAAAATAAATGGTGAGGGAAGTTTACTTATTGGTGAAACGGCTCAAACCATGAAGGAATACAACAATAATGAAGCTGAAGCCCGAATGAAAAAACCTGCCGATGACAAACCCTACGAATTGCCGGTTTTCAACATCGATTCGGCTACTTATAGCGGCTATATTAAAAACTACACTGCGCGAACCGGAGTGAAAACAATTTCAGTTTCGTTGGATGACATTATTACCGGTAATCAAAGTTCTTTTGTGGCGCGGATAGATGAAAATGGTTATTTCTCAATGAAACTTCCATTTTACTACCCTCACTCATGTTGGGTAAGGTCGCCCATTTTTAACGGATCTGTTTTTCTGGAACCGGGTAAAGAGCTTTTTCAGCTGATCGACCCCAGCAAAAAACTAATGCTGTTTATGGGCGAAACAGCAAGAATTAATTATGATTTGACGAGAATTGGTTATTATCGAAGTTTTAATTATGACGAGAGAAGTGAAAAAATCCTCGACATGACACCTGCTCAATATAAGCTATTTTGCAGTAACTTTGAATCAAAAGACATGAAAGTGCTTGACTCATTGGCCAAAACAGGTTCCCTGTCTGCCAAGGCCTATCAGGTAGCAAAAATGGATTTGTTGTACAGTTATGCAGGAAACAAAATGGAATATAACATGTACTGGGACAATGCTTATCGCGACAAAAATAAAATACCACGTACGCAACGAACATTGCCGGAAAAACCCGATTCAATAACTGCTGATTATTACGATTTTCTGAACACCGACTTAGTAAATAATCAGTTAGCAGTGTTAAGCTCGGGTTATAATACATTCATTAACAGGTTGAAATTTCTGGATATACTTCGTCCTACAGACCTTAAGCTCTCAAGCAATACGCAGGATATAGCCGTTGAACTCGAAAAATCTGGATATGTTTTGCCGGCTTCGCAGAAGTTGATGATGAATAAACTAAATGAACTGGATTCGCTCAGGAACACAAAAGAGGAGCAGGAGTTTAATAAAAAATACGGTGCGGAAATAGCTGATTTCAATGCTAAATACAGTGACACCCTGCAAATTATTTATAAAAAATACAATAAAATTTCAAATGAAATTATCGATAATTATTTCAAAGAAAACAAGATAAAGCTCACTTCCGACGAAAAAAAATTATGGAAAATTCTCAGAAAGCATGATGCATCGGCATTAGTACAAAAAACCAAAGAATTTTATTCGCTGTATTCTGATTCTATTTCAAAATTTCATGAAAAACACAGCGGATTCATTGCCGATATACACAACAACAGATGGTATTCAGCAACATACGAAAATCTAAAAAAACGACTCAATATTGACAAAGGCTTAGCCACCGATATAGTGATAGCACAGGATGATTGCCGTAAAATTGTGGAAGAACTTACACCGGTAAGCGACAAAAAATTAAAAACAATTCAACAACAATTCAGCACACCTTTTGTAGCCAACTATGTAGCGCTTTGTAACGCACAGACCATTGCCAAATTGGAAGCCAACACAAAAATGAAAGATTTTGTAGTGAACGAAACGCCAAAAGTGGAAGGCGATCAGATTTTTGATGCCATAATGGCCGAATACAAAGGAAAAGTTGTTTATGTGGATTTCTGGGCTACCTGGTGCGGACCATGCCGTGGTGGAATAGAACAAATTAAACCTTTAAAAGAAGAGTTGGCAGGTAAAGATATTGTTTTTGTATATATCACCAATCCAACTTCGCCTCAAAGTACCTGGGCAAACATGATTTCCGACATTAAAGGCGAGCATTACCGTGTAGGCAATGATGAATGGAACTTTTTAGCCGCTAAATTCAATATATCGGGAATTCCGCATTATGTGCTGGTAAATAAAAAATCGGAAGTGGTAAATCCAGAATTAGGACATCATGATAATGCAAGTCTGAAATCAATTTTGGAAAAATACATCAACGAGTAGTTTTTCGATAATAATAGTAAACTATTAATAATCAACAATAAATTTAAAATGAAAAGAAACATTTCTATTGCCATTTTGCTTGTGGCATTGTTTGTGACGTTTTCTGCGCAAGCGCAAAAAGCACACAATCCTATCATCTTTGCCGATGTGCCTGACGTGGCAATGATTCGTGTTGGCGATACATACTACATGGCCAGCACCACCATGCACATGAATCCGGGTATTCCCGTTATGAAATCGAAAGATTTGGTGAATTGGGAGATTATAAATTATGCTTACGACACTTTAGGCGAAATGGATGAATTGAGTCTGATCAACGGAAAGAGTAATTATGGAAAAGGATCGTGGGCAAGCAGTATCCGGTATCACAATGGGATGTATTATATTGCAACATATGCGCAAACTACCGACAAAACCTATATTTTCAGAACCAAAGACATTGAAAAAGGAAAATGGGAAAAAAGTGAATTTAAACCCGGATTCCATGATTGTTCGCTGGTTTTCGATAATGACAGGGTTTTCCTGATAACCGGAAACGGTCGCCTTCAGATTGTGGAACTGAACAAAGACCTAACCGGCGTTAAAGAAGGAGGTGTCAATCAGGTATTAATTGAGAATGCAAGTGCCATAACCGAACCGAATATGTTGAGAGCAGAAGGATCGCAACTTTTCAAACACGATGGTAAGTATTATTTGTTTAATATTTCATGGCCTCGCGGAGGAATGCGTACGGTATTGGTAAACAGAGCCGACAATCTTTTCGGCCCGTGGGAAGCCCGTGTGGCTTTACAGGACAAAGGTGTGGCGCAAGGTAGTATTATTGATATGCCTGATGGCAGATGGTTTGCCTATATGTTTCAGGATCACGGATCGGTAGGACGAATACCTTATCTTGTCCCAATGAAATGGGTGGACGGATGGCCGGTAATGGGCGAAAATGGAAAAGTGCCGGAAACACTTGATTTGCCTGCGAATAAAAGCCTGATTCCCGGCATTGTTAATAACGATGAATTTACCCGCAAAAAAGGCGAACCGGCTTTACCGTTGGTTTGGCAATGGAACCATAATCCGGATAACAACCTTTGGTCGGTGACCGAACGTCCCGGATACCTGCGTCTTAAAACCGCCCGTATCGATAGTTTATTTCTCAAATCGCGCAATACGTTAACTCAACGCACTTTTGGTCCTGTTTGCTCTGGAACAACATTGCTTGATGTTTCAAAACTGAAAGATGGTGACTTCGCCGGTTTGGTGGCATTGCAACGCAAATTCGGAGTAGTTGGTGTGAAAGTGGTTGGCAAAGCGAAATATGTGTATATGGTAAGCAATAAAACAGATAAACCTACTGAATTACAAAGTATTCCGCTTTCGAAAAATAAAATCTATCTGAAAATTGAATGCGATTTTCGTAACCAAACGGATGTGGCCAGATTTTTTTATAGTCTAGATGGCAAAAAATGGAATGTCATTGGCGGTTCGCTCAAAATGGAATACACGCTGATGGAACATTTTATGGGATATCGCTTCGGATTATACAATTATTCGTCGAAAAGTCCCGGAGGATATGCCGATTTCGATTATTTCCGCATATACGATAAAATTTCTGAAAACTAACCCAAACGTATATTTTTAAAAATGAAGAAAATCAGTATTTTATGTCTTGCTTTTGTGTTGATAGCTACTTTTGCAAAAGCTCAGGATAAAAAAATAATTAGTCCCGATGGAAAACTGGAAGTGACGGTTGCTATGAATGCCGGTGTTCCCGTTTATACCGTTACTTACAATGGTAAAGTTTTTCTGAAACCTTCACCTATTGGAATGAAAACCAATGTGGGGGATTTTACGAAAGATTTATCCATCAGCGATAAAATAACTCAAAAATCTGTTGAAGAAAGTTATTCGCTGCCCAATATCAAGAAAAGCAATGTACATTATCAGGCAACTGAGACTGTTCTGACTTTCAATAAAGCTGAAAAACCTGTTTTCGATGTGGTTTTCAGAGTAAGTAATAATGATGTGGCATTCAGATACAAAGTTTATCCGCAAAGAGACAGATTATCGTGTGTGGTAAACGAAGAAACTTCCGGTTTTGTTTTTCCTGAAGGAACCACTACTTTCCTGTGTCCGCAAAGCAAGCCGATGGTAGGATTTGCCCGCACTATGCCAAGTTACGAAACCGGTTATACGCCCGATGCTCCCATGGGAAAGAACGGAAACGATAACAACGGATTTACTTTCCCCTGCCTGTTTAAAGTAGGTGCTCAGGGTTGGGTATTGATTTCAGAAACTGGTGTAGATAGTCGTTATTGCGGTAGCCGTTTGATTGGTCACGAAGGAGGATTATATACCATTGGCTTCCCTATGGAGGACGAAAACAATGGGAATGGAACTGTTTCGCCGGGAATTGCGCTACCGGTGTTATACGCCCTGGCGTACAATTACCGTAGGCGAAACCCTGCAACCCATTGTTGAAACCACAGTAGCTTTCGATGTGGTGGAACCGCTTTACAAAGCCTCCACAAAGTACGAATACACCAAGGGTTCGTGGAGCTGGATTCTGAAAATGGATGGAGGTACTGTTTTCAACGTTCAGAAAGAATATATTGATTTTAGTGCTGCCATGGGTTATAATACCATTTTAGTGGATGCGCTTTGGGACACACAAATTGGGCGAGAAAAAATTGAAGAATTGGCCAGATACGGAGCGAGCAAGAACGTATCGCTTTATCTATGGTACAACTCCAATGGATACTGGAACGATGCGCCTCAGGGCCCACGTGGCATAATGGACAATACCATTGCCCGCCGTAAAGAAATGGCATGGATGAAAAGCATTGGAGTGAAAGGTATCAAAGTGGATTTCTTTGGAGGCGACAAACAGATGACCATGAAACTTTACGAAGATATTTTGGTTGATGCCAACGATTATGGTATCATGGTTATTTTCCATGGTTGTACTTTGCCGCGTGGCTGGGAACGCATGTACCCTAACTATGCTGCCAGCGAAGCTGTTTTGGCCAGCGAAAATCTTTATTTCGGTCAGCGCAGTTGTGATTTTGAAGCTTTTAATGCCACTTTACATCCTTTTATCCGCAATACGGTGGGTAGCATGGACTTTGGAGGAAGTGCGCTGAATAAATTCTATAATGGCAATAATACGCCGAATCGAGGAAGCAAACGTATGACTTCCGATGTTTTTGCTTTGTCCATTGCCGTTTTATTCCAGAGTGGCGTACAGCATTTTGCTCTTGCTCCTAATAATCTGACAGATGCTCCACAGTGGGCTATCGATTTTATGAAGGCCGTTCCCACTACCTGGGACGAAATTCGTTTTATTGATGGTTATCCGGGAAAATACGTGATTATTGCCCGCCGACATGGTGATAAGTGGTATGTGGCAGGTGTCAATGCTAAGAAAGAAACAATTAAACTGAAGTTGAAACTGCCGATGTTTGCTCCCGGTTCACAGGTAAGTTTGTACAGTGACGATGCTACGCTGAACGGAAAAATTACACCGCTGAAAATTAACAAAAAACAGGAAGTTGAGTTGATAATTCCTTGTAATGGTGCGTCTTTAATTGTGAATTAACAAGCAGCTAATCAACGTTTTTTTTACAAATAAAATACCTGACAGCTTTCAATATTCTGTCAGGTGTTTTTTTTCAGATATATTGCTTTCCATTACAGCTCTTAATGATTGTTCCGAATTTGCTTTTTTTTGTAAAATATAGAAGGAGCGAAAGAGCCATCGGAATTTCAATAATCAAAAAAAAGAATTGATTTGTTGAAAATTATTAATTCCGTTAAACAATTACTTTAAAAATCGATTTAAATTTAATTATCAACTATAAAATCCTAATTTTGTAACTAAATTGTTTTTTGTATTCCGAAATCAGATTTGAATTTGGTATGAAGATCCATTGCTTAATTTAATTGAATGATAGTCATTGCTTTGTGTGTTTCTTGCACGAATCGTATGTAAATACTCAGGCATTCAAATAATAAACATTGTATTGCCTTTAATTTAGTACAACACAATTATTTTTTAATATGAAAAAAATCAGATTTATTTTATTTCTAACAGCCTCTGTTCTTTTTTCCTCAGGTTCCGTTTTAAATGCAACTGAACCCTGGCAGGATACAAAATTAAGCTTTGAAGAACGAACAAATGATTTGGTGTCGCGGCTGACTTTAGATGAGAAAATTCAGTTAATGAGTTACGACTCACCAGCTATTCCACGACTCGGTATTAAAAAGTATAATTGGTGGAACGAATGCCTTCATGGTGTGGCAAGGGCCGGTTTAGCCACTGTGTTTCCTCAGGCCATTAGTATGGGAGCCATGTGGGATACACAGGGAATGTACAAAATTGCAAATGCTATTTCCGATGAAGCACGTGCCAAATACAATGATTTTCAGCGTCAGGGAAAATACGGAATGTACATGGGCCTCACTTACTGGACGCCAAACATCAATATCTTTCGCGATCCACGCTGGGGACGTGGTATGGAAACCTATGGAGAAGATCCATTCTTAACATCCGAACTGGCAATTCCCTTTATCAAAGGTCTTCAGGGCAACGATCCGCGTTACCTGAAACTGGTGGCTACTGTAAAACATTTTGCGGTACACAGCGGTCCTGAATGGAACCGACATTCGTTTGATGTGTGGCCTGCCGATTATGATTTGGCCGAAACTTATCTTCCTCATTTTAAAAGAACGATAACCGAGGCCAAAGCTTATTCGGTCATGTGTGCTTACCAAAGGACCAACGGAATTCCTTGTTGCGGTAATGAGTTTTTAGAAAATATCCTGCGAAATAACTGGAATTTTGGTGGTTATATTGTTTCGGATTGCTATGCAATTTTCGATTTCTACGATAAAGCTGCACATGCCATTACCGAAAATGGCGAAAAAGCTTCGGCCATGGCCTTAAAAGCCGGTACCGATTTGAATTGTGGCGATACTTACTCCAGATTTTTGCCCAAAGCAGTAGAGTTGGGTTATGTTTCCGAGGCTGAAATCAACACTTCTATTCGCCGATTGCTTTTGGCACGAATGAAACTTGGTGAATTTGATCCTGATGGGCTGGTACCTTTTACTAACATCCCAATGACGGTGGTGGATAGCAAGGAACATCAACAGTTAGCCCTTGAAGCTGCACGCAAATCAATGGTATTGCTCGAAAATAAAAACAACACTTTGCCTTTTTCGAAAAAAGTAAAAAGCGTGGCAGTGATCGGGCCTAATGCCAATGATGCAGATGTATTGCTGGGTAATTACAACGGTTATCCTTCGAAAATAGTAACGCCATTGATGGGAATAAAGGCCAAGTTGCCCAATGCAAAGGTAGAGTTTGCACAGGGTTGCCGGCTTGCCGATGAATTGCCTTATCTCACCGCCATTCCGGCCGGAAATTTCTATACAGACAACACATTGAAGAAAAAAGGTTTAGCGGCAAGTTATTATGATGGATATGAGTTCAAAGGAACAGTAAAACACCGCCGTATCGATAAAAACATCGACTTTGTGTGGTGGAATAAAGAGCCTTTCGAAGATATGAAAAATACGCAGTTTTCGGTGCGGTGGACAGGCGTTTTAGTACCTCCGGTGACGGGGAAATATGCCATTGGCGGTGAAGGCTTTGCCGGCTTTAATTTTTACCTGAATGATTCCTTGCTTGTAAAAACAAAACCCAATGGGCATCACTCCAGTAAGGATTATGCTTATGTTGAGTTAGAAGCCGGCAAAAAGTACAACATCCGTTTTGATTTGTTGGAAAGCAATAGCGAGTACGCCATGGCAAAACTGCTTTGGGATGCTCCCGACAATAATTTAGAGAAAAATGCGATAGAGCTTGCTAAAAAATCGGATGTTGTGATCCTTTGTATGGGCCTTAGTCCTATGCTCGAAGGCGAAGAGATGAAGGTGAAAGTTCCGGGATTTAAAGGAGGCGATCGGTTGGATATTCAACTGCCCGAAAGCCAGAAACAACTGATCCGCAAGATACAGGCGCTCGGAAAACCTACAGTATTGGTATTGATGAATGGCAGTGCGGTAGCATTCAATTGGGAAGCCGAAAATGTTCCTGCTATTCTCGAAGCATGGTATCCGGGACAGGCAGGCGGTACTGCCATTGCCGATATTCTTTTCGGCGATTACAATCCTTCCGGTCGACTGCCGCTTACGTTTTACAAAAATATAGATCAAATCCCGGGCTTCGAGGATTACAGCATGAAAGGGAAAACCTACCGTTATTTCGAAGGAAAACCACTTTATGAATTTGGTTACGGACTTAGTTACACCACTTTTGAATATAAGTTGAAAGAAGCACCCGAAACAGTTAAGATTGGCGAAAATGTAAAATTGTCGGTCAATGTTACGAACACAGGCATCCGCGATGGCGAAGAAGTAGTGCAACTTTATGTAGCTTTACCCGACAGCGAGTTGCGCAAATCAATACGTTCGTTGCAGGGTTTCAAACGTGTTTTTCTGAAAGCGGGCGAAACAAAAACAGTCGATTTTGAATTGAAACCTTCGCAAATAGCCGGAAGAGATATTGATAACATTGCTGTTGTAAAAGAAGGAAAGGTATTGGTTTCGGTGGGTGGAAAACAACCTGATGAAACTGCGCTTCTACAGAAAAAAACAGTTCAGAAAACGATACTGCTAAAAGGTGATAAATTGTATATAAATGAATAAGAATAACAAGATTCTCACATTAATAATCCGGTAATGTGTTGTTTTTCTGCTTTTTCTTAAATTTGTAAATTGTAAATTTTTAAATAGTAAATACTTAAATATGAGTAAATTGATAAAAAGAACTTTAGTTTTAGGTTTTATCCTTTCTGCAATAGCATTTAGTGCAAGTGCCGAAGATGGTAGTCGTCTGTGGCTTCGGTTCAACAAAACTACAACAGACGCAAATCTGTTCAGCTCCATTGTGACTTCTACGAAATCCTTGCCTTACAAAGAATTTCAATCGGCATGGACCGAATTGAAAGGGAAGGAGCTTGCATCGATAACGATTGTCGAAAATGGTAGCCTTTTGATAGGTACAGCCAAAGATAAACAGATACGAAACCTGGGATTGCAAAAAGAACTTGTTGCCCTGGGGAATGAAGGATACATGATTAAAAGTGTGTCGGTCAATGGAAAAAAGGCTACGGTTGTAGCTTCGCTTACCGACAAAGGTTTACTTTATGGAGTGTTTCATTTGTTGCGTATTGTTCAGATGAATGAGTTTTCCGATCAGTTGAATATAAAAGAAAAACCTTCGTATGCGCTGCGTATCCTCAATCATTGGGACAACCTGGATGGAACTGTGGAACGTGGTTATTCAGGACATTCTATCTGGAACTGGGAAGAATTACCAGCCGTTCTTTCGCCACGCTATCAGGAGTATGCACGTGCAAACGCTTCCATTGGTATCAATGCCACTGTTTTGAACAATGTAAACGCTTCTCCAAAAATTCTTTCGGACGAATATCTTCAGAAAGTAAAAGCCATAGCCGGAGTGTTGCGTCCGTATAACATGCGTGTTTTTCTATCGATTAATTTCTCGTCGCCAAAGGAATTGGGCGGACTGCCTACTTCCGATCCATTGGATGTGAAGGTGCAGCAATGGTGGAAAGATAAAGCCAACGAAATTTACAAACTTATTCCCGACTTTGGTGGATTTTTGGTGAAAGCAAATTCAGAAGGACTTCCCGGCCCAATGGACTATGGACGTACGCATGTGGATGGTGCCAATATGCTGGCAGATGCATTGAAACCTCATGGTGGTATTGTTATGTGGCGTGCATTTGTGTATGAACCGGGTGATGACCGTGCCAAATTAGCGTACAAGGAGTTTATCAACTTCGATGGAAAGTTTAAGGACAATGTAATGATTCAGGTGAAAAACGGCCCTATTGATTTTCAGCCACGTGAACCCTTCAGTCCATTGTTCGGTGCCATGAAGAAAACACCATTGATGCCCGAATTACAGATTACACAGGAATATCTCGGACATTCAAATCATTTGGTTTTTCTGTCGCCTATGTGGGAAGAATTTCTGAAAGCCGATACTTATTGTAAAGGTCAGGGCACTACAATAGCCAAGGTAACTGATGGACGCGTTTTTGGAAATAAATTATCAGCCATTGCGGGTGTTGCTAATATTGGTAAGGATGTGAACTGGACCGGGCATCATTTTGCACAAGCCAACTGGTACGCTTTCGGTCGGTTGGCATGGAACAATCAAATGACTTCCGAACAAATTGCTGATGAATGGATTAAAATGACTTTTACCTCACCCCTTGAGGTGGGAACACCAGTAGCTACAAATTCGATGTCAACTGTCGATTTTCAATTGTCGATTAAAAATATGATGCTGGCTTCGCACCAGACTGCCGTTGACTATATGATGCCTTTAGGATTACACCATATCTTTGCCTGGACGCATCACTACGGACCGGAACCCTGGTGTGATGTTGCAGGTGCGCGTCCTGATTGGTTGCCAAAGTATTATCACAATGCAGATGCAAAAGGAGTTGGTTTCGACCGTACAACAAGTGGAAGTAATGCGGTAGGGCAGTACGCTTCTCCTTTGAAAGAACAATTCAACGATCCGGCTACCTGCCCCGACGCGTATATTTTATGGTTTCATCATTTGGCCTGGGACTATAAAATGAAAAGCGGACGAACGCTGTGGGACGAGATGTGTTACACCTACGATAAAGGAGTAAATGATGTGCGAGGTTTTCAGAAAATATGGGACAAGGCTGAACCATTTATCGATGCACAACGATTTGCGGAAGTGCAATCGAAATTGCGTATTCAGGCGCGTGACGCCGTTTGGTGGAAAGATGCCTGTCTGCTTTATTTCCAGACTTTCTCCAAACGTCCGATTCCTTACGATATCGAACGTCCGGTGCACAACCTGGAAGATTTGAAAAAAATAAAATTGAATATGGGGCATCATAATTAGTTTCGAGTTTCGGGTTCTGAGTTTCGGGTTTCGGTTGGAGGCGCTTGACTGTCTTTGTTCTTTTGTCTTTTGTCAAAAGTCAAAAGTCTGGAGACTGTTGACGATTCAACAGTTAAACGCTTCAACATTTGTCTGGAGACCGGAGACTGGCGACTGTTGACAATTCAACAATTCAACGCTTCAACAATTGAACGATTGGCGCATTTGTTTTGGTTATTAAATAAAAAAATAGAATGGAAAAAACGTGGAGATGGTTCGGCAGAAAAGACCGGATCACATTGGATATGCTTCGGCAAATAGGAGTGGAGGGCATTGTAACTGCTTTGCATGATGTGCCAAATGGCGATGTATGGACTTACGAAGCCATTACCGAATTGAAAAACTATATCGAAAGTTTCGGCTTGCGTTGGTCGGTGGTGGAAAGTTTACCCGTGTCCGAAAGTATTAAATTCGGAGGTGTCGACAGAGAAAGATTGCTTCAGAATTATTGCGAAAGTCTTCGGAACCTGGGGAAAGCAGGCATTAAAACAGTTGTGTATAACTTTATGCCTGTTATCGACTGGATTCGTACCGATTTGAACTTTAAACTGCCCAACGGTACACAAACTTTGTTTTTCGATAAAATTCGTTTTGCTTATTTCGATATGCACATCCTGAACCGGAAAGATGCAGCGAAAGATTATTCCGAAGCCGAACTCGAAAAGGTGGCGGAGCTTGCCAAAACAATTACAAAAGCCGAGCATGAAGCTTTGATTCAAACAATAATTGTAAAAACGCAGGGCTTTGTGAACGACAGCTTCAAAGGCGATGTGCAAAAACCTGTAGAGCTTTTCAAAGCGTTGTTGGCAAAATATGATGGCATTGACAAGCAACAATTGCGCGAAAACCTGAAATATTTTCTCGAAAGTGTAATTCCTACAGCCCGCGAAGCAGGGATTAATCTTTGTGTTCACCCCGACGATCCTCCAATGGCAGTGTTGGGTTTACCACGCATTGTCACCAACGAAAAGGACATTGAGTGGGTGCTGAATGCGGTTGATGTGCCTAACAATGGACTTACATTTTGTGCCGGGTCGCTCAGTTCTGGTTTACACAACGATGTGACTGCTTTGGCTGCTAAATTTGCAAAAAGAACGCATTTTGTCCATTTACGAAGTACTGATGTGGAAGAAAATGGAAACTTTATGGAAGCCAATCACCTCGAAGGACGTGGGCATTTAATTGAATTGGTACGCATTTTCGAACGTGAACATCCGGGATTGCCTATGCGGGTGGATCATGGTAAACTTATGCTCGACGATGTGAACAAGCCCGACAATCCGGGTTATTCGTTTTACGGACGTATGTATGCTTTGGCCGAAGTTTCGGGCATTATGGCCACTGTAGCCAACGAAATCAACAAAGCATAAAGCCCGACATTGGCAAAGTCAAGCTGAATAATGGCAACATCAGGCGTGTGGAGCGACGAAGTAAGTTCAGTAGAACAACAGAAATAATGCGAATCAGGGGTTGAAAATAATTCTATTTTGCTTGAAGTAAATTATTTCCCGTAGGGAATGTATATCAATAGAAAATAGAAATCACCAAAATCAGTTCCTCGTAGAGGATAAACAAAGATATAACATCAACGTCCGTTCGACTGAGACTTCGGCGTGAGCTCAGTCGAAGTCTAAGGACTATTTTCAGCTTTTTATTCGCAGTAATAACAAAAGATGAAAAACTAATTGAAAAAAATAATATATTATGAACGAAATGTTTAGTATTGAAGGTAAGGTAGCGGTAATTACCGGTGCAGGGGGCGTTTTGGGAGGAAGCATTGCCAAAAGTTTTGTAAAAGCTGGAGCCCGCGTTGTGGCCATGGACATACGTCAGGAAAATCTTGATGCACGTGTGGCTGAATTAACTGCCGAAGGTGGTCAGGCCATTGGCATTATTGGTAACGTGCTCGATATTCCAAGTTTGCAAAAGGCAGCCGACGAAATTGTAGCACAATGGGGAAGCATCGACATTCTGCTGAATATAGCAGGTGGTAATATTCCAGGAGCTACTTTAGCTGATGATCAGAGCTTTTTCGATATGGAAATAGCCAACTGGGACAAAGTGACCAACCTGAACATGAACGGTACAGTGTATCCGAGTTATGTTTTTGGCAAGGTAATGGCGCAACAGAAATCAGGAAGTATTATCAATGTGTCATCAATGGCAGCTTTTCAATCCATGACTCGTGTGCCGGGATATTCGGCAGCCAAAGCAGCTGTAAGTAACTTTACACAATGGCTTGCCATGGAAATGGCTATGAAGTACGGAGATGGAGTTCGCGTAAATGCAATTGCACCGGGCTTTTTTATCGGTGACCAAAACCGTGCTGTGCTTATCAATCCGGATGGTTCATTGACCGATCGTAGCATGAAAGTGCTTGCCAATACACCAATGAAACGTTTTGGTGACATCACTGAGTTGAATGGTGCCGTTCAGTTCTTATGCTCTCCGGCTGCAAGCTTTATCACCGGGGTTGTATTGCCTGTTGATGGCGGTTTCAATATGTTCAGCGGAGTCTAGGCAATTGACAATTGATAATTGACAATTGATAATTTGAAGAGTTTGAAGATTTGAAAATTTGATAATTCACGATTCAACGCTTCAACAGTTCAACGCTTCAACAATAAAAGCCCCCGGTTGCAATCAATATGCAGCCAGGGGCTTTTTGTTGTTTACTGGGAAACTGTATTTGTCAGCCCATGATAGTGCTGAGCATCGCTACTATTTCAGATGCTTGGCAAAGAATCCCAACATGGCGCTGTAAAAATCCATACGATTTTCTTCGCGTTGGAATCCATGACCTTCGTTGTATTTTACCATATATGGCACATCAAAGCCTTTGGCCCTGAGTGCAGTCACAATCTGATCGCTCTCGTTAATGTTCACGCGTGGATCGTTAGCACCCTGTACCACCAGCAAAGGTTTCTTTATTTTGTCGACGTTGTTCACTGCCGATACTTCACGTGCAATTTTAAGCTCTTCAGGATTATCAAGATCGTACCATATTTCGCCCATTATTTTTAATTGTGGTTTCCAGTACTCAGGTATTGACTTAAACAATGTTTCAATGTTCGAAACGCCTACATAATTCACTCCACAAGCGTATAAATCGGGTGTTTTCACAAGTCCCATAAGGGTGGCATATCCACCATGACTTCCACCGTAGATACCTATTTTGTTTTCGTTCACCCAACCTTGCGAAATGGCATATTTTACACCATCTTCCACATCGTCCATTACTTTACGACCGATTTGTTTGAATCCGGCTCTCAAAAATTCTTTCCCGTAGCCACCCGAGATTCTGAAATTCACCTGTAAGGTAGCATAACCACGGCTTGCAAAAAGCTGAGCTTCGGGATTAAATCCCCAACTGTCGCGTACGCCCTGAGGACCTCCATGCGGATTCACGATCATTGGTACTTTTTTACCGGCGAGCGCTTCTTTTGGCAGGGTAATGTAACCATGTATCGTTAATCCATCGCGACTTTTAAATGTAATCGGTTTCATTACTGCCATATCGGCTTCTTTAAGTTGCGGCATAAGATCGTAAAGCAGTTTAAACTTACCTGTAGTCGTATTGTATTCGTAATAAGTGCCATACAGCTTATCGCTTTGCAGAACGATAAGGAATGTTTTTTCATCGTCGTCGTAACCGGTTACACCGTATTCTTTTCCGGGGAATTGTTTTTTCACCCTGCTGTCAAGGTCCTTGTAGGTTTTACTTACCGGAATAATTTCCGATTTTTCGCCATCATAACCAAAATAATCGATTTCATAATTGCGTTTTCGCGATAAATGCATGCTTGTTGCATCATAATCGGGGTTCGAGAACACTTCACTTATCTTTTTGTCGGCTTTGAAGTCGTAAAGTATAATGCGAGCTTTGTCGCTGTCGAGATTACTGTACACATAGGCTTCATCCTTGTTGGCCGATTTATAATTGAAACTTATAATACCGAAACTATCGTCCCAGTTCATCTTTTTCATAAGTTTGAACTCGTTTGTTGTGGGGTCCTTGTAGTAAAACTCGGTTTCTACACCGTTTCTCAATTGTGTGTAGGCTCTCAGATTTCCATCTTTATCAAATTCGTAGCTCTGAATAGAGTTAGCAGCATCTTTGTTCTCGAACAATTGTGTGATTTCGCCGGTGGCAGCATTCAGGCGGTAAGGCTCAAATATCTGTTTGTTGTTTTTATTCATCTGAATAATAAGTACATTCTTCTGATCTTTCAAAACACGTATAATGCCGGCTCTTACACCTTCGAAAGGCGTAAGGTCGCGGGCGTTAGTACCATCGATATTTGTTGCATAAATGTGGAAATTTTCGTTTCCGCCCTTGTCCATCATGTAGTAAAGTTTTTCATCGCTTATCCATCCATAGCCTTTTATCAATTCATCCTTTTCTTCGATGGCACGGGTGACTTTACCGGTGGCAATTTCTTTCACATATACGTGATTTTTGTTTTTGTCGTCCTTTTCGAGATAGGACATGTATTTGCCATTGGGCGACAAGCGGAATGAAGATGCTTTAGGGCGTGCAAAATAGTCGGCTACTTTGTATTTGTAGTTGCCTGCATCAAATGCTGCCAGTTGTTTGAGTTTTTCGTCGGAAGTAACCAATGCCGTGTTGCCGGGCAGTGTGCTTTTGAATTTCCGGAGTGTCAACGGCAATTTCGTGCCCATTTGTTCAAAATTTCCTGCAATGCTATCGCCGGTCAATTCACCCGAAAACATAATTTTAGCTGCGGGAACGCTTATGCTTAGTTTATTGTTGGCGAACTCTGTTTTTTCAACAGGAATTCCCGTTGCACCCTGTGCAGGCACATCCATAGTGGAAGTGTAAACGCCATCTTTGTCGCTGATATGGAAAATAAGTTCAAGATTTATGCCCTGAACGGACAATGTTCCCTTCCAGTCGCCGCTTACACTTTGTGACTTTGCAACCATTGAGAACAAAAAAAGGAAGGCCATTAAGCCGAATGCTGTTTTGTTCATAAAAGTAAATGGATTTAAAATTGATAAAAACTTTTGATAACTATTGTATCAAACAAATCAGCGTTAAAATAGTTTGGAAAGTGATTGATAATTGATAATTGATAATTGACGATTCCACGCTTCAACAATTCCACGCTTCAACAGTCTTTTGTGTCTTTTATTCGGAGTGCGACTCAAAGTCGCGCCTTGAATATTCAGGTATGCAACTAAAAATCTTGCCCCGAACCCCTGACAACATTACAATAGCAATCGAAGATAGTTACAATAGTAATCGAAGGTAAATACATACGTCGCTCAACGACTTACATACGTCGCTCAACAAGTTACATACGTCATCAACGGTCAATACATACGGTGCTGATGTTAAAACAACTGATGCTGACGTTAAAACAATTGATATCGACGCTCAAACAAATGGCATCGACACTCAAACAAATGGCATCGAAGGTCAATACAAAGGCAATCGAAGGTCAATACAAAGGCTTCTGACAACGTTACAATTGCAATCGAAGGTCAATACATACGCCGCTCAACGAGTTACATGCGTCATCGAAGGTCAATACATACGCCGCTCAACGAGTTACATACGCCGCTCAACGACTTACATACGGCTCTTCCTGCCCCCGGTCTCCGGAGAAGCCTTTGACATTAGACCCTTGACTTTTGTCCTTCGACCTTAAAGCAACCTGCAAAGCCCCACATTTCAAAATAAAATCGCTATTTTTGTATCTTTAAACAAACAGTCGTGAAATTCGTTTCATTCGAACAATTCGTAACTTATATGAAAAAACTAACCCTCGCATTTATGACAACAGTTTTATTAGCATGCGGCAGCCAGAAAAGCGCTACGCCTGCTATCGAAGATTTCACTTATTCGGTGGATAAATTTGCCGATATAGAAATCCTGCGTTATCGCGTTCCTGATTTTGAATCCTTGAGTCTGAAACAGAAAGAGCTGATTTATTATCTCAACCAGGCAGCCCTCGAAGGACGTGATATCCTTTACGATCAGAACAACAAATATAATCTGGCCGTGCGTCGCACGCTTGAATCGGTGTACGAAAACTATAAAGGAGATCGTAATTCGGAACAATTTGGCCAGCTGACCACTTATCTGAAACGCATTTGGATGGGAAACGGTATTCACCATCATTATTCCGAAGATAAGTTTACACCTGAGTTCTCAAAAGAATTTTTTGCCGAAGCAGTTAAATCGCTCAAGGCAGAGGAGCTTGCCGCGGTATTGCTGCCCGGCGAAACAGTGGATGAATTGATCCAACAGCTTACTCCGGTGATTTTCGACCCTGCGCTCTATCCCAAACGTACCAATCAGGCCGATGGCGTGGATTTGATCCTCACTTCGGGCAACAACTATTATGGCGAAGGTGTGACACAGCCCGAAGTGGAAGCTTTTTATGCCAATATGAAAGACCCGAACGACAGCACTCCCATATCGTACGGACTGAACAGCAAACTTGTAAAAGAAAACGGCAAGCTTGTGGAAAAAACATATAAAGTAGGCGGACTTTACACACAAGCCATCGAACGCATCGTGGGCTGGCTCGAAAAGGCTGTTACCGTTGCCGAAAACGACAAGCAAAAGGAAGTGATCAAAAGTTTGATAAGCTTCTACAAAACCGGCGACCTCAACACCTACGATGAGTATTCGATTAAATGGGTGGAAGACCTCGACTCGCAGGTTGACTTCGTGAACGGATTTACCGAAACTTATGGCGACCCGCTGGGCATGAAAGCAAGCTGGGAATCGATCGTTAACTTCAAAAACATAGAAGCTACAAAACGTACCCAAACTATAAGCGACAACGCGCAATGGTTCGAGGACAATTCGCCTATCGATCCGAAATTTAAAAAAGAAAAAGTAAAAGGCGTTTCGGCCAAAGTGATTACAGCTGCCATCCTTGCCGGCGATTGTTATCCCGCCACTCCTATCGGCATCAATCTTCCCAATGCCAACTGGATTCGTGCCGAACACGGATCGAAATCGGTAACAATCGAAAACATCACCGAAGCTTACGATCAGGCCTCGCTGGGCAATGGCTTTGCTGATGAATTTATGTGGAGCGATACCGAACGTCAACGCGCCAAAGACTTTGCATCCATCACCAACAACCTGCACACCGACCTTCACGAATGTCTTGGTCACGGTTCGGGCAAACTGCTGCCGGGTGTCGATCCTGATGCGCTGAAAGCCTACGGTTCCACAATAGAAGAAGCGCGTGCCGACCTCTTCGGACTGTATTATATGGCCGATCCGAAAATTGTTGAACTTGGTCTTTTGCCCGATAAAGAAGCTTACAAAGCCGAATATTATCAATTTATAATGAATGGATTGATGACGCAACTCACCCGCATTCAACCCGGAAAAAATATTGAAGAAGCACACATGCGCAACCGTCAGTTGATTGCTGCTTGGGTGTACGAAAAAGGAAAAGCCGACAAAGTGATAGAAATGAAAAAGCGCGACGGCGAAACTTTTGTTGTGGTGAACGACTACCAAAAACTACGTGCTTTATTCGGACAACTCCTGGCCGAGATACAACGCATCCGCTCAACAGGCGATTTCGAAGGTGGTAAAAAACTGGTGGAAGCTTATGCCGTAAAGGTGGATCAAACATTGCATGCCGAAGTGCTCGACCGCTACAAAAAACTGAACCTTGCGCCTTACCGCGGCTTCGTTAACCCTGTGTATAGTTTGGTGAAAGATGCTTCGGGCAAAATTACCGATGTAAAAATAAGCTACGACGAGAACTATGTAGATCAGCACCTGCGTTATTCTAAAGAATATTCAAGTTTGCCAAGCTATAATTAAATCATTTACAATTTGTTCATTTACAATTTAAGAAAAAGAAGAGAAAGATAATCCATTACGGATATTATTCAACCACTGATTCTCTAAATTGTAAATTGTACATCTTTAAATTGTAAATAGTAAATACGACTCACCCCCTGAACCAACGGAAAGCTCCGCAGTTCAGGGGGTGAGTTATATAACTCAATTACTTTCGCTCAAAAAATCTTTCGGTAGATATGGCAATAAGGCGTACCGTTCTTTTTGTCGTAGTACTCCTGATGATAATCTTCGGCCGGCCAGAAGCGAGGCGCAGCGCGTAATTCGGTAGCGGGACTAAAGCCTTTGTCCTGAAGAATCTTTATGTATTTCTCCACCATCTGTTTCTGTTCATCGTTTACATAAAACACCACCGATTGATACTGCGCACCGATATCAGGACCTTGTCCACCTACCTGTTCGAAGTCGTGGGTTTCGTAGTACAGCTTCAGTAGTTCCTCGAAGCTCGTTTTGGTGGGGTCGTACACAATCTCCGTAGTTTCAACATGCCCTGTGTTGCCATCACAAACCTGGCGGTAAGTGGGTTCTTCGGTATGTCCACCCATGTAACCTACAGTAGTTTCCAACACACCTTTTGCTTTCATAAAATGATATTCGGTGCCCCAGAAGCAACCTGAGGCAAAGTAAGCTTTTTCCATCTTTGTTTTATTTTCGGGTATAAATTTCATCGAAATAGAATTCACGCAATGCCGCGTATCTTTCTCCGTAAATCCTTCGCCTGTGAACACATGCCCCAGATGACCTTCGCAGTTACTGCAAACTATCTCGGTGCGGCGTCCATCGGCATCCCTCACGCGTTTCACGGCGCCGGGAATTTCATCGTCGAAACTCGGCCAGCCGCAGTGCGATTCAAATTTATCTTTGGAGTTGTACAAAGGCGCATTACACTGGCGGCACACATAAGTACCGCTGGCTTTGTTGTCGACATATTCGCCCGTGAAAGCCCGTTCGGTACCCTTGTGAAGGATAACAGCAGCTTCCTCTTTCGTCAATTGATTGTATTTCATTGTTTGAGTATTGGTTTGTTGCGTGCAGGCTGTTTGCGCCAGCAATACCAACAAGCCCGACAATATTAGTTTAATTTTCATTGTTTATTCATCTTGTGGAATAAACGTCTGAATCATTTCCATTGTTCAACAGCGTCAAACAACAAACGCCCCTTTAGCGGAGGCGTTTGACATTATTTAATAAAAGCTTGATTTATCTTATTCTGTTCAGCGATTTTACAAGCGCTTCGTCCTTGCCAATCGCACGAACGGCCATAAAACCAAGGATGATATTGACAAGCGGAAAAGCTGTTACAATTTCGAGGTACCAGTCGGCCTGTAGTTTCAGGCCTGCCTGCCAAAGGTAGATAAACAGCAAGCCATAATATCCGGCCATAAGCACCAGGTTAAATATAAGAAGGCGGATTTGCAACAGGCGTTTTTTGAAAAGAAAAATAGTAACAAACGCCAACACAGGAATCAATGCCGAAAGCGCAGTCAGCGCCCACACATTTCCCTGAAAAACATTGCCTGTAGCTTGAATCAGAAAAATACCTTTATAGTTCACAACATATTGAAGGGCCTCTGCACTGTTGAGTAAACCTGCAAAAGGCATAAACAAGGTAAAAATAGAAAGAATAACTATAAGCAATAAATATAAAGTTTGTATGCGCTGTATCATTTTATATGGCGATATTTAAGACTGTACATTTTTAAAATATACAATTTACAATTTAATAAAAAAAAGGAAGATAAACAGTCGATATCTGTTTCGGGCGCAAAGATAGAAACTTTAGCCTAAAAATGCAAACATTGCTCCCAAAAGCTAAAACGAAGCATCGCACATCCCAATACAGGAAAAAAGCCATCTAAAAGACACAAGCTATCTGTCAATTATTCCAAATGCCGTTCATCTCGGTGAGAATAACCGGCTTTCCATCGGTTACAATAATTGTGTGTTCGTGTTGAGCCATAAACCCGCCTTTATTTCCTACCATGGTCCAACCATCCCTTAAAGTCTCGGCATAAGTTGAAGTTGTTGAAATAAAAGTTTCGATGGCTACAACTGAGTTCTTCCGAAAGCGTGTTGTATTCTGTTTGTCCCTGAAGTTAGGTATTTCGTCCGGCGCTTCATGTAGTTTTCTTCCTATACCATGTCCGGTCAGATTTTTGATTACTTTGTAGCCACGTTTTTTGGCTTCAGTTTCTATCAGCAGTCCAATGTCCGAAATACGTACTTCAGCTTTTATATTGTGAATGGCTTTGTACAAAATATCTTTCGATGCATTCACGAGATTTTGATACTGACAGGTATCGTTCCCCAATACAAAGGAGCCACCGTTATCAGAAAAGAAACCATTGAGTTCGGCCGATACATCTATATTTATTAAATCGCCCTCCTGTAACACTCTAAAGTTCGATGGGATGCCATGACAAAACTCATTGTTGACACTAATGCAGGTCCAACCCGGGAAACCATAGCTAACATAAGGCGCTGACTTTGCGCCAAACTCCTTTAACAGCTTCCCTCCAAACTCATCCAGTTCTTTGGTAGTCATACCTGGTTTTGCATAGTTGCTCATTGCCTTGAGTGTGTAAGCAACTGCATGACTTGCATTTTTAATTCCAATTAATTCTTCTTCCTTTGTTATCGACATTGTCTGTATTTCTTATTAATTAAACAACCCATCTACAAGCATGCATGTATTTTACAATTTATTAAAAAGGAGATAAACAGTACATTATTCTAATTACTTATCTGTCAGAGTTTATATTATTTCCCAATCAGCGTTATCATTATTACTCCGTTACCAGCTTTCGAGCCATAAATAGATGCATCGGGTCCCGAAAGAATACTGATCGATTTCACCATGCGTGGATCTACATTCGCAAGATGCTCTGCTTTTGTTTCTATCCCATCAATAAGTATCAATGGATCAGTCAAACCTGTAAATGTGCCCACACCTCTTACTCTTATTTTATCGCCCTGTACCTGCACGCCCGGTACTTCGCCACGTATCAGCTCATACACATCCTGATAGGACGCGTATTTATTCTTCTTTCCATCAATGGTGCTAACCTTTGTGGCCATGACTGACTTTTTTGATGTTCCATAACCGATATTTACTTCTTCGTCGTCGGGGCTTTCATTCCGGGTGGTTCCTTTATAATGTATCGTGTCGTTGAACTGGAAGTTAATCACATCTCTGCCGTTAATTTCCTCACTCAGCAATCCGCTGGAGAGTGTGATAATTGACAGCACTTTGGCGTCAGGTTTCACCTTCACTTTGTAATTACCGTTTTTGTCGGTAAATACATCAGTACTTTTGTTGTCGACAAATACCGAGGCACCAGGCACAGGCTGTTTGGCCATGTTAAAAACCTGTCCTGTGATGAAATATTTTTTTGTTGGCTGCTGAGCAACTACACTCAGGGACAAAGACAAAATGGAAATCGCTAACAGAAATTTGATTATTCTCATAATCTGCTTTTTTTGTTGATTTAATTTAAATAACCTGTTTTATATCTAAGCAAAAATACTGAATGATCTGTTTCTAATATATACAATTCAGATCAACAGTCTTGTGTTTCGGAACTATTTACTTGTAACTTTTTATTTGTTACTGTTTATATCTGTGTTTTTGTTATTTCCTTAAAATCTTTTCAAGCGTTTTTGCCTTTGCCAGTTCGTCCACCAACTTGTCGAGGTACCTGACTTGCTTTGTAATTTGATTCTCAATCTCTTCTATTCTGTAGCCACAAATGAGCCCTGTAATCAGCGAAGCCTTTGGGTTCAATGTTGCCCGTTCGAAGAATGTTTCAAAGGTTACCTGCTCGTTAATAAGTTCCTGCAGCTTCTTCTCGTCAAAGCCGGTAAGCCATTCAATCACCTGATGCAGTTCTTCTTTTGTTCTGCCTTTGCGCTCAATTTTGGCAACATAAAGCGGATACACCGAAGCAAAAGTCATTGTTGCCATGCGTTCATCGTGGCTTGAAGTGGTTTTCATGCTATTTTAGTTTTTCTAACCGTCCTTTTCTTTTTACTATATTCTTATAGTCCCACTGTAGGTCTTTCGATTTTAAAAGCCAGCGTTTTAAATCATCGGGGGCAATTTCGGAAGTATGATTGTAGAAAACAGAAGCATCTTTAAACTTATCTCCTCTTACATTCAGTTTCTCTTCTTCGAAGTCGGCGCCACTCCAGAACATAAGTCTGATGCCTGCTTTTTGTTTGCTGTAACCAACTATAGGGTTACTTTCAATAAACCATACAGGGTGCGAATGCCATATTTTGCTTTCAGCATCTACCAGCACCAGGTCAATGATTTTGGCAAGCAAAAAACAAACAGCCTTGTAGTCGGTAGTTTGTTTTTCATTATATTCAACAATGTCCGCTCTCATATGGGTAGGTAGATGCTTGTAATTTAATGATTTAACAAACACTACGCATTCATTGTTTATTCAATGTTTCGTTGTGCAAAAAACAATAAAAGCAACGACAGCAACATCACCTCCTTCTTCATATTCGTTAAACCTTCCTGCATAAATTTGTACAGGATTATAATACAAGACAAAAATAAAGTAAAAGCCTGAACATCCCCTTATATTTACACGAAAAAAGAATAAAGATATATCCCTTTATAAGATACCCGAAGGAATTATATTTCACATCACTGTCCCTTAGCAAATAAAATATCACACATAAGCGCCTATACCTTATAAAAGGTCTTACATGACCACGTTATTTGTTTTCTTTTTCAGAATTACTTTTGCTTTATAATGACTGGCTATTTTTTCGATAAAAGCAACAAATTCAGGATAGGCCGACACTTTCCAGTGTCCGTTCTTCATCAAAAGCGTTTGTTTGACAATAATTTCATTCCCTTTTACATCAACCGACGAAACAAAATGTCCGAAAGCTGTTTCTGTTTTAAACGATCCAGGAATTGATTCCGGTTCATGTCCTTCGGGAATCACAATCACAATGCTGTCACTGTCCTGGTAGCCATTGGCGATAAAAATATCGTGTTTACGCCCCGTCTTTTTAAAACCTTCGTATGATTTACGAAAAGGATTGACAGGAATAAACAAGCGATTGCCGGTTTTGGTTCCATAGCGACTTGTTGTCCAGCTATAATCAATGTCGATAACAGGATAAGCCGTTTTCTCTTCGCGAAAGGTGACAGCACCCATAGTTACATCAGCCAAATGAATGTCTTCGATCAAATCTTTCACCTGCCGGTTGGGTTCAGCAAACGGAAACCAACTGTAATTATCGTACATCTTTACTTTACACGATTTAAGTGTCGTTGCCTGAGCATGTCCATCTTCTTTCAAATCGATTTTTGCCTTGTAACTTTCTATGTTCAAGGCAGCATCATAATCAGGCAATTTATACATCCTGCCGCCGCTTTCGCTTATTACCAAGGCATCGTGTCCTGCAATACCATTGTGTACAAATCCGAAAGGAACATGCGGGTTTGTACATTCGAGCCATAAAGTATCGCCGGCCAAAGGTACCTGCAAAATAACATGGTTCATTTGATTGAAATTCGGAAAATCAGAATACAATGTTTTCTCTGAATTGTCGGACCGGATGCCTGTATAATAAGCAGGAATGCCTATTACTCCTAACATTGCTTTCATGTAGTTCGACAAGGCTTTACAATCGCCGAAACCAGTTTTGTAAACCTCCGAAGCCAGCGAAGGTTGATAACCACCTATGCCAAGTTGTATACTTACATAGCGGGTTGACTGCCCCAGAAAATCATATAATATCTTCACTTTTTCGCGATCGGTGGTGGCATCTTTCACAAGCTCTTTAATTTTTGCTTGTGCTGCTTCGGGAAGCACATCACGATCTTTGACAAGACCATATTCCCAAACGCCATACGATTGCCAATCATTGATCATCCCTTTCGTGTTGTCGTAGCTGAAATTGGTGGGACGTATAAAAAAATGAGGAACATACATTTTCAGACTTGCATCGAAAGGTTCGGCTTCGATGGCCATCAGGTTTTTCACTTCCCATTCGGATATTACTTTTCCTTTTGTCTGCGTACGTAAAGGAGTTTCCGGCAAGTTGAATGCTTTGTACTGAAATTCTACTCCTTCCGGCAACTCAATGCTGTATTTGGCTTTTTCAACGGACAGGTTATGATGATCCTGTGGGAAAAAAGTAGGAAACGTAAGGATCCCCTTTTTATAGCTTATTTTGTACTCGCAAACAATTGTAAAAGGAAAAGTAGGTGCATCGCAGTTCAGATAAAAACGCCTGGCATCGTCGGCAAGGGTATAACTATCGGTCCATTCGGATGATTTTACATTGGACATGGAATAATTTTTCAGCAACATACCGTCGCCATTGTAAAGTTTCATTGAAAAAGCCGATAGTTCATGAAACTTATCTCCCGGATAATAAAAGTCGGCCATATCCTTTCCTTTCTTATCCAACACTGTCAGTATTAGTTGTTCGGTTTGCACTCCCAGCACATCCGATTTATATTCAAATTCGGTGGAAGCCATACGAACAACAGCATATGCATTTTTCTTCAACGAATCAGGAATTAAACCAACATTCAGGTCCTCGCGCCTTTCGGCAGCAGACACAAGACCCAAGCAACCAAATGCACTCAGTACCAAAAAACAAACTATCAGTTTTTTTATTTTCATGGCAGTTTTATTTTGTTGTTCCTTTTTTCAACACCAGCATTTCATGATTTTTAGTCACAACCTGACCAAAGAACTCACGTATGTCCTTATAATTGTCTACAGGAAACAGAATCTGATGCATATCGAACTTGTACGACAAAGTAATAGTGTTGGCATTTTGCTGTACCATATAAACGCATTTGCATTTATCGTTCAGCACCATTTTTACCGATTTCGGCATTTCTACCACCTGAAAGTTTTCGGGCAGCGTGATGTTGCAATTCACTATATAAGAAGTAGGATAAGGAAATTCTACAGGGAGTTTGCGTTCAGGGTTTAAGAACTCATTCTCGGCCAAATGCATAAAAATCATCGGATTCAGGTAAATAAATTCGCCACTGTTTTCATTTTCTTTTGTAAAAAACAGTTTTTCGTTTAGCATGATCGACATCTGCTGTTTGTCTTCCAGTTTGAAGCTGTCCACAACAATATGATTTTCATTGGCCAACGATTCAACAAATTCGGCCGAATCTTTGGCTGCTTCAAATTTTTGCTTGTACTGATAAGCATCCTGATAAGTATAGGCAGTATTCATAAAGCCCGACAAGTTGCCTTCGTCGTTCATTTTGACATTTATTTGTCTTATTCTTTGATTTTTTCCTATTGAAGTTAAATCTGCCCATTTTTCGGTGTTTCCTTCATCAAGAATACGGGCCCTGTCCACCAAAAAATCGAGCGGTAACATGTTCAGTCCTCCATGAATAGCCGAACCATCCATGTAATGCACTTTTCCGTCCGAGGTTTGAGCAGCCACCACAAAGGTATTCAGCTGATCGAAGGATGGATAGGAATAAGGCAATCTTCCCAGCGAGCGACGGCTCAACAACACAGGATAGGCTTTTATTTTGGCGTCTCTGAGCATGCTTAAAAGTATCATATTGATCTGGCCATTGTCGCCGGTTTTTAATTTCACAGCCTCCTTTGCTTTGTTGCCGTAAAAAGAGTATTTTTCGTTCCAGCTGATAAGTCCTTTTAAAAGCGCATAGATCTTTGTTATTTTTTCTTTTTCATCGGTCACCGATGCCAGTTCCTTTGCCATAATTTCTTTGAAAGGATTCGACATTTTCATGTTGCTACCAAAGTCGGTTTCGTTTTTAATCAATGCTTCAAGTTCCTCCCATGTGCGTGAATAAGGTCTGTAGTATTCGCCCGGGAAATTAGTGGCTTTCAATTCGAACCTGACTCCCGATAAGAAATCGTTCAAACACCAAACATTTTTTTCATCCTTCAATGCAGGAACATCTTTAGCCGTGAAGACTATGTGTCTCGATGAGCAATTTACTGTATTATTCGTTCCACCTCCCGTCAGAACAAATTGTTGACCTTCCGAATTTTCAGCTACATCTATCTTTTCGTAACCTTTTGTTTCGACAGTATATACAAAATAATCCGGAATTTTCACTTCGTACGAACTAAATACAACGGGTATATCGCCCTGAATACCCCATGGATCGAGATTATAAACCAAATCACTTGTCTTGCTGAATTTTATTTCTATGACACTACCCACCTTTACGTTCGGTACCGAAAACTTTATTCGCTGGTATTTATCATTGATCACCTCATTGAAAATGTAGTTCTTCTCCAATTTCGTTTTTACAGTTTTTCCATTCTCCACATTGTACGAAAAGGCTTCGAGTCCGGTAATCATTTCGCGCGACGATGACGATTTATAATAAAACGGAATGTTTACATTGGCTTCGTCGAGACCTGTGGTCTTGAGTATCTTTATCTTCTTCTTATAATCGGTACACACCTGAAATCTGTCATTCGAAACACTGTAATAGGTGTTCCCCATATCATAAATCACAACTGCCGATGCGGTTGTATCTTTATCGTATACGCTCATGTTGAGTTCATCGTTCGTTATTTTTCCATACTTAAAGCTGTATTCCTGTGCCCGAACGGAAAAAAGTATAACTACTAATAATAGTAAAACCAGGGTGATTCTTTTCATGTTTGAATGATTGTTTGATTGAGTATATATTTATGAAAAATGATTGACATTTCTAACAATTAACAAAGTTAGAAATTATATTGATAATTTTTGTATTTTTATTAAAAAAATTACATAATTTTTTTCGCGTTCAACTGCATGTTTTTTAAAATCCTTAATAATAGGTTGTTAGGTGTGATAAAAAATAAGCTCAGGATTTGTGAAAAATCCTGAGCTTATTCAATCAAGTTTGTAAGCGTTTTACTTTGCTTCAGCCAGAGCGTAAATGATATAAAAAACAAAAGGAATCAGCTACAGTTGTAAAAGTCCTTCAGCTCCGAAACGATTTATTTTTCTGTCACTGTCATCTCGTTGTTCATTGTCATAGGAATCGACATTCCACCAGGCATTTGAGGGTTGTCTTTTATCTGAGCCGTACCTTGTATCGTCTGACTTGTTTTCGATTCGATGACCCAGCCTGTTTTTCTGTTTATTTTTATTTCGGAAGTCATTGTGCCTGTCATTTCATATTTCAAAGGCATTCCGTTGGATTGTATGTAAGCATCTTTGTCGGCAGTTGCAATTTTTGAAATACCCGAAATAATATAAAACGTATCTTCTGTTTCTTTTAATTCATAGCTGGTTTCCATATTCGCAGCCATTCCCGATTCCAGTTTTGTTTTGATCACCCATTTGTCACCTTTGGCAACTGTAGAGTCAGGGAAAATGGCAGAGCACATTTCAAGGTTTCCTTTAAACGCTTGTTCGCCATAAGCCTGCATCAATTGTTGTCTGATATGCTGTTGTTGCATTTCGTTCAGTGTAGGAGTTTTAATGAACATGTCCGAAAATAAATTCTCTATGTTTTTTACTTCATTCACTTTTCCTGTTTTTGTCATTTTCACCAGAAAAGGCTTGTTCTTCATCACTCCTAACAGTGTAGAGAGAATGTCATTGGCATCATTCTTTTCCGAACTAAATTCCATGGTGCCACCCGGCATACTCATTTTTAGTGCTAAACTTTCGTATCTCACTTCTATCTCGTAAACTGAATTCTGAATATCAATTACTTTATAAGTCATTTTTCCGTGAACGGACATGTTCGTCTTAACCTCCTGCCCATTAATCGTTTGAAGAATCGACATGCTTGAAGCCATTTGCTGCGTGTAAGTTTCACCTTTTGTAAGGTTCAATTCAAGTCTTTCTTTTTTCACCTCACAGGAAGTCACAAGGAGAAGCAGAAATACAAAACCTAAAATTTTTTCATGATGTTTTTTGTGTAATGTGTTAATTATTAATTGATCGTGTTCAGCACCTCAACTGAATATAATGTATCATTTTTCTGTTGAGCACTACATAGTAAATTTCAAATTTTGAATCCAGCTTTCGTCCTGTAAGACATTAAAAAAACTTTTGGGATTTATTATTTTAACAGTTTCTTTACTGTAATTCCTTTTTCTATTGTTTATTTTCAAAAGGCTAAAGATAAATGAGTAGACTGAAGCAATAATATAGATTTTGCTTTTCCATTACGTTTTTAAGGTCATTCTGTTCTTTCAACCTATTAGGTTCCAAGCCTGCAGATTGTACTCCACAAGGTTTGTGAGCAATTCTTTATAATCTAACCCTGAGCGACAATTGTAAATAAGAAGTATGAAGGTTGGAATGTCCCATTGCAGCATTGAACTCATCTACCCACAATACACTATACAGTTTCTTTAAGCTTCGTCCATACCGCAAACCTACATCAAAACGTTTGTTGATTTTATATTGTAACCCTACTAAGCTTGAGTAATACATAGAAGGGTAATTTTTATCAGGCAAAATGTCATTTCCATTTGTGTCTGCGCCAGTCTTTCGTACTACATATAAAGGATAAGATCCTGCAAAAACATGATGAGTAGTAGGTTCGTCTGTCATTACAGCTTTTTGTGAAATCCGATATTCCAGTTCAACGCCTGCCGATACGTAGAGCCTTTTACTTATATGGATATCAAGGAGGAGGGGCAGTTGCAATGAAGTGATTGACGCGATTACTTTTTGATTCACTGGTTGAGACTGACTGTTCAGGTAATCAAAAAGTTGAACACCACCTTTTCTGATAATACCGGGTTCAGCGCTAGCACCGAGAAAAAAGTCGCTTTTATATGATATAAATCCGTTAAGATTGTAGCTAAACAAAGGATCAAACATGTTTTCGGATGCAGTAGTGGGGGCATTAGAAAGATGCATGTTTGTAATGTCTGCTCCGACAATAATCCCATAACTAAAATTCTGGCTCTGCACTGATAATACAAGCATTGTAACAAATGCAGTTAACAAAATTTTCGTTTTGTGGTTTTTCATTTTTCTTTCAGTTGATGTTCAATACATCTGTTGTTGATAATTCATTTCAATTGTGTCGGTATTTGCTGAGTATCCGGAGCTAAAGAAAGTGAATATCGACCTTCAAAGATAAATAACATAATTAATATTGCCAACTTTTTTAGAAAAAAAACTTAATAATCCTTGAGTGCTATAATCTGTCCTTTTAATGGTAGTACAGTAGTATATTCACTGAATCAGTGAATCCTTTAAGCTGTATTGCTGGTATCGGAATTTTTTTTAATGAATTTTCGATAGTACTCCCGTCTGATTTATTTATCTTTGCATACATGTTACAAAATTTTATAGCCACCAGCATACGTGCCGAATTGCCATTCGAACCTACCGAACAACAGAGTATTTTACTCGAAGCGTTGGGTGGGTTTCTTATGTCCACCGATCCGGAAAAGATCTTCCTGCTCAGAGGATACGCCGGAACGGGAAAGACATCGGTGGTAAGCGCTTTGGTGCGTGCAATGAATACTTTGCAACAAAAAACAATGCTGTTGGCGCCCACCGGACGTGCTGCTAAAGTAATTGCCGGTTATTCGGGTTTTCCGGCATTCACGATACATAAAAAAATTTACCGTCAGAAATCGATGGCCGAATTTAGGTTTCAGCTGTCGGATAATCTTTTTCAACATACGCTCTTTATTGTCGACGAGGCATCGATGATTTCGAACACGGGTGGCGATACTGAATTTGGTTCGGGCCGCTTGCTTGATGACCTGATCGAGTTTGTGTACAGCGGCGAAGGTTGTAGTTTATTGCTTTTGGGAGATACGGCTCAGTTACCTCCCGTTATGCAGCCTCACAGTCCGGCTCTCGCAAAAGACAAGCTGGCCGGATATGGGCTGAAAGTACACGAGTTTACTTTGACGCATGTGGTGAGGCAGGCGCTGGAAAGCGGTATTTTGCACAATGCTACGCACTTGCGCGAAATGCTTATCGAAGATAAAACGGCAATATTTCCACATTTCGATACGGAAGGATTCACCGATATCCGTTACCTGAACGGTATGGATTTGATTGATGAGATCCAGCGGGCTTATAACGGAGTGGGCGTGGAGGATACCATCGTGGTGACGCGTTCGAACAAGCGTGCTAATATGTATAACAATGGAATCCGTAACCGGGTGCTGATGAAAGAGGATGAACTTACCAATGGCGATTTGCTTATGGTGACCAAAAACAATTATTTCTGGAACAAGCCTTATAAAGAAATAGATTTTATTGCCAATGGCGATATACTTGAAGTAATGCGTGTGAAAAAGTCGCGCGAGATGTATGGTTTTCGTTTTGTGGACCTTACTTTGCGTTCGCTCGATTACGACTGGGAGATAGATGCATTTGTATGGCTCGATCTGCTTCAGTCCGATTCTCCTGCACATGCCAACCAGCTGCATCAGGAGCTTTTTCAGGCAATAGCCGAAGATTATCCCGAAATCACTCAGCGACGTATGCTTGTGAAAAAGATTTATGAAAACGAGTATTTTAATGCATTGCAGGTGAAGTTTGCCTATGCAGTGACTTGCCACAAAGCACAGGGTGGACAATGGAAAAAGGTTTTTATCGATCCCGGTCAGGTGAGCGATGAACAGGTGAACAGCGACTTCTATCGCTGGATGTATACTGCGCTTACCCGTGCTTCCGAAAATGTTTTCCTTGTGAATTTTCCAACGGAACAGAAATCGTAATTTGAGAATTTGAGAATTTGAGAATTTGAAGAGTGGGGCGGTGATAATTGACAGTTGTATAAGGTCTTAAGTCTAAGGTCTAAAGTCAAAGGTCTGGGGACTGTTGTCCGGAGACCATTTTCACAATTCCACAATTCAACAGCTGAACGCTTCAACAATTAGCATATTTTCAAATTGGCATATTGGCACATTAGCACATTGCCACATTGGCCCATTCTTTCGCTTCTTCCTCCTAATTTAGTACATTTTTACAATGTCACATTTTCAAATTAGTTTTTAGTTCTGTATCAATACCGAAATATTTTGTAATTATTACAAATTGTTTTATTTTACTCCTTTTGTTCTAGTTTTAGAGATTATTTGTTTTGTAAATTCCTGTATTGTAGTTTATTTGTTTTGTTTGTTTTGTGCTTTCATATCTTTGGTACGATAGTAAAATGTAAGAATTATTTAAGAATAATGGTGAAATTGTAAGATTTTTTTCATTTACGATAAACAAATTCAACTTTCATAACATTATATAATTAGCTAAAAAATATTTTATTATATTTATTTTTTCACCATATTATAAACGTTTAATTAATTACTTTAAATTTAGAGTTATGAATGCATTCCTTAAAAAGAGCATCTATCTGATTCTGTTTCTTCCTTTCGCATTTTTTCTTTCGAATTGTGTGTCGGATGAGTATGATTTATCGGATGGAGTAAATACTGAAATGACAATAGGCGGCGATTCCTTATCGGTACCTATAGGTAAAACCAAACCAATCGTTTTGGGCGACATGATTGATAGTTTGGGTGTCGATCTAATCGAGAAATCGGCCAATGGGACGTATTCCATTCGCGTAAAGGATTCAGTGGGCGTAAACATTACCGCCATCAATCCTGTAAGTGTATCGGTGGCGCCGATAACAATACAGCCGATTGCAACGAATGTAGCCAATATTGTTTTTCCTGTTATTCAGCTCGATCCGGTTACTGTTAATTCAGTAATTGATGTGCCTGTTGCCAACACGAATAGTCTGAACTTACCAGTCATTGAGAGTTCGTATTATGATAAAGTGACAATCACTAAACCAGCAGGTGTTAGAGGAAATCAGAACTCCACCACAGCAGCAAGGTCAAAAGCGGCGCAAATTCAATTTGGTCCTTACGAAGTGGAGGGTGGTAAATCGGTAACTCAATCGATAGATTTTACGTATGACAATATATTAAAGAAAATAAATAAAATATATTTCAAAAGTAATACTGTAACTGTTTCGTTCAATAAATCGGAAATTAAGAATGCAGGATTCAGTAGTTACGAAGATAAAATCGTTCGCTTCAGCATCAAGTATTCTTCCGATTTCGAATTGTCGGATGCAACCGGAGGTGCACGTATCGAAGGCAATGAATTTATTATCGAAAATTCGGTTTTACCTGATCAGAATGTAGTGAATTTCACTTACAAAGTGAAGAGTCTTAATCTGAGCAATGTGCCTCAATCAGGAAAATTGAATTATGCTACCGATATACCTTATAGTGTGCGATACAGCTTAACAGGTAGAGGAGATGAAAATTCTAATGTTATAGGAAAACAAATAGGTGTTAACGTTACATTGTCCGCAGCACCTGCTTTGGATGATCTGGATATCGAAACCAATCCTATTGTGTTGACACAAAAAACAGGTAATTCAGCTATCAACGAAGTAGTGGGGAACTTGCCGGATGAAGTTGATGTTGTCAATACTCTTAATTTCAAAGATGGTGCAGCGTTGAAACTGAATATCGCTAATCCTGGTATTTCACCTTTTACCTTCTCAAACGGTAGTTGTGTTGTGAACTTGCCGAAAATGTTTGTGTTTAAAGCTTATCCGGGTTTGGATTTGGGCACTAATGTACTTACTATCCCATATGCTCAGTTGTTTGGAGAAAAAACAATAGGAATTTCGGGGATTAAACTCAACAAAAAAGTGACGAATCAGGCTATTACAGTTACCGATAATTTTAGTTATAATGTGACTAACCTTACAGTAGCCGGATCGACAACAAAACTAAGTACCACACAAAGTCTGGGAACTAAAAATTTAAATGTAACTTCAAGTACTGTGGGTCTTGATGTGAAGGATGCAACTGTTACAACAAAAAACATAACCATCAATATACCGACTCAGAGTACCGATTTTAAAATCAATCAGTTTGTGTCGGCTGACGTAAAGAAAATCAATAAAGTTACGTTAAAAACACCGGCTTCCATTACGCTCAAAATCGATGTTGCCAATCTTCCTGCTGGTATCGATTCACTCTTCTTCCGTAATTACACCATCAAACTTCCTGCATCGATGAAATTTAAAACAGGCGATGTAAATGTAAATAACGAAGTGATTATCAACCGCGGATTTAAAGTAAGTGAAGGATTTACAAAAGTACTTACATTGGAATCGTTTGATTTTGGAGCCACAGGTCTGACACTTACCAACGGTAACTTTGTGTTGAACGAAAAAATAGATATGAATGGAAGCGCTTATATCAAGAGTTCAAGTATTAACTCGTCGTCATTGGGCAATGTGACTGTACAACCTAAAATTACAATTGGTACAATGCCGATAGCACAAATTGAAGGACAAGTGGCTCCAAAGATTGATCCGGTAAGTGAAGTAATAACACTTGATATTCCGGATATGCTTAAGTCAGGCGATAATAACCTTGATATTCAGAATCCTGTGATTACACTCGAAATCGGAAATACAATGGGAATTCCTCTTGATCTTGCTCTCAGTCTTATCCCTAAACGTAACGGAGTGGCAATACCAAACGCAACAATAACAACTACCGTTTCGGTGGCAGCAGCTACCACGATTGGTGAGTTTAACTGGAGTAAATTCTGGTTGTCGAAGAAGAATGAGGGAGTGACAACGGGTTACACTTCGGTGATAGTAGCCAACTTATCGGATATGCTCAAAACTTTCCCTGACGAAATTGAAGTAAAAGCTGTTCCTACTATTACAGGATCCAACCACAAAGTGGATTTGTATTCGAAGAAAAATGCACTGAATGTGAAGTATTCGGTTAATGTACCGTTCGATTTTGGTCAGAATTTCAAAATACAATATCGCGATACAATTTCGGATCTGCAAAAAGATTTAAGTGATTATCTAGATTATGCAAATAAGATTGATATTGTGGCGGTAGTAAGCAATGAAATCCCGATGGATCTTGCGCTTTCATTGGTGCCATTGGATATATCAAATAAAGTGATTCCCGGAATTACGGTGAATGTAACTGATAAAATTAAGTCGTGCGATCTGAATGGAAATGCACAGGTAAGCCTTATTACTTTAGGAATTCAGGAAGTTCAGGAAGGCGCGCTTAGCAAATTGAATGCGTTTGATTATAAGATAAATGCCAGTAAAAACAGTACAGTTGCCGGAATACCTTTAAAGGCAAGTCAAACGGTTAGTATTGAATTAAGGGTTAAAGTTCCTGGTGGAATTACTATTGATCCGGGAGAATAAAACTAAATATTATACATTAAAATACTAACTATATAAATTTAAAGATTTATGAAAAGAGTAATTTTTTCGATAACTATACTCATCGCTTCGATGATTAATATATTTGCACAGGAGAATGTACGTTCGCTCTACTTCCTCAACGAATGGAGTCAGCGCAATACCCTGAATGCTTCGTTTGCTCCCGAAACCGGCTATTTTACATTGCCGGTGTTGGGTGGAGTGGAATTAAGTATCAATTCAAATGTAGGCTTGAATACATTTCTTTATCCTCCCGTGGATAACACGTTGAAATATACGACATTTATGCACAAAAGTGTGGGCGCTTCCCTGTTTCTTGATAAACTGGATCCGTTCTCGTATGTAGATCAACGGTTGAATCTGAATCTCCTTTCGTTTGGTTTCCATGGTTCAAACAGTGGTTTCTGGAATTTTGGTATCTCGCTGAAAGAAAAAATGAATATGCATCTTCCAAAAGAATTATTCAGATTGATGAAAAGCGGTATGACAAGTCCTACCAACACATTCGATCTGAAGGATCTTTGGGTGGAGCAAAGTAATTATGCGCAGATAGCCCTTGGTTATTCAAGAGAGATTAATTCGAAACTCAGAGTGGGGTTGACAGCAAAATTATTGGTAGGTCTTTCTTCGGAAAGGATTAAATACGATAAATTTGACGTCACTTTAAACAATGACGTATACAGTGTGAATGCCACCGGTCAATCGCAGATTGTTTCGGACATGATCAGCTTCGAAAAAGATGGACAGTATTATGATTTGACTCAGCCTTCGTTCAGTACTTCGGGATTGAAGCCTGCAGGTTATGGAGTTGCTGCCGATTTAGGGGTAAGCTATAAACCAATTCCTAAACTTACATTGGCTGCCGGTATCAACGATTTGGGAATGCTTAAATGGAAAGCAAGTTCGATTAAAACAGGAATTGCAGCAAGTAATTTTACATTCGCAGGATTCAGAGAAGTAAACAGCGATAGTATTTCGGATCAAATGGATCAGATAGAGGAAGATGCAAAGAAACTTATCAAGTTCAAAGAAACGACAACTGTTGATGATTTGGTTGATAAAATACCGTACAATATAAATGTTTCGGCCGAATACAGTTTCTTAAATAACGAAAATCATGATATTTTGGTAGGTGTGCTTTATCGTAACTCTAAATATGCTTCGCAGGTAAGAAATGATGTAGTAGCATCGCTTACATTGAAACCGCTGTCGTGGTTCACATTATCGGGAACTGCTGAGATTACGAACGAGAACTTTAACCGTTATGGTGTGGGTATAAACCTGTCGCCAAGCTGGATTAATTTGTTTATAGCAGCCGATTATCTTGTTCCTAAAGTCAACAAACAGTATATTCCTATCGAAGATGCCAATTTAAACATTGCTTTTGGAGGAAGCATTGGCCTGGGAAAGGGAAAAGATTCGGACAATGATGGCGTGTCCGATCGCAAAGACTTGTGTCCTGATACACCAATTGGTGTAAAAGTAGATAAAAAGGGTTGTCCGATTGATTCGGATGGTGATGGTATTGCCGATTATTTGGATAAATGTCCGGATACGCCTGCCGAAGCTATTGGAAAAGTGGATGCCAATGGTTGTCCGCTCGATACAGACCAGGATGGTGTAGCCGATTATCTGGATCAGTGTCCGGATTCTCCTGCAGGAGCCAAAGGTTTTGTGGATGAAAAAGGATGCCCGATCGATACCGATAAGGATGGTGTTTTTGACTATGCTGATAAATGTCCGTCAACCCCCGAAGGTGTAACAGTAGATGCCAATGGTTGTCCGGTGGATACCGATGGTGATGGTGTTGCCGATTATCTTGATCAATGTCCTGATACTCCTGCAGCAGCAAAAGGAATGGTGGATGCCAATGGCTGTCCACTGGATTCCGATGGTGATGGTGTTGTGGATTATCTCGACTTGTGCAACAATACACCTGCTGAATACCGTGCGTTCGTTGATAAAAACGGATGTCCATCGGACAAAGACAATGATGGTGTTGCCGATTATTTGGATAAATGTCCCGATACACCGGCTGATGCACGTGGTATGGTTGATGAAAACGGCTGTCCACGCGACACCGATGGCGATGGAATTTATGATTACTTAGATTATTGTCCTAAACTGGCAGGTGTGGCTTCAAATCATGGTTGTCCTGAACTTAAGAAGGAAATCAGAACTTTGTTCCAGAAAGCATTACAGGGCATTCAGTTCGAAACCGGTAAAGATGTGATTAAAAAGGAATCGAACACCATCTTAAATCAGATTGCTAAGGTGTTGATAGATAATCCTACATATCTTGTCGAAGTTCAGGGGCATACCGATAATGTAGGTAAAGCCGACATGAATCAAATACTATCCGAAAAACGTGCTAATGCAGTTCGTTATTATTTGATAGCTAAAAGTGTAGACGAGAAACGAATCACTGCCAAAGGATATGGCGATACAAGACCTGTAGCAAGCAATGCCACAGCCAAAGGAAAAGCTAAAAACCGTCGAGTTGAATTCGTTGTTACATTCGAAGAAGTTAAATTTGAATAGTTGAAATTTGTAGTTAATTAGAAGGGGGTTGGTGATCGACCCCCTTTTTTTGTTGGAAAAAAAATATGGAAAGATGATTGTTTTTTGCTTGTATTTTAATACTTTTGCGCTCCGAAACTATCGGCGTTTGTTCAATAGATTCAGTAGGTGACTACAAACTGTTAAATGTAAAATCAGAAATTTATATAAATCATGGGAAGAGCGTTTGAATACAGAAAAGCTACAAAAATGAAACGTTGGGGCAATATGGCTCGCGTTTTTACAAAATTAGGAAAACAAATTACAATTGCAGTACGCGAAGGAGGATCTGAACCAGATACGAATCCTCGTTTGAGGGTTTTGATACAGCAATCGAAGAAAGAAAACATGCCTAAGGAGAATGTTGAAAGGGCTATTAAAAAAGCAACTTCGAAAGACGAGGCAGATTACAAAGAAATGGTATACGAAGGCTATGGTCCAAACGGAATTGCCATAGTAGTGGAAACCGCTACCGACAACCCAACGCGTACGGTTGCTAATATAAGAAGTTATCTTACCCGTCACGGTGGTTCGTTGGGAACCAGCGGATGTTTACAGTTCCTTTTCGATCATAAATGTGTTTTCAAAATTGCGCCTAAGGAAGGTGTTTCTTTAGAAGATCTTGAGCTCGAATTGATTGACTTTGGTGTGGATGAATTGGTGGAGGATGAAGATTCAATTATTCTTTATGGCGAGTTCCAGTCTTATTCGTCGATTCAGAAATATCTCGAAGAAAACGGATTCGAAATTTTCAGTGCAGAGTTCGAACGTATCCCTAACGATATGAAAGAACTGAATGAAGAACAAAAAGCACAGGTTATGAAGTTGCTTGATAAAATTGAAGACGACGAAGATGTTCAGAATGTATTCCATAATATGGTTGAATAGAAATCGTTAGTTTTTTTTGTTATTAGAACAACAATGGTGAGACAATTGACTTGGGTTGAATGTCTCACCATTGTTATTGATAAAGGAGCTTTTACTGTTGGTTCGAAAATTTATTAAATATTTCATTGATTTATAAATCCTATTTCTTATGTTTGTGTTTTAAAGTTTTATGTTTGTCTGTTTTATGTCAATAGAAAACCACTACCATTATTAATCGTTAAAATTAAAATAAAAGGATGAAAGTATTATTTATCGGAGGAACTGGAAACATAAGTTCGGCATGTTCGGAGTTGGCCATTCGTCGTGGCATTGATTTATATCATTTGAACAGAGGTAAAAGTGCCGGGGTTCATAGTGTTGTTGGCGCTAAAACAATTATTGCTGATATTCGAAATGTAGGAGAAGCAAGGAAAGCCATCGAAGGTCATCGGTTCGATGTTGTTGTCGATTTTATTGCTTTTGAACCTGAACACATACAGGCAGATATTGATTTGTTTAATGGTAAAACAGATCAGTTTGTGTTTATAAGTTCGGCTTCGGTGTACCAAACGCCACCCGAAAGCCTGCCCGTGACAGAGGAAACGCCGGCCTATAATCCTGTTTGGGAGTATTCACAAAAGAAAATTGCCTGCGAGCAACTACTGCGCGAAAATTACACAAAAAATGGTTTCCCTTATACTATTGTGCGTCCTTCGCATACTTACAGCAAGACGCTGATACCACTCGAAGGCGGTTATACTGTTTTGCACCGTATGTTGAAGGGTTTGCCTGTGGTCGTTCACGGCGATGGATCCTCGGTGTGGACCCTGACACATCACAAAGATTTTGCTGTAGGCCTGGTGGGTTTGTTTGGTAACAAAGAAGCTATCAACAATGTCTTTCATATTACTTCGGATGAATGGCTTTCGTGGAATACTATCTACAAAATACTTGCTGAGGAGTTGGGTGTACAGGCACAGTTGGTATATGCACCGTCGACAGTGATTGCCCGTTACAACAAGCGCATTGGTGATAGTTTGTTGGGCGATAAAACCCATAGCATGATTTTCGATAATGCTAAAATACGCAGTTTTGTTCCCGACTTTAATCCACAAATTCAATTCAGAGAAGGTGCTAAGGAAATTGTAAAATGGTACAGAGAAAATACAATGGATAAAGCGCCTGATGAGGAAATTAATGCATTGATGGATACCATAGTAAACGATCTTGAAAAGGCAGGGTGGATCTGATTTGCTTTAAAAATCGCATTCTAAAGCCAATACAGTGATTTTTTGTTAAATGAAAAATCATTTTATTGGCTTTTATATATAATTGAAAATTGCCCTTAACTGAATTTTTTTGTTCAATATATTTTAATCACTTAGTCGATAGAACGGAAACGATAATGTCGTCTCGAACCCAAGTTTTCCGGCCAGTTGAACCGACGCTGTATTCTCCGACCGACAGGACCAAACCGGAAGGAATCCACTTTCGAGACATTCATCAATCAGTTTACAGCATATCAGTTCTGCATACCCATTGCCGCGGTACTTTTCGATGGTTTCAATTCCGATTTCAAGCAAATTTTCATGAACAAATGCTGAGAAGGCTGTGGCTGCGATTTCACCATTATGCAGCAATGTATATCCGCTTCCATTGGTTTCAAAATCTTTGGCGTTATCCCAGAATTTCTGAGGAATAACGCTTCCCGTCATTTGTTCAAAAAGAACTGCATCTGTTTTCACAATCAAATCGTGTTCCGGGATTGTTCTTTTTTCAAATTGAGCATATTTCTGAACGTTGAAACTGAAATTCATACGTCCGTTTAATTCAATTATTCCACTTGCTTCTTTTCCTGAGTTTTCCGGCGCTTTGATGAGTGAATCACCAAACAGGTCGGTCAATACATTATCCCATTCCGGCGAAGCGGCAATCAACCATTCATGTTTTTCTCTGCTTCTTTTAGCGTTGAGTGCATAAGATTTGAACTCATCATTGAAGGTTTTATTGTCGAAGTCACCCATTAGCAGCAACATTCCATAAGGATGAGCAATAAGTGAGGTACGGGGCTTATTTACATTGTCTACAAAAATAATTCCGCTTAAGTGTTTTTCAACCACAGAACGTGCAAAAAGTACGTTTCTCTGCACTTCTTTGATCTGTTCTTCCAGGACAGAATATTTATGAACTGGTAATAGTATCATTAGTTAAAAGTATGTATTCACTTCTTGAAAAAACAAATTCTTGAATTTATTAGTGCACACCTCGGGTTTCCACAGCCAACTAAATGAGAAAATTTTATCTTTTATTGCTTTGAATTTTGCCTTGTTTTGCTGTGCTTTCTGCCATATGTAAAGTAAATAACAAAGCCAATGGCCATCCAAACCAGAAGTCGTATCCAGGTGTCGAGTGGGAGTGATGCCATTTCGATAATACAAATAAGAGCACCTATAACGGGGACTAAAGGCACCCACGGAGTACGAAAGCCACGGGGGGCATTGGGTTCGGTTTTTCTGAGTACAATAATGCCAAAACATACGATTATGAAGGCGAATAAAGTACCGATGGAAACCAATTCGCCCAACAGCCCTATTGGAAAGAATCCTGCAAAAAACGCTGAAAACAATCCTGTAACTATAGTGGCATTATGTGGCGTTTTGAATTTTGGATGCACTTTTGAAAAACTTTTCCAGAGTAGACCATCGTGTGCCATAATGTAGAAAATACGCGATTGTCCCATTAGTAAAACGAGGACTACCGAGCTTAAACCTGCGATTGCACCCATTTTTACAATCGGACTTAACCATAGCAGGTTTGGTCCGAATTTATCAATGGCAATTGCTATGGGCGCCGGTACATTCAAATCTTTGTAGTTTACAATGCCTGTAAGCGTCAGACTTACGGCAATATACAGTATGGTGCACACTGCCAGCGAAACTAGGATACCTATTGGCATATCACGCTTTGGGTTGATAGCTTCCTGCGAAGCGGTGGATACAGCATCGAAGCCAATGTATGCAAAAAAGATAACGCCCGAAGCTGTAAGGATGCCCGACCAACCGAAATGTCCCCACGTTCCTGTGTTTTCGGGAATAAAAGGAGTCCAGTTGCTTACTTCGATGTGCGAAATGCCAAAACCAATAAATAAAAGAATCACTGCAACTTTAATAATTACAATGATATTGTTGAGTTTAGCTGATTCTTTAATTCCGACAATTAATAATGTCGTCATTATTCCAACTATAAATATTGCCGGAAAATTAATAATAGCACCAGAAGTTCGCCAACCGTTGGCATCGAAGATAAAAGGACTTTGGCTGATGGAAGCAGGTAAATGTATATTAAAGTACTCGAACAAACTTACTACATACCCGCTCCAGCCTACAGCCACCGTGGCCGAACCGAAAAGGTACTCCAAAATTAAATCCCAACCGATGATCCATGCAATAAATTCACCCATTGTAGCGTATCCATAGGTGTAAGCGCTTCCCGAAATAGGAATCATAGAAGCAAACTCGGCATAGCAGAGTCCGGCAAACATGCAACCTACAGCCGATATGGCAAATGAAATGGCAACGGCAGGGCCTGCATACATGGCAGCAGCCGAACCGGTGAGTACAAATATCCCTGCACCGATTACACAGCCTATACCAAGCAATACAAGATTCATAGCAGTAAGATGCCGTTTTAATGAATTATTCTGCTGTGCCTCAGCTTCAAGTTCGAATAAAGTTTTCTTTATAAACAGATTTTTAAACATATGAATGCATTGTCGGTTTGTAACCTGAATTAGTATTTTGCTTTTAATTCGCATTTATTTTGCGCAAAAATAATACTTTTTATTTCTTTTTCGGCAATTAGTAAGCCCGATTTGAGATTTTATGTGTAAACAGCCTGTTCGAGTGTCTTTTTTTCGCTGATAGCACGAAATATATAAAAAGTTAAAAAAGCATAACAGGTTTTTATAAAATACAGAATAAATAAATATTTATAATTTTTTATGTCATTATATCAGCAGATTAATGCCAAATAAATGAGCGAAGCATATGATATTGGGAATAAGAAATAAGGTGAAAAATAATTGTAAAAAAAGAATAAAGATTCAAATAATTATGCTTCCTTTGCAGCGTTTTTTTGAGCTATAAATTCAAAAAAGGTAGTATGAGTAATTTGTCACTGTTTTTAGCAGTTTTTCTGACAGGGGTCATTCTGGTAGTCGGTGGGCTTGGGATGGCAATTCTTTTATCCCCAAAATCGTTCAACCCCCAGAAGGGCGAACCCTATGAATGCGGAATTCCAACTCACGGAACTTCGTGGATGCAATTCAAGGCTGGTTATTATCTTTACGCAATTCTTTATTTAATGTTCGATGTGGAAGCTATATTTTTGTTTCCATGGGCAACTATTGTGCGTGAGCTTGGCGTGCCTGGTTTAGCTAGTATTTTATTTTTCTTATCTATCCTGGGGCTTGGATTAGCCTATGCCTGGAGAAAAGGAGTGTTAAAATGGAAGTAAAGAATATACACATAAAAGGTATTCCGAATGAGGAATTCAATGATAATGAATACCTCGAAAATTATATCGAAGAACTGAAGGCCAACGGTGTAAATGTTGTTGTCAGCACACTCGACGATATGATCAACTGGGGCAGATCTAATTCTATCTGGCCACTTATTTTTGCCACCAGTTGTTGTGGTATCGAGTTTATGGCATCAGCTGCTGCGCATCACGATATTTCCCGTTTCGGTATGGAGGTTACCCGTAACAGTCCGCGTCAGGCCGACCTTATGGTGGTTTCAGGTACTATTGTTCACAAAATGGCTCCGCTTATCAAGCGCGTGTACGACCAAATGGCTGAACCAAAATACGTATTGGCCATGGGTGGTTGTGCTATTTCGGGCGGTCCTTTTATTAATTCGTACCACGTAGTAAAAGGTGTTGATACCATCATCCCTGTGGATGTTTATGTGCCTGGCTGTCCGCCCCGTCCCGAATCTTTGTTTTACGGATTAATGCAATTGCAACGTAAAATCAAAGTGGAACAATTCCTTAAAAAACCCGAACGTGTAGAAGGAAAATAGAAATTCAAATGGAAAAAATAAAACAGATCATAAAGGATACAATTAAAGAAGCTGTGTTCGACGATAGGGAAAAACTCACGATAACGGTTGAACCTAAGGACCTGCATCCGTTATTAAAAAAGCTCCATGGTAACAATGAACTGCCATTTGACTATCTGGTTTACCTGATAGGAATGGACTGGGGCGAAAAACTCGGCGTTATTTATTTACTTTCCTCCTCCAAAGATCCGTCAAAGGAACTTATTGTAAAAACCGGAACATCCGATCGCGAAAATCCGCTCCTTTACTCCATTACCGATTTATACGAAACTGCTCATTTCAACGAACGCGAAGTGTTTGCCATGTATGGTATCAGGTTTATTAACAATCCTGATATGCGCCGTTTTTTGTTGAATGACGATTGGGTTGGATTTCCTATGCGCAAGGATTACGATGCAAATCCTGAATTAAATCCAGTTTCCATCATCAGTCGCGAAATGATTGACACTGCTCCACGCATAATGGAAACAGCCAATGGACTGAAAGAAGAAATTGTAAATATATTTGAACCGGACGATTATATTATAAATATTGGCCCGCAGCATCCTTCCACCCACGGTGTAATGCATTTCCGTACGGCTTTGGATGGCGAAATTGTAAAAAAGATAGATGTTCACAGTGGTTATATACATCGTGGCATTGAAAAATTGTGCGAAGGCATGACTTATCCGCAAACGCTCCACTTTACCGACCGATTGGATTATTTGTCGGCCAATATCAACCGTCATGCGCTTTGTATGTGTGTGGAGAAAGCCGGAGGAATTGAAGTTCCCGAACGTGCTCAGTACATTCGTACCATTATGGATGAATTGAACCGCATCAGTTCGCACTTGCTGGCATGGTCGGCTCAAACCAACGATTTAGGCGCTACTACTGCTTTTATATACGGTATGCGCGAACGTGAGCATATCCTCGATATTTTTGATAAAACATGTGGAGGACGTTTGATTATCAATCAGAATGTGATAGGTGGGGTAATGTTCGACATCTACAATGATTTTCAGAAAGATGTAAAAGCATTTATCCCTTACATGCGCGAAAAATTAAAGGAATACGACCGTTTCTTCTCGCACAATGTAATTGCTCTGGGACGTATGGTAGGTATTGGAAAATTACAAACTGCCGATGCTATCAGTTATGCCGTTACCGGACCTGCCGGACGTGCTTCGAGCTGGTCATGCGATGTGCGTAAACATCAACCTTATGCGCTTTACGATAAAGTAGATTTCAAAGAAATTATTCGTAACGAAGGTGATTCGTATGCGCGATATATGAACAGGCTCGACGAAATAGAGGAATCACTCAAAATAATTGAACAACTGATCGACAATATACCTGAAGGCGATCATTGTGCTAAAACCAAAGCTATTATAAAACTTCCCGAAGGCGAATATTTTCAGGGAGTTGAAGCCGGTAAGGGTTTATTCGGAGTGTATATCGAAAGTCGCGGCGACAAAACGCCTTATCGTATGAAGTTCCGTTCGCCCTCTATGGCTTTGGTATCGGTGATGCCACTGATCTGTAAGAACGAAAAAATATCGGATTTTATTGGTATTGGCGGTTCGATGGATTATGTAATTCCGGATATCGACAGATAAATCCATTTAGCATTTATATATTTACTATTTACTATTTGCAATTTTAAATTGTACGAAGAGAAAAATATATGTTTCAAAGTTATTCTCAACCTTTAGAATTTACGAATCTGACAAGCTGGATCAATTCCGTTTTGACAGAAAACTTACCTGAGTTCTGGGCTATTTTTATTGAACTGATTCTTGTAGGCGTGGCTTTACTGGCGGCTTATGCCGTTTTTGCCATGATTTTAATTTATGTCGAACGTAAAATTACGGCATTCTTTCAGGCGCGTGTCGGTCCGAACAGGGTAGGGAAGTATGGTATTTTCCAAACGGTGGCGGATGTGCTCAAGATTTTGATAAAGGAAATTATCCATATCAATAAGGTGGATAAGTTTCTGTTTTATGCAGCTCCGTTTTTTATGATTGTGGCTTCAATGCTTACTTTCGGTGCCATTCCTTTTGGAAAAAGTTTACATGCCATCGATTTTAATATCGGTGTGTTTTATGTTACTGCTGTTTCATCGCTTGGTATTATCGGGGTTTTGCTGGCCGGATGGTCGAGTAACAACAAGTATTCAATGATTGGAGCCATGCGTAGTGGAGCTCAGTTTGTAAGCTATGAGCTTTCGGCAGGTTTTGCGCTGATGACTATGGTAGTGCTTTCGGGGACTATGCAATTCAGTGCAATGGTTGAAAGTCAGACTTATTGCTGGAATATCTTTAATGGACACATTTCTTCGTTGATAGCTTTTGTTATTTATCTTATTTCGGGTCATGCCGAAACCAACCGCGGTCCGTTCGACTTACCCGAAGCAGAATCGGAACTTACAGCCGGTTATCATACCGAGTATTCAGGTCTACAGTTTGGATTTTTCTACCTGGCCGAATACCTCAATATGTTTATTATTGCTTCTATTGCCACTACCGTTTTTCTGGGTGGTTGGTTACCTTTGCAAATCAGCGGTTGGGATGGATTTAACCAGTTAATGTGGTATATCCCTTCGTATTTGTGGTTTTTAGGAAAAGTGTCGGTCATGATTTTTCTTAGTTTGTGGGTGCGTTGGTCTTTCCCGCGTTTACGTATCGACCAGTTGCTCAACCTTGAATGGAAATACCTTTTGCCAATCAACCTGGTAAATATTCTGGTAATGGTAATTTTAGTATTAACCGGTTTGACTTTGACAGATATTTTTTAAACAGAACAAAGACAAAAGACAAAAAACGAAGGTCTACAGTCTCCGGTCTACAGACTTTAGACAAAAGAACAAAGACAAAAGACGAAAGTCAATGGTCTACAGTCCCAGGTCTACAGACTTTAGACAAAAAGATCAAAGACAAAAAGAATAAAGATAAAACATAAGAAAGAGATGAGATCATTTAAACAATACTTACATGATTTATTCGGGGGAGTTAATTCATTGCTTACCGGTTTGTCGGTGACATGGAAGGAACTCTGGACGAAGAAAGTAACACAGCAATATCCTGAAAACAGGGATACATTGGTTATTTCGGAGCGTTTCAGAGGAGAACTCATTATGCCCCACGATGAAAACAACGAACATGCCTGTACTTCTTGTGGTATCTGCCAAATGAATTGTCCGAACGGAACTATTCAGGTGATTTCAAAAATGATTGAAACCGAAGATGGAAAGAAGAAGAAAATTCTGGACAAGCATATTTTCGATCTGGGCATGTGTACATTCTGTAATTTATGTGTAATCACCTGTCCTTCGGATGCAATTGTGTTCACAAATCATTTTGAAAATGCAGCTTTTACACGTAAAAATATGGTGCATCAACTCAATCACGAAGGATCGAAGTTGAGGGAGAAAAAAGCGGCTCCGCAAGCTTCGCCAAAAGGACCGGAGAATCAGGTTAATTGAGTTGGACTCTTAATTTAAAAACGATTATACTCAGTTATTTTCAAATTGGCATATCTTCAAATTAGCATATAGGCACATTATTCTATGGCACAACAAATTATATTTTACATTTTAGCGCTGATTATTGCTGTATTTTCAGTGATGGCAGTCACCTCAGGACGTTTGATTCGTTCGGCTACTTACTTGTTATTTGTACTTCTGGCAACTGCCGGTTTGTATCTTTTATTGGGTTACACCTATTTATTTGCTGTTCAGACAGCAGTGTATGCCGGTGGTATTATGGTGCTTTTTATCTTTGCTATTTTGCTGACGCAGAAACCCGGCGATCGTATTACGCCAGAATCGTTGAAGCAGCGCACATTAGCCATTGTATTGTCAATTGTCGGGGCTTTGTTTTGTGGTGTTATTATCTTCAGCAATATCAAGAAAGTATACACTTTGGTGGAACAAACCGAAATTGATACAAAACATATAGGTATGACGCTGATGGGAACAGGCAAGTTTCAGTACATGCTGGCATTCGAAGCCGTGAGTATTCTGCTTTTAGCTTGTATTGTGGGTGCTATCATGATTGCCCGCAAACGATCGTAAGATAATTTATTTGTAAATAATAAAATAGAAAATTAAAATGGGTGACATTTTTACAAACTTCTTTGCGGGTATCGTACCGTTGGAAGCCTACATGGTAGTAAGTTTGATTATGTTCTTTTCGGGGGTTTATGGTTTCCTTTCCCGTAAAAGTCTTTTGATGATTCTGATTTCTATAGAATTAATATTGAATTCGATAGATATAAATTTTGCGGTTTTCAACCGTTATCTCTATCCCGAAAATATGGAAGGATTCTTTTTTGCCCTTTTCACTATAGCTATTTCAGCTTGTGAAACAGCAGTTGCCATTGCTATTGTTATCAATATCTATCGTAATTTGGGGCATGTGGAGGTTGATAGTTTGAACGAACTTCAGGAACCAGTGGAACCTTCCGAAAACACAGAAGTGTTGAAATAAATTGTTGATTACTATCAAAAGAAAATTTTAAAATTGTAAATCAGAAAAGATGCAATATACATTATTAATACTAATCCTTCCATTGTTGAGCTTTGTAGTGCTGGGACTGATGGATACCAAATGGAAACCCAAAGTGGCCGGAACTATTGGAACTACTGTTCTGGGTATCGTAACTTTGCTTTCGTATTACACGGCATGGATGTATTTCAGCTCGGCCGATATAAGTGGAACCTATCAGAAACTAATACCATTTCAGTTGGAGTGGTTAAGATTCACCGAACATCTTTACATCAATCTGGGCATTTTGCTCGATCCTATTTCGGTAATGATGCTGGTGGTTATTTCTACGGTTTCGTTGATGGTGCACATCTATAGCCTTGGTTACATGAAAGGTGAAAAAGGATTCGAACGTTATTATGCTTTCCTTTCGCTCTTTACCTTCTCGATGTTAGGACTTGTACTGGCTACCAATATCTTTCAGATGTATATTTTCTGGGAGTTGGTGGGTGTTTCATCGTATTTGCTGATCGGATTTTATTATACCAAGCCCGAAGCCGTTGCTGCTTCGAAAAAGGCATTTATTGTTACCCGTTTTGCCGATTTATTTTTCCTGATCGGTATTTTGTTCCTTTCGTTTTATACAAAAACATTTGATTTTGGAATTTTGACTTCGGGCGATGCCAGTGTTTTTGCAAGCACAACCGGCGTTTCGTTTATGGGAGTTTCGGTAATGAGCTGGGCAATGGCGCTTATTTTTATTGGTGGAGCCGGTAAGTCGGCCATGTTCCCTTTGCACATTTGGTTGCCCGATGCTATGGAAGGCCCTACGCCTGTTTCGGCATTGATTCATGCTGCCACTATGGTGGTTGCAGGGGTTTATCTGGTGGCACGGCTTTTCCCTGTATATGTGTTATATACTCCTGATGTTTTACACGGCATTGCTTATGTAGGCGCATTTACTTCGCTCTTTGCTGCTGTAATAGCGTGCGTACAAACCGATATTAAACGTGTACTCGCGTTCTCTACAATTTCGCAAATCGGATTTATGATGGTGGCTTTGGGAGTTTCCAAAATGGGTGGAGAAGAAGGACTCGGCTATATGGCCGGAATGTTCCACCTCTTTACGCATGCCATGTTTAAAGCCTTGTTGTTCCTGGGTGCCGGTTCAATTATTCATGCCGTTCACAGCAACGAAATGAGCAAAATGGGCGGCCTGCGAAAATATATGCCGTTTACCCACTGGACATTCCTTATTGCTTGTCTGGCCATTGCGGGTATTCCTCCGTTCTCGGGATTTTTCAGTAAGGACGAAATTCTGACTGCTGTTTTCAATTTTAATCCTTCTTTCGGAGCATTGATGACTTTTACAGCTGGTCTGACTGCATTTTACATGTTCCGTTTGTATTATAATATTTTCTGGGGAAAAGAACACAAACATGCTCACACTCCTCACGAATCGCCATTTGCAATGCTCTTTCCATTGATATTTCTCGCAACTGTAACTGTTTTTGCCGGCTGGGCCATTCCTTTTGGCAATTTTGTAAGCAGCGATGGGGTAGCATTCCACAGCGAGCTGGATATGACAACGGCCACCATAAGCGTTGTTGTTGCGCTCTTATCAATTGCTTTGGCCACCGTATTCTATATGAAGGACAGCAAAACTCCGGCGAAACTTGCTACTACCTTTTCGGGTTTACACAAGGCGGCAAGTCACCGTTTTTATGTGGACGAAGTGTATATGTTTATTACCAAAAAAGTTATATTCAATAATATATCAACCCCCATTGCCTGGTTCGATCGTCATGTGATTGATGCCACTATGGATGGATTTGCTAATGTTACTCAATGGACTTCGAGACGCATTAAAGGATTCCAGTCGGGTGAAGTGCAGCATTATGCTTTCGTTATTTTGCTGGGAGCTATAATGATAGCTGCATTGGTGATGTTTTTTTAATCGCTGTTTATATAATTGTGAATCGTAAATTTTACAAGATATGAATTTCTTATCTATTTTCGTACTTATTCCTCTTTTGATGATGATAGCGTTGTTCTTTGCTAAGAACCGTGGTCAGATCAATTTCATCGCGGCTACAGGAGCTACTATCTTGCTTGCGTTTTCGGCAATACTAACCTATATGTATCTTGCCGAACGTGCTTCGGGGAATGTGGCCGAGATGCTTTTTCGTGCCGATGTAGTTTGGTATGCTGCTTTCAATATCCATTATTCGGTGGGCGTTGATGGGGTGTCGGTGGCTATGCTTTTGCTTACTTCTGTCATAGTATTTACAGGTGTTTTTGCTTCGTGGCGCATCGATCCGCTTCCGAAAGAATTTTTTCTGTGGTTTTGCCTGCTTTCGATAGGGGTGTACGGCTTCTTTATTTCTATCGACTTGTTCACAATGTTTATGTTCTACGAGATTGCATTGATCCCGATGTATCTGCTCATTGGTATTTGGGGAACAGGAAAAAAGGAATATGCAGCCATGAAACTGACTTTGATGTTGATGGGAGGGTCGGCATTGTTACTTGTTGGTATTTTAGGAATTTACTATTTTTCAGGAGCCGAAAGTATGAATATCCTTGATATTGCACAAAAAACAATTCCGCTCTCGGCACAATATTATTTATTTCCACTCACCTTTATGGGCTTTGGTGTGTTGGGCGCGTTGTTTCCTTTCCATACATGGTCGCCCGATGGCCATGCTTCGGCGCCAACTGCTGTATCAATGCTTCATGCAGGCGTGTTGATGAAACTGGGTGGATATGGCGCTTTCCGCGTGGCAATGTATCTGATGCCCGAAGCGGCGCACGAAATGGCCTGGATTTTCTTAATTCTTACAGGGATCAGTGTGGTTTACGGCGCTTTCTCGGCCGTTGTTCAAACCGACCTGAAATATATCAATGCTTATTCTTCGGTAAGTCACTGTGGATTGGTGCTTTTTGCCATATTGATGATGAACGAAACGGCCATGACAGGTGCCGTAATGCAAATGCTTTCGCATGGATTAATGACAGCATTGTTTTTTGCCCTGATCGGTATGATTTACGGACGAACTCATACGCGTTTGATTACTCAAATGGGTGGTTTAATGAAAATATTGCCTTTTCTGGGCGTCAGTTATGTAATTGCCGGTTTGGCTTCCTTAGGTTTGCCGGGTTTAAGTGGGTTTGTGGCCGAAATGACAATTTTTGTTGGTTCATTCCAGCAAACAGATACATTCCATCGTGTACTGACAATCGTTGCTGTTTCGTCAATCGTTACTACGGCGGTGTATATTTTGCGCGTTGTGGGAAAAATTCTGTTTGGTAAAGTTCAGGACCCGCATCACGAAGAACTTACCGACGCCACCTGGTGGGAACGTATTTCGGTGGTAACGTTGATTATTGCTATTGTTGCCTTAGGCTCATTGCCCTTGTGGATATCGAATATGATACACGATAGCTTGATGCCGGTAGTGAATAATTTATTAAGATAAGCGCCGGCTCAGCATTTAGAAAAAGTAATTACATTGAATTGTAAATCGTAACTGATAAAATTGAATATTATCAATATGGACTATATAAGTTTTCTACAATTACACGACGAACTTTCGCTGCTGGCAGTGATAGTGATACTTTTGATCTACGATATTTTTGGTGGAGAAAAGAGCCTTCGTTATTTTCAGCCTGTGGCTATTGTTTTGTTTTCGGTACATACCTTACTCAACTGTGTACCACGTAATCCCTTCGAAATAGCAGGCGGAATGTACAACTATGTTCCAATGCTTACTTATGTAAAAACAATTTTGAACGTAGGAACGATCATTATTTTTCTGCAGGCGCATCACTGGCTCAATAGCGAAGAAAGTATTGTGCGCAGGGGCGAGTTCTATTTCCTTACCCTTTGTACGTTGCTCGGAATGTATTTGATGATGTCGGCCGGGCATTTTCTCTTGTTCTTTATCGGTATCGAAACAGCGGCTATTCCTATGGCTACCCTGGTGGCATTTAATAAATACAATCACAAATCGGCCGAAGCAGGTGCAAAATATATTCTGAGTTCCGTTTTTGCTTCGGGAATATCGTTGTTTGGTATGTCGATGATTTATGGCGCTACCGGAACTTTATATTTCAACGATTTGGCAGTATTGCTCACCGGCGGCCCGCTTCAACTTATGGCCCTGGTGTTCTTTTCGGTGGGATTGTTCTTTAAAATATCCCTTGTGCCTTTTCACCTGTGGACACCCGACGTTTACGAAGGAGCTCCCACAAGTATCACTTCCTATCTTTCGGTCATCTCAAAAGGTTCGGCTGTGTTTGTTTTGTTCACAATATTTATAAAAGTATTTGGCAATATGGTGGATCAATGGCAGGCAATGCTTTACGGTATTATCGTCGTGAGCATTACGCTGGCCAACGTTTTTGCCATTCGTCAGCAAAATCTGAAGCGCTTTCTGGCTTTCTCGTCAATTTCGCAGGCAGGTTACATTTTGTTGGGCGACATTAGCGGAACAGCTATAGGTATGAGCTCACTGGTTTATTATATTTTAGTGTATATGTTCTCCAACCTGGCCATTTTTGGTGTGGTTTCGGTCATCGAAAACCGTTCGGGAAAAATCAACATAAAAGATTACAACGGACTGTATCAAACCAATCCCAAATTAAGTGTGGTAATGATGCTGGCGCTCTTTTCGCTGGCTGGTATTCCTCCCTTTGCCGGATTCTTCAGTAAGTTTTTTATTTTCTCAGCAGCCGTTCAACAAGGTTTCTACGTGTTGGTATTTATAGCGCTCCTCAATACTGTTATTTCATTGTTTTATTACCTGATAGTAGTGAAAGCCATGTTTATCAATAAAAACGAAAGTCCGATTGAAACAATAAAGAGCGATTTCCCTGTGAAATTAAGTCTCGTTGTGTGTACTATAGCCATTGTGTTGGTCGGATTAGTAAGTACAATTTATAGCCAGATTTCAATACTTGGTTTCGGAATATAAAGCCACAGCTAAATAGTTCCGGATTTCGGGTTTCGAGTTGTTGATAATTGAGTTTTCATTATAAACTATTAATTATTCAAAGCTTCCACACAGTTATTTATTGCGCTAAATCTGTATAGTCCTGAAATTTGACATAGACCGACTTACAAAGGACATAGAGCAGTTTATAAATGATATATTCCAACTTACAAAAGATATAGAGCAACTTATAAAAGACATTGACCAACTTACAAAGCAAAGTTAGCTACTTAATACAATTCAATTGAATTTTTATTCAGAATAGACGAACAAAATACAAAAAAATCCGAAATTCAGTATTGAATTTCGGATTTTTTTTATGATAAATAGCCCAAAGGACTACACTGTGAATGTTTTTATTTTTTCCACAATTTGCTCATGTCTTCCAATGTTTTGCCTTTGGTTTCGGGCACCATTTTCCAAACAAATATTGCCGAAAGTACCGACATTACACCATAAAGAACATAGGTGAATGTAATGCTGAATGCTTCGAGTGATGGGAAAGTGGACGAAACCACAAAGTTGGCAATCCATTGTGCTCCAACTGCAATTGCAACTGCTTTTCCACGAATTGTATTGGGGAAAATCTCTGAAATCAATACCCAGCAAATCGGACCCCACGACATCATAAATGCAGCCGTGTAAATAACGATAAAAATAAGTGTGCTAACGCCGATAATCTGTAAATGAGCCAAAAGACCAATGGCAAACATACCTATAGCCATACCTATCGAACCTATGATTAAAAGTGGCTTACGGCCGAATTTATCAACAGTGAAAATAGCTACTAATGTGAAAATGATATTTACAAAACCCATGATGACAGTTTGATACATGGCTGCATCGTTGCCAAATCCAAGTCCTTTGAAAATAGTAGGAGCATAATAGAGTACCACATTGATACCTACTGCTTGTTGGAAAATAGAAAGAAGAATTCCAATGATCAATACTTTCCAGCCGTAGGTAAGTACTTTTTCCACTTTTTCGTGAACAGTTTCTTTTATTTCGGCAAGAATTTCTTTGGCCTTTACACTTCCGTTGATTTTGCTGAGGATATTCAGCGCTTTTTCATCATTGTGGTTCAATGCCAGATAACGTGGTGTTTCGGGAACCAAAAACAACATAATGCCAAAAAGGGCTGCAACGATTGACTCGGAAAGGAACATCAATCTCCAACCTTCGCTATTGATCCACACAGGATCTTTACCATAAACAATAAAGTAGTTGACAAAATATACTACCAACATACCAAATATAATGGCAAACTGATTGAACGAAACTAACTTGCCACGAATTTCGGCAGGAGCCATTTCGGCAATATACATTGGGCAGATAGCCGATGCCAAACCAACACCTACACCGCCAATGATACGATAAATATTAAATGAGATAAGTAAAGTGGCGATGGGTGTGTTTTCATTGAAAAAAAACATTTCAGGGAGACCTGAACCAACCGCCGATACAAAGAAAAATACCGAAGCGATGATCAATGATTTTTTACGTCCAAAGCGGGTTGCGAAAATTCCGGAAATTATGCCTCCGATAATACAGCCTATAAGTGCGCTCGAAACAGTAGCTCCATGGTAGAAAGTGGCCAAATCACCATAGTGAGCGGCATCAAGTTTAAAAAACACCTTTAAAGGATCTACTGCGCCCGAGATAACAGCTGTGTCGTAACCGAAAAGCAAACCTCCGAGTGTGGCCACCAAAGTAACCCCAACAATGAAAAATTTATTAATTTCCTGAGTTTTCATAAGTATTATATTAATGTGATAATAAGCCAATGTGCCAATATGCCAATGCGTAGATTAACACATTACATTGGCACATTGGCATATTATTTAATTAGCAAATTGGATTAGATGTACATGTTCACAATTGCTTCGTAAAGCTCTTGTTTACCGCTAATCTGTTTTGGTTCTCCATTGGCTTTTGCATAGGCATAAACGTCTTCGAAAGTAAGTTTTCCTTCTTCGAATTCTTTACCTTTACCTGCGTCGTACGAAGCATAGCGGTCGGCAACCATTTTCTTGTAAGGAGATTCTTCGAGAATAGCAGCAGCTGTTTCCAAAGCGCGGGCCATTACGTCCATAGCGCCAATGTGAGCGATGAATAAATCTTCGTTGTCGGTAGAGTTACGACGGATTTTAGCATCGAAGTTGGTTCCACCACCTTGCATGCCACCACCCTGAAGAACTACCATCATTGCTTGTGTCAAATCGAAAAGATCAACAGGGAATTGGTCTGTATCCCAACCGTTCTGAACATCACCGCGGTTAGCGTCGATAGCTCCCAACATACCTGCATCAACTGCACATTGCAATTCGTGTTCGAAAGTGTGACCAGCCAAAGTAGCGTGGTTTACTTCGATATTCAATTTGAAATCGTTTTCCAAACCGAATTCTTTTAAGAAACCGATTACTGTTTCAGCATCAACATCATATTGGTGTTTCATTGGTTCCATTGGCTTAGGTTCGATAAGGAATACTCCTTTGAAACCTTTAGCACGACCGTAGTCACGAGCCATTTTCAACATGGTTCCCATGTGTTGTTTTTCGCGTTTCATGTTGGTGTTCAATAACGACATGTAACCTTCGCGACCGCCCCAGAATACATAAGCTTTACCACCTAATTCGATAGTAGCGTCGATAGAGTTTTTGATTTGAAGCATAGCGCGGGCAGCTGCGTCAAAGTTAGGATTGGTGCTTGCTCCGTTCATATAACGTGCGTTAGAGAAAACGTTAGCAGTACCCCACATAAGTTTAATGCCTGTAGCAGCTTGTTTTTCTTTTGCATAAGCAACGATAGCTTTCAGGTTAGCTTCGTATTCTTCGATAGAAGAACCTTCGCTAATCAGGTCGATATCGTGGAAGCAATAGTATTCGATACCAATTTTGCTCATAAACTCAAAACCTGCATCCATTTTATCTTTAGCAGCTTGCAAAGCATCAGCAGCTCCTACCCATGGGTGTACTTGTGTTTGTCCACCAAATGGATCGCCACCATCAGCGCACAAGGTGTGCCACCAGGCCATTGAGAATTTAAACCACTCAGCCATTGTTTTTCCATAAACTACTTTTTCTGGATTGTAATAATGGAATGCCATTGGGTTTTTACTTTCTTTTCCTTCGAATTTGATTTTTTCCACGGATGGAAAATACTGTTTTGTTGTCATAATAGATATAATTTAAAAAATTAATAAATTTGTAAATTAGTTGAATGTACTGTCTTGCAATGTGTCAATTCACTAATATTCTGAATATGTATTTTTATTGGCACATTGTTTTATTGGCACATTGGCATATTATTAAATCGGCATATTAGAGAGCCATTTCTTATACGCTTCTTTCGTTGCTTCCGTATCGCAGGTTTCAGGTTCAACGATCTGAATTTTTTTCAATGTAGAAAATGCTTCTTCCGCATTAGCATAAATTCCTGCTCCGATTCCTGCTCCACGCGCTGCTCCAATCGAACCATCGGTATTGTACAATTCGATAGTTGCGCCGGTGATGTTGGCAAGGGTTTGACGGAAAATAGGACTGAGGAACAAATTGGCGTATCCTGCACGAATTGTTTTAGTTTCGATGCCCATTTCGTTCATAATGTCCATACCGTATTTGAACGAAAAAGCAATGCCTTCGTGAGCTGCACGGATTAAATGAGCTTTGGTAATGCGGTTGAAGTTTACACCGTGGATAGAGCAGTTAGGTTCCTGATTGCCCAATACGCGTTCGGCGCCATTGCCAAAAGGAATAATGCTAACACCTTCGCTTCCAACCGGAATGCCGGCAGCCAATTCGTTCATTTCGGCGTAACTGATGCCCTCAGGAGCTACGTTATTTTTTATCCAGGTATTCAGAATGGCTGTTCCGTTGATACAAAGTAACACACCCACTCGTTTGTCTTCTTTGGTATGATTCACATGTGCAAATGAATTGACGCGTGATTGCGGATCGAATTTCGAATCGCTGTTTACGCCATACACCACGCCCGATGTTCCACCGGTAGCAGCAATTTCGCCCGGATTCAGTACGTTGAGCGATAAAGCATTATTGGGTTGGTCGCCTGCACGATAAGTTACAGGAGTTCCGGCTGCCAGGCCAAGTTCTGCAGCGATATCGGCTTTCAGGTTGCCTTGTTGACCAAATGTAGGTACAATTTCAGGCACTAAAGCTGTATCGAATCCGAAATGATCGAACAGGAATTTAGCAGGTGCTTCTGATTTAAAATCCCAGGCAATACCTTCGGACAATCCCGAGGCTGTTGTGCATACTTTTCCGGTCATGCGCATGGCCAGGTAGTCGCCGGGTAGCATATAGTATTTTGCTTTTGCAAAGTTTTCCGGTTCATTCTCTTTTACCCATGCCATTTTCGACAAGGTGAAGTTGCCGGGCGAGTTCAATAAGTGTGATAAACATTGATCTCCACCAAGCGCATTAAACGCTTTTTCGCCATAAGGCACCGCGCGACTATCGCACCAAATAATGGAGTTGCGGATGGCTTGTTGATTTTCGTCAACCAATACCAATCCGTGCATTTGATACGAAATTCCGATGGCTTTGATATCAGCAGCATTTACTCCCGATTCTTCCAATACTACCTGGGTAGCAAGTTTAAGATTTTTCCACCATGTTTCGGTGTCTTGTTCGGCCCATCCGGCTTTCACCGAAATAATTTCCATTTCTTTTTTTGGAAAAAATGCCGACGAAACGCAATCGCCTGTTGAAGCATTGACCAAGCTCGCCTTTACCGACGAACTACCTAAATCATAACCTAATAAGTACATAAGTTTCAATTTGTCCCTAGCCTCTAAAGAGGAACCAGAGAGGTTTATAGTGTTTTATTTATAATTCAAATTCAAAAATATCAAAGACAAAGGTTGCTTAATTCCCCTTTAGGGGTTAGGGGTCATTTTTTATATTTATAAAGCCTTGCTGCCCGGTGAGGAACGCCGGCTTCTACTTCGTCAAGTGCTACTACATAAGGCATTTGTGCCACTTTCTTCTGAAAATTCCGAACATCCGATTGTACCTGATGAACAGTATCGTGCAATGTTCGTAGTTGCGAAATTGTAAATTTACGTGGTAACAACTCAAAAAATAAATGAGGTTCTAATTCCAGCCTGTGTCGTATGTGCTTAAGTCCTTCAAAAATTATATCCGTGTGGTCGAAAGCCAGATTCATATTCTTTATTTCGTTGATGTCGTACCAGTTAACAAGTGTATCAGCGGCATTAAATACCAATTTGCTGTTAATTTTTACCAAAGCCACATAAGCCACAGTTACTATTCGACCAATTTTCAACTGTGTGGTTTTTTCGAGCCATAAAATGTCGCGTGAATCGTTGGTACGGTTGGGGTCGCCAAAACTTTTGAACTGACTGAGATAAATATTTTTTAAACCGGTCAGTTCGTTGAGTACACGTGATGCAGCTGTATCGAGATCTTCGTCCTGAAGGATAATACTTCCGGGCAGCTTCTTGTCGTTGTACATTTCGTTTTGCTCCGCAATGCTCCGTTCAACCAACAAAACCTTCAGCTTTTCGCCATCAAAGCCAAACACAACACAATCGACAGAAACATGGGGATTGTATATATTTTCATTCGACATAATAATTCAGTTGATTTCTGGTACAAAAGTAAAATCATTTTACGAAAAAACATCAACAAATATTATGTTATAAAACACATTTTCAATGTTTTGAATTATGTATATAATACAATAAGAAAAATTTCAAATTGTATTCTGTACAATAAGTACTTTTTGTACAATAAAGCTAAATAATCCAATATAAATAACTTGAACTTTGCTGATTGAAATGAATGTTGTTGGTTGGGCTTACAATAAGGAGGAAAATAGGACGATAAAAACATCTTGTTGACTACGCTTAATTTTTTACATTAATTGAAGATAAACATCAGAATTTAGTTTCCAATTTTTCGACGTTGTTTTATTCAGATGAAGAATCATTAAAAAATAAGGAATAAATCATTTGTAAAATACTGACTTGTGAAGATAATGCTAAGGAAGAGCTGCTGTTTTGCTATATTTTTGTGTAAAGCGTGACTTGTTCAGTCTTTTTTTCTAACTTTGCACCCGATTTTGGTATCGAGGTATTCCTTCAGAAGCTTCGATAAAAGGGAATTCGGTGAAAATCCGAAACAGTACCCGCTGCTGTAAACTCAAACCTCACCCCAGCCACCTCACCCCAACCCTCTCCTTGAGGAGAGGGAGAAACGAGGAGAGGGAGAAAGAGGAAAACGTATTGAACAACACTTTTTGCCACTGGCTCTTGTTCCCCTCCTTTGGAGTGGTTAGGGGAGGCTGGGAAGGCGTTCAATCACGGGAGTAAGTCAGAAGACCTGCCATATCCGACAACTACATTTTTTGCTCTCGGGATTAACAGCAAAAGAGTATGAGCACTATTGGTGTGAGCATTCTTCATTCTTTTATTCAGTTTATCTGAATCTGTAATTGTATCCTGTGCATTTGATGAGTTGATTTTTTTTTACAGTTGAAAATTTATTTATCTATTTAATAATCAATAAACAAAAAAATGAAATCATTTAAATTTTTATTTCCATTGGCTTTTATGGCTTTTGTGGTAAGTTCGTGTCAGAAAGATGAAACAACAACAACTATTGTCGATTTTGAAGATGTTACATTAACTTCGGGTATTTCTGCAAGCACAAGTTTTACTTCGGGCAATTGCAGGTTTAGTGGTAATCCTGTTGAGTTTTGGAATGGAGGCGTTCTTTGTTCATCAAAAAACGATACGGTTACCACCGGATATTTGAATCAGTTCAGCACCATAGCCGGATCGGGAGCTCTGAAATCAAAACAATTTGGAATAGTGTATGCTCCTGGATCTTTTACTTGTCCGGCAGACAAAGAGGGAAGCTACTCAATCGAAAGCATCATGGTTACCAATTCTACTTATGCCTATTTTGATATGAAAAACGGAAATGCACCTTACAGCAAGAAATTTGTTGCCGGCGATTGGTTTAAACTAACCATAAAAGGATATTATTCAAAAGCTGAAACGGCTGCTGTTGATGTCTATTTAGCCGACTTCAGAAATAATAAAAGCTTTCTGATGAAAGATTGGCAAAAAGTAAACTTGTCGGTAATGGGTAAAGTCGATTCTGTTGCTTTCAGTTTCAGTTCGTCGGATAATGGCGATTTTGGAATGAACACACCGGCATATGTGTGTATCGACAATATCGAATTTTCGCAGACGATTTCTGCAAAATAAGCAGCAAATGATACACTCATTTCTGAGCTAATACTAATAATTTATATACAAAGCCGGGCTGTAATGCAGTCCGGTTTTTTTATTCAAATTTTTTTACACAAATAGATTTCTGAAAATGAATAAGGTAGTTCGAAACTGTAAAAAATTATTGCTGCAACCCTTGTCAGTTCAGGAAAAAGTACTACTTTTGTGCCCGGATAAGTCCTGCACGACCAGCTCCTTTCCAACTCCCCCAGGGCTTGACCGCAGCAAGGGTAGAAAGTCGTAGCGGTGCGATGCAGGGGGCTTATCCACTTGCCTCTTTAGCTCAGTTGGCCAGAGCACGTGATTTGTAATCTCGGGGTCGTTGGTTCGAATCCGACAAGAGGCTCAATAAAAAACCATTTTTCTGAAAAGAAGAATGGTTTTTTCTTTTGG
>JAEAMG010000117.1_pt1 | contig 124526 bp, 114 predicted proteins | sample 8958741 | NCBI WGS metagenome assembly JAEAMG01 (sample SAMN16933256, study PRJNA681125) | bioreactor sludge metagenome | isolation source: anaerobic bioreactor treating anionic surfactant - SDBS | place: India: Bengaluru | collected 2019-02-28
AGAGCGCCGGTTATGGAAGTCAGAAATCACAATAATTTATTGGGGGTTACTTAGGCCTGCTTTTCCTGCGCCATCTGGCGGTTGACGATTTCTGCCGTGATGCTGCCCGGCGCATCGAGTTCGCGCTGCGCCAGTGTGCGGATGGCATCATTCTTCAGGCCGCACAGCAAGGCGGCGTACAGCGTGTCGGCCTCGGCGGCCTGTTCCTGGCCGCGCAGGACGGCAGCGGTGATCCGCACGTCTCTCAGCAGATTCATCAACTCCGCCGCCAGGCGCGGTGCCGTGCCAGGCGCTGGAAACAGGGGCAGGCTGGCCGCCAGGGCATTGACCATGCCGAGATGCGCGAGCGGCGCCGTCCGATAACGCTCCGCCAGCGTGAAATTGTCCATTTCGACGACGGCTGGCAGGGCTTGCCAAGCGTACTGGCGCGCCAGTTCGGGGGCGCTGGCGTCCAGCTGGGCGAACAGGTCGGCGGTGGAACGGGCATCACCCAGCGTCTCGTTCATCTCGACGATAAGAGAAAAACGCGACGCACGTCGAAAGAGGTCGCCTGCCTGTGGATCGCTGCCATCGCGTCCTGCATAAGGTTCACCTGCCAGCAGCAGCCGTATCTGCTCGTTGCGCTCGATCTTCAGAGCAAGTTGCGCGGGCGTATGGAGGTCGGTCAAGAATTTCCATTCCAGCATGATCATGAAATAGCTCGTGCGGGACGGCGCAATGGCTTGTTCCGCTTCAGCAAATAGCTGTTGCAAAAGCACGAGCGCATCCGCATGCCGACCTTCTTCGCGCAGTGCACTGAGGCTTGTCAAACGGCTATCGCTGTTGGGCATGGCGGTCCTTCTCTGGAATGCATCATAGTAACAAGTCCGCATCCAACTGGCTACGCCTCAGGTGCCATGCTTGCCGGTACGGGTCTTTCTGGCGCTGCAGGCCAGCAGCACCAGTCCTGCCAGCAGCATAACCCAGGTTTGCGGCTCGGGCACGGCCGGCAAGACTGTCGGGCCAGTGGGTGGCAGGGTCGGCAGGATCACGGTCGGCGGCACGATGATGCTGCTGCCCTGGTCCGGCGGCAGGCTTCCACCACCGCCGCCACCACCACCTCCGCCGCCCATGCCGGCTGGCGGCGTGATACCGCCGACGGTACGCACATAATCGAAGGGCAGGAAGGGAATGCTCGCTACGGCCGGCGGTGCGCCGGCGCCCGTGAAGGAACCGCCGCGCAAGGCGTCGGGATTATCGATCACGGGCACGCCTGCTGCTTCCGGGGCGGCGGGCGCGGCGGCAACGGGTGCGGCGCCACCGGGAGCGGCTCCGGCGGCTGGCGTTGCTGACGCTGGCACCCGCGTGATGCGGCTGACATTGCGGCACACGGTGGGCACGAGGATGCAAACGCCCTGCACGCAGTACACGAGTCCCCTTTCCTGCATCTGCTCGCTCCAGCCTGAGCGCGTGACATTGCGGCAGACGCGGCCTGGCCCGAAATGCATGTCGCTGATGCGCGCATTGTAATTGCCCTTGCCGCGGATGGCGTCGCGGCTGATGACGACGATTTCATCGTACTGGCGCGCGCGCATGCGCGCCTTCAATTCTTCGCGCACCTGCGGCGCGATGTCCGGGTACCTGTCCACTGCGGCAACGACATCTCCCATGAACGGGTCAGCGCCCGGGCGGTTCCAGCTGCAATGCTCCAGCACGTCCGCCCGTGGCGCCCCTTTGGCATAGGCGGGCAGCGGCGCCAGGGACAACATGCCAAGCAGGCAAGCCACTCCCAGCATGCCGGCGCCCGCGATCCATGAATGGTGTTTCATTGTTAGTTTCCTCGTGAAACAATATCAAAATTGAATTCTTATGCGAGTTCGAATGTTATCACCGAAGAAACTGTAGTATCAACAAATAAATAAAATAATTACAATTAGTGTTGTGTTTATTTATATGTTGGTTGTAGAAATGATTAATATTTCAATCTCGATAGGCGAACACTTGCCGCGCAGGTCAATTGATTGCGAAGGGGTAATGCGAGCGGCCCGCGCTGGGCGGGCCGGTTGAGAGGGTAGTGGGGTGTTGAAGGATGCGCCGCCAGCAGGCGGCGGTAAGGAACGCGTGTTAAATGCGGCCCGGGCAGGCTTGCGTATCGAAGGCGGGATAGCCGATGGCGGGCAGCTTGTGCAGCCACGTGCGCATCAAGGTGCGCGCGCCTTGCATATCGTACTGTTCGTACTGTTGCCCCTGCTGCAAATCTGCGGCGAGCGTGGCCAGCTCGGTGCAGATGGACTGCTTGCCGGCCTGGACCGCCAGCAGGGACGCCAGCAGTTGCGGCAGCACGTCCGCCGCTGGTGCCGCCTGGCGCGTGGCGCGATAGTGCTGCCAGTAGCGCTCGGCGGCATCGCCATCAACGCTGGGGATGAAACCGAAGGTGGCGTCATCGTGGTGCAAGCGGTACATGGTGGGAAAGTAATGCGGACCCGTCAGTTCGCCAGGGAAGCGGTCGCGCCGCAGGACGTCGATGGCCAGCGATCCGTCGCGCCCCACGCGCACGGCACTCGGTGAATCGAACTGGTCCACGCTCACCATGGCGGGCGAGTTGCCTTGCATGAAGATGATCTTGTGCGTGTAATGGCGCCCGCCCAGGTGGCCGCACAGGGCCACATAGCGGTCGTTGAGGACGGTGATGGCCGCAATGGCGCCGCAGCCCGGCTGCAAGGGCGTATTTTCCTGCCACGCGAGACCTTGATCGGCGGCGCGCACGATGCTGATGCGGCCCACGGTGGCGCCATGCAAGTCGCCCGGCGCCGTTTCGATGCGCTCGTCGAAGCGCACCGTGTAGCCATTGCTGTGGACTTCGCCAGCGTACGCCGCCATGCCCTGCAGCAGGGCCAGCGCCAGAAGCAGATGTTTCATCAGGTCAATCCATGGAACAGCACGATATCGACCAGGTCGCCCGTGGCCACGTTGCCTTGCGCTTCACGCAGCACGATCATGCAATTGGCTTGCGTCATCGAGCGCAGGATGCCGGAGCCCTGCGCCCCCGTCACGCGCACGTGCTGGCGGCCGTCCGCGCCCCGCTCGACGATGCCGCGCTGGTATTCGGTGCGGCCCCGTTTCTTGCGGATCGGTGCTTGTGCCGCCACTTGCAGCAGCGGCAGGGTGGCCGTGTCCGCATCGGCGCCCATCAGGCGCAGCAGGGTGGGGCGGGCGAGGAAATAAAACGCCGCCATCACGGCCACGGGGTTGCCGGGCAGGCCCAGCAGCAACGCCGTGTCGCCCTCGCTGGCAATCCGGCCAAAGGCCATCGGGCGGCCCGGGCGCATGTTGATCTGCCAGAAGGCCACCTCACCGAGGCGTGCCAGGATCTCGCGCGTAAAATCGGCCGCGCCGCTGGACACGCCACCCGAGGTGATGATGACGTCGGCCTTGGTGCAGGCACCGCGCAGGGCCGCTTCCAGCGCTTGCGGATCATCCTTGACGATGCCCATGTCGAGCACTTCGCAACCGAGGCGCGTCAGCATGCCCAGCAGGGTGTAGCGGTTGCTGTCGTAGATGCAGCCGGCGGCTAGTGGCTCGCCGAGCGAGCGCAATTCGTCGCCCGTGGAAAAGAAGGCCACGCGCAGGCGCCGGCGCACGGGCACCGTGGCGATGCCCAGCGAGGCGAGCAGCCCCAGTTCGGCCGGACCCAGGCGTTTGCCCTGCAGCAGGGCCGGTTTGCCCTGCATCAAGTCTTCCCCCTTGAAACGGCGGTTGTCGCCGGGGCGGATGCAATCGGGCGCCAGCGTGATGCTGCTTGCGCTGGCCTGCTGCAGCAGTTCCTGCGGCACCACGCTGTCGCAGCCGTCCGGCATGACGGCGCCCGTCATGATGCGCGCGCATTGCCCGCGGCCAACTTTGACCGTGCCGGGGCGGCCGGCCAGGATGGTGTCGACCACGGCCAGGGTCACAGCAGTGTCGCCACCGAGGTCAGCCCCATGCAGCGCATAGCCATCCATGGCGGAATTGTCGTGCGCGGGCACGCTGATGGGCGAGATGATGTCGGCCGCCAGGATGCGCTCGAACGCTTGCGGCAACGGCAGTTGTTCCACGTCGGCGACGGGCGCGACGCTGTCGGCCAGGATGGCTTGCGCCATCGGCACGGACAGGCCCTGCGCCTGCAGGGCGGCCAGCTCGTCCGGGGTATTCATGTTGCCGAACGCGGCGCCATCCTCGAATACTACCTCGGCCAGCTTCAGGGGGCCGTGCCAGGTGCGCATGCGGCGCTCTCCGCTGCGCAGATACGCTTCGAGCTGGGGCAGGGCGGAAGTTTTGACGAGGCAGAAAACGGGATGCGGGCGGTGCACCGCCGATCCCGTCGCCGGGTCGATCTCTTCGGTGACGGCGATGGCCAGGTCGGCATTGTTCTCGACCAGGCCGGTGGCCAGGCGCGCCGCCAGGTCGGGCGGCAGCAGGGGCGAATCGCACGGCACCGTCAGCAGGTAGGGTGTGCTGGCGTGCTGCATGCCGCTGTGCAAGCCAGCCAGCGGGCCCAGCTGGCCCGGCAGCACGTCCGGCCAGACGGGCAGGCCGAAGCGCGCGTAATCTCCGGCATCGGCGTGGACACTGATGGCCAGCTGGCCCACTTGCGGCACCAGGCGCTGCAGCACGTGGCGCGCCAGGGGCTGGCCATGCAGGGGCAGCATGCCCTTGTCGCGCTGGCCCATGCGCGTGCCGAGGCCGCCGGCCAGGATCAGGCCGGTAATGTCGTGTGTGTTGATCATGTCAGGTAGGAAGTGGGTGCATGCGCCATGGTAGCAGCGGCGGGCGTGTGCCGCGCCCGATTCAGCCGCCGATGTACGACATTTCCACTTTCTTTTTACCGTGCTCAAGCGTGGTGCCCGTCAAATCCGTCTGGCTGGTGCGCAATTGCGAATAGCGGTCGGCGCGGCCGCGCCACAGCTGCGCCACGGCCGAGGAAATTTCCGCGTCGCTGCGGCCGCCGCGCAGCAGGCTGCGCAAGTCGTGACCGCTGCTGGCGAACAGGCATGTGTACAGCTTGCCCTCGGTCGAGAGCCGGGCGCGGCTGCAATCGGCGCAGAACGCTTGCGTGACGCTGGAAATGAGGCCGATCTCGCCGCTGCCATCGGCGTAGCGCCAGCGCGCCGCCGTCTCGCCCGTGTAGTTGGGGTTGATGGGCAACAAGGGCATGTGTGCACCGATGCGGCGCACCACTTCAGCGGACGGGATGACTTCCTGCAAGTTCCAGCCGTTCGAGGCGCCCACGTCCATGTATTCGATGAAGCGCAAGATGTAGGGCGTGCCCTTGAAGTGGCGCGCCATGGGCACGATTTCCTGCTCGTTCATGCCGGCCTTGACGACCATATTGATCTTGATGGGGCCGAGTCCTGCCTGGTGCGCCGCAGCTATGCCGTGCAGTACGTCGGCTACGGCGAAGTCGACATCGTTCATGCGCTTGAAGGTGGCGTCGTCGAGCGAATCGAGCGAGACGGTGACGCGGTTCAGGCCTGCATCCTTCAAGGCTTGGGCCTTTCTGGCGAGCAAGGAACCGTTGGTCGTCAGGGTCAGGTCCAGCGGCTGGCCCGAGGGCGTGCGCAGTGCGGCCAGCATGGCGATGAGCTTTTCGATATTCTTGCGCAGCAGCGGTTCGCCGCCCGTCAGGCGGATCTTTTCCACGCCGTGTTCAACGAAAAGGCGCGCCACGCGCGTGATTTCCTCGAACGACAGCAAATCCGTGTGCGGCAGGTACACGTGGTTCTTGTCGAACACGTCTTTCGGCATGCAATACACGCAACGGAAATTGCAGCGGTCGGTAATCGAGATGCGCAGGTCGTGCAGGGGCCGGCCCAGGCTGTCGGCCACGTTGCCGCTGGGACTTTCCAGCCGCGCGGGGATCGCCGGAGCCCCATTGCGGGCCTCGGCGAGGTAGATAATCTTGTCAGCCATGAAAGGTGATACCACTTACGTTAAATCGGTCAAGGCAGATACGATAGCACGAGGCCGAAGATGGCACAGGCGAGCAGCAATTTGATGGTGCCCACTTGAAACCTGAACAGCGCCACGCCGGCTGCCAGCGCGATGAGCATCGCCAGCCAGTCCCAGTGCGGCAGCGGGTTTTCTTGCCAGAAGACATGGCGGCCAAAGAACAGGGCCAGGCTGGCGATGACGCCCACCACGGCCGCCGAAATGGCCGTCAGGGGCGCGCTCAGGCGCAAATTGCCGCGCGACGCTTCCACCAGCGGCGCACCGGCGAGGATGAAGATGAACGAGGGCAGGAAAGTAAACCAGCTGGCGACAAGCGCGCCGCAGACGCCCGCCAGCCACAGGTGCTCGCCTGCCACGGCATGGCTCCAGCCGCCGACAAAACCGATGAAGGCGACGATCATGATCAAAGGGCCGGGCGTCGTTTCGCCCAGCGCCAGGCCATCCATCATCTGCGCGCTGGTGATCCAGTGGTAGTGGTCGGCGGCGCCCTGCACCAGGTAGGGCAGCACGGCATACGCACCGCCGAACGTCAGCAGGGCCGCCTTGCTGAAAAACACGCCCATCTGCGCCAGCGGCTGGTCCGCACCGGCCGCCAGCGCCAGGCCCAGCCAGGCGAAGAAGGCCAGCGCCAGGCCCACGGCGGCCGTGCCCAGCAGGCGCGGCCATTTGAGCTGCGCGTGCTCCGGCGTGGGCGTGTCGTCATCGATCAGGGCGGCGCCGTAGCGGGCCGCGCCGCCATGCCCCGTGCCGCCGGCCTGAAAATGGGCGGGCAGCCAGCGGCCGCCCGCCATGCCCAGCAAGGCGGCGGTGAGTACGATCAGCGGAAATGGCAGCTGTAGCACGGCGATGGCGACAAATGCGCCCGCCGCCAGGGCGATCAGGCCGGGACTGCGCAAGGTGCGCCGGCCCAGGCGCCAGGCGGCCGCCAGCACGATGGCGACGACGGCCGGCTTGATGCCGTACAGGATGCCGGCGATGGCGGCCACGTGGCCATACGCCATGTAGAGCCAGGACAGGACGATCAGCACCCCCAGCGAGGGCAGCAGGAACAGCAGGCCCGCCACCAGGGCGCCGCGCGTGCGGTGCATCAGCCAGCCGATGTAGATGGCCAGCTGGGTCGCTTCGGGTCCTGGCAGCAGCATGCAGTAGTTCAGGGCGTGCAGGAAGCGTTGTTCGGAAATCCAGCGCCGCTTTTCCACCAGTTCCGCATGCATCATGGCGATTTGCCCGGCCGGGCCGCCAAAGCTGACGCAGCCCAGCTTGAGCCAGTACCAGAAGGCGCTGCGCAGGCTGACAGGGGTGGGAGGGGGCAGGTTGGTGTTCTCGTGCATGGCGGCTGGCTGGCAAAAAAGTGGACATAAAAAAAGGGGAAGCCTGAGCTCCCCCTTTCATCATTGGCGGCTGGGCGAACCCGGCGCGCTTATGGACGTTGCGTGTTGACCTGGATCAACGGCTCATCCGATTGCGGCGGCAATGGCTTGCGTTCGCGCGGCTTGCGTACCGGGGCGACTGCCTTGGCGGCCGCTTCCTGCGCCAGGCGCAGTTTTTCCGGATCGGTGGCAGCCAGGGTCAGGCCGGCGGAACCGAGCACGGCGCTCAAGTCCAGCGGCGCGGCGATTGGCGCGGCAGGCGCCGGCGCTGCAGCGACGACCGGTGCTGGCGCCGGAGCCGGAGCCGGGGCAGGAGCAACTTCGGCAACCACCGGAGCGGCTTCCACCACGGCAGGTGCTGCTTCAGCTACTGGCGCTGGCGCTTCCTCGATCACGGCGACGGCTTCCACCAGCGGCGCAGCTTCCACCACTGGCACGGCTTCGACGATGATTTCAGCAGGTGCAGGTGCAGGCAGGTGCAGGTGCAGCTTCCGCTTTCTCGGCAAAGCTGTACTCGGCAACTGGTGCTGGCTCGGCAGCGGCTGGTTCAGCTTGCGCTGCAGCAACGACGGCCTCAACAGGGGCTTGCGGCACGATCACTTCAGCCGCTGGTGCGGCTTCTGCGGCGGGAGCGGCTTCTTCGACCTTGGCGATTTCCAGCACTTTGACCACTTCGACCACTTCCACGACGGCAGCTTCCACTGGCGCAGCGACGGCGACGACAGCGGCGGCAGCCACGACGGCGACCGGTGCCGCATCAGCGGCAGCTTCCGGCGCCGGAGCGACCGTAAAGCTGATCGCTGGTGCGTCCTGGCCTTCGTTCTCGCCATTTGCCGATTCGATCAGCTCGCCCGTTTCGCGGTCGCGGCGGTTGCGGTTGCGGCCACCACGACGACGACGGCGGCGCGGTTCTTCGCCTTCCACGTCGTTTTCCGTCTCTTCGCCGTCAGGACCGGCATTCGCCGGTGCTTTCAGCAAGCTCGTTGGTGCGGCATCAGCGTCCGGACCGCTTGACGCCACGACGACATTTACCGCGCTGGCGCTGGCGCCAACCAATGCCAGCTCGTCAGCTTTCACTTCAGCAACAATAGCCTTGTCGGCGCGTGGTTCGCGGCCTTCGCGTGGCTGGCGTGGCGGACGTTCGGCGCGTTCCGGGCGCTCTGCGCGCTCGGGGCGTTCCGCGCGTTCAGGACGCTCGCCGCGTTCGCGTGGTGCTGCCGTTGCCTCGCCCGCTTCGCGCGGTTCGCGTGGCGGACGCGGTGGGCGTGGCGGACGGGCCGCCTTTTCCAGTGCTTCGGCTTCTTTCGCTGCATCGTCCAGGGCTGGGCGGCCCTGGCCCGGTTCGCGTTCTTCGCGGCCAGGCTTGCCGTTGCGGCCACGGCCACGCGGGCCACGGCTGTTGCGGTCGCCGCGGTCGGCGCCGGCCGGTTTGGCTGGTGCGACTGGGGCGGGCGCTGGCGCCACCGGTGCCGGGGCGCCGGTGAAGAAGCTGATGATCTTGGCGATCAGGCCCTGTGGTGCGGCAGGCGCGGCCACCGGGGCTGGTTTCGCTTCGACAGGCTTGCGCTCGACCAGCGGTGCCGGCTGGTCAGGGGTGATCGTCTTGACGACGGCTTCCTGGCGCGGCTTGGCTTCTTCCTTCTGGCGCTTGCTGTAAGCCATGTCGGTTTCAGCGCTTTCGGCCAGGTTATAGCTGGCCTGGCTGTCTTCCAGACGCGGATCATCATGCTTGATGCGTTCCAGCTTGTAGTGCGGCGTTTCCAGATGCTTGTTCGGGATCAGGATCACGGCGATGCGGTGGCGGTTCTCGATTTTGAGTACTTCGCCGCGCTTTTCGTTCAGCAGGAAGGCGCCCACATCGACGGGCACTTGCACGTGGATGGTGGCCGAGTTTTCCTTCATCGCTTCTTCCTGGATGATGCGCAGCACCTGCAGGGCGGACGATTCCGTGTCGCGGATATGGCCGGTGCCGGAGCAGCGCGGGCACGTCACGTGCGAGCCTTCGGACAGCGAAGGGCGCAGGCGCTGGCGCGACAGTTCCATCAGGCCGAAGCGGGAAATCTTGCCCATTTGTACACGGGCACGGTCATGGTGCAGCGCATCTTTCAAACGCTGTTCCACTTCGCGCTGGTTTTTTGCCACTTCCATGTCGATGAAGTCGATGACGATCAAGCCGCCCAGGTCGCGCAGACGCAGCTGGCGGGCCACTTCTTCGGCCGCTTCGCAGTTGGTGTTGAAGGCGGTCGTCTCGATGTCCGAGCCGCGCGTGGCGCGGGCCGAGTTGACGTCGACCGAGACCAGCGCTTCGGTGTGGTCGATGACGATGGCGCCGCCCGATGGCAGCGGCACGGTGCGGCTGTACGCCGTTTCAATCTGATGTTCGATCTGGAAGCGCGAGAACAGCGGCACGTCGTCGCTGTAGCGTTTTACGCGGTGCACCATGTCGGGCATCACGTGGCTCATGAACTGGTGCGCCTGGTCGTAGATCTCGTCGGTGTCGATCAGGATCTCGCCGATGTCGGGCTGGAAGTAGTCGCGGATGGCGCGGATGACGAGCGACGATTCCTGGTAGATCAGGAAAGCGCCGTTGGCCGACTTGCCGGCGCCTTCGATGGCGCGCCACAGTTGCATCAGGTAATTCAAGTCCCACTGCAGTTCATCGACGTTGCGGCCGATGCCGGCGGTGCGGGCAATGACGGACATGCCAGCTGGCAAGTCCAGTTTATCCATGGTTTCGCGCAATTCCTGGCGCTCTTCCCCTTCCACGCGGCGCGATACGCCACCGCCACGCGGGTTGTTCGGCATCAAGACCAGGTAACGGCCGGCCAGCGACACGAACGAGGTCAGGGCGGCGCCCTTGTTGCCGCGCTCTTCCTTTTCGACCTGGACCATGATTTCCTGGCCTTCGCGCAGCGCTTCCTTGACGGAAGCGTTACGCACATCGACGCCTTCGCGGAAATATGTGCGGGCAACTTCCTTGAAAGGCAGGAAGCCGTGGCGGTCTTCACCATAGCTGACGAAGCACGCTTCGAGCGATGGCTCGATGCGCGTGATGACGCCCTTGTAGATGTTGGATTTGCGCTGTTCGCGCCCGGCTGTCTCGATATCGATGTCGATCAGTTTCTGTCCGTCGACAATCGCTACGCGCAGTTCTTCTTGCTGCGTGGCATTAAACAACATGCGTTTCATTTTTATAACTCCGCGACCCGTAGGCCATCTCAAAGCCGCTTCCGGGGAAGCGGCGAAAGTACAGGGATATATGCGAGAACGGGAGTGTTGGCGGGGGAAATGCCTTAGCGTGCGGAGCAACAACGCGTACGAGGTATACGTTACGGCCGCAACAGGCGCGGTGAGGTCAATCGTCATGCCGAGTGCACAGGACACTTGCAACTCATCTGAAACAGCCCGGATGAGAATGAACTGCATCGGGGGCAGAGAATGCAAGTGGTCAGCAAATTCAGAGCCAAAATCGTTAGCCGGCTCATTACAGGGATCGCGATGGCGAGGCTTGGCCTCAGCCTATCATCGACAACCCTCAGTATTTGGCCACATACGGGGTTTGGCGAAAACGGCAAGCGTTATCAACTTCATCAACCCGCGAGCCCGACTCGATAAGTCGCGCTAACGGGTACTTATCCTTATAATCCCACACTCACTTCAGCATCTCCACGCGTTATCCGATTACAACTACGGTGCAACCTTGATTCGCGCAGGGATGGTGCATATACATTTTTTTCCACCGAATTTGCAATTTGGCGAGGCCGGTGGAGACGCCCCTGTGTAAAATGTGCTTTTATTCTTACACTCGCAGCAGCCAGGGCCGCAGCAAAAACAATTATATATTCAAAATGAAGGACTTAGAGAGATTTCTGGGAAGACATAGTAAATGAAGAGTCAAAATGATGTTGTTCCCCCTTCAACACCCCCGGTTCAGCCGCAAGCCCAATTCGTAACGATCGCCGAGGAAGAAGCAGGCCAGCGCATCGACAACTACTTATTAAGAGTGTGCAAGGGAGTGCCTAAAAGCCACATCTACCGGATCTTGCGATCGGGAGAAGTGCGGGTTAATAAAGGCCGTATCGATCAGCTGTACCGTCTCGCCGCCGGCGACGTGGTGCGCATTCCACCCGTGCGCGTGGCCGAAAAGGCGCCCACGGGCGCGCCGGCCGCCGAATTCAAGATCATCTTCGAAGATGCGCAGCTGCTCGTCATCGACAAGCCGGCCGGCGTGGCCGTGCATGGCGGCTCGGGCGTCTCGTTCGGCGTGATCGAGCAATTGCGCGCCTCGCGCCCCGACGCCAAGTTCCTGGAACTGGTGCACCGCCTGGACCGCGACACGTCCGGCTTGCTGTTGCTGGCAAAGAAGCGCACGGCGCTGACGAATTTGCACGAGCAGATGCGCGACGGCCTCACGGACAAGCGCTACCTGGTGCTGGTGGCCGGTGACTGGAAGAATGCGCGCCAGCATATCAAGCTGCCGCTGCATAAATATACAACGGCCGAAGGCGAGCGCCGGGTGGCCGTGCAGGCCGATGGCCTGGCGTCGCACACGGTGTTTTCACTGTTGCATAAATATCACAACTTCGCCTTGCTGGAAGCGGAATTGAAGACGGGACGCACGCACCAGATCCGCGTGCATCTGTCCTCGTCCGGTTTCCCCATCGCGGGCGACGATAAATATGGCGACTTTGCCCTCAACCGTGCCTTGTTGAAAGCCGACAGCACGCGCGGCGCCCTGAAGCGCATGTTCCTGCACGCGCACCAGATTACGTTTACGCATCCGGAGACGGGCAAGACGATGACGCTGAATGCGCCGCTGGCTGCCGAATGCGAGCGTTTCTTGGTAAGCTTGGGCAAACCATTGGCCGTTGCCGCACGATAGTTCTCCATCGCGTGCGGGGACACTACTCACAAGGTAGTCAGTCGCCATCATTCATTCTCAAGGAGCCGGCGGCTTTGCCGTCGGGAAACATGGCAAGAAAGCAATTTGATCTGATCGTCTTCGATTGGGACGGTACCCTGATAGACAGTACCTCGACCATCGTCAAGTGCATCCAGGCGTCGGCCAAAGACCTGGGCTTGCCAATTCCCACCGAGTTGCTGGCCTCGCATGTGATCGGCCTGGGCTTGCAGGAAGCGATGCAGCTGGTGATGCCCGATGTGGAGCCGAAATACCATGCGCGCATGGCCGAACGCTACCGCTATCACTATCTGTCGCGCGACCATGAGCTGACCCTGTTTCCCGGCGTGCAAGAAATGCTGCAGGAACTCTCGCAGCAAGCGTACTTTCTGGCCGTCGCCACGGGCAAGAGCCGTGTCGGCCTGAACCGTTCGCTGAATGCCGTCAAGCTGCTGTCGCTGTTCGATGCGACGCGCTGCGCCGATGAAACGTTTTCCAAGCCCCATCCGGCCATGCTGCAGGAGCTGACGCGCGAATTGGGGCAGGATATGCGTCGCACCGTGATGATCGGCGACACCAGTCATGATTTGTTGATGGCAAGCAATGCAGGCGCGGCCGGTATTGCCGTAGAGTATGGGGCGCATCCGGTGGAGCAGTTGCAGGCTTGTAAGCCCCTGTATTCGGCCGCCACGGTGGCCGATCTGCACCAATGGCTGAGCGAGCACGCATGATGAGCGATGTTGTGGAAGTGTTGATTTGTGCCGCCGACGCGCTGGCCGATGGCGGCAAGGGCGTGCGCTTTCCCGTCTCGGCCGGTGGTGAAGCGACCACCGGCTTTGTCGTGCGCCACGGCGGCAAGGCGTATGGCTACCTGAACCGTTGCGCCCATGTACCGATCGAACTGGACTGGGCCGAGGGCGAGTTTTTCGAGTCCAGCGGCTTGTACCTGATGTGTTCGACGCATGGCGCCATCTATGTGCCGGAGAGCGGCTACTGCGCGGGCGGTCCCTGCAAGGGCGGCCGCTTGCGCCCGATTCCCGTGAGCGAGCGCGATGGTCAGCTGTACTGGCAACCCGATGAGTATGTCCAGCCGCTGCCGGCCTGAAGCCGGGCACGGGCATTATTGTAATTTAAACAAAGTGAACCATGAGCGATAACACGAATGACAAGCTGGACAGCAGCGCGCCAGCCGCTGGTCACGGCGCCCCTGCGGGGAACTGGGAGCGCGCCGTGCTGGAAAAGCTGGTATTTGCCACTTTGCAGGAGCAGCGCGCGCACCGCCGCTGGAGCATCTTTTTCAAGATCTTCGGCCTGCTGATCGTGCTGTTCGCCCTGTGGGTGTTTTATGACTACAACACGGCCGACGACAGCGAGACCCTGGGCCGCCACACGGCCCTGATCGACATCAGCGGCGCCATCGAGTCCGAAGGCAGCGGCTCGGCCGCCGTCGTCATCCCCGCGCTGGACAAGGCGTTTTCCGATGCCGGTTCCGTGGCCGTGGTGCTGCACATTAATAGTCCGGGCGGCAGTCCCGTGCAGGCCGGCATGATCGTCGACGAGATGCAGCGCCTGCGCAAGGGCTATCCGGACAAGCCCTTGTATGTGGTGGTCGATGAAATGTGCGCTTCGGGCGGCTATTACATCGCCGCCGCTGCCGACCGCATCTACGTCAACAAGGCCAGCGTGGTCGGCTCCATCGGCGTGCTGATGGATGGCTTCGGCTTTACGGGCGTGATGGAAAAGGTGGGCGTCGAGCGCCGGCTGCTGACGGCGGGCGAGAACAAGGGCTTCATGGACCCGTTCAGCCCCCTGACGGAAAAGCACAAGGCATATGCGCAAGGCATGCTCAATGAAATCCACCAGCAATTCATCGACGTGGTGCGCACGGGACGGGGCAAGCGCCTGAAGGAAACACCCGATACCTTCTCGGGCCTGTACTGGACGGGTGCGAAAGCCGTGGAAATGGGCCTGGCCGACGACTTCGGCACGGTCGACAGCGTGGCGCGCGATGTCGTCAAGGCGGAAGACATCGTCGACTACACGCAGCATGAAGGCTTGCCGGAGCGGGTGCTGAAGAAATTTGGCGCCGCCATGGGCGCAGGCGCCATGAAGGCGGCCGTGCAGCAGTCACAACCGGCGTTGCGTTGAAGGCATCACTGTTGGCTGGCAGGCAAGCCAGTCGAGAATGATTTTCAATAAGATGGTAATTTGGCTTGAAAAAGGGGCTGCTTGGGCTATAGTGAAAGCGTAGTTCTTTTCAAGGAGGGGCGATATATCAACTATGTTGTCAGTACTAACTTGATTGGCAGGTCTTGGAACTACTCGCCGCATCGCAGATGTGGTTTTGAGTGAATTTACATTCCTCACTGAAGTCCCGATGGGGCTTGGGAACGGCGGCGCAATGCCGCCGTTTCCTTTTGTGCGTCGTCCGTGCCGGGTGGGCTGGCATCGTGCAATGCGTGATCTGGTCTGGCTGGCAAGACAGGCATGCGGGGGCAGGGCATGGCGCTTCGATGGCGGCGCGCTCAGGCGGCGCAGCCGTTACAGTGCGCGGGCAGGGAGGCCGGCACCGCTGCTGTGTTGCTGCCGGAGCTGGCGCTGAAGTCGGGCGGCGTATCGGCCATGGCGGGTGCGCTCACGTTGTCGGCTGCCGCATCCGCGTGCGCAAAACCGCCCAGTTCCAGCCAGCACATGAACTGGCATTGCATATCGGCATGCCAGTGCGTCTGGCTCGCTGGCGATGGTGGCGCGTCCGCATCCTGCTGCGCTGGGGTGTTGCGCCAGCGCGCCACGCCGAGTCTGACCTTGTGCATGGCCGCCTGTTCCGCAGCGATGCGCTGGCGCATGTCGGCGATGCTGCCTTGTAAGGCGATGGTATTGGTATGCTTCATACGATGTCCTTATGAGGGGTGGCGACTGCCACAATTCCTAAAGTCCATTAGGCGGATTCCTAACGAAGTTTCAGTCTATCAATGCGATATTCCGAGCGCTTGATATATCTCAAAGGATTGGGCCATTTATATCGAAATCTCACCTTGTGCTTCGCCTTATCTGTGCCTGCGCAAGGCTGTCGCGCGCTCCACCGCCAGGCGCGGGCGGCGCGCGGCGCCGCTTCACGCTGCCAGCCGCTTCTGGTAAAGTCACGCCCATGAGTAAATTATCCCTAGACCGCATCCTGCAATCGCAGGGTTTTGGCACCCGTAAATATTGTCGTTCCCTCATCGAGGATGGCGATGTCGTCATCGATGGCGTCACCCAGACCAATTACCGTACCACCGTCGAGACCGAAGGCCTGGTGCTGCACGTGTTTGAAGAAGAGTGGGTATACCGCGCGCACCTGTACCTGGCGCTGAACAAGCCCGCCAACTTCGAATGCTCGCGCAAGCCCAGTCATCACCCTGGCGTGCTGACCCTGCTGCCGGAACAATTCACCTGGCGCGAAGTCCAGCCCGTCGGCCGGCTCGACCACGATACGACCGGCATGCTGCTGATGTCCGACGATGGCCCCTTTATCCATGCACAATCGTCGCCGAAGCGCCACGTTCCAAAAATTTACCAGGCTACCACGCAAGCGCCCGTGACCGATGAACTGGTGGCGCAGCTCTTGGCCGGCGTGCAATTACATGATGAACCGGCCCCGCTGGCCGCCCTCGTCTGCGTCCAGCGCGGAGAATTCCAGCTGGAAATCGTGCTCGAACAAGGCAAATACCACCAGGTCAAGCGCATGCTGGCCGCCGCCGGCAACCATTGCAGCGCGCTGCACCGTTCCGCCATCGGCAGCCTGACGCTGGAATCGCTGGGCATTGCCGAAGGCGAGTGGTGCTACCTCACGCCCGAGCAGATCGCGCTGCTGGCGTAAATTCTTCCTGACCGTCAAAGCCGGGGATATCCCGGCTTCTTGGCGTCTTTAGCCTCCACTGCCTGCATTTGACGAAGTTTCCCGTACATGAAATTAGCAACTTTGAAAGACGGCACGCGCGACGGCCAGCTGGCTGTCGTCTCGCGCGACCTGAAAACGGCCCACCTGGCCGATGGCATCGCCTCGACCTTGCAAAAGGCGCTCGACGACTGGAGCTTCATCGCGCCCCAGCTCGATTTGCTGTACCAGACCATCAATAGTGGCCGCGGTCACCGCGCCTTCGACTTCGAGCCTGCCAACTGCATGGCACCCTTGCCGCGCAGCAGCCTGCGCGTGGCTGGCGCCTCGTACCTGCAGCAGATCGAGCGCGCCTGCAAGGCGGCAGGCGTTGACGTGCCCGCCAATCTGCGCGAGGCACCGCGCCTGTACCAGGGCGCCAGCGACGATTTCCTCGGCGCCCACGATGACATCACTCTGGCGCACGAGCAGTGGGGCATCGATTACGAGGCGGGCATCGCCGCCATCACGGACGACGTGGCCATGGGCTCGACGCCGGACCAGGCGCACCTGAACATCAAGCTGTTGATGCTGGTCAACGACATCACCCTGCGCAACCTGGCGCCCGACGAGCAGGCCAGCGGCTACGGTTTCCTGCAAGCGAAGCCGGCCATGGCCTGCTCGCCGGTGGCCATCACGCCCGACGAGCTGGGCGATGCCTGGCGCGGCGGCAAGGTGCATTACGCCTTGCGCTGCAGCCTGAACGGCAAATTGACGGGCCAGCCCCACGCGGGCGCCGACATGGCCTTCAATTACCCGCAATTGCTCGCCCATCTGTGCCGGACGCGCAACGCGCGCGCCGGCAGCGTGGTCAGTGCGGGCGGTGTCGCCAACAAGGAAATAAAAAAGGGATTTTCCAGCATTTTTGAGCGACGTAATCAGGAGATGATCGCCGATGGCGTCGCCAGTACGCCCTATTTGCTGTTTGGCGATGTTGTCCGGCTGGAAATGTTGGGTGATGATGGTAAATCCTTGTTTGGCGCCATCGAGCAGACGTTAAAGCAAGCCGAGGTGCGCAAATCGCGTTAAGTTTCTTATAGGCAAAGGGAAATACAGGGCAATTGTGCCCCTGTTCCGCCGATGGCGTCCGCACACTTGAACCGATAATGTGTCATGCCCAGTCCGTATTGCGCCTAACCAGGCTGCAGGACTTCACCGGAGTTGATTGATGTCGGAAGACAGCGACGCAGAAAAGACCGAAGCCGCGTCACCGAAGCGCCTCGAGCAGGCGCGTGAGGAAGGCGACGTTCCGCGATCGCGTGAAGTGGCCACGTTTACGGTGTTGATGGCGTCCGGCTGCTGCCTGTGGTTTGCCGGCGACGCCATCGTGCGCCGGCTGACGGCGGTCATGGTGTCCGGCCTGACCCTGGACCGGGAGCAAATCCTCAATCCCGACGCGATGATGTTGCGCATCGGCTACGACGTGGGCTCCGTCTTGCTGACTTGCCTGCCGTACGCCGCGGCCATCATGCTCGTCGCCCTGGCCTCGCCCGTGCTGGTGGGCGGCTGGCTGTTCAGTTCCAAGGCGTTCACCCCCAATTTTGGCAAGCTCAACCCGATTCGCGGCCTGGGCAATATGTTTTCGAAGAATGCGCTGGTGGAGTTGCTCAAGGCCATCGCCAAGACGCTCGTCGTCGGCGTCGTCGCCTGGATGGTGATGCAGCACCAGAAAGACGCCGTGCTGGGCCTGTCGGTCGAATCCTTGCGCGCCGGTTCTGCCCATCTGATCAGCCTGCTGATCACGGCCTTTTTGCTGATCGTGGGCGCGCTGGGCCTGATCGCCGCCATCGACGGCCCGTACCAGATGTGGCACTACGCTAACAAGATGAAAATGTCCTTGCAGGAAGTCAAGCAAGAGGCGAAGGAGTCGGACGGCAATCCGCAGATCAAGGCGAAGATACGCCAGATGCAGCATGAAATGTCGCGCCGCCGCATGATGGCCGACGTGCCGACGGCCGACGTGGTGGTGACCAATCCTACCCACTACGCGGTGGCCCTGAAGTATGGCGAGAATTCGCGCGGCGCGCCGCAGGTGGTGGCCAAGGGCATCGACGAGGTGGCGGCGAAGATCCGTGAACTGGCCGGCGAACACAAGGTCGCCATCCTCGAAGCGCCGGCCCTGGCGCGTGCGCTGTACCAGCACACGGACATCGGCGACGAGATCCCCGAGGCGCTGTATGGCGCCGTGGCCGAAGTGCTGGCCTACGTGTTCCAGCTGCGCAGCTACGGCAGCGGCCATGGCCAGCGTCCCGACAAGCCGAAGAAACTCGACGTGCCGCCCGAGCTCGATCCGCTCGACCCCGCATCGCAGATCAAGGCCGCAGCAGACGCGGCAGACAAGAATAAAGGAAGTACACCATGAACGGCCTGAGATTGCCAGCCTGGCTCAGCGGAATGAGCAGCAACGCCAGCAAGGGCATCGCCGCGCCTATCATCATCATCATGCTGCTGGCGATGATGGTGCTGCCGCTGCCGGCCTTCATCCTCGACATTTTCTTCAGTTTCAATATCGCGCTGTCCATCATCGTGCTGCTGACGGCGCTGTACACGGTCAAGCCGCTCGACTTCATGGCCTTCCCGACCATTTTGCTGGTGTCGACCATGCTGCGCCTGTCGCTGAACGTGGCGTCCACGCGCGTGGTGCTGACGGAAGGCCATACGGGCGCCGACGCGGCCGGTAAAGTGATCGAGGCGTTCGGCCACTTCCTGATCGGCGGCAACTACACGGTCGGTATCGTGGTGTTTATCATCTTGACCATCATCAACTTTACCGTGGTGACCAAGGGTGCGGGCCGTATCGCCGAGGTGGGTGCCCGCTTCGCGCTGGACGCCATGCCTGGTAAACAGATGGCCATCGATGCCGATCTGAACGCCGGCCTGATCGGCGAAGACGAAGCGCGCCGCCGCCGCACGGAAGTGGCGCAGGAAGCGGAATTCTATGGCGCCATGGACGGTGCCAGCAAATACGTGCGCGGCGACGCCATCGCCGGCATCATGGTCACCGTCATCAATATCGTCGGCGGCTTGCTGGTGGGCCTGTTGCAGCACGACATGGGCTTTGCCGATGCACTCAAGAACTACACCCTGCTGGCCATCGGTGACGGCCTGGTGGCGCAGATTCCTTCGCTGATCATTTCCACGGCGGCCGGTATCGTCGTCTCGCGCGTGGCCAGCGACCAGGACATCGGCACCCAGCTGGTCGGTCAATTGTTTGCGAAACCGCAAGTACTGTATATCACCGCCGGCATCATCGGCGGCATGGGCCTGATTCCGGGCATGCCGAACATGGTCTTCATCCTGCTGGCCTCGCTGCTGGCCGGTTCCGCCTATTTGATCAGCAAGAAGCGCACGCAGGAAAAAGAGGCGGCAGAGAAACCGGCCGACGTGCCGCCAGCGACCGTGGCGCCCGAGCAGGAAGAAGCCAGCTGGCAAGACATCATGCCCGTCGATACCCTGGGCCTGGAAGTGGGTTATCGTTTGATCCCCCTGGTCGACAAGACGCAGGGCGGCGAATTGCTCAAACGCATCAAGGGCATCCGCAAGAAATTTGCCCAGGAAGTGGGTTTCCTGGCGCCGCCCGTGCATATCCGCGACAACCTGGAGCTCAAACCCTCCGCCTACCGCATCACCCTCAAGGGCGTGGAAGTGGGCGTGGGCGAAGCGTTCAACGGACAGTTCCTGGCGATTAATCCCGGCATGGCCAGCGGCGCCTTGCCGGGCGTGGCCACCAGCGATCCCGCGTTCGGCTTGCCTGCCACCTGGATCGACGCCAGCTTGCGCGACCAGGCGCAATCGATGGGCTACACGGTGGTCGATGCGGGCACCGTAGTGGCCACGCACTTGAACCACTTGATCACCTCGCACGCTTCCGAACTGCTGGGCCGCGCGGAAGTGCAGTCGCTGCTCGATCACCTGGGCAAGGATGCGCCGCGCCTGGTGGAAGACCTGGTGCCGAAGATGCTGTCGCTGTCGACCCTGCAAAAAGTGCTGCAGAACCTGCTGGCCGAGGGCGTGCACATCCGCGACATGCGCACTATCATCGAAACCCTGGCTGAGCATACAGTCAATACGCAAGACCCGAACGAGCTGACGGCGCTGGTGCGTGTATCCCTGGGCCGCGCCATCGTGCAGCAACTGTTCCCCGGTGCGGCCGAATTGTCCGTGATGACCCTCGACAGCCGCCTGGAGCGCCTGCTGATGCAAGCGATGGGCAACGGCGGCGACGGCGCCGGCATCGAGCCGGGCCTGGCCGATACCATCGCGCACCAGGCAGGCCTGGCCGCGCAGCAGCAGGAGGCGCTGGGCCTGACGCCGGTGCTGCTGGTGCCGGCGCCGCTGCGCGCCCTGCTGTCGCGTTTCCTGCGCCGCGCCTTGCCGCAGCTGAAGGTGCTGTCGCATGCGGAAGTGCCGGAAACCAAGACCATCCGCGTCACCAGCCTGGTGGGCGCGCAATAGTCGGCATTGTTCAGACCGCAAACCCTAAGCGAAGGGCCGGGGTCGAACCCGATGGGGGAGTGCGTCCCAATGGGGCGCACTCCGATCGCGAAGCGACGGGTTGCCACCTCTTTTGCTTATTTTTTCATCAATTTCCTGTTGGCAAATTGAATAACGGGTACTTTCCCGTCCTGTTCCTTCGATCATTTCCTCCAAGCATCGCTAATAATGGAAACTGTCCGGGTGATCTGTGTCCATGTGGAAGACAGCACCCAAGCAACAGGAGTCGACGATGGTCACACAGTTCAGCCAATATTGCGCCCCCCCCGCCTTGGGAGGCCGGTCATGAATGTGAAGAAATTTACGGGCGCCTCGTCGCGCGATGCGCTGCGCAAGGTGCGCGAAGCGCTCGGTCCCGATGCCGTGATCCTGTCGAACCGCCAGGCCGATGGCGTGGTGGAAATCCTCGCGCTGGCCAATGACGATGCCGCTTCGCTGGCGTCGCCGCCGGCCGCGTCCGAAATGTCCCAGCCCCGTCCCCAGTTGCAGACCCAGTTCGCCACGCCGCAGCGTCCGGCCGCCCCGGCCCAGCGCCCGGCTGCGCCACGTCCTGCCGCACCGCGCCAGGCAGCCGGCGAGCCAGTGGACATGGCCCGCATGCAGCAGATGATGGCCAGCGCGCTGGCGCATGTCAAAGAGAACGCCGCCGCCGAGATGAGCGGCATGATGAATGAAATCCGCGCCATGCGCGGCATGATGGAAACCCAGCTGGCGGAAATCTCGTGGGGCTCGACGCAGCAGCGCGAGCCGCAAAAAGCCGTGGTGCTGCGCGAAATGCTGGCCGCCGGTTTCTCGGCCAGCCTGGCGCGCTATCTGATCGACAAGCTGCCCGCCGGCCTCGATGGTGCGCAAAGCATGCGCTGGATCAAGACCGTCCTCAGCCGTAACCTGAATACCGTCGCCAATGAAGACGCCATGCTGGAGCAGGGCGGCGTGTTTGCGCTGGTCGGCCCGACCGGTGTCGGCAAGACCACCAGCACGGCCAAGCTGGCGGCCCGCTGCGTGATGCGCCACGGCCCGGAAAAGCTGGCCCTGATCACCACGGACGCCTATCGTATCGGCGCGCACGAACAGCTGCGCATCTACGGCAAGATCCTCGGCGTGATGGTGCATTCGGTGAAGGATGAAGCGGACTTGCGCATCGCCTTGAAAGAATTGAAGAACAAGCACACGGTACTGATCGATACGGTGGGCGTGAGCCAGCGCGACCAGATGGTCACGGAGCAGGTGGCCATGCTGTCGGGCGCCGGCGCCGACGTGAAACGTTTGCTGTGCCTGAACTCCACGGCGACGCAGGAAACCTTGAACGAAGTGGTGCGCGCCTACCAGGGCAGCGGCCTGGCCGGCTGCATCATGACCAAGCTCGATGAAGCGGCCTCGATCGGCAATGTGCTCGACGTGGTGATTCGCCAGAAACTCAACCTGTTTTATGTGTCGAACGGCCAGCGCGTGCCGGAAGACCTGTACCTGGCCGACCGCGGCTACCTGATCGACCGCGCCTTCAAGCTCAAGCGCGATGCGGCGGCGACGCAGTTTTCCGATGCCGAACTGCCGCTCCTGATGGCGCAGGCGGCCGCCCGCAACAATGAAGCGCGCGGGGTGCGTCTTGGCTAATTTCGATTTCGACCAGGCCGAAGGCTTGCGCCGCATGCTGGCTGGCCCGCAGCCGCGCGTGATGACATTTTTATCGGCCACGCCGCAGGACGACAAGGGCGCCATGCTGGTCAACCTGGGCGCCTCGCTGGTCTACGGCGGCAATGACGTGCTGCTGCTCGACGCCAGCGGCGGCAGCGATGGCGTCGCCGCGCGCCTGGGACTGGCGCACGGCGCCAGCCTGCGCGACGTGGCGCGCCAGCAGTGCGCCCTGAACCAGGTCATCCACCAGGTGCCGCAAGGCTTCGGCGTGGCCAGCCTGGGCGCGCGCAACCATCTGATGGACAGCATGGACTATGCGGGTGCGGAAGAACTGCGCCGCCTGGGCAAGACCTTCGAGGTGCTGGCGCGCCAGAGCGGCATCGTGCTCGTCGACGGCATCATGGCCGACGAGGGCGATTGCTTCCCCGTGCCGCTGATGGCCTCGTCCGACATCGTGGTGCAAGTGTCGACCAGCGCCACCTCGATCAAGGCCGCGTACTGCCTGATCAAGCGCCTGAGCCAGGAGCTGGGACGCCGTCCGTTCGGCATTCTGGTCACCGGCGCTTCCGAATCCGAGGCAAAAGTGGTATACGATAATATGGCGCAGGCGGCGAGCCGCTACCTGGCCGTGAAACTGACCTCGATGGGATCGGTGCCTGCCGATGAGTATCTGCACCGCGCGGCGCGTCTGGGCCGCAGCGTGGTCGATGCCTTTCCGCTGGCGGGAGCCTCGGTGGCGTTTCGCGGACTGGCCGAGCGGCTGGCCCGTTCGGCGGCGCCGGTGCTCGGTGGCACCTTGTACCAGACGGGGAGCCCGCACCAGTTCAGCGTCTGAATCCATCATCAGCACACGATAGCAGTTAAAACAATAAGCAGCCTATGTACACGGTCAAAGGGAAATCGAACAAGGACTATTTGCTGACGGAGCACATTCCGCTGGTGAAGCGTCTGGCGCACCATATGAAGGCGAAATTGCCGCCTTCGGTCGAGGTCGATGACCTGATCCAGGCCGGCATGATCGGCCTGCTCGACGCCATCAGCCGCTATGAAGAGACGCATGGCGCGCAGTTCGAGACGTATGCCGTGCTGCGTATCCGCGGCGCCATGCTCGACGAATTGCGCACCAGCGACTGGCTGCCGCGCAGCATGCGCCAGAACATGCGCAAGATCGAAGAGGCGATGAGCATCTTGCAGCAGCGCCTGGGGCACCCGCCGACGGAGTCGGAAGTGGCAAAATTGCTGAAAATGTCGCTCGTCGATTACCAGGAAATGCTGGGCGACGGCGGCGGCCACCAGTTGCTGTACTACGAAGACTTTCATGACCCGGACGGCAATGACAGCTTTCTCGACCGCCATTGCGTGGACGAGGACAGCGACCCCTTGCGGTCCCTGCTCGATACTGATTTCCGGCAATCCGTGATCGATGCCATCGACGCGCTGCCGCCACGCGAGAAAATGCTCATGGGCCTGTACTACGAAGAAGAGCTGAACCTGAAGGAGATCGGCGCGGTGATGGGCGTATCCGAATCGCGCGTCTCGCAGCTGCATACCCAGGCCGTCGCGCGCCTGCGCGCAACCTTGAGGGAGCTGGCGTGGACTGGTCCAGCGTAATCGGGCTGGCGCTGGCGCTGGCGGGCCTCTTGGTCGGCCAGGCACTGGAAGGCGGCAAGATGGCCTCCCTGCTGCAGCCGGCCGCCTTTGCCATCGTGGTCATTGGTACCTTCGGCGCCGTGCTGCTGCAAACGCGGCTGCGCACCTTCGTGCGCGGCCTGGAAATGCTGCGCTGGGTCTTCCTGCCGCCAGCCGACACGCGTGCCGCGCTGGCGCGCGACATCGGGCAATGGAGCTTGACGGCGCGCCGCGACGGCCCGCTGGCGCTCGAACGCCTGATGGAAAACACGGCCGACCGCTTCAATGCCAAGGGCTTGCGCATGATCGTCGACGGCATCGCGCCCGACAAGCTGCGCCAGCTGCTCGACGTGGAAATCTCCGCCTACGAAATGGCCGAACGCCAGGCTGTCAAGGTGTGGGAATCGGCGGCCGGCTATTCGCCCACCATCGGCATCCTGGGCGCCGTGCTGGGCCTGATCCACGTCATGGAAAACCTCACCGACCCGAGTAAGCTGGGCAGCGGCATCGCCGTGGCGTTTGTCTCGACGATTTATGGCGTCGGCCTGGCCAATCTGCTGTTCCTGCCGGTGGCGAACAAGCTCAAGGCCATCGTCTCGCGCCGCGTGCTGCAGTATGAAATCACTGCCGCCGTGCTGTACGACATCGCCACGGGCGACCACACGCGCATCATCGAAGAGCGCGTGGCCAGCCTGCTGCACGAGCATTGAGCATGATGCGGCGCGCGCGCAGGAAGTATGACGAGGAACCGGACAACCAGGACCGCTGGCTGATCTCGTACGCCGACTTCATCACCTTGCTGTTCGCCTTTTTCGTCGTCATGTATGCGATTTCGCAAGTCAACGAAGGTAAATACCGCGTCTTCCAGAATGCCATCGGCCAGGCCTTCAGCCTGGAAAAGGGCGCGCCGCCCATCATCATGGAAGCGCCGCAAGCCATTCCCTTGCCGAACCCCGCCCTGAAACGCCGCACGGAAGCCATCCGCCGCGAGCGCGAACACATGACGCGCCTGGCGCAGGACCTGACATCGACCCTGGCGCCGCTGGTCAAGGAAGGCAAGGTGCGGGTGACGCAGACGAGCCGCGGCGTGAGCGTGGAAATCAATGCCAGCGTACTGTTCGACCCGGGCGCCGCAGGGCTGACGATGGAGTCGGACCAGGCCTTGCGCGCCGTGGCCGTGCTGCTCAAGGATGACACGCACGATGTGCAGGTGGAAGGGCATACGGATGTGCAGCCGATCAGCAATTCGACCTTTGCCTCGAACTGGGAATTGTCGGCCGCGCGCGCCAGCGCCGTGGTGCGCCTGTTCATCGCCAGCGGCGTGCAAGCCTCGCGCCTGACGGCCGTGGGCCACGCCGACAACATTCCCGTGGCGCCGAACGAAACGCCGGAAGGGCGCGCGCGCAACCGCAGGGTCGCCGTGACGATTTTGTCGGGTATCCCCGAGACGGTGACGGAAGTGCCGACGCCGCCCGTCGCACCTGCTCCGGCTCCCGCCAACTGAACCCTGGCGCTTGGTACAATCGCGGCCTTCTCCCTTTTTATCTCTCCATCATGAAAAGCAGTTCCCTGGGCGGTCTAGTGTATTCCACCGAAACGGGCCGCATGTGTCCCGCCTGCCGCCAGCCGCTGGCGCAATGCGCGTGCAAGGCGCAAGCCAAGGTGGCGCCGGCAGGCGATGGCGTGGTGCGCGTGTCGCGCCAGACCAAGGGCCGTGGCGGCAAGTGCGTCAGCGTGGTCAAGGGCTTGCCGCTGGACGCCATCGCGCTGGCCCTGCTGGGCAAGCAGTTGCGCACGCAGTGCGGCTCGGGCGGCACCGTCAAGGATGGCGTGATCGAAGTGCAGGGCGACCATGTGGACACCATCGTGGCCGCGCTGGCCAAGCTGGGGCACCAGGCGAAAAAAGCCGGCGGCTGAGCGTGCGGAGGCGTGCGGCCCGCTGCCGTGCGCCTGTGGTAACGTGCATTTCCCATCCACGCGCATCCTCACCATGAACGTCAAATTCACCAGTATCGCCATCGCCGCTGCCATCGCGGCAGCGCTGGCGCTGGCGTACTGGCCCGCACCCGACGGCGGCGCGCCGGAATCTGTGGCTATCGCTGCCGCCAGTGCACCAGCGGGGCGCAGCCTGGAATCGTATTTGCATATCGATGCTTCCTTCCCTGCGGCTGAAGCGCCCGTTGCCGTTTCCCTGGCGCAGCGGCTCGAACGCCTGGCCGCCAGCGGCAGGGCGGAAGATGCGTATGCGGCCTACAAGCTGCTCGACGACTGCATCGTCTTCCAGCGCGAAAACCGCTTGCCGGGGCTGGAATTCGAGCTGGGACGCGAGATGACGGCGGCGGAAAAAGGCGGCCAGCAGCAGCTGTGCGCGGGGCTGACGCAGCGCCAGCGCGAGGATCGACTGGGCTACCTGGCCACTGCCGCCGAGGCGGGCGTGCCGGGCGCCGCCACCCTGTTCCTGTCGGAAGGACCGTTCGGCGACCGTAGCGCGCTGCGCAACCGTCCCGACGATCCGCTGGTGCAGGCATGGAAGCGGCAAGCCATCGCCCAGCTGACGGCGCAGGCGGACGAGGCGGAACTCTCCAGCGTGGCTACCCTGATGATGGCCTACCTGCGCGATGGCGAGGTGGTGCAGAAAGATGCGCCGCAAGCGTATGGCTACCTGCTGGCCCTGCGCCTCGTCTACGACGACATCCTCGCGCCCGGCGTCACCAATCCGTATCAGGATGAATACTGGCACTGGCTGCAGGATGAGCTGACCCCGGCGCAGCAGGCCGCCGCCGCAGCGAAGGGGCAAGCCATCGCGGCGAAATTTCGCCAGCACACGGGGCGTCCCGCGCAGGGTTGAAGCGCGCTGAGCTGTATGCTGCAACAATTGACGTAGTTTCACATGGCTTCGCCGGGCTATGATGGCCGTAGACTTGCCCGTGTGGGCAGGATGCGCCATGAGGAGCAATATCCGGATGTTGAAAGCGGCGAACTTGCCGGTGCCACGACTGGCTGTCAACCTGGCTGCGCTGCGGGCGAGCATGGCCAAGCGCCCCATGCGGGGCGCCTTGTTGTTGGGGGTGGCCGTGGGCGCCATTAACTTTCTCATCTTCGTACCATTGGCGCTGGCTGCCGTGGCCCTGTTCACCCCGCAGCAGTTGGGCGGATCTGCTGCCGCAGCGCTGAGGGGCGCCAGCACTGCGACGGTGTTCTGCTTTGTCGTTGTATGGGCACCGTTGTTCGAAACGGTCATCGGGCAGTGGCTGCCGCTGGAGATATTACGTCGTTACAAGGTGCGCGCTGCGGTCAGCCTGCTGGCCAGCGCGGCACTTTTTTCCCTGCTTCATGTCGTGAACGGCGCCGGGATCTTACACGCTATCATCACTTTTATTGGCGGATGCACGTTCGCAGCCAGCTACCTGACGGCGCGCAGCATGGGCCTGGCGCCCGCGTATGTGGCGGCCGCCACGGCACATGCGTGCAGCAATGGTTTATTGCTGTGCTTGTCGCTGCTGTTTCCGGCTTTGGCGTAGTGAGCGTCGAGTAAAAACTTAGCCGATGACGACGCGCCGGCTGGCCGTATTGGTCATCGGTTGGCCGCTGGGGCCGTAGAAATTGCCGCTCTGGGCCGTGGGGCGCATGGCGTTCAGGGCGCCTTGCGTGTGCAGCATGTGCTTGTTGACCAGCAGGCTGTTGAGCCGGTTCTGTTCTTTCGCTTCGCGCGTGGTGTCGAGCAGGGCTTTCCACAGGGGCGCCGCTTCGGCTTCGCTGGCGCCGACCAGCCAGTCTTCCATGCCCGCTTCGGCGGCCGTGAAACCGGCTGCCGCCAGCGCCTGGTGGCGTTGCGCCGCCAGCTGGCTCAATTGTCCGACGAGTGCCGTCTTGCGCACCGTGAGCTCCGTGATTGCATCGATGTCAGCCGCAACCAGATGCCGCTGTTCTTCTTTCATCAATGCCAGCAATGTGGTCATGAGCTGTTGCTCGTCGCGCAGGCTGGAAAAAGGAGTCACTGATTGCATGAGGGAACCTATCTATTTCGTGAGTGCAGCAAGTCCTTGACTGTGTCGAGGAGACCGTCCGCCACTTTTTCAGAGTTGACCTGGAACTGGCCGTCGGCGATCGCCAGCTTGATGCGTTCGACTTTTTTCGTGTCGAACACGGCGCCGCTGCCGGCAGTTGCACTGGCCGCTAATGCCTGTCCTTGTGGCGACAGGCGTACATTGTCCGACGTCGTCGGTGTTGCCTGGGCTTTCTCGGCATTCCGGGCGCCGGAGGTATTCGCGGGCGCCACCGGCAGGCCGGGATTGCTTTTAATGGTGTTATCGGTAATTTTCACAGCGTGATCCTCGTCTGGTCGAAGTCAAAAAACTCCGGGATATGACATCTTATCGGCATCATATCCAGGAACTTTAGTGCGCCAGACTACAATATCGCTATCTATTCGCTTAAAAGGCGACCTCCACCATGCCACCCGCGCGCGCCACGCCGCTGATCTGCTGGCCGCTCTGCGTGCGTACCTGCACCGTCTGGCCATCGCCGGCGCTGCCGATGGCGCGTCCTTCTGATGCCACCTGGAAGCCGTTGCCACTGGAAACGACACGCACCAGCTGGCCTTGCATGACCACCGGCTTGCGGCGCAGGGTGTCGAGGCGCATCGGCGTGCCTGGTGGCAATGAAATATTCGTGCTGGCGCCCACTACCTGGGCCATGTCGGTGGCGATGCCTGCGGGCAATGCCGCCAGGTCGCCCTGCATCGTCACCAGCTGGCTGGCGTCGATGGCTTGCCCTTGTGCCAGCGGCACGGCGCTGGCTACGTAATCGCCCACGACGGCCACGTTGGCTTGCAAATAGATGGTCCAGTTGGAGGGCGCCGTGCAGCGCACGCCCACGGTAGTCTTGCCCCAGGCGCGCGCGCCTGGCGCCATGAACGCTTGCGGTGCGGGGCAGGCGGCCAGGTTCAGGCGCGGATCGACGGCGCCGACGGTGACCGTCACCTTGCCTGGCAAGCCGTTGCTTTGTACTTGCAGGAATTGTTCCACGCTGTTGCGCAGCGCTTCCGGGGTCTGCCGGCCGGCGTTTTGCGCCTGCGCCAGCAGTGGCAGGGCGGCAAGTGCGAGAAGGAGTGCAAGCGGTGTTTTCATGGTGATAGGCCTCTGGAATACTGCCATGATAGTGCGCGCAGCCCTGATCGAAGCGCCGATTAAGGGGTAAAAGTACGGTCTGATCCGGCGATGGTCTTGCCGGTGGGCACCGTACTATGTTTCCTGTCATCACTATACCGCCATCCTTCCGCCATCTCGGGCGCCAGTGGCAGATCTTTCCGGAGCCTGACATGATAGGGAAACTCGACGATTACATGCGCTTCAACGAGACGGCGCTGAGCCTGCGCTCGACGCGCCAGGAATTGCTCGCCTCGAATATCGCGAATGCCGATACGCCCAACTACAAGGCGCGCGATGTCGATTTCGCCAGCGCGCTGAAGGGGGCGATGGCGCGCAAGGATGGCGTGCCGCCGGCCCTGAAGGGCACGGCGCCGCAGCATCTGCCAGGCAAGGGCGTGGCCGCTGCCGCAGGGAGCAGCACGGGCGGCAAGGTCGAGACCCTGGCCGACGGCACGCCGCTGCTGTACCGCGCGCCGGCCCAGGGCGCCGTCGACGGCAATACGGTGGACATGGATCTTGAACGCAACGCCTTTGCCGACAACGCCATCCGCTACGAGGCGGCCGTGACGTTCCTCAACTCGCAGATCAAGGGCATGCTGACGGCCATCCAGGGAGGACAATAATCATGTCGCTGTTCAATATCTTCAATGTATCCGGTTCGGCCATGAGCGCGCAGGCGCAGCGCCTGAACACGGTGGCCAGCAACCTGGCCAATGCCGACAGCGCCACCAGCGCCAGCGGCGAAGCCTACCGCGCCAAGCAGGTGGTGTTCGAGGCCGTGCCCATGGCCAACGGCGCCACGGCCGTCAAGGTGCAGAAGGTGATCGAGGACCCGTCGCCGATGAAGCTGGTCTACGACCCGAAGAACCCGCTGGCCGACGAGAAGGGCTACGTCACCATGCCCAACGTGAATACGGTCGACGAGATGGTCAACATGCTGTCGGCCTCGCGCTCGTACCAGACCAATGTGGAAACCATGAACGCGGCCAAGTCGCTGCTCCTGAAAACCCTTACGCTCGGCCAATAAGGCTGACTGATCATTATGGCAACCATCGATACCAGCACCGCCACCGTCACCGACCTGATGGCGACGATGAATCCGAAGAAGACGACGGCCGCGAAGGGCAGCGTCGAGGAAGAAACGAACAAATTCCTGACCCTGCTGGTGACCCAGCTGCAAAATCAGGACCCGATGAACCCGCTGGACAATGCGCAGCTGACGAGCCAGTTGGCCCAGCTGTCCACGGTGACCGGCGTCAACAAGCTCAATACCACGCTGGAAACGCTGAAAACCAGCTACCAGCAGGCCGAATCCATGCAGGCGGCCAATATCATCGGCCACGGCGTGCTGACGGCAGGCAAGAACGTCACTCTGAGCAAGAGCGCAGCCCTGCTGGGCGTGGACCTGGCGACACCGGCCGACAGCGTCAAGGTCATCATCTACAACAGCGCGGGGAAGGAAGTCCATTCCATCGACCTGGGCCCGCAGGATGCCGGTACCTTGCCGCTGGGCTGGAACGGTTCCACCGCCGAGCTCGACAAGGATGGCAAGCCGATCGTGCTGGCCGACGGCGCGTATACCTTTTCGGTGGAAGCGACGCGTGGCGGCGCCAAGCTGACCGATGCAGCGGCGCTGATGTTCGGTTCGGTCGCCAGCGTGTCGACGGGCGCCGGTGGCGTGAAGTTGAACGTGCCGGGCGTGGGCAGCATCACCATGGCCGATGTGAAACAGATTTTGTAAGCCGCTCGTTTGTAGCGTAGACCCTCTACCCCTAATTTCTACCAGGAGAACACAATGTCTTTCCAACAAGGCCTGAGCGGCTTGAATGGCGCCGCCAAATCGCTGGACGTCATCGGCAACAATATCGCCAACTCGGCCACCGTGGGTTTCAAACAATCGCAGGCGCAGTTTGCCGACATCTATGCCAACTCGCTGTATGGCGTGGGCGGCAACCAGCCCGGCATCGGCGTGGCCGTGTCGCAAGTGGCGCAGCTGTTCAACCAGGGTAACCTGGAAAGCTCGTCGAATCCGCTCGACATCGCCATCAATGGCGGCGGTTTCTTCCGCACCAGCGTGAACGGTGCCATCCAGTATTCGCGCAATGGCCAGTTCCAGGTCGACAAGAGCGGCTTCATCATCAATGCCCAGAAAGCCCAGCTGACCGGCTATCCGGCCGATGTGAACGGCAAGATCCTGGCCGGCGCCGTCGTACCGCTGCAGATCGACCCGTCCGACATGGCGCCGCAGGCGACCACCAAGGTCGATACCCAGGTCAACCTCGATTCCAACTCGGCCATGCCGACCGTGGTGCCGTTCAGCGTGGGCGAGCAAAAGTCGTGGACCAAGCAATTCCCCGTGCCGGTTTTCGATTCGCTGGGCAATGCCCACACCATGTCCAATTTCTATGTCAAGACGGGCACCAATAGCTGGGATGTCTACTCGGCTACTGACGGCAAGGAAATTACCAGCGCGAAAGTGGCTGCCGCGGCGCAGACCGATGCCGCCTCGCTGGCCGCGCGCGCGGCCTACCAGTCCGCCGTCACGGCCGTGCCGCTGGTACCGGCGGCTATCACGGCCGCCGCCGTCGCCTATGGCAATGCGGCCGGCGCCGCCGTGCGCACTGCCGCCGCAGCGGCCGGCGCCAGCCCCGCCCAGCTGGCCGCCATCAGCGCCACCTATGGCAGCGCCGTACCTAACGGCATCAATTCCAGCCTGACGCCAGATCAGATCGACAAGAATATCGCCGCCGTGACGGAAGTGCCCGCCGTGAGGTCGGCTGCGCTGGTGTTCAACAGCGTCGGCAGCCTGGACAAGGCCGCCATGCTGGGCCTGACGCCGCCGCAAACCTTGCCGGTGACGGTCAACCTGCCCGTCTTCCCCGCCACGGGCGCGAACGCGAACCTGGCGATCAAGGTCGACTTCACCAATTCCACTCAGCTCAGTTCGTCCACCAGCGAAAAGCGCACCGTGGCCGATGGTTATGCGGCCGGTCAGCTGAGCCGTTTCGTCGTGGGTACCGATGGCGTGATCCAGGGCCAGTACAACAATGGCAAGACACGCGACCTGGGCCAGGTGGTGTTGACCAAGTTTGCCAATCCGAATGGCCTGGAGCCGCTGGGCAACAATGCCTGGGCGGAAAGCTCGACCTCGGGCAGCCCCATGACGGGTGAGCCGAGCTCGGCAGGCTTGGGCGACTTGCGCGCCTCGGCCGTGGAAGTGTCGAACGTGGACCTGACGGCCGAACTGGTCAACATGATCACGGCCCAGCGCGCCTACCAGGCGAATGCGCAGACCATCAAGACGCAGGATTCGGTCTTGCAAACACTCGTCAACCTGCGTTAAGAGTAAGGGGAGCAGTTCTTTCGGACTGCTCCCGGCTTTCGTTTTGCACGGAGAAAACACATGGACCGTCTCATCTACACCGCCGGCTCGGGCGCCAAGCACATCCTGGACAAGCAGGCGACCACGGCGAATAACCTGGCGAACGCCACCAGCACGGGTTTCCGTGCCCAGCTCGACTCGTTTCGCGCCGTGCCCGTGGTGGCCGACGGCATGATGCCGACGCGCGCCTTTGTCGTCGATTCGACGGTCGGTTCCGATTTTACGCAAGGACCCATGCAGCACACGGGCCGCGCGCTCGACGTGGCCGTGGAAAATGGCGGCTGGATCGCGGTGCAGTCGGCCGACGGTTCCGAAGCCTATACGCGCAACGGCGCCTTCAAACTCAATGAAAACGGCATGTTGCAGACACAATCGGGCCTGATGGTGCAGGGCGACACGGGACCGCTGGCCATTCCGCCCGGCGTGACGGTGGCGATCGCCAGCGATGGCACGGTGGGCACGATTTCCACCGATGTGCCGCCGGGTCCGTCCACGGTGCTGGGACGCATCAAGCTGGTCAACCCGCCCGAGCAGCAACTGGTGCGCGGCGACGACGGCCTGTTCCGCCTGAAGGATGGCACGCTGGCGCAAGCCGACCAGGCCGTCAAATTGACGACGGGCGCGCTGGAAGGCAGCAATGTCAGCCCCGTCGACTCGATGGTCAGCATGATCGCCCTGGCGCGCCAGTTCGAAACACAAATGAGCTTGTTGAAGAATGCCGAGAATAACGCGGCGAAAGCCACCCAGATCCTCGCTTTGAATTGATAGAGCCGGTCGCATAATGGTCACATAGAAATAGTCTACAGGGCTGGCAAGCGCTGTTATTGGAGAAAAAACATGATTCGTTCCCTTTGGATAGCCAAGACCGGCCTGGAAGCGCAGCAGACGCAGATGGACGTGATCGCCAATAACCTGGCCAACGTCAGCACCACCGGCTTCAAGAAGTCGCGCGCCGTGTTTGAAGACTTGCTGTATCAAAATGTGCGCCAGCCGGGTGCGCAATCGTCGCAGCAAACCCAGCTGCCGTCGGGCTTGCAGATCGGCACGGGCGTGCGCACCGTGGCTACCGAACGCATCCATACCCAGGGCAACCCCCAGGCGTCGGGCAATTCGCGCGACGTGATGGTCAACGGCACCGGTTTCTTCCAGGTGCTGCTGCCCGATGGCGCCACCGCCTACACGCGCGACGGCTCCTTTCAAACCGATGCCAATGGCCAGTTGGTGACTTCCGAAGGCTTCGTCATCCAGCCTGCCATCACCGTGCCGACCAATGCGCTGAGCCTGACCGTCGCGCGCGACGGCACCGTCTCCGTGACCTTGCCCAATACCGTGGCGCCATCGCAGATCGGCTCCCTGCAGCTGACCACCTTCGTCAATCCGGCCGGCCTGGAATCGAAGGGAGAAAACCTGTACATGGAAACGGGCGCCTCCGGCGTGGCGCAGACGAACACCCCGGGCACGAATGGCGCCGGCGTGCTGATGCAGGGCTACATCGAGAGCTCGAACGTCAACGTGGCCGAGGAAATGGTCAACATGATCCAGACGCAGCGGGCCTACGAGATCAACAGCAAGGCCATCACCACATCCGATCAAATGCTGCAGAAATTGTCGCAACTTTAATTTTCATAGTCGTCATGCCATCCGCCGCCGGATGGCAGCGGAGGTTCGCCATGCAATACCCCATCATCGCCCTGTTGTCCGCAGCCCTGTTGTCCGGCTGCGCCATCACGCCTACGTCCATCGTGCAATATCCGACCAGCACGCGCGCGCCGATGCCGGAACCGGTGGTCGCCAACAACGGTTCCATCTATCAGCCGTCGACCTACCGTCCCGCCTTCGAAGACCGCCGCGCGCGCCATGTGGGCGACACCATGACGATCGCCATCACCGAGCGCACGAACGCCGTCAAGGCGGGCGCCAGCTCCGGCAACAAGTCGGGCAGCGTGGGCTTCAGTACGCCTGGTTTGGCCCAGGGCCGTTTGGGCGGCACCGTCTCGGCGAATGGCGCGACCAAGTTTGCCGATGGCGACAACCAGTCCGCCAGCAACACCTTTTCCGGCACGATCGGCGTGACGGTGATCGAAGTATTGCCAAACGGAAATCTTATCGTTGCCGGCGAAAAACAGATCGCCATGAACAAGGGCACGGAATTCATTCGCTTCTCGGGCATGGTCAATCCGGACACCATCGGCACGGGCAACGTCGTGGCCTCGACCCAGGTGGCCGACGCACGCGTCGAATACCGCACCAACAGCCAGATCGACCGCGCCGAAATGGCCTCGATGGCCTCGCGCTTCTTCCTCAGCCTGCTGCCGTTCTGATCATGGCCACGTTGACTTTTCCCCGCTGTTTAGCCATTGCCGGCCTGGCTTGCGCCCTGCTGGCGCCGATGGCGCAAGCCGAGCGCATCAAGGACCTGGCCAGCATCGCCGGCGTGCGCCAGAATCAGCTGATGGGCTATGGCCTCGTCGTCGGCCTCGACGGCAGCGGCGACCAGACCACGCAAACGCCGTTCACCATCCAGAGCGTGGCGGCGATGCTGCAGCAGCAAGGTATCAACTTGCCGCAAGGCACCAGTTTGCAGCTGAAAAACGTGGCCGCCGTGATGGTGACGACGTCCTTGCCGGCGTTTGCCCAGCCGGGCCAGATGCTGGACGTGACCGTGTCGTCGATGGGCAATGCTAAAAGCTTGCGCGGCGGCACCTTACTGATGACGCCATTGAAGGGCGCCGACGGCCAGGTGTACGGCATGGCGCAGGGCAATGTACTGGTGGGCGGCGTGGGCGCGCAGGCGGCCGGCAGCTCCATCGTCATCAATCACCTGAGCGTGGGACGCATCTCGGGCGGCGCTACCGTCGAGCGCACAGTGCCCTCGGTGCTGGGCGCCAACAACACCATACGCCTGGAATTGAATGCCACCGATTTCGCCACCGCTAGCCGCGTGGTCGACGCCATCAACAGCCGCTACGGCGCCGGCACGGCCGCCGCGCTGGACGGGCGCGTGATTCAGGTGCAGTCGCCGGGCAGCAGCGACCAGCGCGTGACCTTCCTGGGGCAGCTGGAAAGCATCGAAGTCAATCCGGCCCGCCTGGCGGCCAAGGTCATCATGAATGCGCGCACCGGTTCCGTTGTGATGAACCAGTCCGTAACGCTGGAAACCTGCGCCATTTCGCACGGCAACCTGTCCGTCACCATCAATGTCGAGCCACAGGTGAGCCAGCCGGCGCCCTTGTCGGGCGGGCGCACGGTGGTCACGCAGACGGCACAGATCGATATCAAAAAGGAACCGGGCAAGGTCATGCTGGTCAAGGGTGGCGCTTCGCTGTCCGATGTGGTGAAAGCCTTGAACGCCATCGGCGCCTCGCCGCAAGACTTGCTGGCCATCCTGCAGGCGATGAAGGCGGCCGGTTCGCTGCGCGCCGAACTTGAAATCATTTGATGGACACGCCATGATCAGCCAAACCGACCTCAGCAATACCGCCGCCTACGACGTCAAGGGCATGGATGGCTTGCGCCAGTCCGCCAAGGCGAAGGATCCTGCCGCGCTGAAAGAGGCGGCCACGCAATTTGAAGCCATGTTCATCAACATGATGATGAAAAGCATGCGTGACGCCTCGCCGCAGGACGGCATCATGGATAGCCAGCAAAGCAAGATGTATACCTCGATGCTGGACCAGCAGACGAGCCAGAACCTGGCCAAGCGGGGCACGGGCCTGGCGGATGTGCTGATCCGCCAGCTGTCGTCCTCGAACCAGGCGCTGGCCACCGATGGCGCCGAAGCGCCGTCGCCCCGCTCGTCGAGCATGGCGACGGCGCTGGCCGCATTTCGCCAGCAGCAGGGCGCCCTTGCCGACGGTGCAAGCAGTGCCAGCGGCAGCGGCAAGACCCTGAGCGAGAAGGCCAATGCCACGCAGGCGCCGCATGTGCGCGCGTTCCAGGAAAAACTGGGCGTGCATGCGGAAGAAGCCAGCCGCGCCACCGGCATCCCGGCCAAGTTCATGCTGGGCCAGGCGGCGCTGGAGACGGGCTGGGGCAAGCGCGAAATCATCAGCCGCGACGGCAGCAGCAGCCACAACCTGTTCGGCATCAAGGCGTCAAGCGACTGGAAGGGCAAGGTCACGGAGGCCGTCACCACGGAATATGTGAATGGCAAGGCACAGCGCAAGGTGGAGAAATTCCGCGCCTATGACAGCTACGCGGACAGTTTCAAGGATTATGCGCAGTTGATTACCAACAACAAGCGCTACGAGAAAGTGCTGGCCAGCGCGGGCGACGCCAGCACGTTTGCCCAGGGCTTGCAAAAGGCCGGCTACGCGACGGATCCGAATTACGCTGCCAAATTGACAAAAATCATCAAGCATTCGCTGGTCGGTTAACCCCTGCCGTGCCCCTGTGCAGGCCGCGCGCTTCAAGTTTTCGCCGCGGCTGCCGTAAATACATGTGACGGTAACCAATAAGACACCATGACTTCGAATCTACTCAGCATCGGTAAGAGCGGTTTGCTTGCAGCGCAGGTGGGCCTGTCAACGACCGGGCATAACATCACCAATGCGAATGTCGCCGGCTACAATCGCCAGACGGTGCTGCAGCAGACTTCGCAGTCGAACTTTGCCGGCTATGGCTTCGTCGGCACGGGCACGGAAGTGTCGCAGATCAAGCGCCAGTACGACAGCTTCATGGGCACCCAGGTCAATGCCGCGCAAAGCGCTACCAGCGCGCTCGATAGCTATTACACGCAGATCAGCCAGATCGACAACTTGCTGGCCGACCCCACGGCGGGCCTGTCGCCCGCCCTGCAAGACTTCTTCAAGGGCGTGCAGGACTTCAGCGCCAATCCGTCTTCGGTCGCCTCGCGCCAGGCGTTGCTGTCGAGCGCCGGCTCGCTCGCTTCCCGTTTCCAGGGCTTGAGCGCGCGCCTGACGGAGATCGGCGACGGCGTCAATTCGCAGATCACGTCGAATGTGACGGTGATTAATACCTACGCCAAGCAGCTCGCCGAGCTGAACAAGTCGATTTCCCAATTGTCGGTCGATGCCAGCAACCAGCCCAACGATCTGCTGGACCAGCGCGACCAGCTGATCACGGAATTGAACAAATATGTCAAGGCGACGGTGCAACCGGCTGCCAACAATACCGTCACCATTTCCATCGGCGCGGGCCAGCCGCTGGTGGTGGCGGATCGCAGCTTCGCGCTGGCGGCCACGCCTTCGCGGACGGACCCGAACCGCATCGAGGTGGGCTATGTCACGGGCAATACCGTCAGCGTGCTGCCGGACAGCTCCCTGACCGGCGGCTCGCTGGGCGGCTTGCTGGAATTTCGCAGCGGCACCCTGGACAATGTGCAGAACTCGCTGGGCAAGGTGGCCATCGCGCTGGCGAGCACCTTCAACGACCAGCACAAGCTGGGCCAGGACTTGAATGGCGCCATGGGCGGCGACTTTTTCAAGATACCCGACCCCGTGATCGGCGCCGACCGCGGCAACAACGCCAGCAGCACCACCGTGCTGTCGGCCAAGGTCAGCGACCCCACCAAGCTGACGGCCAGCGATTACAGCCTGAATTACGATGGCAGCAACTATGTGGTGACGCGCGAATCGGACGGCGCACACACCATCATCAATCCGTACCCGCAAACGGCGCCGCAAACCATCGACGGCGTCGATTTCTCGATCTCGGGCACGGCCGCCCAAGGCGACAACTACGTCATCAAACCGACGGCGAATGGCGCGGCGGGCCTGGCCGTGCTGATCACCGACCGCAACAAGATTGCCGCTGGGGCCCCCATCGCCACTTCGGCGCCGGTGGCCAATACGGGCACGGGCAAGCTCAGCGCCGGCTCCGTCGACAAGGCCTACCTGACCCCGGGCAATGCCCTGACGGGGCCCGTGACCTTGACCTACGACAAGGCGACTACCTCGCTGACGGGTTTCCCCGCCGGCCAGGCGGTGACGGTCAAGGGCGTGAATGGCGCCACCACGACCTATCCGGCCGGCACGGCGAGCATCCCGTATGCGGAAGGCGACAACTTCAGCTTTGGCGGCATCAATGTCAGCATGACGGGCGCGCCGGCGCAGGGCGATACCTTCACGATCAAGCCCAATACGGGCGGCGTGGGCGACAACCGCAATGCCGCGCTGCTGGCGGGCTTGCAGACGAAGAACATCCTCGATGGCGGCAATACCACGTTCCAGGGTTCGTATGCGCAAACCGTCAGCTTCGTGGGCAACAAGACACGCGAAGTGCAGGTCAGTGGCCTGGCCAGCCTGGCTTTGCTGCAGCAGGTCAGCACCCAGCAGCAGGCCGTCTCCGGCGTCAACCTCGATGAAGAGGCGGCCAACCTGCTGCGTTACCAGCAGTCCTACCAGGCGTGCGGCAAGGTCATGCAGATCGCCAGCACCCTGTTCGACGTGGTCATCGGCCTGGGACGTTAATCAATTTTTGCCGCGACATAGCGCGCGGCGGCTTTCTGGAAGGGCAGCATCATGCGCATCAGCACACGAATGATTTATGACCAGGGCAGTTCGCAGCTGAACAATCTGCAGGGCGCCCTGAACCGTACGCAGATGCAGCTGTCGGCGAACCGCCGCAACCTGACGCCTGCCGACGATCCGATCGCCTCGGCGCGCGCGCTGGAAGTGACGCAGTCGCAATCGATCAATACGCAGTTCGTGACGAACCGTTCGAATGCGAAGAATTTCCTGTCACAGGAAGAGCTGGCGCTGGCCAGCACGGGTTCGCTGATTGCGGACGTGAAAGACCTGGTCGTCAAGGCCGGCAATCCTGCGCTGAAAGACGTCGACCGCGACACCCTGGCGAAGGAACTGGAAGGGCGGCTGACCGACTTGCTGGGCATCGCCAACACGGCTGACGGCGCCGGCGGCTACCTGTTTTCCGGCTATAAATCCACCACCCAGCCATTCAGCCAGACGCCGACGGGCGCCACCTATGTGGGCGACCAGGGCCAGCGCGAATTGCAGGTCGGCTCGGCGCGCTACCTGGCGACCAGCGATTCCGGCGCCACCGTCTTTGAAAACAACCTGACCGGCAACGGCAAGTTCACCACGGCCGCCGCCGCCGGCAACTTCACGCGCGGCGGTTCCGGCATCATTTCTGGCGGCACGGTGACGGACCCGACGGCATTGACGGGACATAAATATTCCATCGACTTCAAGGTCGCGGGCACGGGCACCGCTGCCGTCACCACGTATACCATCACCGACGCCACCTTGGGCCAGACGGTGCCGAATCCCGCCGTGCCCATCCCCTACAAGAGCGGCGACACCATCACCTTCGACGGCCAGCAAGTGAATGTCACGGGCAAGCCGGCAGACCTGGACAGCTTTACGCTGGAGCCGAGCGCCAAGGAATCGCTGTTTACCACCGTGAAAAACCTGATCGGCGTGCTGCGCCAGACGACCACTGGCGACGCGGGCCAGGCGCGCCTGGCGAACGGCTTGAACGCGGCCCACAATATACTCGACACGGCCTACGACAATGTGCTGTCGGTGCGCACCGACGTGGGCGCGCGCATGAAGGAGCTCGATTATCTCGACAGCGCAGGCGACGACCTCGACCTCCAGTACGCCACCACCCTGTCGGACCTGCAGGACCTGGACATGGTGAAAGCCATTTCCACCTTCACCCAGCAGCAGGTGACCCTGCAGGCGGCGCAGAAAACGTTCACCTCGATCTCGGGCTTGTCGCTGTTCAATTACATCAGCTAAGAGCTCAATATCGGCTCGATGACCGGCAAGCTGGGGCAGGGAGAATACCTCCCGCCCCGGCTTTTTTACGTGCGCAAAATGGCCGTCTTGATAATATATACAGGCAAACTGTGCAGTCTACCTGCCTATCTGTTATACTGATGGCCGTTGATCCACCCCACGGCCACCATGAGCACCCCACAAGAAGAACACAACGATCACGATCACGAGCACGTGCTGCAACTGGCCGGCGAATTGCGCATCCTGGTCGGCAAGCTGCGCCGCCGCCTGCGCGAAGAAGCGCATCTGGGCGATGTCAGCATGTCGCAGGCATCCGTGCTGAGCCGCCTCGAGCGCGATGGCCCGGCCACCGCCAGCAGCCTGGCGCGCGCCGAAGGCATGCGGCCCCAGTCGATGGCCGCCACCGTGCAAGCGTTGACGCAAGCGCGCATGGTGACGGGCTCGCCCGACCCGGCGGATGGCCGGCAGACGCTATTGACCCTGACGGACAGTTGCCGCACCTGGATCGCGGCCAGCCGCGCCGCGCGCGAAGACTGGCTGGCGCGCACCATTGAAACCCGGCTCACGCCGGACGAAGTTACCGAACTGAACCATGCAGTGGCATTGCTCAAACGCTTGGCGCAGTGATCCGCTGAATTTTCCACCACGACCCCGGCAAGGAGCCCGCACGCCCAGATGAACAACACCTTCCGTTCGCTACGCATTCCCAATTACCGTATCTGGGCCGGTGGCGCCCTGGTGTCGAATATCGGCACCTGGATGCAGCGCACGGCGCAGGATTGGCTGGTGCTCAGCGAATTGACGCAGCACAATGCCAGTGCCGTCGGCATCGTCATGGCCTTGCAATTCGGCCCGCAACTGCTGTTGCTGCCCCTGACGGGCATGGCAGCCGACTTGCTCGACCGCAGGAAATTGCTGCTGTGCACGCAGGCGGCCATGGGCTTGCTGGCGCTGGGACTCGGGATCTTGTGCATCAGCGGCCTGGTACAACTGTGGCATGTGTATGTGTTTGCTTTCCTGCTGGGCTGCGTGACGGCCTTCGATTCGCCCGTGCGCCAGACGTTTGTTGCCGAAATCGTCGGCGAGGAAGACCTGACGAACGCCGTGGCGCTCAATTCCACCTCGTTCAATGCGGCGCGCATGCTGGGCCCCGCGGTAGCAGGACTGCTGATCAGCAGCGTCGGCAGCGGCTGGGTCTTCATCATCAACGCCGTCTCGTTTGCCGCCGTGATCGGTTCGCTGTTGCTGCTGCGCGTGCAGTTGCTGCGCCGCGTGCCGCGTATCAAGGCCACGCGCGCCAGCCTGGGCGAGGGTTTCCGCTACGTGCGCCAGCGGCCCGACCTGATGGCCATCATGCTGATGCTGTTCCTGATCGGCACCTTCGGCTTGAATTTCCCGATTTTCCTCTCGACCATGTCGGTCACGGCCTTCCATGCGGGCGCCGGTCAGTATGGCGTGCTCAGTTCCATCATGGCTTGCGGCTCCGTAGCCGGCGCGCTGCTGGCGGCGGGCCGTGGCCAGCCTACGCTGGCCTTGCTGCTGGGGGCGGCGGCGCTGTTCGGCCTGGCCTGCGCGCTGGCCGCCGTGATGCCCAATTATTGGCTGTTCGGCATGATGCTGGTGGTCATCGGCATCGCCGCGCAAACGTTTACCACCAGCGTCAACAGCAGTGTGCAATTGTCGACGGCGCCCGCCATGCGGGGCCGCGTGATGGCCATCCTGCTGGCCATCTCGGCGGGCGGCACGCCGCTGGGTGCACCCGTCGTGGGCTGGGTGGCCGATACCTTCGGCCCGCGCTGGGCGCTGGGCATCGCCGCCCTGTCGGGGCTGGCGGCGGCGCTGGTCGGCGTGCGCTACCTGGTCAAACATCATCAGTTGCGTGTGAATGTCGATGTGCGGCGCTGGCGCGTGGCGCTGAGCAGCGACCAGCATTGATCGCCAGTCTTAGCGTGCCGGTGTTGCCGGCGGCGCCGGGCGCAAGGGGTTCGGCGGCGCGGGCGGCGGTGGCCGGTCGCGCGTGGCGAAGCCGCGCGGCAGCAAACGCGCCGTTTCTATGCCACGCAGGAACATATTCTGGAAGGGCGTGGCCAGGTAGGGCAGGACCATGCTGATCACCAGCAAGCCCACGCCCAGGGTCACGGGAAAACCGATACCGAAAATGTTCAGCTGCGGAGCAGCCCGCGTCAAAATGCCCAGCGCCACGTTGGTCAGCAGCAGGGCGGCGATGATGGGCAGCGAAATCTGCAGGCCGGAACGGAAGATTTCCCCGCCCCAGGCCGCCAATTGCTGGAAACCGCCGCCGCTGATGGGACTCGATGAAATGGGCAGGCTGACAAAGCTTTCCGCCAGCGCCGCCAGCAAGACCAGGTGGCCGTTGACTGTCAAAAACATCAAGGTGGCCAGCATGACGAGGAACTGGCTGATGGCGGAAGACCTGCCCTTGGTTTGCGGGTCGAAGAACGAGGCGAAGCCCAGGCCCATGGTGAGACTGCTGAGCTCGCCAGCCATTTCGACGGCGGAAAACACGATGCGGATGGAAAAGCCCATGGCCAGGCCCACCAGCATCTCTTGCGTCAGGATCAGCAAGCCGGGCAAGGACATCGGGTTGACGGCCGGCAAGGCCGGCACGGTGGGAGCGATGATCATGGCCAGCAGCGCGCCCAGGGTCACCTTGACGCTGGCCGGCACGGCCGCATTGCCGAACAGGGGCGCGGCCGCGATCAGGCCGAGGATGCGGCTAAGCGGCCACAGCAGTGCTGCGATCCACGTGTTCAGTTCGATGCTCGACAGGGTCAGCATGGCAATGGTGGCGGCACTAACCCACCAGGTTCGGAATGCCCGTAAATACCTGGCGCATGTAGTCGAGCATGACGGACAGCATCCACGGACCGGCCACGACGAGGGCGACAAAGATGCCGACCAGCTTGGGGATGAAAGACAGGGTCGATTCGTTGATCTGCGTGGCCGCCTGGAAAATACTCACGATCAAGCCGATGATGAGGGCGACGAGCAGCATGGGCGCGGCCACCATCAGGGTGACTTCCATCGCATGGCGGCCCAGGGTCATGACGCTTTCGGGTGTCATCGTACGTCCCCTAGTAAAAACTCTGCGACAGCGAGCCCAGCAGCAATTGCCAGCCATCGACCAGCACGAACAGCATCAGCTTGAACGGCAGCGAGATCGTCGCCGGCGACATCATCATCATACCCATCGACATCAGCACGCTAGCGACCACCATGTCGATGATCAAAAACGGGATGAAAATGGCAAAGCCGATCTGGAATGCCGTCTTCAGTTCGCTGGTGACGAAGGCGGGCACGAGGATGCGCAGCGGCACGTCTTCCGGGCCTTGCAGGGCAGGCGAGCGCGACATCTTGGCAAACAGCGCCAGGTCGGCCTGGCGCGTCTGCTTGAGCATGAAGGTTTTCAGGGGATCGACGCCCTTGTCCATCGCCTGCTGCATGCTGATTTTGTTTTCCTGATAAGGCAGATAGGCATCCGTGTAAATCTTGTCGAACACGGGGCCCATGACGAACAGGGTCAGGAACAGGGCGAGCCCCACCAGCACTTGGTTCGGCGGCGCCGATTGCGTGCCGATGGCCTGGCGCAGCAGGGAAAGCACGATGATGATGCGCGTAAAGCAGGTCATCATCAGGAGGGCCGCCGGCAGGAAGGTGAGCGACGTCATCAGGATGAGCGTCTGCACCGGCAGTGAGTAATTCTGTCCGCCGCCCGGCGCCGGCGTGCTGTTGAAGGCCGGGATACCCGGCTGTGCCATGGCCCACAGCGGCAAGGCCAGGGCGGCCGCCGCCAGCAGCCAGGTCAGGGGAGTCTTTACGTGGGACCATGCCATCTGCTGCTTATTTCCCATTGCGTTTTTCGATGGTCTGTTTCAGCCACTCGGAAAAATTGGCGGCCGCGGGGCCGTTTTGCGTCGTTGCCAGTTGCGGCAACTCGCCTTCCTGGCGCGGCATGGTCGCCAGCGCGTTGATGCGGCCGGGCGAGGCGCCGACGACGATCCACTGGTCGGCCACTTCGACGAGGACGATGCGTTCGCGTCCGCCCAGGTTGAGCGAACTGACGACGCGCATCTTGTTGTTGCCGCCCATGACTTTGGGACCATAGCGCTTCATGAACCAGGCCAGGCCGATCAGCAGGGCCAGCACGAACACCAGCGCGAAGATGGTTTGCAGCAAGCTGCCGGCCGAGCTCGTCGGCGCCATTGTCATGGGCGCGCCCGCAGGCATGGCGGGCAGGGCGGCGGCAGGTGCGGGTACCGCTGCAGCGGCGGCAGCGGGTTTTTCAGATGCCACTTCGGCAGCTGCGCTGGGCGCCGCCGTTTCGGCCGGGACCGAAGCTGGTACGGGCGCCGAAGCCGGCGCCGCCAGCGCAATGCTGCATGCCGCCATGAGCGGCAGCACGGTGGAAATCAACAGGCCAGGCTTCATTTATTCAATTTTCGGATGCGTTCGGAAGGCGTGATGATGTCGGTCAGGCGGATACCAAACTTGTCATTCACCACCACCACTTCGCCCTGGGCGATCAGGCAGCCGTTCACCAGCACGTCCATCGGTTCGCCCGCCAGGCCGTCGAGCTCGACCACGGAACCCTGTGCCAGTTGCAGCAGGTTCTTGATGGCGATCTTGGTGCGGCCCAGTTCGACTGTCAGCTGCACGGGGATATCGAGGATGAAATCGATATCGTTGTGCGTTTCCGACTTCGACGCCTGCTTGGAAAAGTCCTTGAACACGGCGGCGCTGGCCGCGCTGGCCGTATTGGCGGCCTGGTTTTGCAGCGCTTCGGCTTCCGCCTTGGCCTGCTCGGCAATGGCCGCGCCCCAATCGTCTTCCGCGCTTTGGTCGTCTTGGTTGTCAGACATGTGTTTCTCCTGTTGTACAGATACGGACCGCAACGCGGCCCGGGTAGTTATTTAGTGATTATTCATGTTATCGGAATTTGCCAACAACTTTTCAACCTTCAGCGCATATTGTCCGTTCAACACGCCATATGTGCAATCCATCACGGGCACGCCGTCGACGGTGGCGGCGATCAGTTCGGGTATGTTCAGTGGAATGATGTCGCCCACCTTCATGTTCAAAATCTCGTCGAACGAGACGCGCGCCGTGCCCAGCGACGCCACCAGTTCGACTTCGGCGATCTGGATCTGCTGCGTCATCAGGCGGATCCAGCGCTTGTCCACTTCCAGCGCTTCGCCTTGCAGGCTCGAGGTCAGCGAATCGCGGATCGGTTCGATCATCGAATACGGCATGCAGAAGTGGATTTGTCCGGAAACGGAGCCCAGTTCCACCGTAAACGTCGAGGCGACGACGACCTCGTTCGGTGTGGCGATGTTGGCGAACTGCGTGTTCATTTCCGAGCGGATATATTCGAACTCGACGGGGAAGACCGGTTCCCACGACTTGGTATAGGCTTCAAAGACGATGTCGAGGATGCGCAAGATGATGCGCTGCTCCGTCTGCGTAAAGTCGCGTCCTTCGACACGCGTATGAAAACGTCCGTCGCCGCCAAACAGGTTGTCGACCAGCAGGAACACCAGGCCCGGATCGAAGACCATCAGGGCCGTGCCGCGCAGCGGCTTCATGTGGACCAGGTTCAGATTGGTCGGCACCACCAGGTTGCGGATGAACTCGCTGTATTTCGAGACGCGCACGGAACCCACCGATACTTCGGCACTGCGGCGCAGGAAGTTGAACAGGCCCACGCGCAGCAGGCGGGCGAAACGCTCGTTGATAATTTCCAACGTTGGCATCCGGCCGCGCACGATGCGCTCCTGGGTTGCCAGGTTGTAGGTACGAACTCCCGTGACATCTTCCGGCGCCTGCGCGTCGTCCTGGTCTCCGTTGACGCCCTTCAGGAGGGCATCGACTTCTTCCTGGGAGAGGAAATTATCGGCCATGGCTGCTTATTGAATGATGAATGCGGTAAATAATACGTCCGTCACGTCCTGCTCCGGCCCTTTGTCCTCGAACGGCTGGTTCACCTGATTGATGATTTCGGCCGCCAGTTGCTGCTTGCCTTCCACGGTATTGAGTTCGGAAGCCTTCTTGCCAGACAGCAGCAGCAGCAAGCGGCTGCGCACTTTCGGCATGTTGACCTTGATCAAGTCCATTTCTTCCGCGCTGCTGGCCTGCAAGGTGAAGGCGATTTGCAGGTATTGCTCGCCATTTTCCGGCTGCAAGTTGACGGTGAAGGAGTCGATGGGCACGAAGACGGGCGGACCAGCCTTGGAAGCGGCATGTTTTTTCTTGCTGGGCGCCGCTTCTTCTTTATCGGCCTTGCCATGCAGGAAGTACCAGGCTGCACCGCCACCGATGCCGCCAGCCACCAGCACCGAGGCCAGCACGATGATCAGAAGCTTCTTTTTCGAGGCGCCGGGGGGGGCCAGGCCTGCATCTGCTTTCGGATCTGCTTTCATTTTTGGATTTGCTTTCAATGGTACTCGAGTGCATGGAAGTGGATCACGCCGCCATTATGTCATTATCGGCAAATTCTGCGCAGAAGGATGCAGTGAAAAGAGGGCGGAAGCGCCCTCAACTCGCTGTTTTTAGACGAAAAGTTACTCTCTGGGGGGCACCTGAGGCCTGCGGCCGACGAATTGGCCTCAGGCAAAGGTATCCACTGCACTCAGGCTGGGCCGGCTGCGTCCGCCCGCCGCCGGCGCGATGGCGATCTCGCCACCGGAGACGCCGCCGCCCTGGCCATTGCCGCGGCGTTCGCCCGAGGTGGCACGCTCGCCATTGTTTTGCTGTTCCGGCGTGCCGGCCGAGACGGTGGCGCTGCCGAAGGCGATACCCGCTTCGCTCATCATCTCGCGCAGGCGCGGCATGGCCGCTTCCAGCGCCTGGCGTACTTCGGGCTGGGCCGACATGAAGGCGGCATCGGCCTGGTCATTGGTGACCGTCAGGACCACTTGCACAGGCCCCAGGTCGGGCGGATTCAGGGTCAGGGTGGCGCTCTGGTCGCCACCGGCCGCCATCCACACGACTTTCTGTCCCAGCTGCTGGTCCCAGGCCGGCGTGCCGACCCGGCCCGTCAGCTTGTCTGCCGGCACGGCCACAGCGGCGGCGGCCTGCTGCAGCGCGCCTGGCTGCAACTGGGCCGCCAGGCGGCTCAGGTCGGCAGGTGCTTCCTTGATGATCGCGTCGCTCACGGCGCTGCCAGCCTTGGCCGTGGCCGCCAGCTGCGCATCGATGGCCAGCTTGCCCGGCTCGGCCTTGCCGCTTGGCACGCTGGCGCCTGGCGTGGCCCTTGTCTTGCCCTGGGCCTGGCCCAGGCTGTCGGCAAAGTCGCCGCTGTCGGCTTGCGCGATGACCGTGGCGGCGGCCTTGCCGCTGCCCTGGCCGGCTGCCAGCAAGGCCCCTGTTGCCAGATTCTTGCCGTCGGCCTTGACGCTGGCGCGCGCGGGCAGTTCCGGCGCGGCCTTGGCCGCTGACGGCTGGATGGCCAGCTGGATGCTGCCCACCAGGGCCAGCATCTCGGCGGCCGGATCGGCAGGCGGCGGGACTGTCGCGGCGGGCACGCTGGCCTCGGCCGTGGCGCTGTCGCTGGTGGCGGGCGCCTCGCTGGCCGGCGCGGAAGGCTGTTCCTTGTTGGCGGCCGGTTCGCTGTCCGCGTGCATCGGCGTCGTGTCCTTGGCCGGCGCCTGGGTGGGCGCCTGCGTGGCGGCATGGCTGCCGGGGCGGGCTGCCGCCGACGCTTGTCCTTGCGCTTGCTCCATATTGCGACTGGCCTGGCGTTGCTCGATCTGGCGGTTCAGGGTGCGCTGGAAGTCGCCCGCCGTGCTGCTGGTGGGGGGCTGGCTGCGGTTGGCGGCACCCGGCGTGGCGTTCGGCGAGATAATCTGGGAAATCGGTGTAGGCTGGGTTTGCATGATGCTGCCTCAGTGTTGCTTAGCGTTTGTAATAGGCTTGTCGCGCCGCGTGCTCATCCATTGCTTTCTGGTCGCGCTTGTTTTCCAGCTTCAGCGCCTGTTCCTGCGCCCGGTTATTCAGGGTGGTGTACGACATGCGCTTGCGTTCGGCCAGTTGCCAGCGCATCTTTTCATTCTCGCTGCGCGCTTGCGCATGCTCGACCACTTGCTGCTGGCCCTGGATGGCGCTGTCAAGCTTGACCATGAAGGCCTGGAAATTGCGGTAAGCCATGGGCGTGATGCCGTTGCTCATGCTCGCCTCGAAGCGCTGGGCATAATCGTCGCGGTAGCCGGACAGCATGTCGAGCTTCTGGCGGCAATCGTCGAGCGCTTTCAGGGCCGCGCCCAGGCGCTTGGCGCAATCGTCCGTTTCGCGCTGGGCAAGGTCAATCAGGGTTGCAAGTTGGGAAGGAGAAGCCATGCCTGATTATATTCCCGCCATGCAAGCCCTAATCAGTCGAATAGAGCGGTAAGTTGCCCCAAGCTCTCGTCCATGCTGACCCGCTCGGTGATTTGCTGTTGCAAAAATGCCTCGATCTTTTCATGCAGGGCGATGGCCTGGTCCAGTACGGGGTCGGTGCCGGCGCTGTAGGCGCCCACGCTGATCAGGTCGCGGCTGCGTTCATAGCGCGAATACAGCTGTTTCAACTTGCGCGCCTGCTGCTGGTGTTCATGCGTGGTGATCGAGTGGGCGGCGCGCGAAATCGATTGCTCGATGTCAATGGCGGGATAATGGCCCGCCTCGGCCAGACGCCGGTTCAGCACGATGTGGCCATCGAGAATCGCGCGCGCCGAGTCGGCGATCGGGTCTTGCTGGTCGTCGCCCTCGGTCAGCACGGTGTAGAAGGCGGTGATCGAGCCGCCGCCTTCCTCGCCATTGCCGGCCCGCTCCACCAGCACGGGCAGCTTGGCGAAGACGGACGGCGGATAACCCTTGGTGGCAGGCGGTTCGCCGATGGCCAGGGCGATTTCGCGCTGCGCCATGGCGTAGCGGGTCAGCGAATCCATGATCAACAGCACGTTTTGCCCCTGGTCGCGGAAATACTCGGCAATCGCCGTCGCATACGCGGCGCCCTGCAGGCGCATCAGCGGCGGCGTGTCGGCCGGCGCCGCCACGACGACGGAGCGGGCCAGGCCTTCCGCACCGAGGATTTGCTCGATGAATTCCTTGACTTCGCGTCCCCGTTCGCCGATCAGGCCGACGACGATCACGTCCGCTTCCGTGTAGCGGGCCATCATGCCCAGCAGCACGCTCTTGCCCACGCCGGAACCGGCGAACAGGCCCATGCGCTGGCCGCGGCCCACGGTCAGCATGGCATTGATCGAGCGCACGCCCACGTCCAGCGTGGTCACGATGGGCGCGCGGCCCAGCGGATTGGCGGGGCGCACGTTGATGGGGGCGCTATCGGTGGTGAGCAGGGGACCCAATTGATCCAGCGGCCTTCCTGCGCCGTCGAGCACGCGGCCCAGCAGTTGCGGTCCCACGGGCAGGTGGCGCGCGCGGTCGCTGGGGCGGCGACGCGGATGCGCCACGCTGCCGGGGCGGGGGATGGCCGGTTCGACGGAAAACACGCGCGTGCCGGGCACGATGCCTTCGACGTCGCTTTGCGGCATCAAAAACAGGCGCTCGCCTTCGAAACCCACGACTTCCGCCTCGACCCGCCCGCCATTTGGCAGCGGCACGGTGCAGGCGGCGCCGACGGCCAGGCGCAGGCCCACCGCTTCCATCACCAGGCCGGCCACGCGCGTGACCCGGCCCGATATTTGCATCGGTTCCACAAAGCCGACCACGGCCGAACAGTCGCTCAGGTAGGCGCGCCAGCGCGCCGCATGGGCAGTGGGGCCTTTGACGGGCTCGCTCACGGCGCCAGCCAGTCCAGGTCCTTGCCCAGCGCATGCGTCAGGCGCTGCCAGCGGGTGGAGCTTTGCGCATCGATCTGGTTGCTGGCCGTGTCGATCTTGCAGCCGCCGCGTTCCACGGACGGGTCTTCGATGACCCTCCAGCCACCCTTGTCGAGCTCATCGCCGATGCCGTCGCGCACTACTTGCGCATCCTCCGGATTGAGCATCAGCAAGGCCGGTTGTTGCAGCACAGGCAAATATTCGATGGCTTCGCGCACCAGCGGCAGCATCAGCTCGGGGCGCACGGGCAAGGCCGTCTTCAGCATGGCCTTGGCCAGTTGCAAGGCCAGTTCCATGACGTCGTTGGCGATCAGTTCATCGGCCTGGTGGGTTCGAGCAGCTTGCGCGCCGCCACCACGCTGGGACGCTCGTCGCCAAACGAGGTCATTTCCCAGCGCTGGTAAGCGGTTTGTTGCTCTTTGGGTATTAAATTAGACAAACGAATCCTCGCCTTTTCCACCCAGTACTATCTGCCCTTCGTCCGCCAGGCGGCGCACGATTTGCAGGATCTGTTTCTGCTGCGACTCCACTTCCGACAGGCGCACGGGGCCTTTTGATTCCAGGTCTTCGCGCATCATCTCGCCGGCACGCTGCGACATGTTCTTGAAGATCTTGTCGCGCAGCTCTTGCGAGGCGCCTTTCAGGGCGATGATCAGCATTTCCGACTGCACTTCGCGCAGCAGCAGCTGGATGCCGCGGTCGTCGATGTCGATCACGTTGTCGAACACGAACATTTCGTCCATGATCTTTTGCGCCATGTCGTTGTCGTAGTTCTTGATATTGTCCATGACGGAGCCCTCCTGCTCGCCGCTCATGAAGTTGAGGATCTCGGCCGCCGCGCGCACGCCGCCCAGCGACGATTTCTTGATGTTCTCGTTACCGGACAGCAGTTTCGTCAGCACATCGTTGAGTTCGCGCAAGGCGGCCGGCTGCACGCCGTCCAGGGTGGCGATGCGCAGCACCACATCGTTGCGCAGGCGGTCCGTGAAATGGCCGAGGATTTCGCACGCCTGGTCGCGTTCCAGGTGGACCAGGATGGTGGCGATGATCTGCGGGTGTTCGTTGCGGATCAGCTCGGACACGGATTGCGAATCCATCCATTTCAGCGATTCGATGCCGGACGCATCCTTGCCGCCCAGAATGCGCGACAGCAGCACGGACGCCTTGTCGTCGCCCAGCGCCTTGGTGAGGACTTGGCGGATGTATTCGTCCGAATCGAGGCCGACGGTGGAATTGAGTTCCGTCTGTGAGCGGAAGTCGTCGAGCACCTCGACCACTTGCTCGTGCGCGATGCCCTTCATTGTGGCCATGGCGGCGCCCAGTTTCAGCACTTCGCGCGGGCCGAGGAATTTCATGACCTCGGCCGCTTCGCTCTCGCCCAGTGCCAGCATCAGGATCGATGCTTTTTGCAGTCCCGTTGTCTCACTCATTATTGCCTATCCATGCTTTGATTACGTTGGCCACCACGCGTGGGTCGTCCTGTGCCAGTTTCCTCGCCATCGCCAGGTTTTCGCGATAACCGCGGGCCGTATCTTCTTCCAGTTCTTCCAGTTCCGCTTCGCTGAGCAGGACTTCGTTTTCTGCGCCGTCCTTGGCCAGTTCCGGCTCGATGACGGGCGGTGGCGCGCCGAAATCGTCGATCTTGCGCATCACGGGGCGCAGCATCGGGCGCACGATCTTGATGAAGATATACAACAGGATCAGAGCCGTGATGAGGAACTTCGCCAGTTCCTTGGCCAGCGGCAAGTTGGCCGGGTCGCGCCACCATTCGAGCTTGCCTTCCGGCGCGCGGTCGATGCCGTCGAAGGGCGAGTTGGCCACGCTGAAGCTGTCGCCGCGCTCTTTGTTGTAGCCCATCGCTTCCTTGACCAGGTTATTGATCTGCACCATTTCGGCAGGCGAAATCGGCTTGACCGTGACCTTGCCATCCTTGTCGAAGCTGCGGCGGTAGTTGACGACGACGGCCACCGACAGGCGGCGCAAGCCGCCCATGGATTTCTGCTCGTAGCGCACGGTCTTGTCAACTTCGTAATTTGTCGTCGATTCCTTCTGGCTCGGTGCCGTCGCTGCGCCGGCCGGTGCGCCTGGCGCTTCCGCCGTCAACGGCGCCGTCGCCACGCCTGGCGGCTGGTTCGACAGCGCGCCCGGCACGCCGGACGGGTTGGCATTGCCGGCGCCGGTCGATTCGCTCGTTTGCTGGCTGCGGATGGTGGACGCTTCCGGCGGCGAGTTCGGCTTGTAGGTTTCGGCCGCCTGCTCGCTTTGCGAGAAATCCACGTCGGCCGTCGCTTCGGCGCGCACATTGCCTTCGCCGACGATGGGCAGCAAGATCGATTCGACTTGCTTGATCACGCTTTGCTGCAACTGCTGCACGTACTTTAACTGGTTCGGGTCCAGGCTCTTGATGCCATTGGCGCGGTCCTTGTCCTTTTCCTGGTTCGACAGCAAGGTGCCGGCCTGGTCGACCACGGTGACATTGACTGGAAGCAATTCCGGCACACTGGATGCCACCAGGTGCACGATGGCGCTTACCTGCAATTGGTCGAGGCCGCGGCCCGGATGCAGGTTCAGCAGCACGGAAGCGGTCGGTTTTTGCTGTTCGCGCACGAAGACGGACGGTTTCGGCAGGGCCAGGTGGACGCGCGCCGTATCGACGGCGGACACCGATTCGATCGATTTGGCCAGTTCGCCTTCGAGCGCGCGCTGGAAATTGACCTGTTCCAGAAATTGCGACACGCCCAGCTTCTGGTTTTCCATCAGCTCGAAGCCCACGTTGCCGCCTTTCGGCAAGCCTTGCGCGGCCAGTTTCAGGCGCGCATCGTGGACTTGCTCGGTGGGCACGAGAATGGCGCCGCCGCCTTCGGAAAACTTGTGCTTGATGCCCAGCTGGTCCAGCGACGCGGTGATGGCGCCGCCGTCGCGGTCCGTATAATTGGAAAACAGGACCTTGTACTCGGGTGGCTGGTTCCACATGTACAGGGCCACGCCGATGGCAATCAGTGCCGCCACACCCAGGCCGCGCAGGAAATTCTTGCCCATCGGCGTCTTGGCGAACGCTTGCACGGACTCCACGGGCGAGCGGGCAGGGGCCGGTTCCGGCGGTATGCGGTTCACATCGATTTCTTCGGCTACAGCCATGATTGCCTTCCAGGGCGTGTGGTTTGACGGGTGTTGGGTGGTGCGTGGGGTTCGCTTCCTCGGGAGGAGGGGCGATATGCAGAATTATCCGCCACTGTCACGCGCTTCAATCGTCCAAACAGAAGGCGCTTTTGCCGCCTGCTCGGCCGAGCGGCTGGCGTTGGCGCTGGTATTGTGGAACCCTGGCAACATGTGACGGAAGTTATTGTACCCGTCGTTGCCTTGCAAGCCAGGGTTTTGTTCTCTGGGTGCAACAGGCATGGAACAGATATGAAGCAGACCAGAATCGGGAGGCAAAGTGAAAACAGGCGGTATCGATAGCAGCAGGATCGAGGCGATGATCGCGCAACTGAAGTCGGCGGCCACGCGGCCGGAGGCGAAAATACCGGCGATCCAGACCGAAATGCCGGCAGCGAAGGTGAATTTTGCCGACGCCTTCAAGAGCGCGCTCGATTCCGTGAGCAGTTCGCAACAGGCGTCGTCGGCGATGGGCCAGCGCTTTACCATGGGCGACGAAAAGGTCAGCCTGTCGGACGTGATGGTGTCGATGCAAAAATCGAGCATCGAATTCCAGGCGACGGTGCAGGTGAGAAATAAACTGGTTTCAGCGTATCACGAGATCATGAATATGCAGGTGTAAACGTCGCACCAAAGCTACTGCGCGGCGCCCTTTGCGGCCTGCGATGCTCGCTGTACTTCAGTACAGCTGCGCGTCTCGGCCACAAATCATCGCCGCTCGCTACGCTTTGGCGTGACGTTTTGTGGCATTCAATTCTTCCTTAACTTAACCCCGCCATGCGTGCGTTGCGCTCACGCTCCAGCCGCGTGATATAGCGCTGCACGTGCGCCAGCATGCTGCGCGGCAGGTCGACGAACTGGCAGCCCAGGCGGCGGTTCAGCTTGTTGTTCAGCAGGGTCATGTCCAGCGAATTGCGAATTTGCAAGGTGGCGCTGACGATGCCGACGTCAGGCAAGTCGATGCGGCAACCGGGATAGTCCCTGCCGATGGTCTCGCCCAGTATCAGTTTATTGTCCAGGATGGCGATGCCGCCGCAGCTGATGTCGGCCAGCGGAAACGGGGCGTCGGTGCCGCCCAGCGAGGGCGGCAGGGGAATCGAGACGCGCACGGGATTGCTCACGGGCGTGGTCATGCGGTAATACTCGCGCCGCTGCAGGCGGATCAATGTTTCTGGAATGGCAATTTTCAAGGCGGGTGTGCCGCCGTAATTGCACTCTTGCACCATGGCACTGGCAAACAGGATGCGGATCTTGTCGAGCGACGTTTCAAACGAGATGCCCTTGGCGGCCAGCATGCGCCGGTTCTGGTCGTTGTTCACGGAACGGTCGAGGATGACGGTATTGTGGTCGGCATCGACTTCCAGGATGGAAGTGACGCACACATCGGATTCACCGTGGATCAGCATGCGGATCAGCTGGTTCTTTTCGCTGATGCTGCGCAGCAAGGCGACGATTTCCCGCCGCGATTCCACTTCAAAGTCATGCCAGTTTTCGAGGCCGGAATCCATAATATGTGCTTGCATTGATGCCTGTCTATGTATCGGTGAGGTGGACGCTGGTGTCGGGCGGCGGCGGGATCGGTCCGCCATTCGCAGATTCAATATGATATAACCAGGCCAGCAGTTCCGCAATCGCCCGATACAGGCCGGGCGGAATCTGGCGGTCCAGGTCGACATCCATCAGCAGCGCCACCAATTCCTTCGATTCATGCACGAAGACGCCGTGTTCGCGCGCCGTGCTGATGATCTGGTCCGCGATCAGGCCGCTGCCCTTGGCCACCACCTTGGGCGCCGGCGTGCCGCTCTGGTAGGCCAGGGCGACGGCCGTCTGCGGCACCTTGCGCTTGGTGTCGTCAAGCATCATCTGCTTCGGCTGGCCCGGCCGCCTCCGGCTTGCCGGCGATCGTCAGTGACGACAGGGGCCAGCCAGCGGCGTCCAGCGACGCTTCCAGCCGCGCCGCATGCTGGCGCAAGGTATCGGCGCTGGTCTCGCTGCCGGCCTGCAGCTGGATGGCCACCCGGCCGCCCTGCAAGACCACATGCGCGGCCAGGTCGCCCAGCAGGGGGAACTGGAAGCGCACATTGCTGCGCCAGGCCGTCGCTTCCTCGTCGCCCTCCGTGCCAGCGTGCTGTTGTCCTTCCGGCGCATCCTGGCTGATATCCCACTGCATCTTCTGGCCGGGCCAGGCTTCTCCCTGCCACTGCACGCGCGCCTGTTCGTGCGTATGCAGCTGTAAATTGATCAGCTGCGCCGAGGCCAGGTCGGTGCCCGTCCTGGGCGTCTCGCCCGGCGCGGCCTTTTGCATTTGCGGTTCCAGCAGCAGCGAGGCCAGCGGGCGCTTGCCTTCGGCCCATTCGGCCACGTGCGATTCGTAGAACAGGCCGCTGCTGCCGACCGTGTCGCGCAGCTTTTGCGCCACCTGGGCCGGATCGGCTCCCGGCGCTGCCATCAGCGGCGTCTTGCCGACCAGCGCCAGGGGGGCGCCGGGCACGCTTTCAGCCTGGCTGAGTACGCTGCTGATGGCGCGCGCGGTGGTGCTCAGTTCCGGTGCCGGTGTATCGCCTGCCAGGGCGGGCAGCAAATTGGCCGGCGTCAGGGGGGCGCGGCTGAGCAGGGTGGCGGCCGTGCTGCTGGCGCGCGTGCCCGCCTGGGCGGCACCGGTCTGGGGACCGCGCAGGTCAGCAGCCTCGGGCTCGGATTCTGCATCCGCATACGTCAGCAGGGCGCTGGCGGGCTGGTCGCGGTGAGTGCCGATTTGAAACGAGGGGCGGGGATTGATGCCGATCAGGGTCAGGGGAATCTCGGTGCCCAGCTGGGCGCCTGCGGGCAGCTGCATGCGGGCCGGCGTACCGGCCACGCGCACCAGGTAGCTGCCATCGCCCATGCGCGCCAGCACCTGGCCCTGCATGGATTTGCCGATCAGTCCCTGCAGCGAGCGCTGGAACTCGGCCTGGCGCGGGTCGGCGACTGCGTCGGTCGGGCGCGCGCCCTTGACCGGGGTCAGGGGCGGCATGCCGATGGCATCCATCTTCGGCAACATGGCGCCCCCGCTTGCGTTTAGACGCCGTAGGCGTTGGCCAGGCGCCGTTCGGTGCCCGTGCTGTTGATCAGCTTGGACAAATGCGCCATCCACGGCATGGTCAGGTCGCGGATCTTGCGGTCGTCTTCCAGTATCTGCTTGATCAGGGCGACCTTGCGCTGGCGGCCGGCGCTTTCCAGCACGACTTTTGCTTCATTCGCTTTCAGCGCTTCCACGTGCGCGCTCACTTGCTGCTCCAGCGCTTCGAACGCGTCCCAGTCGGCGTTGCTGGCGGCCGTCACCATCCGGCCCGTCAGGGTCTGCATGGTTTCATAGGTGCTCAGGACTTCTTGATTGGTCATCATGGCTCAGGCGCTCGCATAGTTGGAGATGCGGGTAGCAGATGCATCGCTAGCGGCAATATTCATGCCGGAAGGCGTGCCTATGGCGTTCCAGGTGTCGCGCAGGTCGGTCAGAAGGCGCTGTATCTCTTCGAGGATGTTCAGGTCATTTTTCAGGTTGGCCGTCAGCAATCGCGCGCCCATGTATTCATACAGCGCATCGAGGTTTTCGGCGATCTCGCCGCCCGCATTCTTGTCCAGGCTGGCGCGCAGTCCCTGGTCGATCAGCTGCATGGCGCGTGAAATGGACTTGCCCTTTTCCGGGATGTTGCCAGCTTTCATGTGCATCTGCGCGCTCAGCACGGCTACTAGGGCGCCGTCGTACAGCATGGCGATCAGCTTGTGCGGGGAAGCGGCACCTATGCCCGTTTCCAGGCCAACCTTGGCGTAGGATTGCGCGCCTTTGTTCGATGATCCAAACATTCGTATTCCTCTGGTAGATATGCGTTAGCTCTACTTGGCCAGCGCAGCGAGTTGCTGAGTCAAAAAATTGCTGGTGCTGTTCATCGAACTGAGCGTGACGTCGAGTGAGCTGTATTGCCTGCGCAAGCGCGCCTCGGTCAGGGTCAGCCGCGTATTGAGCGCATCGCGTTGCTTGGTGATATCGGCGATGCTCTTGTTCAAGCCGTCATTCTTGTTCTGGATCAGGCCCGCCGTTCCCAGGTAATTATCCGTGATAGTAGCAAACAAGGCGCTGATACCCTTGGAAATATTCACCGTACCGCGGTCGCCCAGCTGGCCACCTTTGATCAGTACGGCAATCCCTGCGCTGCCGGAACCGGCCGAACCGGTCAGGGTCTGGCCGCTGCCGACGGCCACTGCACCGTCGATGGTGCCGGCCACGTCCACGCCGGCGGTCATGGTCGGCGTGCCGAACAGGTCGTCGGCGCCATTGCCGGTGATTTCCAGCTTCGATGACGAGCCATACTTGTTCGAGACGATGCTGAACACACCATTTTGCTGCGTTACCTTGACGCCGGCCGTGGTGTCGGTCACGCCCGAGGCGCCGTTGATCAGCGACTGCACATGGCTGACCAGGCTGTCGGCCGTATAGTTGCCCGGCACCAGGGTGGCCTTGGTGCTGACGCCATTGATGCTCAGCGACAGGCTGTCGTTGACACCGGCGGTGATGGTCAGGTTGGCCGCCGTGCTGCCCACCAGGGTGCCTTGCGTGGCCAGCTTGGAAATCGAGATGCCCTTGGTGCCGACCGTCGAATTGCTGGTTGAACTGACGAAGCTGACCAGGCTGTCGGTGGTCGAACCCGAGGTCGCCAGCAGCTTGATGACGTCTCCCGAATTCTTGTCGATCGCCGTTTGCAGCTTGCCGGTATCGAGCTTGAGGGTGCCGTCCTTCTGAAAAGCGACGCCCAGCTGGCTCAGGCTGGTCACGGTGCTGTCGAGCCCAGGCACGCTGGTGCCGAACAGCTTGCGCAAGCTGGCCTGCAGGCTGTTGGTGGTCGAATCGCCGACCAGCGGGCCGCCCGTGCGCGCCGCACCCGGTTTCAAATCGGGCGTGACGGCCGTCAGGCCGGTGACGGTGGTATTGAGGTCATTGTAGGCCTTGACAAAATTGCTCAGCGCCGTCTTGATGCCGGAGGTGTCCATGCTGACGCCGACGTTGCTGGTGCCGATCTTGAGTACCGACATCGTCACGCCAGGTACTGCATTGTCAACGCTATTGGTCTGGCTGGTAATGGCCACGCCGTTGACGGTCAGCTTGGCATTTTGACCAGCATTGCTTTGGGTCATGTTCTGCGTGCCGTTGGGCGCATAGGACAGCAAGTTGCTCAGGTCCTGGTCGCCGGCGACGGACACGCGCATGCTCGACGTTTCGCCGCTCTTGTCGGAGGTCAGCACCAGGCGGTTCGGTTTGTCGCTACCGTCGGAAATAATGCTGGCGGTCACGCCGATGCCGGCCTTGTTGATGGCGTCGCGAATACCTTGCAGCGAGTTGTTGCTGCCGTCGATGGTGACGGTGCGCGCCACGCGCGTGGCGTCGAGGTCGAAGGTGGCGCCCGTATATTTGCCGTCGGTCAGGGTGCCGCCGGTGACGCTGCCGAAGTCGAATGTCAGCACGGTGCTGGCGCCCGAGCCGATCAGCGTCGAGGTGCTTTCCTGGCCGGCGGCGGATATGGTTTGCGCCTGCGCCAGCTGGGTCACATTGACGCTGTAGTTGCCCTTGACGGTGTCCTTGCCGGCGGTGGCGGTCAAGACCTTGTCATCTGAGGTGGTGGCGTTGGCCACCTTGTATTTGGAGGAATCGGCCAGGGCGGTGACGGTGGTCTGGAACGCGCCGACGGCCCCGCTCAGGGTGCCATAGGCGGAGATTTGCGAGGTAATCGCCTTCTCTTTGTTCTGCATGGCAACAAAGGGGCGGCTCTCTACTGCCATCAGCTGACTGACCAGGCCATTTACGTCGAGAACGCCACCAGTACTGACGGATGAGACAGCCACAATAACCTCCTATGAGAATGCATGAATATACTTGGTTAACGGCATAATCCATCGAGACTTTAGAGGGGTATTCGGCCAGCTGTTTGCCCTATGCCACGAAGGAAGTGGCACAGGGCCGTTTCACGCCGTTTGCTTGATCAGCAAACCTTGTGCTTTTTCCAACGCCTTGCCTATTTCCAGCGCTTCCTTGGTGGGCATCTGGCGGATGACTTCGCGGGTTTGCTGGTCGATCACCTTGACGATGGTGCGCTCGCTGTCGGTATCGACTGAAAACTCCAGCTGGCGCGACATGAACTGCATCGCCTTGTTGATGTCACTGACGGCCTGCTTGACCTCTTTCAGCTCGGCCTGCGCGTCTTCCTTGCTGGCTGCCTTGCCGGTGGGCTTGCTGTCCGTGGCTGCTGGCGCCGCAGGTTTGGCGGCCGTGGTGCTGCCTGGGGTGACCGCGGTGCGCTGCGGCTGCGGGGCCGTGAGGCCGTTTGTTGCCTGGATATCCATGATGGTGTCCTCTAACGGAAAATCCCCGGCGGATCAAGATGCAATATCTGGATCGGCCGGGGAGGGCTAAGCTACGGTACTACGGGGCGGAGATTAACCGCGCAGCAGCGACAGCACGCCGTTAGGCAGCGAGTTGGCCTGGGCCAACATTGCCGTACCAGCCTGTTGCAGGATCTGGCCGCGCGTCAGCTTGGCCGTTTCCGATGCGAAGTCGGTATCCTGAATGCGGCTACGCGATGCCGACAGGTTTTCCGAGGTCGATTCCAGGTTGCTCACCGCCGTTTCAAAGCGCGACTGCAAGGCACCGAAGGTTGCGCGCTGGCTGTTGACACTGGCCAGGGCGGAATCGAGAATCTTCAGCGCATCGTTCGAACCCGAGACAGTCGACACGTCGATGCTGGACACCGAATTGAGCGTCGCCGGACCAGCTGCCACGCCATTGCCGGCGGTAACCGTACCCAACGAGAAGCCCTTGTCGGAGTTCATCGAAATATAGCCCATCGACACGGCCGAGCCGTTGGTGGCGGCAACGGTGGCAGCCGTTGTCCGGGTACCGTCGGCGCCGATCGAGGCAGCCGTGAAGGTCGAGGTCGCGCTCTTGTTGTCCAGCTTGATGTTGTTGCCAGCCACGTTGGTCAGCACCAGGCCGTCCTTGGCGTCGTTCATCTTGGCCGTCACGCCGGTGGTGGACGATACATCATTGAAGGCGCTTACTGCCGATGCCAGGCCCGACGCGTTGTTCGCGCCCACCGTGAAGGTCACGTTCGAGGCGGTGGCGCTGTCGGAGGTAACTGCCAGCGAATACACGCCATTGGCCGCAAACTTGACTTCTTCTTCGGTTTTGGCCGTTGCCGTCACGCCCGTATCGGAGGTCTTGCCGTTGATGGTGGCTGCCAGCGTTTGCGCGGTGTCGGCGGTAGTCGCGGTGATCGTTGCCGATTTCAGACCCTGGATGTCGAAGGTGCCGCCGGCGTAAGCGGTAGCAGTGCTGCCAGCCAAGGTGGCTGGGGGCGCAGCGGACGACTGGTTGTTGCCGTAGTTATTGGTACGGAAGTTGGCAGTCGTGGCCTGGATGGTCTGGCCAGCGTTGGCGCCGACCTGGAACGATGCCGAACCGAACGAGCCGTCGAGCAGTTTCATGCCGTTGAATTCCGACGTTTGCGAGATGCGGTCGGCTTCCGACAGCAGCTGGCCTACCTCGGCCTGGATCGCCTTGCGGTCGCCGGCCGAGTTGGTGGCGTTCGACGACTGTACTGACAGTTCGCGGACACGTTGCAGAATGTCGCCCGTCGATTTCAGCGAACCCTCGGCCGTTTGCAGCAGCGACACGCCATCGTTGGCGTTGCGCTTGGCTTGATCGAGACCGCGGATTTGCGAGGTGAAGCGCTCGGAAATCGCCAGACCAGCAGCATCGTCTTTTGCGCTATTGATGCGCATACCCGAAGACAGGCGTTGCAATGAGGTGGACAGGGCCGACTGCGATGTGCTCAGGTTGCGTTGCGCATTCAGTGACGCGGTATTGGTATTGATGACTGAGGCCATTTTGAAGCTCCTTGCTATATGTTTTGGCTATGTGCCTTGTACCTTGGTCTGCCCCTGCTTTCCGGGACACTCACACCGCAGTTATATTCATTAACGGAGTGGGCCATGGAAAGTTTAGGGAAATACAGCGAGTATATTTTTTGTTTTGCCCCTCAAGTTGCCCTGGGCGGGGACGCATAGACGGCACGCTTTGGCGAAACTTTAGGGTGGTAAATAATTAAATATAAGAAATAATGTTCAGTATCTTCAGATTTCCACAGGAGGCGCATGTGGGCCGCCGCGGCGCCACCGTACGCCCGTGCCGGGCGCAGCCCAAAAAAAACCCACCGTAAGGTGGGCATGATGTGCGACAGCCTGCAAGTTGCCGTTCAGTCGGCAACCACCACCCGATTCTTGCCCGTCTGCTTGGCCTGGTACATGGCACGGTCGGCGCGCTTGACCAGCTCGGCCTGGTCTTCGTTGGGCAGGCGCAGGGCCACGCCGGCGGAAAAGGTGATCAAGACCTTTTCGTTGTCGTGCAGGAAGAAATGCCGGGTCAGCTCGCGCTGCAAGCGCGTCATCGTCGATGCGGCCGCTTCTACCGTGGTTTCCGGCAGCAGGATGAGGAATTCCTCGCCGCCGAAGCGGGCGATGACGTCCATCGAGCGCAGGGTTTCCTTGACGATCTTCACCAGGTGTTTCAGGGCGGCATCGCCGGCCAGGTGGCCATAGGTGTCGTTCAGGCGCTTGAAATCGTCCAGGTCCAGCATGGCGATGCACAGCGGCGTGCCGCGGCGGTCGGAGCGGGCGGTCTCGCGCTCGAACACATCGTCCAGGCCACGGCGGTTCAGGCTGCCTGTCAGCTGGTCTTCCCGCACCAGTTCGCTCATATGCTGGAGCTTCGCTTCCAGGGTGTGGATGCGCTGTTCCGCATCCTGCACTTCCTGGCGCGCCAGCACCATCTTGTCGCGTGCGCGCAGGGCTTCGTTCTGCACCATGCGTGTTTCGCGCAAGACTTCGTCGAGAACACTGTTCAATTCGCTGATATTTTCCGCCTGGCTGATCTTTTCCGAATAGCCACCGATCTTTTCATGGAAGTCGCCCGTGCTGGCCGCCACTTGCCCCAGGCGGTCGATGAAGGTCATCATCATGTTCTTGACCGTCAGCTTGACGTCGGACAGGCTGTGCTTGAGCTGGCTTTGCTTGTAGATGACTTCCTTCAGGCTGCGCGTGGCGTCTTCCAGCGCGCGCTGGTCGAGCGGGCCGGCGATCAGGTTTTGTACGGCATCGACCTGGCCGCGCAGCCAGCTGTCGTCGTCGAGCAATTGGCTGACGTTGTCCAGCAGCAACTTGAACAGGCGCAGCAGCAATTCCTGCTGCTCGGCCGTATCGCCGCTTTTCAGTTCGATCTGGTAGCACAGCTGCTTCAGGCGCAGCGCCGCTTCGTTCAGTGCCTCTTCCGTGTGCGCCAGTTTGATGGCAGCGCCCAGCGATTCGGCTTCTTCCACCAGCGCGGGCGTGCCCGTCAGCAAGGTGGCGACGGCAAAGCCCAGGGTGCGGCTGAGCAATTCGCGCAGGGTGCGCGTCTGTTCGCCGTCCGGCAAGGGCGGCAATTCGATGCCTCCGCCTTTCTTGACCTGTTTTTCCGCCAGCTGCGCCAGGGTGCGCGCATAGCTGTCCCAGTCGCGCGCCTTCAGTGCCCGCTGGAAACGGCGGCCAAAGTCGCCCAGTTCGCCCGCCGATTCGCTCATCTTGGCGGCAAACTGCGTCAGGACGTTTTCCGCGCCGCTCTCCGTGGGAGCGCTGGCGGCCAGCACGGCTGCCGGGGCGGCAGGCGTATCGCCCGGTTCGCTGATGCCGGCGATTTCATTGTAGATATCGCGGTAGGCGCTGGGCGTGGGGGCGATGCGGCGCGTGGCCAGGCGGCGAAACGCTTCGCGGGCGATATCGGCCGGATTCATCGCCGCGGCGGCGGCGGTATGCGTGGCGCCAGCGGGAGCGCTTGCTGGTGAAGATGGCAATTTACTGGACATGTAGACACAGCCTTTTCAGATATTTCTCATTATCCCCATGATAGGCGAGTTGGCAAAGAACTTATTGTGCGAGAAGCAAGGAGAAGTCCTGTCAATTCGCCCGATGCCAGCGCGCATGCCGCTTTGGCGTCAATCCACCAGCTGGTTGCGGATGGCGTAATGCGTCAGTTCAGCACTGTTCTTGAGTTTCATCTTGACCAGCAAGCGGGCGCGGTATTCGCTGACGGTTTTCACGGACAATTTGAGTTCTTCGGCAATGGCGCCCACCGCCTTGCCCGAGGCGATCATGACCAGGGTCTGGTATTCGCGGTCCGACAGGGTGTCGTGCAAGGCGGTCTCGTGGTCTTCGCCCACCGTGTTGGCCAGTTCCTGCGCCAGCGAGGCACTGATGTATTTCAAGCCTTGCGCCACCTGGCGGATGGCCGTGACCAGCTCGCGCGGCGCACTCTGTTTCGTCAGGTAACCGGCCGCGCCCGCCTTGAGCGAGCGAATCGCGTACTGGTCCTCGCGGTGCATGGAGAGCATCAGCACGGCCAGTTCCGGTTTTTCCTTCTTGATCTGCTTGAGCACCTCGATGCCGCTGCGGTCGGGCAGGGAGATGTCGAGCAGCAACACCTGGCATTTCGAGCCGCGGAACAGTTTGATGGCGTCGTGGCCATTTTCAGCCTCGCCGGCCACGATGATGTCCTTCGTGTCGGCGAGGATTTGCTTCAAGCCCTCGCGCACGATCGCATGATCGTCGGCGATGAATACCCGGATGGTGGCTTTTTCTTTCATGACTGCGTTGTTTCCTATTTGAATCCCTGCGCCCTGCGGCGACCCTGTGGCCTTATGGCGATCCGCTTTGCGCTGGTGCGCTGGCTGCAGCCGCTATTATCGCCTCTCGCGGCGTGGTCAGCCGGATTTTTATGCTCAGGAGAGTGCCGCCATCGGTCCCATTGACGAGGCTCAGGGTGCCGCCCAGCGCGCTGGCACGTTCGGCCATGCCGCGGATGCCGAACGACTGCGGCTTGGCGCGGTCGGACAGGCGCATGCCGACCCCATTGTCGGCGATCGACAGGCTCAGATGCTGGCGCTGCCGGGCCAGGCGCACGCTGACCTTGCTGGCCTGCGCATGCTTGGCGATATTCGTCAGCGCTTCCTGGGCGATGCGGAACAGGCTGGTCGCCTGGTCCAGTTCCAGTTCGATATGCTGGCGGTTGGAAATGAATTGGCATTCGATGCCGGCCTGGCGCGCGAATTCCTTTACCTGCCAGTCCAGCGCGGCAACCAGGCCCAGGTCCAGCATGGAGGGGCGCAAGTCCAGCGAAATGCGGTGCACGGCGTCGATGCTGCGGTCGACCAGGGCATCGACATAGTCGGCCTTTTCCTGCAGCAGCGGGTCGTCCGGCGGCAGGCGGCGCGCCAGCATGGCCAGCGCCATCTTGATCGCCGTCAAATTGCCGCCCAGGTCATCGTGCAGTTCGCGCGCCAGGCGCGTGCGTTCGTGTTCCTTGACCTTGTCGATATGCGCAGTCAGCTCGGCCAGGCGGGCGCGCGATTGGCGCACTTCGATCTGTTCCAGCCGGCTTTCCGTGATATTCGTCATGATGCCTTCCCACTGCACCGTGCCGTCGGCCAGCGCGCGCGGCGTGGAGCGCAAGTTGATCCATTTGACATCCTTCCAGGCATCGATCCAGATGCGGCCTTCCCAGTTCCAGCTCCACAAGGCGTTTTTTGAGGCCTGCATCGACTCCAGATACGAGGCGCGGTCGTCGGCCAGGATCAGCTGGTAGAACAGTTCCGGGCGCGCGTGCAGCTGTGCCGGCTCCAGGCCCAGCAAGGCCTGGCAGCCATCGCTCAGGTAGGGGAAGGCGGCGCGCCCATCCACTTGCAGGCAGAACTGGTACACCAGGCCCGGCGTATTCGAGACGATGGCGTTGAAGCGCGACTGGACCTGCGCCAGGGCGGCGGCCGTCGCCTGTGGCGTGCGCAAGTCTTCGCCCTCGGCCAGCAGCAAGGCGCGGCCCTGGCGGCTGGCGCGCGACAGGTGCAGGCTGAGCGAATACAGGCTGCCATCGCGGCGGCGCTGCTGCACATGCAGCAAGGCTTGCGCGCCGATGCTGTCGTCCAGGGCGGCCAGCACGGCGGCCAGTTGCTGCGCGTCGAGCTGCGGCGCCAGGGTGAAGGGCGTCATCGCCAGCAATTGCTTGCGTGCATATTGCAAGTTGTCGCAGGCGGCATCGTTGGCGTCCAGCAATTGCAAGCTTGCCGCGTCGTACAGGTAGATTTCCGGCGCCGCCGCGCGCAGGGCGGGGGAGAGCCGGGGAGTATCGTGCATGGGATGGCCTTTCTTCATCAGCGGCGGGCGCGCCAAAAAGCGGCGAAGCGGCGCAGCACTCTGGCCGGGCGGGAATTATGACGGCCTGGCGTGCCCTTGCGCAAGCGCTGCCACCAGGCGCGGCGGGCACGGCCCAGCGCGGCCGACAGGCGGCTGACCCGGCGCCATGGGCGCGTGGCGCGCAGGCGGGCGATCCAGCGGTCCTTGGTTTCCATGAAGAGGCCATGCCAACGGGCAAACCAGGGCAAACTGAGCAGGGTAGGGCGCGTCAGCTTGTACAGGCGCGCGACGGCGGCCGCGCCGCCCAGCTTGGCGATGACGATCACGCCGATGCCGGAAAACGCATGGCCGCGCGCGATCGCCAGCAGGGCCAGCAGTTTGACGGGAAACAGCAGCACGGCCGGCAGCACGAAGATGGCCAGCGCCCAGTACGGCGGCAGGCGCTTGATCCACGTTTCGAGCGCATGCAGGGGCGGAAATTGCGCCACCACCTGCATGATGCGCGCGCCCGTCGCCCACAGCCATTCCTCGATCAGCAGGCAGATGGCGGCCAGGTAGACCAGCGGCGCGAACAGCCAGCGCCTGACTCTGTAGAATTTTTTCATCCGTCTCCGTATGCGGCGCTGGTTTGCCGCGATTGCCACGATGATACGTCAAAAAAGCCCGGCTGCCCCCGCATCCGGTGTGCCTGTGGCTCCCTGGCGGGGCTACAATAGATGGATGAATAAAGCCTTTGTAAAAGAATCCGACAACGACGACGATGAAGAAGCGGCGGCGCTGGCGCTGGCCATTCCCGCCGGCGCCAAGAACTACATCACGCCGGCCGGTTACCAGCGCATCAAGGAAGAGCTGCTGCAGCTGATCGACGTCGACCGTCCGGAAGTGGTGCGCATCGTGCATTGGGCGGCGTCGAATGGCGACCGTTCGGAAAATGGCGACTATATCTATGGCAAGCGCCGGCTGCGCGAAATCGACCGCCGCATCCGCTTCCTGACCAAACGCATGGACCTGGCCGCCATCGTCGACCCCAGCGTGCATCATGGCAACGACCAGGTGTTTTTCGGCGCCACGGTAAGGTATCGCACCAGCGACGGCGAGACGCACACCATCACCATCGTCGGCATCGATGAATTCGACCCCCTGAACGGCAAGATCAGCTGGGTCTCGCCGATGGCCCGCACCATCACCAAGGCGCGCGAGGGGGACCTCATCACCCTCAACACGCCGCAGGGCGAACAGGAGCTGGAGTTGCTGGAAGTGACGTATCCGGCGCCCGGAGAGACTTGAGCTGATGTTCGGCGCATGAAAAAACGGCTGGGCAGAGAATCTGGCCAGCCGTTTTTCTAATTGCGCTCCCGGAGTATCCGGTTGACACCCGCTACCCTGCGCACGTTGCGCAGCAGGGCGGCCAGGTGGACGCGGTCCTTGACTTGCACGGTGAAGCGCAACTGGTCGAGCACGTTGTCCTTGTCTTCGTCCATGCCCACATAGATGATGTTGGCGTCGGATTCGCCGATTTCGGCGGCCACGCGGGCCAGGATGCCCCGTTCGCTGTTGATCAGCACCTTGATGCGGCAGTCGAAGCGGCGGTTCAGTTCTGTTCCCCAGCGCACGGCGATCCAGCGGTCCGGTTCCTTGGCGCGCTGGCGCTTGGCCTGCGAGCAGTCGCTCGTGTGCACGAGCAGCCCCTGGTCGCGCCGCAGCTGGCCGATGATCTGGTCGCCGGGAATCGGCAAACAGCACGGTGCCAGCTGCACCGAGACGCCTTCGGTGCCGCAGATGGTAACGGGGTCGAGTTCGCTGCCGCTATTGTGTTCCACCGGCATGCTGGCCGCTTCGCCGCCGATCAAGCCAAAAATGTGGCGCGCCACCAGGGTGGCCATGCGCTTGCCGATGCCGATGTCCGCATACAGCTCGTCCATGGAATTGGCGCTCGATTCGTTGAGCAGGCGTTCGACCAGCGGCGCCGGCAGGTCGGCGTCGATGTTCAGGGCGTGCAGCGCCTGCGACAGCAGTTGCTGGCCCAGGGCGATCGATTCGGGCAGGTTGATCGTGCGCAAATGGTGGCGGATGGCCGAACGGGCCTTGCCGGTGCGTACGAACGACAGCCAGGTGGGGCTGGGGCGCGACGAGGAATCGGTGATGATCTCGACGATGTCGCCATTGTGCAGCTCGGTGCGCAGCGGCGAGGTTTCGTTGTTGATCTTCACGGCCACGGTCTGGTCGCCGATGCCCGTATGGATCGAATAGGCGAAGTCGATGGCCGTGGCGCCGCGCGGCAGGGCGATGATCTTCGACTTCGGCGTAAACACGTAGACGGAATCGGGGAACAGGTCGACCTTGACGTGTTCGAGGAATTCGGCCGAGTCGCCCGTCTGCTGCTGGATGTCGAGCAGCGATTGCAGCCACGCATGGGTGCGCTGCTGCAAGTCGGATGGGTTCGATTCGCCGCTCTTGTAGAGCCAGTGCGCCGCCACGCCAGACTCGGCCGTGCGGTGCATTTCCTGCGTGCGGATCTGGAATTCGACGGGTGTGCCGTACGGGCCGATGACGGTCGTGTGCAGCGACTGGTAGCCGTTCAGCTTGCGAATCGCGATGTAATCCTTGAACTTGCCCGGCATGGGCTTGTACAGGCTGTGCAGGGTGCCCAGGGTCACGTAGCAGTCGGCAAAGCTGCCCACCACCACGCGGAAGCCGTACACGTCCAGCACTTGCGAAAACGATAAATGCTTGCTGCGCATCTTTTTATAGATGTCGTACAGGGTCTTTTCGCGGCCCGTGACGTCGGCTTCGAGTTCGGCCATGGACAAGGTGCTTTTCACCGCTTCCATGATCTTGTTGACCACTTCGCGCCGGTTGCCGCGCGCCGCCTTGACGGCTTTCGCCAGGGTGCGGTAGCGCATCGGGTACAGGTGCGAGAACGACAAGTCCTGCAGCTCGTGGTAAATATTGTTCAGGCCGAGGCGGTGCGCGATCGGCACGTACACTTCCATGGTCTCGCTGGCGATGCGGCGTTTTTTTGCCGCCGTCATGAAGTCCAGCGTGCGCATATTGTGCAGGCGGTCGGCCAGCTTGATCAGGATCACGCGCACGTCGGACGCCATGGCCAGCAGCATCTTGCGGAAGTTTTCCGCCTGCGCTTCGATCTGGCTCTGGAATTCGATCTTTTCCAGCTTCGACAGGCCATCGACCAGATGCGCCACGGGTGCGCCGAAGCGCTCGATCAATTCATCTTTCTTGACGTCCTGGTCTTCCATGACGTCGTGCAGCAGGGCGGCCATGATGGCTTGCGCGTCGAGTTTCCAGTCGGCGCAGATTTCGGCGACGGCGATCGGATGCGAGATATAGGGCTCGCCCGAGCGGCGCATCTGGCCCAGGTGCATTTCGTCGGAGAAGCGGTAGGCTTCCTTGACTTTTTTCAGGTCGGCGGGGGACAGGTATTCGGCCAGCTTGTCGGCCAGGTGGCTGACGGAGGCCACGCCCAAGGCGGGCGCTGGCGGTGTCGCGGAGGCGGTCCCGGCGGACGTGCCAGCACCGGACGCGGAAGCGCCCTGTGATTTTGCCGCCTGGCGCGGGGCCAGGGGCGGCAGTGCTGCAGAAGTCGTGTCGGCTGGAGTCAGACTCATAAAACGTCGCGTTGCTTTACAGTGTGAATAAACGATACGGTAGAACCAGGGGTCAGCACTGTTCCGGCACGCGGTTTCCCAATTACATCGGGACCTTTTTCAGCATTTCGATGCCGACTTTACCGGCAGCGATTTCACGCAGTGCGACTACGGTAGGCTTGTCCTTGGCTTCCACCTTGGGGGTGTGGCCTTGCAACAACTGACGTGCGCGGTACGTTGCAGCCAGGGTCAGCTGGAAACGGTTAGGGATCTGCTTCAGGCAATCTTCGATTGTGATACGGGCCATAGTAACTCCTAAATTTTATGCGTGGTGCGTGGCGCTGTGTGAACTGGCGTGCAGACGAATTACTCTGCGTGCAGGCCCAGCTGGGCGAATAGCGATGCGTTGCGGGCCGCTTGTTGCGCAAACCGGCAACGGGCCGCTCTCACGATCGCGCTCAGTTCGGACAAAGCGACCGTAAACTCTTCATTGATAATAACATACTCGAACTCGGGAGCGTGTGCGATTTCGCCGCCGGCCGCCAGCAGGCGGCGCGTGATCACGTGCTGCTCGTCCTGGCCGCGCTTGTTCAGGCGCTCTTCGAGCGCATCGATCGATGGCGGCAGGATGAAAATACCGGCCGCGCGGGGGAATTGCTTGCGCACCTGGCGCGCGCCTTGCCAGTCGATTTCCAGCAGGATGTCGGTGCCGGCCAGCATTTGCTGTTCCACCATGATGCGCGAGGTGCCATAGTAATTGCCATGCACTTCCGCCCATTCCAGGAACTCGCCCTGGTCGGCGCGCGCGACAAAGTCTTCCGCTGTCGTGAAGTAGTATTCGCGGCCGTGCTGCTCGCCCGGACGGGGCGCGCGCGTGGTGGTCGAAATCGACAGTTTGATGCCGGGCTCTTGCGCCAGCAATGCATTGACCAGTGTCGATTTGCCGGCGCCCGATGGCGCGGCGACCACGAACAGGCTGCCGGAGAAGGCGGTAGGGTGGCTCATGCGGATCTTTCAATAATCGTGTTGTTGGCGCCGATGCTCGCGCAAGCGGCGCCCAATCCGGTATTTTACCAAGAGGCAAGGCTGTGAGCCAGTCCCAAAGAGGCCGGCATGGCCGGCGCCTGGCGTGGCTGGCGGCTTACTCCAGGTTCTGCACCTGTTCGCGCATCTGCTCGATCAGCAGCTTCAAGTCCATCGAGGCGTCGGCCAGTTCCTTGACGGATGCCTTGGCGCCCAGCGTGTTGGCTTCGCGATTGAGTTCCTGCATCATGAAGTCGAGGCGCTTGCCCACTTGCCCGCCCTTGGTGAGGATGTGGCGCGTTTCGCCCAGGTGGGCCGACAGGCGCGCCAGTTCTTCCGACACATCGATGCGGATGCCGTACAAAATGACTTCCTGGCGGATGCGCTCCATGGCGTCCTGGCGCGACAGGGCCGAATTCGAGCCCTGGCTGGCCAGGCCCAGCGCATCCTGCATGCGCTCGATGGCTTTTTGCTGGAAGGCCGCCACCACCTGCGGAATCAAGGGCGTGATGCGCTTGACGATGGCTTCCATCGCTTCGATGCGCGACACCAGCACCGCTTCGAGCGCCGCGCCTTCGCGCTTGCGGCTGTCGACGAAAGCCGCCACCGTGCGTTTGGTCAGCGCGCCCACGTCTGCCTGCAAGGACTCTTGCCCCACTTGTGCTTCTTCGATGATGCCCGGCCAGCGCAGCAGTTCGGCCACCGTCATGACGGGGGCGGAGACAAAATGCTGGCCCACTTCGTTTTGCAGGCGCGCCAGTTCGGCCAGCAGGGGCAGGTTCAGTGCCTGCGTGCCGGCGGTCGCGGCCTTGCGGCCAAAGCTCAGGCGTACCTCGACTTTGCCGCGCGTGATGGCGGACATGACGGCGGCGCGCAGGTCAGGCTCCAGCGCCCGCAGATCGTCGTTGATGCGGAATTGCAGGTCGAGAAAGCGCGAGTTGACGCTCTTGATTTCAATTGTCAGTGTGCCTGCAGCACCTTCGCTGGTGGCAACCGCGTAGCCTGTCATGCTTGAAATGCTCAAAGGATTCCCCGATTTGATCTTGTATACAGTCACTTATACACTTAATCAGCCAGCGCAGGCAATACCGCCCGCGCCGCAAAACAGGACTGAAGTGCGCGATGGCCTGAAAATTGCTGAATAGTGTGCGTTTTACGGCATTGTAAAGAAAATTGTGTTTGGCGGGGCAGGATTGTAGGGATCTTGTGCGCGGGCCGCCCCGCGCCGTGGCATGGTGCCGCAGTGGTAAAATCGCGGCCGCAACCCCAATCACACAGGACATCCCATGCCATTTGAATCCCGCCCGAGCGGCCGCGCCGTCGACGCGCTGCGCACCATCCGCATCACCCGCCAGTACACCAAGCATGCCGAAGGCTCGGTGCTGATCGAGTGCGGCGATACCAAGGTCATCTGCACCGCCAGCATCGAAGACAAGGTGCCGGGTTTCCTGAAGGGCAAGGGCCAGGGCTGGTTGACGGCCGAGTACGGCATGCTGCCGCGCTCGACGCACACGCGCATGGACCGCGAAGCGGCGCGCGGCAAGCAGTCCGGCCGTACGCAGGAAATCCAGCGCCTGATCGGCCGCTCGCTGCGTGCCGCCTTCGATCTGCAGGCGTTCGGCGAACGCACCTTGCATCTCGATTGCGACGTCATCCAGGCCGATGGCGGCACGCGCACGGCCTCGATCACGGGTGCCATGGTGGCCGCGTATGACGCGTTTTCCCAGCTGCAGGCGCGCGGCGCGATCACCGCCATCCCCGCGAAAAGCTTTGTCGCCGCCATCTCGGTGGGCGTCTACCAGGGCATGCCGGTGCTGGACCTGGACTATGTGGAAGACTCGGGCTGCGACACGGACATGAACGTGGTGATGACGGAAGCGGGCCACTTCATCGAAGTGCAGGGCACGGCCGAAGGCGCCGCCTTCGACCGCGCCGGCATGAACCGCTTGCTGGACCTGGCGCAGGGCGGCATCGCCGACCTGATCGCCCTGCAAAAGCAGGCGCTCGGCATGTAATCTTTACATAGATTTACATGTCATTGCCCGCCGCGCCGGGCAAAAAGCCCACACCTGCCGCCGTTGAGCGCGGCGGCGGGGCGCGGTGAGGGGGGCGCAAAAGGTTTACAATGTCGGCACTTCAACCGGACTACTGACATGACCCAACGCCTCATCCTCGCCTCCAACAACGCCGGCAAGCTCAAGGAATTCAATGAGCTGCTATCGAGCATCGGTTTTTCCGTCCACGCCCAGGGCGAGTACGCCGTGCCGGAAAGCGACGAACCATTCCACACCTTCGTTGAAAACGCGCTGCAAAAGGCGCGCCATGCGTCGCGCCTGACGGGCTTGCCGGCGCTGGCCGACGATTCCGGCGTCTGCGTCAATGCGCTCGGTGGCGCACCGGGCGTGTATTCGGCCCGCTATGCGGGCGAGCCGAAATCGGATGCCGCCAACAGCGCCAAACTGATCGCCGACCTGGAAGCGCATGCCGACAAGTCCGCGTATTACTACTGCGTGCTGGTGTACGTGCGCCATGCGGACGACCCGCAACCGGTGATCGCCGACGGCCGCTGGAATGGCGAGATGATCGCCACACCGCGCGGCAACGGCGGTTTCGGCTACGATCCGCATTTCTACCTTCCCGCGCTGGGCAAGTGCGCGGCCGAACTGACGGCCGATGAAAAGAACGCGCTGTCGCACCGTGGCCAGGCCCTGCGCGCGCTGGTGGAAAAGCTGCGATGATCCCGATCAAACTGGTGGGCGCCGTTGCCAAGTCGGCACTCAGGCCGAATACCGCTCCCGCACCGCAGGAAGGCATTTCCGGCGCGGCCGGGGCGGCCCTGAAGTACCTGCAGCCGGGCGCGCTGAACTTGACGGCCCTGCCGCCGCTGTCGCTGTACATCCATTTCCCGTGGTGCGTGAAAAAATGCCCGTATTGCGATTTCAATTCGCACGAGGTGCGCGGTGACTTGCCGGAAGCGGAGTACCTGGCGGCCCTGCGGCTGGACCTCGAAATGGCGCTGCCGCTGATCTGGGGCCGCAAGATCCACACCATTTTCATCGGCGGCGGCACGCCCAGCCTGATGTCGGCGGCGGGGCTGGACCGGCTGATGTCGGACGTGCGCACGCTGCTGCCACTGGAGCCCGATTGTGAAATCACCATGGAAGCCAATCCGGGCACCTTCGAGGCGGAAAAATTCAAGTCTTACCGGGCCAGCGGCATCAACCGCCTGTCGATCGGCATCCAGAGCTTCAATGGCCGCCATTTGCAGGCGCTGGGGCGCATCCATGACGACAACGAAGCGCGCCGCGCGGTGGACATCGCGCACGCCAATTTCGACAATTTCAATCTCGACCTGATGTACGCGCTGCCCACGCAAACCCTGGCCGAGGCGCAGCAGGACCTGGAAACGGCGCTGTCGTTCGCGCCGCCGCATTTGTCGCTGTATCACCTGACGCTGGAACCGAACACCCTGTTCGCCAAGTATCCGCCCGCGCTGCCGGACGACGACGCCAGCGCCGACATCGCCGACATGGTGGCTGAGCGCGCGGCGCAGGCCGGTTACGGCCGCTACGAAGTGTCGGCCTATGCGCAGCCGGGCCGCCAGGCGCGCCACAACCGCAATTACTGGGAGTTCGGCGACTACCTGGGCATCGGCGCGGGCGCGCACTCGAAAATCTCGTTCCCGCACCGCGTCTTGCGTCAGGCCCGCTACAAGCAGCCGCGCGCCTACATGGACGCCGTACTGGCCGGCAAGCCGGTGCAGGAAGAGCGCGAGCTGGCGCGCGAGGAGATGGGTTTTGAATTCATGCTCAATACCCTGCGCCTGACGCAGGGCTTTTCGCCGAACCTGTTCGCCGAGCGCACGGGCCTGGCCATCAACGCCATCGAGCAGCCGCTGAATGCGGCCGAAGCGAAAGGCTTGCTGTACCGTGACCACCAGGTCATCCGCCCGACGGAACGGGGATTGTGCTTCCTGAATGACCTGCAGCAGATGTTCCTGGACGATTAATGCGTGCTGAGGGTGCGCAGGCGCTGCAGCTTGGCCGCATACAGCCCGTGCTCGCTGCGCGTGGTGCTGTTGTCCATCGCCAGTTCCAGCTGCCGGTCCGCCTGCGCGAGCTGGCCCAGGCGCGCATACGCCTGCGCCAGCCAGAAGTGGAATTCGTGGTAGTACGGGTCGCGCGCGATTTCGCGTGAAAACAGGCGGATCGCCTGTACGTAATCGTTTTGCTGCATGGCCGCCTTGCCCAGGTTGAAGTAGTGGAACGGGGGCTGCGGCTGCAGTGCCAGCAGGCGCCGGCGCAGCGGCAGCGCTTCATCGGGCAGGCCGGACGCTTCCAGCGCCTGCGCCAGGTTCGACAGCAGCACCGTGTTGTCCGGCGTGCGCATCAGCGCATGGGCCAGCGTGCGCCGCGCCTGCGCCAGGTCGCCATGGCGGAACTGGATCACGCCCAGGGTGTTGTAGGCGCCGCTGAACGAGGGATCCTGCAGGAGGGCTGCCCTGGCCCACCAGTATGCCTGGTCCAGCTGGCCCTTGCTCATGGTTTCGGCGGCGCGGTTGTTCATGTACATGGCCAGCACCGTCGCTTCGCTGATTTCGCGCGTGCGGTAGCCCGCCACATCGCCGGACGGCAGGAAGTCGATCACCATCAAGCCCTTGGCGTCGTAGTCATTCGGGTTGTCGCCCAGGCGCTGGCCCAGCACCAGGTTGACGTGGCCGGCGACAAAATACATGTCGCCGCTGCGGCTCCAGCTTTCTTCGCCCAGTACCTCCTGGTAGCGCACCTGCAAGCCCAATTCATGCGCCAGCGCCGCCGTCATGATCACCAGCGACAGGCAGTTGCCGCTGCGCGCCTCAAACGTTTCGCGTGCATTGCGGGTCATGGCCGCATCGTATTCGAGTTTCAGCCTGGATTTGTCGTACAGCGCCTCGTACAGCGCCATGCGGGGATTGCCGTTGCGCGTCGTTTGCCGCACTTGCGTCTGCACATACTGGCGCATGGCGTCGCTGAGGGCGAAGACCTGGCCGGCATCGATGGCGCTGGCCGGCGCAAAATCGCTATCGTTGAAGACGGGCGGCAAGCTGGCGGGCGGTGCGGCGGCACAGGCGGCCAGCGCGGCGCAGAGGAGGATGGCAAGCAGGCGCATGAAGCAAGAGGTGCAAACATGATAGGGGCGCATGGTCTCTCCCTGAAGGCGCCGGCTGTCTCATGTTGCGGTGGCGCGCCAGTCCCACCTGAAACCAGTATCGGCGCCCCTGGCGCCGCTGTCAAATAGTTTCAAGCGTCTTGCCGCCGCCGGCACGGCGCTTGAAGCAGGGCTTGACACCGCAGGCTTAAAACTCTTCCCAGTCCTGCTCGCCGGCGACGTGCGATGGCGTTTTGCGCGCCGCAGCACCGGCAGCCCTGGGTGCGGCCGGCTTGCTGGCCGTCGCCTGGGACGGGCGCCGCGTTGCCAGCCGCGGCGTGGCGGCGCTGGCGGTTCTGGCTGGCCGCGCGGCGCGTACCGGCGCCACTGCCGGCGTCACATGTTCGAGCTGGAAGCCGGCCGCCACTTGCGCCAGGCGCGCCGCCTGGTCCTGCATGCTTTCGGCCGCCGCCGCCGCTTCTTCCACCAGGGCCGCATTTTGCTGCGTTACCTGGTCCATTTGCGCGATGGCCTGGTTGACCTGGTCGATCCCCATGCTTTGCTCGGCGCTGGCGGCGGTGATTTCGGCCATGATGTCGGTGACGTGGCGCACGCTGTCGACCACTTCGCTCATGGTGCTGCCGGCCTGTTGCACCAGCCGCGTGCCGTTGTTGACCTGTTCCACCGAGTCGCCGATCAGGGTCTTGATTTCGCGCGCCGCTGCCGCCGAGCGCTGCGCCAGACTGCGCACTTCCGTGGCCACGACGGCAAAGCCGCGCCCCTGTTCGCCGGCGCGCGCCGCCTCGACGGCCGCGTTCAAGGCCAGGATATTCGTCTGGAAGGCGATGCCGTCGATGACGCCGATGATGTCGACGATTTTCGTCGACGCCGTGTCGATGGCGCCCATGGTGTCGACCACCTGGCTGACGATGTCGCCGCCCCGTTCGGCCACGCTGGACGCGGCGACCGCCATCTGGTTGGCCTGACGCGCATTGTCCGCATTCTGCTTCACGGTGCTGGTCAATTCTTCCATCGACGACGCCGTCTCTTCCAGCGAACTGGCCTGCTGCTCCGTGCGCGCCGACAGATCCTGGTTGCCGGCGGCGATTTCGCCCGATGCCGTGGCGATGGCGTTGGTACCCGTCTGCACTTCCGACACCACCTTGCGCAGTGCCTCGTTCATGCCGTGCAGCGCGCGCATCAGGTCGCCGATTTCATCGCTGGCCGCCGTGCCGAAATGCGTGCGCAAGTCGCCCGCGGCGACCGTCTCGGCCACCTTCACGGCCGCCTGCAGGGGCGCGGTGATCGAACGCGTGATCAGCCAGGCACAGACGCTGCCCAGGAGCACCACCAGCACGCACAGCAGCAACAACAGGGTGAAGCTGCGCGCATTGGCAGCCTCGATCGCGTGCGCCGTGGCGTCGATGGCCTGGCGCTGCTGCGCCAGCAGGGCCTTGACATTGTTCTGGTACTTGGTGGCGGCGGGGGCGAAGCTGTCGCGGTATGTACTTTCCGCCAGGGCCGCGTTGCCGCCCTTGCGCGCGTTCATCACCTCGGTCTTGGCATCCTGGTATTTGACGCGTTCCACGATGGAGGCCTTGAAGATGGCCTTTTCTTCCTCACTGACGAGCAGGGTTTCGATTTTCTTCAGCAGCTCGCTGCCTTGTTTGGTGCTGTCGGCGATGGTCTCGGCAAACACGCCCGACAGGGTTTCATCCGTGCTCCGGGCGATCATCGAGGTGCGCGCGATGGCCGAGTAAATCAGCACATACCAGTCTGATACCAGACGTTCCTTGGCCAGCGGTTTTTCCATCATTTCCCGGGTCGCTTCGGCATTCACGCGGGCACTGTACAGCGCGTACGAAGTGGAAATCACGGACAGCAGCAGTACCAGCGCGAAGCCTGCCGCCAGGCGGGTGCCGATACGAAGGTGGGAGAGGGCATGCATGGTTAGACTCCTGTCGCAGAGGGATTGAAGTTGCCTGTGCGACATAGTATGCACTGATAAGTGACCAAGAGGTAAACGAAAAAAATGGTCTGTTTTGCTCACTGTTGCAGCCATGCCCGTGCTACAGATCGCCCGCCTGGCGCTCGCTTTCACGCGGGCGGGCGAGAGCGAGACGACAAAAAAGCGGCGCAGTGCAGTGCACGCACGCCGCTTTTTGCGGTGAGCATAGGCGATTAACGCAGCGCCGCGATCATCTGTTTCAGCTTGCCGGAATCGACGCAGAAGGCGCGGATGCCTTCGGCCAGCTTCTCCGTCGCCATCGCGTCTTCATTCATCATGAAACGGAAGGCTTCTTCGTTGAGCGACATGTGCACGATGTTGGTCGATGGCGCCGCTTCGGCGCTCAGCTTGCGCTCTACGGGGGCATCGCTGTCGGCCAGCTTTTGCAGCAGGTCGGGGCTGATGGTGAGCAGGTCGCAGCCGGCCAGTTCGAGGATTTGCGAGGTGTTGCGGAAGCTCGCGCCCATCACCTCGGTCTTGTAGCCGAACTTGCGGTAGTAGTTGTAGATGCGCCGGACCGACTGCACGCCCGGATCTTCCGCGCCCATGTAATCGATGCCCGTCGATTTCTTGTACCAGTCGTAGATGCGGCCGACGAAGGGCGAAATCAGTTGCGCGCCCGCTTCGGCGCAGGCGATGGCCTGCGCCAGCGAGAACAGCAGAGTCATGTTGCAGCGGATGCCTTCCTTTTCCAGGATGGCGGCGGCGCGGATGCCTTCCCAGGTGGAGGCGATCTTGATCAGCACGCGCTCGCGTGGAATACCGGCGTTCGAATACAGGGCGATCAGGTCGCGGCCCTTGGCCACCGTGCCATCCGTGTCGAATGACAGGCGCGCATCGACTTCGGTGGAGACGCGGCCGGGGATGATTTGCAGGATTTCCTCGCCAAACGCGATCAGCAGGCGGTCGATGATTTCGGCGTTGGAGGCGTGCGGATGGTCGCGCACGGCTTTTTCCAGCAGCGGCTTGTATTCATCCTTCTGCACGGCCTTCAGGATCAGCGACGGGTTCGTCGTCGCGTCGCGCGGCGTGTAGGCCTGAATCGATTGGAAGTCGCCGGTGTCGGCCACCACGGTAGTAAATTGCTTCAGTTGTTCGAGTTGGTTCATGGCTGCACGGGAAAGAGTGAATGGGCTTGCCGGACTATTGTACATAATCCGGGGCGCGGCTCAGTCCTTTTGGTGCGGAAGAAATGCGGTGGCGGTAAGCCAAAACTGAGAGCCGGGGTCAGACCCGGCGGGTCAGACCCCGGATTTCTGCGACCTAGCCAATAAAGGAATCGAACTGCATGTCGAATTCCTGCAAGGCCTTCTGTGCATTCTGCATCTTCTTGCGGAATTCAGGCCCGCGCTGCAGGGCCAGGCCCACGGCCAGCACGTCGATCACCACCAGGTAGGCCAGGCGGGCTGAAATCGGGGTGTAGGGGTCGGTGTTGAAGACCAGGTCGATCGGGATCAGCACCGTCGCCAGGTCGGCCAGCGGCGTGCCCGATGGGGCCAGCACGACGACGTCGGCGCCGCCGCGGCGCGCCAGTTTCACGGAGCGCACCAGGGCGGGACTGTTGCCGCGCTGCGAGATGGCCACCAGGCAGTCGCCGCCGCGCAGCAGGGCCGCGGCGATGCTGTGGATGTTCGGATCGCTGTAGGCCACCGTCGGCACGCCCGAGCGGAAGAACTTGTGCTGCGCGTCGGCCGCCACGATACCGGAGGTGCCCTGGCCGTAGAATTCAATCTTGCTGGCGCGCGACAGGATGTCGAGCGCGCGCTGGATCGCTTCCGGGTTCAGGTTGTTGCGCAGGTCGAGCAGGGTGTTGATCGAGCGGCTGCAGATTTTATTCACCAGGTCGGCCGCCAGGTCGTCCTGCGCCGGCTGCTCGTTCGCGCCCGGCATGGCCAGGGCCAGGCCCTGCGCCAGTTTCAGCTTGAATTCATGCCAGCCGTCATAGCCCAGCGTGCGGCAAAAGCGCACCACGGTCGGTTCCGACACCTGCGCGCTTTTCGCCAGCGCCGTGATGTTCTGGCTGACCGTCTGGTTCGGCTGGTCAAGCACGGCCAGCGCGACCTTCTTCTCCGACTTGGAGAGTGAATCGAGCTGGGTGCGGATGGAATCAAGCAGCATCAGGGTAGTCTTCTGGTAGGTGTTCAGGAGTGTGGGGATAATAGGTAAAGGGCCTGCCCATCTGCGGGCAGGCCCTTGTCTTGCCTGTTAATCCTCAGGTAAGGCTTCTTCACGCCACTGCAAGCCATCGCGGCCGATCAGGGCGCTGGCGGCCGCGGGGCCCCAGGTGCCGGCCGTATACGGAATCGGCGCGCTGTCGTTCTGTTCCCAGTTGTCGAGAATCGGCTCGACCCATTCCCAGGCCGCTTCCAGTTCGTCGCCGCGCATGAACAGGGTCAGCTGGCCGCGCAAGACGTCAAGCAGCAGGCGCTCGTAGGCGTCCATGCGCGGCGTCTTGAACGATTCGCGGAAATCGAGTTCCAGTTCCGCCGGTTTCAAACGCATGCCGTCGCCCGGGGTTTTCGCCATCAGGTTCATGCGCAAGCCTTCGTCCGGCTGCAAACGGATCACCAGGCAATTCGGCTGGAAGCTGGACGTGGGCTGGTTGAAGATCGAGTGCGGAATCTGCTTGAAGCGCACGACGATTTCGGCCAGGCTGTCGGCCATGCGCTTGCCCGTGCGCAGGTAGAACGGCACGCCGGCCCAGCGCCAGGTGTCGATTTCCGCCTTCAGCGCAACGAAGGTTTCGGTGCGCGAATGTTCAGGGGCGTCCGGCTCGTCGCGGTAGCTCGGCACGGTGGCGCCATCGACGTGGCCGGCGCGATACTGGCCGCGCACGATGTTTTGCGCCAGGGTGGTGGGCGTGAATTTTTTCAGCGAGCGCAACACTTGCAGCTTTTCATCGCGCACGGCGTCCGGCGCGATCGAGGTCGGCGGTTCCATGGCGACGATGCACAGCAGTTGCAGCAAGTGGTTCTGCAGCATGTCGCGCAGCGCGCCCGAGGTGTCGTAGTAACCCATGCGGTTGCCCACGCCCAGCTTTTCCGCGATGGTGATCTGCACGTCGGAAATCCATTCGCGGCGCCACAGCGGTTCGAACAGGATATTACCGAAGCGCAGGGCCAGCAAGTTCTGCACGGTTTCCTTGCCCAGGTAATGGTCGATGCGGTAGATCTGCGATTCCTGGAAGACCTTGCCCACTTCGGCATTGATCTGTTTGGCGCTGGCCAGGTCGCGGCCCAGCGGCTTCTCCAGCACCACGCGCGAATTCGGCGTGACCAGACCATTGTCTTCCAGGTTGTCGCAGATCAAGGCAAACAAGTGCGGCGGCGTGGCCAGGTAGTACACGCGCGTCAGCTCGGCATCGCCGCGCAGCGCTTCGACCAGCGGCGCGTACGTGGCCGCATCGCTGGCGTTGAGCGACACATACACGATGCGCGCGCAGAATTTGCTCCAGGTGGCGGCATTCAGGGTGCTGGCCTTGATGTGGGGACGCGAGTTGGTCTCTACCATCTTCAGGAAGGCATCCTGGCCGCTGTCCTGGCGGCCCACACAGATGATGCGCGCCGTCGGCGGCAAATCGTTCGCGACGTCGCGCGCATACATTGCAGGCAGCAACTTGCGCATTGCTAAATCGCCGCTGCCGCCAAACAGGACCAGGTCAAAATCGGTAAGTGCCATAAGTGAGTGTCGTCGCAAAAGTAAAAGAGCCGGAGCGGGGAGGAGGCCGACCGGAAGTGCCAGTCTGTCGTTACTATATTCCGTGGTGTAAATTTACTACGTAGAACCGGCAATTGCAAGAAATTTTACTACATTCCATTCATCGGCGTCGCAGTTTTGCCCGGCATGCTGGCAGGCAGTGCTGACGAGACCATTATATGCCGTTCGCTGGCGCAGGTACGCCGTCACGCTTGGCGCAGGGCTTTTCAAAGCAACCATGGTTGCCAGGGAAATTTTCAGTTCTCTCCGTCATCATTTGCGCTGTAGCAACAAGCAAATCAAGAAATGCTGTCAGGATCGCCCGTCATCATTTGCGCTGTAGCAACAAGCAAATCAAGAAATGCTGTCAGGATCGCCGATAGCAGCGTAAAGTAGCTTTAAGGAAAGTAAAAAAACGTATAATTCAAGCTGAAATCGATAGCAACTATTGGTTGTACTACACTGCACCGTTAGCGCCGGCCATGCCCCGAACCCGCCATCCGACGTCTGTGCGACGTGCAGTCCGCACTGTTCGCAGCATCACGGGTAGGCAGACTTAACTTTACAAGACGGCTTAAGGGGACACAATGAATTCAATGCAGCAAGATGTCGATGAACGCACCAGCCTGACAGGCAACAACAAATTCGAACTGTTCCTGTTCAAGCTGGGCACCAGCGATCACTCGACCAGCCGCGAACTGTTCGGCATCAATGTGTTCAAGGTACGCGAAATCATGGAGATGCCGGCCATTACGGCGGTGGCCGGGTCGCACCCGCACATGCTGGGCGTGGTCAATATCCGCGGCCAGATCGTGCCCGTGATCGACTTGCCGATGGCGGTCGGTTGCAAGAGCAGCGGCTTGAAGATCCTGATGGTGACCGAATTTGCCCGCTCGACACAGGCGTTTGCCGTGGAAGAGGTCGATGAAATCGTGCGCCTGGAATGGAATCAGGTGCTGTCGGCCGAATCGAGCGTCGGTGGCGGCCTCGTCACCAGCATCGCGCGCCTCGATGGCGACACGGACAAGACGCGCCTGGCGCAAGTGCTCGACGTGGAGCAAATCCTGCGCGACGTGCTGCCGTCGGGCGACCCGGACGTGGACAAGAACAGTATCGGCCCGCAAGTGCGCTTGCCTGCCGGCGCCGTGATCCTCGCGGCCGACGATTCCTCGCTGGCCCGCTCGCTGATCGAGAAGGGCCTCGAAGCGATGGGCGTGCCCTTCATCATGACCAAGACGGGCAAGGAAGCGTGGGAACGCCTGCAGGCGATCTCGGCCCAGGCGGCGACCGAAGGCAAGACGGCGAAAGACAAGGTCGCGCTGGTGCTGACCGACCTGGAAATGCCGGAAATGGATGGTTTTACACTCACGCGTAACATCAAGAACGATGGCCGCTTCGCCAACATCCCCGTGGTGATCCACTCGTCGCTGACGGGCTCGACCAACGAAGACCATGTCAAGGGCGTGGGGGCCGATGGTTATGTGGCGAAATTCGTGGCAGCGGAACTGGCTGACACCATCCGCAAAGTGCTGGCGCGGTAATCCGACGCCACCATGGCCAACACTGTTGTCGGATTACGCGGGGCCTTGCCCCGCTAATCCGACCTACGTGAGCGTTAAAAAAGCGCCGGACCCTCGCGGGTGCTGGCGCTTTTTCATGCCTGGCCGTGTTACGCCTGGTACGGCGTTTCCGGCTGGCCCGCCACGTCCACGCGCACGGACAGCACGTGGCCGCTCAACGGGTGGTCGGCGAGTTCGGCGGCGGAACGGTTGTGGCTGGCGCTGGTGATGTACAAGGTGCGCAGGTCGGGGCCGCCAAACGTCAGCATGGTGGGGCAGCGCACGGGCACGGTAATTTCACCGAGCAGATGGCCATCGGGGGCGAAGCGTAAAATCTTGCCGCCTTCAAACATGGCCGACCAGTAATTGCCTTCGCTGTCGACGGCCGCGCCGTCCGGGCGTCCGCCGTAATCAAAGGCTTTCTTGTCCGTGGAAAAGCGCTGGAATGGCTGTGGCTCGGAAATGGTTCCCGTGGCCGCGTCGAAATCAAAGCGGTCGATGCGGTGCGTGGTGGTATCGGCGTGGTACATGGTGCGCCCGTCCGGGGAAAAGCCCAGGCCATTCGATACCGTCATGCCACCCGACCAGACCTTGCGCACTTGTCCCTTTTCCAGCACGAACATTTCCGCCGCATCGGCGCTGCGCGGCTCGAAAATCGTGCCGACCCAGAAGCGGCCGGCAGGGTCGACCTTGCCATCGTTGAAGCGCGTGGTGGCCATATCGAACGGTGCCGCGGCGATTTCCGCCAGGCTGCCCGTCTTCGTGTCGAGGTGGGCAAAGCCGCTGCGCAAGGCCACGATCAGGCCGCCGCCGGCGTTGATGGCCAGCGCCGATGGTTCCGTCGGCATGCTCCACTGTTCATGCTTGCCGCTGGCCGGGTGCAAACGGTGCACGGCGCGGCCATCGATGTCGACCCAGTACAGGGCCGCTTCCTTGCCATGCCATAGCGGGCATTCGCCCACTTGCATGGGCTTGTCGCTGACTACTTTGATTTCGTAAATATTCATGCCAGGGCAATCAAGCCATTGGTCGAGCTGTCGTGGTGGTCGGGACGGGCTTCGCCCGTCAGTTCGGCCTGGATTTTCTTCGCCAGCACCTTGCCCAGTTCCACGCCCCACTGATCAAAACTGTTGACGTTCCACAAGACGCCCTGCACAAAGGTCTTGTGTTCGTACAGCGCGATCAGGGCGCCGAGGTTGGTCGGGGTCAGCTGGTCCATCAAAATGGTGTTGCTGGGACGGTTGCCGGGGAAGGTCTTGTGCGGCACCAGTGCCTCGATTTCGCTTTCCGGCAAGCCTTGCGCCTGCAGGTCGGCGCGCACTTCTTCGCCCGTCTTGCCCGTCATGAAGGCTTCCGACTGGGCGAAGCAGTTGGCCAGCAGGGCGTCGTGGTGGCCCGGCAAATCGTGCGTGGCGCGCAGGGCGGCGATGAAGTCGATGGGGGTAATATCGCTTCCCTGGTGCAGCAGCTGGAAATACGCGTGCTGCGCATTCGTGCCGCAATCACCCCAGATGACGGGGCCGGTGGGCACGTCGACGGGCACGCCATCCTTGGTGACGCGCTTGCCATTGCTTTCCATGTCCAGCTGTTGCAAATAGGCGGCGAAGCGGCTCAGATCCTGGTGGTAGGGCGCGATGGAAACGGAGCCGCAATCGAGGAACTGGCGGTTCCAGAAGCCCACCATGGCCAGCACCACGGGCATGTTCTGTTCCAGCGGGGCCTGGCGGAAGTGCTGGTCCATCGCATGCGCGCCGGCGAGGAAATCGCTGAAGTATTCAAAACCCACGGCCAGCGCCACGGCCAGGCCGATCGACGACCAGACGGAATAGCGGCCACCGACCCAGTCCCAGAACGGGAACATATTGTCCGGCGAAATGCCGAAGTCGACGATGGCTTGCGTGTTGGTCGAGACGGCCACGAAGTGCTGCGCCAGGTCCTTTTCTTCGCCTTCGAGCAGGAACCAGGCACGCGCCGTGTTGGCGTTAAGCATGGTTTCAGCGGTGACGAAGGTTTTCGAGGCCACGATGAACAGGGTCGTTTCCGGATCGACCTTGGACAGGGTCGCTTCCATGTCGTGCCCGTCGACGTTGGACACAAAATGCATTTCCAGGCCCGGATTGGCATACGAGCGCAGCGCCAGGCAAGCCATTTTCGGACCCAGGTCCGAGCCGCCGATGCCGATGTTGACGATGTCGCAGATTGGCTTGCCCGTGTAGCCGAGCCAGCTGCCATTGCGTACCTTGTCCGTAAACGCCTTCACGCGTTGCAGCACATCTTGCACGTCGGCATCGATATCCTGGCCATCGACCACCAGCTTCGTGCCGCGTGGCGCGCGCAAGGCGGTATGCAGAACAGCCCGATGTTCGGTAAGATTGATTTTCTCGCCAGTGAACATGGCTTCGCGCTGCGCTTCCACGCCGCGTTCGCGCGCCAGGTCCATCAGCAGCGTCATGGCGGTGGCGTCGACACGGTTCTTCGAGTAATCGAGCAGCAGGCCGGCAGCATCGACCGTCATCGTCGAGAAACGTGCGGGGTCAAGAGCGAACAGCTGGCGCAGATGCACTTCGCGCAGGCTGGCGCTGTGCGCTTGCAGGGACTGGAAACTGGCGGTGGCGGTGATGGCAGGAGTAGGTGCTGGCTGGCGCATGGCGGTCGGCTTGGGTGCTTGTCTCGGTTGAAGGGAGCGCGGTGTGTTCGGCGTGGCGAACAGCGGATCCGGCGTTGGTATGAGAATAATACATCACAAAAACGTAATTTCACTACAGTTTGTGAAGTGAAGCCGATTTTGTTGTGCTTTTTTTAGCGATTGCAGCAGGCACATACAAGGGATCTGTTGGCCGCTGCGGATACTCGATATTGCCTGGCTTGGCTTTGATGCGCCGCAATTTGTGGCATATTTCTGTTGTTGGCCCATGCAAGAGTGCTTCTACTTCACCATTTTGTAGTAAAATTTCACGAAATACTCATTTTTAAGGAAATCCATATGGCGCTGCATCCAGTAGTCGAATCCGTAACAGCGCGCATCATCGCGCGCAGCCGGCCATCGCGCGGCGCCTACCTGGCGCATCTGGATGCGGCCCGCATCCAGGGCGTGCAGCGCGGCGCCCTGTCGTGCACCAATCTGGCGCACGGCTTTGCCGCCTTTCCCGTCAACGACAAGCTGTCGCTGAAAGAATACAAGAAGCCGTCCGTGGCCATCGTTTCTTCATACAACGACATGCTGTCGGCGCACCAGCCGTTCGAAGGCTTCCCGCAGATCATCAAGCAAGCCGTGCGCGAAGTGGGCGCTGTAGCCCAGTTCGCCGGTGGCGTGCCTGCCATGTGCGATGGCGTGACGCAAGGCCAGCCAGGCATGGAACTGTCGCTGTTTTCGCGCGACACCATCGCCATGTCGACGGCCGTGGCGCTGTCGCACAATATGTTCGATGCGGCCCTGTACCTGGGCGTGTGCGACAAGATCGTGCCGGGACTGTTGATCGGCGCGCTGCACTTCGGCCACTTGCCCGCCGTCTTCGTGCCGGCCGGTCCGATGACGTCGGGTCTGTCGAACCAGGAAAAAGCCAAGGTGCGCCAGCTGTATGCACAAGGCAAGGCCACGCGCGAAGACTTGCTCGAAGGTGAATCGAAAGCCTATCATGGCGCCGGTACCTGTACCTTCTACGGTACCGCAAACAGCAACCAGATGCTGATGGAAGTGATGGGCTTGCACTTGCCGGGCGCCGCCTTCATCACGCCGAATACGCCGCTGCGCGATGCGCTGACCAAAGCTGCCGCCCAGCGCGCTGCCGGCATCACGGCGCAAAGCACCAATTACTTGCCAGTCGGCCATATCGTCGACGAGAAATGTATCGTCAACGCCGTCGTGGGCTTGCTGGCCACGGGCGGTTCGACCAACCACACCTTGCACCTGGTGGCCATCGCCAAGGCGGCCGGCATCGTCATCGACTGGAACGATTTCAATGAACTGTCGGCCATCGTGCCGATGCTCACGCGCATCTACCCGAACGGCGACGCCGACGTGAACCATTTCCACGCGGCCGGCGGCACCGGTTACCTGATCCGCGAACTGCTCGATGCGGGCCTGCTGCACGAGGACGTCAACACCATCCTGGGCCACGGCTTGCGCGCGCACTGCATGGAACCGTTCCTCGGCGAAGACGGCAAGGTATTCTGGAAAGATGCGCCGGCCGCCAGCGCCGACGAAAACGTGCTGCGCCCGGCGTCGAACCCGTTCGCGCCGGACGGCGGCATGGTCCTCGTCGCAGGCAACCTGGGTCGCGCCGTGATGAAGGTCTCGGCCGTCAAGCCGCAGCACCGCACGGTCGAAGCGCCTGCCCTGGTGTTCAATTCGCAGGAAGAGTTCATGAACGCCTACAAGGCTGGCACCCTGGACCGCGACTTCGTCGCCGTGCTGCGCTTCCAGGGCCCGCGCGCCAACGGCATGCCGGAATTGCATGCGCTGACGCCCGCGCTGGCCAACCTGCAGGATGCGGGCCGCCACGTGGCGCTGGTTACCGATGGCCGCATGTCGGGCGCGTCGGGCAAGGTGCCGGCCGCCATCCACGTCTCGCCTGAAATCCTCGCCGGCGGCCCGCTGGGCCTGGTGCGCGACGGCGACATCATCCGCCTCGACGCGTTTACCGGCGTGCTCGAGGCGCTGGTGCCGGCCGATGTCTGGCACGCCCGTTCGCTGGTCACGACCGACCTGTCGCCGAACCACGTCGGCATGGGCCGCGAGCTGTTTTCCATGTTCCGTTCCACCGTCAGCGCGGCGGAAGAGGGTGCTACCACCTTCGGCCTGCCGTCGCCGATTCCCACCACCGTCGCCTTGCACGACGCCGACAATGTCGGTGATACCGTACCGGGTTCCGATGAAGACTTTTTGGCTAGGAAATAAGAGATGACCATGACACTACTGGAAATTATGCGCACTTCGAGCGTGATCCCCGTGATTGCGATCGACGATCCTGAACACGCCGTACCGCTGGCGCGCGCGCTGGTGGCGGGCGGCATCCGCGTGCTGGAAGTGACCCTGCGCACCAAGCACGGCCTCGAAGCGATCCGCGCCATGTCGGCCGTGCCGGGCGCCATCGTCGGCGTCGGCACCCTGACCCGCCCCGAGGAATTCGCCCAGGCGCGCGATGCGGGCGCCGTCTTCGGCGTCTCGCCAGGCCTGACGTCGGCCCTGGTGGCGGCGGCGAAAAGCAGCGGCCTGCCGCTGCTGCCAGGCGTGATGACGCCAGGCGAAGTGATGGCGGCGCGTGAAAACGGCTTCCAGCAGCTGAAACTGTTCCCGGCCGTGCCGGCCGGCGGCATCGGCATGCTCAACGCCCTCTACGGCCCGCTGCCGGACATCACCTTCTGCCCGACGGGCGGCATCTCGCAAGAGACGGCGTCGCAATTTTTGGCATGCAAGAACGTCGCCTGCGTGGGTGGCTCGTGGCTGACGCCGAAAGATGCGATCGCGGCCGGCAACTGGGACCGCATCACGGAAATCGCGAAAGCAGCCAGCGGTCTTCGCCTGGCGTAAGCGGTACCGGCGCGGCAGGCTTGCCTGCCTGCCGCGCTTTCGTCTCTTCTTCCTATGCGAGTCTTGCGCCGCCCCCTCACCATCGGCGAAACCGCCATGGCCCGCAGCGTCTTCCAGGGCGCCATCGACTATGCGCGCGTGCGCGTCGTGCGCGGCTCCTTTCTACCATTCGGCTTGCAGGACCAGAACACGGCGATGACGCCGCGCGGCAGCCTGCACTTCATGCCGGCCCAGTACCGCGACGATTTTTCCCGCGAAGGCCACGGCGGCAAGCTGTTCTTCATCCACGAGATGGTGCATGTGTGGCAGTACCAGCTCGGCTACAGCGTGCTGCTGCATGGCGTGCTGCTGGCGCTGTGCGGCGGCTACATCGGGCAGCGCGCCTACCGCTACGATGCGCAGGCCGGCGGCGTCCTGTCCGACTTCAACATGGAACAGCAGGGCGACCTCATCGCCCACTACTTCGGCGCGCGCCAGCTGGGCATTCCCGCCTATGTGGCGCAACTGCCGCAACTGCAGGAGATCCTGCAAGGCTTCCTGCTCAACCCTGCCGACCACAGCCTGCTGCCGCGCTGATACCGCTGTCACGGTGTCGTGTTCGAGGCCAGGCGCACGTCCGGCGCCAGCAGGAAGGTGGCGCGCAGCAGCAGGCGCGACAGTTCCGCGTCCGTTTCGCCCAACATGGCGGTGCCGGCGAACAGTTCGGCCGGAGCCAGGGGGACGCGCGCGCCTTCTTCGAAGCCGCGCTGGAACGACGAAGTCAGGATGGCAAAGAAGAAAAACAGGAAAAAGAGATTGTTTGGCTGCTGTTGGAAAACACGCTCAGCGCATACCAGGCCACGTCCAGCCAGTAGAGCAGACCATGGCCCTATCCATGCCAGCACCCGGCAAGCCGGATTTGAAGGGAGGATCGAGATTCACAAGCGCTCCTGGCCGTGTCCCGCATGGGCAGGCCATGCGCATGGATAGATACCAAAGATAAATTCTTGTTGTTGTTGCTGCAATCAATTACGAGTCTACGCACACGCCGTAAAGATGTCTACAGGAATCCTTTTTCGGGCGTTGTATTTCCTACAGAGGCTGTACCATCACACGGTTGCGCCCGGCGCCCTTGGCCAGGTACAGGGCCCGGTCGGCGGCGCCGATCAGGGCGGAGATGGGCAGTTGCTGCTGCGGGTGCTGCGTGGCGATGCCGATGCTGACCGTAATGTGCTTGACCTCATGGTCCGTCTTGGCATGCGCAATGCGCAGTTCGGCCGCCCGTTCGCGGATCGCCTCGGCCATGCGCAGCGCCTGTGCGGCGTCCGTGTCGGGCAAGATGGCGGCAAATTCCTCGCCGCCATAGCGTGCCAGCAGGTCGGTGGGGCGCTGCAGCATGGCGGCCAGTTCGGCTGCCACGCGGATCAGGCAGTCGTCGCCTTGCTGGTGCCCGTAATGGTCGTTGTAATCCTTGAAATGGTCAATATCGATCATCAGCAGCGACAGGGGGCTGCCCGTGCGCATGGCGCGCCGCATTTCCTTCTCGATCGCCACGTCGAAGTGGCGGCGGTTGGCAATGCCCGTCAAGCCGTCGGAAAACGTTTGCGAGCGCAAGACCATGGTCTGTTCGCGCAGCAGCTTTTCGCGGCCCACGGCGATGGTGACATCATTGATCTGGATCAGGCAGTGGCGTGGCGAAGCGGGTAGGTTGATCGGCGTGACGGCGATCGCCTGCTGCATGCGCTCGCCGCCTTCTGCCGCGCCAACGCTTGCGCCATGCGTGTACAGGGCAAACGGCGCCTTGTGCAGGGTTTGCGACAATAGCGACTGGAAATTGTCGCGCAGGGCCTGCGTGATGGCGGAATCGATGCGCTTGTGCCGCAGTTCCGGATAGACGGCGAAGAAGTCCTGCCCCAGCACGGCGTCGGCCCGGCACGCCGAGTGGCGCGCCATCCAGTGGTTCCACAGCACGATGCGGTGCTGCTCGTCGAGCACGATGGCGCCCAGGTTGACGGCGCCGAGTATGCTTTCGAGCAGGGCGAGTCGGTGTAAGGCATCCGGCATGATCGTCACGCCTGTCCCAGGACCTTGGCCAGATAGTGGCTGACCTGCTGTTTCAGGTCGTGCAAGGCGGACAGGTCGAGCACGAAGGCGACATAGCCGTGGATCTGGTGCTTGGACAGCACGAAGTCGATATGCAGCATCAGCACGACGGCTTCGTCATCGCGGCCGCCGAACGAGGACAGGATTTCCGCGCTGGTGCCCACGTGGTACAGGGGCAGCGAACCATGCAGTTCGCTGTCGAACAGGTTGGCCAGGGTACCCACGCAGGAGTTGAGGATGATGTTGCCGATTTCGCTCATCGCCTCCTGTTCCATCTCCGTCAGCTCCTGCAGCGGCATGGCATCGCCCACCATCAGGCGCACGATTTCCAGGCTCTTGTCTTCCGGGAACATCAGGATGGCTTCGGTGGCGAAGGCGCCATCGTAATGCTGGCTGACGCCGCAGATGCGTTCGCCATCCTTCTTGCTGCCCAGCAGGGCGGCCGCGTCCGCACGGTTCAGGAACGTGATCGACGGCACCGACATGGTCACTTCTTCATTGACGATCTCGCTCATCGAGGCGGCCGCATGGCCCACCCCGATGTTGAATATCTCTACCAGGGCGTCGTTTTCGAGTTCGGAGAGATTGATCATGCTCACAGTCCCAGTGATTCGATCAGCTGATGGATGCGGGTTTCCGTGATCGGTTTTTCCATGAAGCCGACGCCGAGCTCGCTGGCGCGGTTGCGGATGGCGTTTTGCACATTCGCCGTGACGAGAATGATGTGTGTTTGCGGACACAGCGTGCGCAATTGTTCCGCCGCCGCCACGCCGCCCATGCCGGGCATGTTGACATCCAGTAATATCAGGACAGGGTTGACTGTCTTGACTTTTTCCAGGGCTTCTTCACCCGTCGCCGCCTCAATCACTTGCCAGTCGGCATGTTTGCTGAGGATGAACTGGTGCGACATCAAACGTGAAACCCGGCTGTCATCGACAACAAGTACCTGTTTACTGTGATTCATATGCTATTCCTGAAACGTCATATCGGTCGATCATTCCATTTTCGCATATTTTAAAGGCCATAGAGAGTAATTGAATGGGGAATTGCCTCAGGGTAAGTTTTTCCCGCTTAGCTGTTGTATCTCATGGCATGGTCGGTCATCATGGCCGGCAAGCCGGGCTGGCAATCCGTTAAAATAGCGCCATTCCCCACTTTAGCCTGAATGTCATGACCCAAGACGAATTGAAGCAAGCCGTAGCCCGCGCCGCCATTGATTATGTGGTCGACGGTGAAATCATCGGTGTCGGCACCGGTTCTACCGCCAATTTTTTCATCGATGAACTGGCCAAGATCAAGCACCGCATCAAAGGCACGGTCGCGTCGTCCGAAGCGACGGCCGCGCGCCTGGCAGGCCATGGCATTGCCGTCTTCGACCTCAACGACGTCGAGTCGATCGCCGTCTACATCGACGGCGCCGATGAAATCACGGCCAGCGGCGCCATGATCAAGGGCGGCGGCGCGGCATTGACGCGTGAAAAGATTGTTGCTTCCGTAGCGAAACAATTCGTCTGTATCGCCGACGGCTCCAAGCTGGTCGATACGCTGGGTGCCTTCCCGCTGCCGGTGGAAGTGGTGCCGATGGCCCGCGCCGCCGTCTCGCGCCAGCTGGCCGCGCTGGGCGGCACGCCCCGCTTGCGCCTGAAAGCGGGCAGCACGGAAGCCTTCATTACCGACAACGGTGGCGAAATCATCGACGTGCTGGGCTTGCAGATCGCCGATCCGGTGGCGCTGGAACAGCAGATCAACCAGATCGTCGGCGTCATTGCCGTCGGCCTGTTCGCCGTGCGCGGCGCCAACGTTTGCCTGCTGGGCATGCCCGAAGGCGTGCGTACGCTGGCCTACTAAGATGATAGCCGGCGTTCGCCGGCGTTGGCACCTGTCTTATACGGCGGCCCCTTGCGGGCCGCTTGTCATGTGCGCCTGGCGGTACACGCTCACGGTGCGCAGCAAGCCCCCGAGGAAGATGCCGCTGAAGCCACCGTAGGCGAGGCAGACGGGTACGCTGAAGCCGGTCGCATGGGCGTAGGCCGGCGCGATGGCCAGGGTCACGGCAACCGCATATTTCATGCAAAAAATACTCATCATCAGGATCAACGGCAGCCAGCTGCCGGGGCTTTGCACGCTGCCCCGCTGGGGAATGGCCACGATCTTGCGCGCATCGGCCAGCGTCCAGGCCAGCGCCGCACCGGCCAGGGCGCCGGCGACCCAGGCGAATGGCGCGCTGCCGGCCAGGCCGAAGCTGCCGTACACGCCGCTCAGCGACAGGGCCAGCATGACCAGAGGAATGATGCACAGCTTGCGCAAGGTCACTTCGCGCGCGCGGCTGGCCAGCACGCCCCGGTACACGAGAAAGCCCAGGATGGCCCAGACGTACAAAGGAGTGTGGCTGAAGATGTGCTGCAACATGGTGTCCGCCTTGGTGTGGGGTTGTCGATGGACGTACTGTGCCAGCCGGCGGCGTGGGCGGCGAGCGGTGTGCGACGAAACGGGGAGGCGGTGCCGTGAAACGGCGGGGCAGGGCGTGAAACGCAGGTGAAACTGCCCGTGACGCGGCGGCCACGGGCGGGAATGCTTGAAACTTACTCGGTAGGGGGCACGTAACCCATGGCGGCATCGGCGCCATCGCCGAAGAAATGTTTTTCCATCTGCGTGGCCAGGTATTTGCGGGCGCGCGCGTCGGCCAGGTTCAAACGGTTTTCATTGACCAGCATGGTCTGGTGCTTGAGCCAGGCGGCCCACGCTTCTTTCGATACCGATTCGTAAATCTTCTTGCCCAGTTCGCCCGGGTACGGTGGGAAATCCAGTCCTTCGGCTTCCTTGTTGAGTTTGATGCAGTGGATCGTGCGGGCCATCTGTGCTCCTGAATCAATGTAGAGATAAAGCGTGATTATAAGGCACTTTGCGCCTGCCCTCGCGGGGCCGTCGCGGCCCGGCCACGCGCCGTTTGCCACGCCCTTGCGCTGGATCAAATTTGATCTGCGCCGCCCTAGCTAGTAAGATGCCTTATCGCGCCAGCCGCTGGCTGCGCCTCGTCCAAGCAAGTAGTAGCAATTAACTAATATGGAATCCGTATGACCTCAGTGAAAGTCCATGGCATCGACGTCAGCAATACAGGCAGCTTCGTGCTGTTTGGCGGCATCAACGTGCTCGAATCGCGCGATCTCGCCATGCGCGCCTGCGAAGAATATGTGCGCGTGACGCAAAAGCTGGGCATTCCCTATGTGTTCAAGGCCAGTTTCGACAAGGCCAACCGTTCATCGATCCACTCCTACCGCGGCCCGGGCCTGGAAGAAGGCATGCGCATCTTTCAGGATGTGAAGGCGGCGTTCGGCGTGCCCGTGATTACCGACGTGCATGAGCCATGGCAGGCGCAGCAGGTGGCCGAGGTGGTCGACGTGCTGCAGCTGCCCGCCTTCCTGGCGCGCCAGACGGACCTGGTCGTGGCCCTGGCGAAAACGGGTAAAGTCATCAACATCAAGAAGCCGCAATTTTTGAGCCCTGGCCAGATGGCCAATATCGTCGAAAAATTCAAGGAAGCGGGCAACGATCAATTGATCCTGTGCGACCGTGGCACCTGTCTCGGCTACGACAACCTGGTGGTCGACATGCTGGGTTTTGGCGTCATGAAGAAAACCTGTGACGACTTGCCGATCATCTTCGACGTCACGCACGCGCTGCAGCAGCGCGACCCCGGCGGCGCCGCTTCGGGCGGCCGCCGCCAGCAAGTGGCGGACCTGGCCCGCGCCGGCCTGGCCGTCGGCATCGCCGGCCTGTTCCTGGAAGCCCATCCTGACCCGGACAACGCCCGCTGCGACGGCCCCAGCGCCTTGCCGCTGGACCAGCTGGAACCGTTCCTGGCGCAATTGAAGGCGCTCGATGACCTGGTCAAATCGTTTGCGCCGTTGAATATCAAGTAATGATGTGTAAGTAAAGAAAAAGCCCGGCATGCCGGGCTTTTTCAGTTTTACAGTGTCTTGATGAGCACTTGGGATTTGCGCTGCCAGTTATACATATGCTGGCGGTCCTTCGGCAAATCGTCGACGGTGGCCGGCACGAAGCCGCGTTTCTTGAACCAGTGCGAGGTGCGCGTGGTCAGCACGAACAGCTTGTTCAGGCCGGCGGCACGGGCGCGGTTTTCCATGTGTTTCAGGATGCGCTCGCCGTCGCCCTGGGCTTGTACTTCCGGGTTGACCGTCAAACATGCCATTTCCGCCATCTTCTGTGCGGGGAACGGGTACAGGGCGGCGCAGCCGAAGATCACGCCATCATGCTCGATGACGGAGAAATAATCGATCTCGCGCTCGATCAGCTCGCGGCCCCGCTTCACCAAAGTGCCGTCCGCTTCCAGCGGTTCGATCAGTTTGATGATGCCGCCCACGTCTTCGATGGTGGCCTGGCGCAGGCTTTCCAGGTTTTCATGGCTGATCATGGTGCCCACGCCATCATGGGTAAATAATTCCAGCAGGGCCGAACCGTCCATCGAGAACGGCACGATGTGGGAGCGCTCGACGCCGTTGTGGCAAGCCTTGACGCAATGCTTTAAATAAAACGCCGTGGCGTCCGGCAAGAAGCCTGCCATCAGCACGGCTTCGGCCTGGTGCGACGACAGTTCGCGGATTTCCACGCCCGTGGCGTCTTCCATCATCGGTGTTTCCGTGATGAAAATCAGTTTGTCCGCATGCAGGGCGATGGCGGCGCTGCAGGCGACATCTTCCATGGTCAGATTGAACGCTTCGCCGGTGGGTGAGAAGCCCAGCGGCGAGAGCAGCACCAGGCCGTCCGAACCGAGGATGGAATGGATGGTTTCGGCGTCGACCTTGCGCGTGATGCCCGTCAGTTCCAGGTCCACGCCATCGATCACGCCCAGCGGGCGCGCCGTGATGAAGTTGCCGGAAATGATACGGATGGCCGCATGCGACATGGGTGTGTTCGGCAAGCCCTGGCTGAACGCGGCCTCGATATCGAGGCGCAGCTCGCCGGCAGCTTCCTTCGCGCATTCCAGCGCGGCGATGTCCGTGATGCGCACGCCGTTGTGAAAGCGGCCTTCGACGTTGCGCAAGGCCAGTTGTTCCGCCACCTGCGGCCGCGAGCCGTAGACGACGGTGACATTGATGTCCAGCGCATGCAGCAGGGACAAATCATGGGCCAGCACCTGCAGCGCCCCGGCGCTGACGAGTTCACCGGGGAAGGCGACCACGAAGGTCTTGCCGCGAAAGGCGTGGATGTAGGGTGCGACGGAGCGCAGCCATTGGACGAATTGGGTAGGGTTTTCCATTAAGCGCATTATAATTCGCTGCGCGATGTGCGCGCTTAAAATACCTGTAAAAAAACAATGTCTTCAGCCAGCAATAAGTCTTCCCCTTCTTCCACCGTTGCAAATGTGCCCGCCAGCGGAGATGTTGCCACGCCTGCCGCCGCGCCTGCGCAGGGCCGCCAGCGCCCGCCCGTGAGCCAGCAAAGGCCGCAGCCGCCGCGCACGGAACAACAGAAACAGCAACAGCAGCAGCGCGCGCCGCGTCCGCCGCGCGAGGGGCAGGCGCCGCGCAATGAGCAGGCCAGCCGCGCAGAGCGCGAGAGCCGTGACGCCGCCCGCGCCGCGCGCGAGGCGGAAAAGGCCTTCCGCAACCCGCTGCCACCGATTACCTATCCGGAAGACTTGCCCGTCTCGGGCCGGCGCGCGGAGATCGCCAAGGCCCTGATGGAAAACCAGGTGATCATCGTCTCGGGCGAGACGGGTTCCGGCAAGACGACGCAGTTGCCGAAGATTTGCCTGGAACTGGGACGTGGCCAGAAGGGCATGATCGGCCATACGCAGCCGCGGCGTATCGCCGCCTCCTCGACGGCCAAGCGCATCGCGCAGGAGCTGGGTACGCCGCTGGGCGAAACCGTGGGTTTCAAGGTGCGCTTTACCGACACCCTGAGCCGTGGCGCCTCCGTCAAGCTGATGACGGACGGTATTCTGCTGGCCGAGACGCAGACCGACCCGTTGTTGAAAAATTACGACACCATCATCATCGATGAAGCGCACGAACGCAGCTTGAACATCGATTTCCTGCTCGGTTACCTGAAACAGCTGCTGCCGCGCCGGCCCGATTTGAAGATCATCATCACCTCGGCCACCATCGATGCGGAACGCTTTTCGCGCCATTTCGGCACGCCGGAAAAACCCGCGCCCGTGATCGAAGTGTCGGGCCGTCTGTACCAGGTGGAAGTGCGCTACCGTCCCGTGGAGCGCGAGCAGGTGGCCATGCCGGGTGCCGCCAACCCTGACAAACCGGGCCAGCGCACGGCCGCCGCGCGCGAAAAGCGCGACTTGATGGATGCCGTCGTCGATGGCGTGGAAGAGCTGTGCCGCATCGGCTCGGGCGATGTGCTGGTGTTCCTGCCCGGCGAGCGCGAAATTCGCGACTGCGCCGAAGCGCTGCGCAAGCACCATCCACCGCACGTGGAAATCTTGCCGCTGTTCGCCCGTTTGTCGGCCGAGGAGCAGGAGCGCGTGTTTAAAACCAGCAATGCGCGCCGCATCGTGCTGGCCACCAACGTGGCGGAAACCTCGCTGACGGTGCCCGGCATCCGTTACGTGGTCGACGCGGGCCTGGCGCGCGTGAAACGCTACAGCTACCGCAATAAAGTCGAGCAATTGCAGGTCGAGCCGATCGCCCAGTCGGCCGCCAACCAGCGCGCCGGGCGCTGCGGCCGCGTGGCCGATGGCGTGTGCATCCGTTTGTACGAGGAGCAGGATTATCTGCTGCGGCCCAAATTCACGGAGCCGGAAATTCTGCGCTCCTCGCTGGCCGCCGTCATCCTGCGCATGAAGTCCCTGCACCTGACGGACGTGGAGACCTTTCCCTTCATCGAGCCGCCGCTGGCGCGCGCGGTGGCCGACGGTTATCAGTTGCTGCAGGAACTCGGCGCCGTTGACGAGGTGAACCAGCTCACGCCGCTGGGCAACAAGCTGGCCAAGCTGCCGCTGGACCCGCGCGTGGGCCGCATGATCCTGGCCGCGCTCGATAACGCCTGTCTGACGGAAGTGCTGATCGTCGCCGCGGCCCTGTCCGTGCAAGACCCGCGCGACCGCCCGATGGAGCACCAGCAGGCGGCCGACGAGGCGCACAAGAAGTTTGCCGATGAAAAGTCGGAATTCTTGAGCTACCTGAAAATCTGGCGCTGGTTCGAGTCCGCCATCGAGCACAAGAAAACCAACCGCCAGTTGCAGGACAATTGCCGCACGAATTTCCTGTCGCAGATGCGCTTGCGCGAATGGCGCGACGTGCACTCGCAGCTGCTGACCATCGTCAAGGAGCAGGGCTGGCGATTGAATGAGGCACCGGCCACCTATGACAACCTGCACATGGCCTTGCTGACCGGCTTGCTGGGCAATATCGGTTTCAAGGGCGAGGACGAGCCGGGCGCGGGCTACCTAGGCGCGCGCGGCATCAAGTTCCATATCTGGCCCGGTTCCTCGCTGCTGAAAAAGCCGGGCAAGTGGATCATGGCGGCCGAATTGGTCGACACCACGCGATTGTATGCGCGCTGCGTGGCGCAGATCCAGCCCGAATGGCTGGAAAAAGTCGGCGAACATTTGCTGAAGAAATCGTGGGGCGAGCCGCGCTGGGAAAAACGTTCGGCGCAAGTGACGGCCTCCGAGCGCGCGACCTTGTATGGCCTGGTGGTGTACAGCCAGCGCCGCATCAATTACGGCAATTTCAATTTGCCGGAAGCGCGCGAAATTTTTATTCGCGACGCCCTCGTCGGCGGCGACTTCGACACGCGCGCGCCATTCTTTGCGCACAACCACAAGCTGGTCAAGGACATTGAAAACCTTGAACACAAGTCGCGCCGCCTGGACGTGCTGGTCGACGATGAACTGATCGCCGCCTTCTACGACAAGCTGCTGCCGTTTGATGTGTGCAATGGCGCCGGTTTCGAAAAATGGCACAAGGAAGCCACGCGCGAGAACCCGAAGCTGCTGTATCTGAACCGCGAAGAGTTGATGCGCCACGAGGCGGCCGGCGTGACCACCGACTTGTTCCCGAAAACCATGTCCGTGACGGGTCTGGAAATGGGCCTGACGTACCACTTCGAGCCGGGCAGCGTGCGCGATGGCGTGACCTTATCCGTGCCGCTGTATGCGCTGAACCAGTTGCCGCGCGAGCGCTGCGAATGGCTGGTGCCGGGCATGCTGAAGGAAAAGGTGCATCTGCTATTGAAATCCTTGCCGCAAAAGCTGCGTCGCCACTGCGTGCCGCTGCCTGACTATGCGGCGAAATTCTGCGAGCGCGTGCATGAAGCGGGCGTGTTTGGCCGCGGCGATCTTGTAGACGCCATCATCCTCGACATCCGCACGCAAATCACCATCAATGTGCTGACGACGGACTTCAAGCCGGAAACCCTGCCTGCCCATCACTTCATGAATTTCAAGGTGATCGACGAGCATGGCCGCCAGTTGGACATGGGCCGCAACCTGGCCACCCTGCAGGCGGAATTCGGCGGCCAGGCACGCCAGAGTTTCCAGAAACTGGCCGAAGTGTCGGGCGTGTCGGGCACGGGCACGCCCGGTGCCAAGGTGGCGGGCGCGCAAGTGGCGTCGCGGCTGCAGGCGCAGAGCGCTACAGTCGCAGCAGGCAAGGGCGCGTCCGCCGCTGCCGCGCCGGCGTCAAGCAATGCCACCGTCTCGCAGCACATGGGCTTGACGGCCTGGACCTTTGGCGAATTGCCGGAGTTGCTCGAAATCGTGCAGGGCAAGCTGACCCTGATCGGCTTCCCCGCGCTGGTCGACAAGGGCACGCATTGCGACCTGGAAGTGTTTGACGACCCGACCGTGGCCGCGCGCACGCACAAGATCGGTTTGCGCCGCTTGTTCGCACTGCAAATGAAGGAGCAGATCAAGTACGTCGAGAAAAGCATCCCTGGCCTGCAACAGATGGGCATGCAGTTCATGGCCCTCGGTTCGCAGGAAGAGTTGCGCGAGCAAATCATCAACAAGGCGCTCGACATCGCTTGCCTGCAAGATCCGCTGCCGCTGGATGCCGCCTCGTTTGCCAAGCGCCAGGCGGAAGGCAAGTCGCGCCTGGTCTTGCTGGTCAATGAAATCGCCCGCTTGCTGTCGCAAGTGCTGACGGAATTCCACGGCTTGCCCAAGCGCCTGCAGAATATTCCTGCAGCAGCAGCGGCCGATATCCAGTCGCAGTTGCAGGGACTCGTGCATAAACGCTTCCTGACGGAAAACGAGTATACGCAGCTGGCGCACTTCCCCCGCTATTTGAAGGCGATCAATGTGCGCCTGGAAAAACTGCGCGCCGACCCCGCGCGCGACACCAAGTTGATGGCCGAATGGCAATCGGCGGCCGCGCCGTATTTGCGTCAGGCCAAGGACCGCCAGGCCGGCAAGAACACGGACCCGAAACTGGTCGAGTTCCGCTGGATGCTGGAAGAGCTGCGCGTGTCGCTGTTTGCGCAGGAATTGCGCACGCCGATGCCGGTGTCTGCCAAGCGCTTGCAAAAAGTATGGGAATCGATGCAGCGGTAGGTCGGATGAGCGGGGCGAAGCCACGCGTAATCCGACGCCATCGTTGGCGCGACGGTGGTGCGGTGTTAGTGGTGTCGGCCGGGGTAACGGTTTGGCGGTTTGGTGGTTTGGCGGTGTTAACCATGCCGCTGGTGGTGTCGGATTACGCGGCTGCGCCGCTAATCCGACCTACCCGACCTAGCCGCCCTGGCTGCTGCCCGTGCCGGCGCGGCTGCCGCTCATGGAGGTGCCGGACATGCTGCCGTCGCTGCCCGATTGCAAGCTGGCACCGCCGCGCAGGTCGCTGCCCGATGGCATGCGTCCTGCTGCCATGACACCGCTGCCGTAGCGCGTGCCGCTGCCATAGAACGCTTCCATCTGCTGGTTCCACGCATCGCTGCCCATGTCGGGCCAGTTGTTCTTGTCGAAACCGGGTGCGTCTTGCAGCTGGTTTTTTTCCACGTTCAGCAGGAAGCGCTTGTTGACGGGGTCCAGGGTCAGGCGTTCCCAGGGCACGGCAAACAGCTTGTCGCCCATGCCCAGTATGCCGCCGAAGGACAGTACGGCATAGGCAATCTGGCCCGTGCGCATGTCGAGCATGATTTCCTTGATGTCGCCCAGTTCCTCGTCGCTGTGATTGTAGACATCGTCGCCGAGCAGGGTGTCGGCCCCCATCAGGGCCGGCCCCGGGCCGTCGTGGTTGCGGTACATGCCCAGGATGTCGCGGTCCAGATAGCTCATGGTGTTTTCTCCTCTGGTGAAATGCTGATCGAACACCTAGCGTAAGCATACGCCCAAGGTCACGCTTGATCTGCCTCAATGGTGCCTGCGGCACTTTTATCCGTGCGCAAACGTACGGTGTTGTCCGCCAATTGCGGTACTCTATGCGTTCTACGGAGGAGGCCGCACATGCTGACGATGCAACGATGCAGAGGGATGAACTGGCGGTACGCTCCACCACGACACGCGCGCCACTTGCCATGGTGAAGCCCGCCACCAAGTGGCTGCGCGGGCTGTTGCGCGCCGGTAAGGCGCAGCAGCGCACGGCGACCAAACTGGCCAAGGTGCTGTTCGGGCCCGTGCCGGCCAAGCCCACGCCTAAACCTAAACCCAAACCCCGCAGCAAGACCGTGGCCAAGCCCAGGCCGACGCCGCGCGCCAGGCCTGCCAGCGACGCCGTGCCCGCACTGGCGCCGTTTGCCACGCCCCTGTCGCCCCCGCGCGTGCGCAAGCGAACGGCGCCTCCGCCGGGCAAGTGGCTGGCCGCCCACTATGCGCCGTTGCCGGAGCTGGGACAGTTGCCGGGCCGGCGCCTGGCGTATTTTCTGTACCTGCCCGAAAAGGCGCCCAGCGTCGCCATGCGCAGCCGGGGCCGGCCGCTGCTGGTGATGCTGCACGGCTGCGAACAGAGCGCCACGCAGTTTGCCGAAGGCACACGCATGAACCGCCTGGCTGAACGCAAGGGCTATGCCGTGCTGTATCCGCAGCAATCGCTGCGTTCGCATGCGCGCCGCTGCTGGAAGTGGTACGACAAGCTGACGCAGGAGGGCGGCGGCGATGTGCGCCTGATCGTCGGCGCCATCGAACAGGTGGCGGCCCGCTACGCGATCGACCGCGCGCGCATCTATATCTGCGGCATTTCCGCCGGTGCCGGCATGGCGCATATCGTGGCCCTGAACCATCCCCATCTGTTTGCCGCGCTGGGCCTGCATTCGGGCCCCGTGTTTGGCGCCGGGCATAACCTGATCGGCGCGCTGGGCGTGATGCAGCATGGCGCTGCCGCCCGTGCCGACGTGGCCATCGATGAAGTGCTGGCGCGCCAGCCCGCGTTTCCGCGCCTGCCGACCATCCTGCTGCAAGGGCTGGCCGACAAGGTGGTGCGGCCCATCAACCAGACGCAGCTGGTACGCCAGAGCGTGCGCGTGAACCGCCTGCCAGCCGATACGCTGGTGACGGCGCAGCGCCTGCCGGGCGGCGCTGCGGGCGGGCGCAATCCGGCCCATGCGTATGCGCTGCACGATTATCAGGTGGGCCAGGAGGTGCTGCTGCGCGTGGCGCAGGTCGAGCACCTTGAACACGCGTGGAGCGGCGGCGACGCCAGCCTGCCGTTCAACGACAAGGCCAAGCCCGACGCCAGCAAGATGCTGCTCGATTTCTTCGCCAGCCACCGCCGCCGCTAAGCCAGCCTGCCGCGCGCCGCAACGGCGCGGCAGGCACTGGTACGCATCGCTTCTCCCTTTTCCCATCGCCGGCCGTGCCCTCCTCGGCAACGGCAGCGCATGCCGTGCTTCCCTCCATTTTTAAAGTGGTATTGCTGCGGTATTTAAAAATCACAAAAATAGGCGCTAAAAACCCTAACTGGTATACAATTGGTACACGTTTTCAGTGTGATCCGTGTCCGCCGTCCCATGCCCCGACGACCGGCACGCACTGACGGCAGCCACCCACGTTACGGAACGCACCATGTCCATCCAGTCCAGGCAGTTGCTGTGGTTTTTTGCGTTTTTCCTCGTCTTTGAACTGAATATCTATCTGTCGAACGACATGATCATGCCGGCCATGCTGGGCATCGTCGACGAGTTCCAGGCGGAGGCAAAATTCGTCCCCCTGTCTCTCAGCCTGTATCTGCTGGGCGGCAGTTCTCTGCAGATTTTCCTCGGTCCCCTGGCCGACACGATCGGCAAGCGCAAGCTGGTGCTGACCGGCAATACCTTGTTCTTGCTGGCCACCTTGGCCGTGCCATTTGCCAATTCCATCGAGCAATTTCTCGCCCTGCGCTTCATCCAGGGCATGGGCTGCTGCTTCATTTTCATCGGCTATGCCATGATCCATGAACTGTTCGATGACATGGCGGCCGTCAAGCTCAGCAGCATTCTGTCGAGCACCACCATCCTCGCGCCGCTGGCCGGCCCCATCCTCGGCAGCGCCATCATCAGCCGGCTCGACTGGCGCTACGTGTTTTTCCTCTCCGGCCTGCTGGCGCTGCTGTCCCTGCTGGGCGGCGACACAGCCGCGCCTGGATGGCCGCGCCATCGTGCGCAGCTATGCCGCCATTTTCAGCAACGGTCGCTTCATGTTCGGCATGTTCACGGCCGGGCTGGCCACCGTGCCCCTGACGGCCTGGATCGGCTTTTCGCCCCTCTTCGTGCTGCAGGAGATGGGCGCCTCCTACGCCACGTATATCGCGCTGCAATGCGTGATTTTGTCCGGCTTTGTCCTCAGCAGCATCGCCATCCAGCGCCTGCGCCAGGATTTCCCGCTCGTCCATCTGCTGCGCCTGGGCGGGCTGATCGCGGCGGCCGGCATGCTGGGCGCGGGCCTGGGGCGCCATCACGTCGATGTGTTTGCGGCCTGCATGTTTGTCTATTCCATCGGCTTCGGCCTGTTCAACGGCGCCCTGATCCGCAGCGCGATTACGGCCAGCAAGGAATCGATGACATTGACGACGGCCGCCATGAGCCTGCTGTACTGCATTTATCTGTCCGCCTGGCTGCAGCTGTACAACGTGCTGTGCCAGCGCTTCGGCTATGCGCTGGAAACGTATGCGCTACTGAATATCCCCGTCATCGTGGTCATCGCCGCCTGCCTGCTGCTGTTTACGCGGGGCATGGCGGGGCGCCGGCAAAGCGAGGTGCGGCTGGCCCGGCACTGATGGCGCCACGCTGCGCATATTCCCGCCCTTGTTTTACCTGTTGCGACGTTGATTGACACTCTCCTGCGAAAGATGGTGCGCCCATGAAAATAGATGACCTGGCCTCGAAACACGATCAAGCAAAGATTTTCAGCCTGGAATACGAGTTCCGCATCCACCGGCTGAAACTCGATTACATCACCCTGGCCGATGTCCGGCCGGCCGGCATTGATTTGGCGCAGCTGGCCGCAGAGCACCAGGCGGGCATCGCCGCCCTGCGCAGCTTTGTCGCCGGCAATTTTACGTATTTTAATGCGGCAAGCTGCTCCTCACTCAGCTGCATTCCCACGCGCGCGCTGGGCGACGACGAGCGCTACCTGCACCGCATCTGGATGGGCGGGCCGCTGCCGGCCATCGCCTGTGAAGCGATTCAGCAGTGGGGTGCGGCGCTCGACGAGGTGCGGCACAACGGCGGCGCGCCGTATGTCTCCATCCTGTGGGTATGGGATGCGGTGCAGCTGCGCCATGACGCGCGTTTCAGCCCCACGGGCGGCGCCGGGCGCTACACGATAGGCCGCTACGCCATCGGCGGCACGACGCTGCATATCAACTCGCTGCGCGCGCTGGCGCTCGATTTCGCACCGGCCCGCTTCGATATCCTCGATACCCTGCATACGCAGCGCTACTTCGCCACCCTGTCCGATTATTTCCGCATCCTCATCATGTGCGAATACGGCGGCATGTACATGGATGTCGATACGATCCCGCACAATCCGGCGACGATTTTCCTGATGACGCCGGAAGTGCCCGACTACTTCCAGCGCAACGCTGATGACAGCGAAGAGCGCCGGCATGTCAGCTGGATGAATCTGTTTCTCGATGAAACGGGCATGTTGATTGCCAAGAAGAACGACGCCGCGCTGCGTGTGATCCAGCGCAATGTGAACCTCGCGTATGCGGGTATCGATGGGGAAATTCCCCGTTCCTGCCCGCAATTTGAAGCGCAGCTGTTCGGCCAGTTCTATGCCGAATGGAAGAAAAACCTGGGCGTGACTCTGCTCAGCCATGCCGAGTTCTACCAGCGCTATTGCGTGCTGTATGACGGCGTGCGGGAATCGGTGGCGGGCGGCATCCGCGGCATGCGTTTGCTGGACGATATCATTACCGACATGCACATCCCCTTGAGCGACGAGGAACGGTGCGCGTATGCGCGCTGCGTGGCACGGCTCGATGAACTCGACTGGCAACTCGACGATCCTTTGCGCCTGCCCGACATCGTCGACGTGTTCGACATCGAGGAAGTGCCGCGCATGGCGTATGCGGCCCAGCTGCGGGCGGATATCGATCACTTCCACTATTACTCGGTGCTGTCGGACGACCCGCAGCTGGACCGCGTGAATGCCGTCTTTTGCCGCTACCTGCTGGCCCACCGTTCGCAGCATATTGCCGCTGGCGCTTTCTGGCGCCCCACCGTGGGCCGCCACGGCAGCCGCATGCCGGCCATCGGCGATACCGCGCCGTTGGGCGACGAGGCGCAGGCGGACTTGTTGTCGCATGCGCCGCTCAAGCTGGTGGCGGGCGAACTGCTGGGTGACGAGACGAAGAACCGCATGGCCAAATTGCTGTTTGCCACCAGTTACCTGGAATACTGTTCTTTTGGAAATAAACTCAATCTGCAGTTCGTCGAACTGCAGCGGCGGCAGAACATCGACCCGTATCTGACGCACATCCATGGCTTGCATGACGAGGATGGGCGCTTCATCGGCTTTTTCACGGCCGCGACGATGGACGAGTTTCAGGCCTGCGGCGCCGTTTCATATTACCGCGACGACATGAAGGCGCTCGACGATGCGTATGACGCCTTCGTGCTCGCGCATGCGCGCGCCGACGACTGTTTCGTCAGCAGCCTGGCCATCGACGAGAAATACCGGGGTCAGGGTTTATTCAGGCAAATGTTCCATGCCATCCGCGACCTGGCCAGCCGCAAGGGCTGCGCGCGCATCACGCTGACGGTATGGGAAAAGAGCGAAGCGCTGCACGTGTATCTGCACAAGGGATTTCGCAGCGTGGGCACGTTCGACTATGCCTACAGCCTGTTTTATGACCGGCTGCACTTCCTCGTGTACGAAGGGGATTAAGAGCCTATCCCAGTAGGGAGCGTCTTCTGCTGGCAGTTCATCAGGAGTGCGGACAAGGCGTGAGGAGGACGCGTGGCGAGCCACGCGACGACGATCAACGCAGTCCCCGCTTCTGAGGGGCGCCAGCAGGGGATGTATTCATCTACTGGGACAGGCTCTAAAGCGGCGGCCAGGGGGGCCGCCGCACTGGGGTGACTACAACGCCAGGAAGGCCAGGGCCGCCACGGCCGTCGGCAGCAGGGCGCCGGCCAGCAGGCCGACGGCGCCGATCGATTCATCCTTGAAGCCGCGGCGCAGCAGGGATACGCCGGCCGGGTTCGGTGCATTGGCGATGACGGTCAGGCCGCCACCGGCCACGGCGCCAGCCACCAGCATGTATTTTGCTTCGTCCGTCATGCCGACGATCAGCGAACCGAGGTAAGTCAGGGCCGCATTGTCGGTGATTGCCGTCAAGCCCAGGGCGCCGAAGAACAGGGCCAGCGGTTCCAGGCTGGAGACGATGGGTTGCAGCCACCATTGCTGCATGCCGCCCAGCACCACCAGGCCGCCCAGGAAGAAGCCGACCAATAAACCCTCTTTCAGGATCAGCGGGCTTTGATAGCGCTCATACGCCTGCACGAAGCCGAGGAAGAACAGGAACAGGCCGAAGAACAGCACGGGATGGTGCGCCAGTGCCACCACGCCGGCCAGCACGATCATGTGCACGAGACTGACGGCCAGCGGCACTTTCGGCGCTTCCACTTCACCGGCTTTCGGCTTGATATCGGAGGTATTGCTGTGCAGATATTTACGCAGCAATATGCTCACGCCCGTGGCATTGACCAGCACGGCGATGGCGGCCTTCCAGCCGAAATGGCTGGCCATGTAGGCGCTGTCCCAGTTCCACGTGGTGGCCACCATCAGCACGGGCGGCGCCGCGTACGAAGTGAGGGTACCGCCGATGGAAACGTTGACGAACAGCACGCCCAGCGCGCCATATTTCAGCCATTCGGGTATGCCCGGACGGAAGATTTGCGGCGCCAGCATCAGCGCGGCCAGGGTCATGGCGGCCGGTTCCGTGATCATCGAGCCCGTCAGGGGCACGAGCGCCAGTCCCAGCCAGACGAGGGCCAGTTCGGTGCGCAGCGGCATCACGCGCGCCACGCCCTTGAGCAGGCGCTGCACGGCGTCGAGCACGGGGCGCGAGGCGGCCACCACCATGACGACAAAGACGAACAGCGGTTCCGTGTACTGGCGCGATTCGGCATACTCGATGGCCGCATCGCCGCCCGAGACAAAGGCCATGATGATGATCAAGATGAAAGCCCAGAAGCCGAACACGACTTCCACTTCGCCCAGCAAGTGCAGCAGCCCTCCGTGGCGGGGATGGCGCTGCGCCAGGGTTTCAAACGACTTGGCGGCGAAGGTGTGGATGAGCGCAAGGCCGAAGACGATGGCGCTGATGAGTTGGATGGTGGTCAAATGCGTTTCCTTATGGACGGAATGAGCCGACTGGTACTTTGCCAGGCGGTAAGGAGAGTGCTTATGGTACAGCAATCGATGCCAAAAACGGGGTTTTTCGGACATGGCGGAGCGGTCCCGGGCACGCTATCTGACAGATAACCCTTGCCAAAAGCAGGGGCGGATAGTACTGTATATGCATACAGTATTGATCTTGATTTCAGTTAGACAACAACTTATGCAACATTCCCAATTGATGGCCTCGCCGGAAGCCTTGCACCCGTCTTTATGGCGCGCATCGCAGCTGGGGCAGGGCGCCACGCGCTGCCTGGACACGGGCTTTGCCGCGCTGTCCGCGCAACTGCCCGGCGGCGGCTGGCCCAGCGGCAGCCTCATCGATCTGCTGGTGCAGCAGCCGGGCAGTGGAGAATTGCGGCTGCTGGCACCCGCGCTGGCGCAGCTGCCGGGCTTGCCCATCGTGCTGCTGCAGCCGCCCCATCCGCCGCAGGCGCTGGCCCTGGCCGCGCAGGGTCTGGCGCCGTCGCAACTGCTGTGGCTCAAAAGCGCCGGCAGCAAGGATGCCTTGTGGGCAGCGGAAAACATCTTGCGCAGCGGCAGTTGCGGCGCCTTGCTGTTCTGGCAGTCGCACGTGCGCGCCGACAGCCTGCGCCGGTTGCACCTGGCCGCGCAAGGCGGCAACACCCTGTTCTGCATGCTGCGCCCCTTGCACGGCGCGCAGGATGCGTCGCCCGCGCCGCTGCGCCTGTCCGTGCGGCCGGCCGCCGGCGGCATCGAGATCGGCTTCATCAAGCGCCGGGGACCGCAGCGCGACGCGCCCCTGTTCCTGCCCCTGCAACCTCCTTCATTATTGCTATGCCATGCGACTCTGGATCGGCCTGTGCCTGCCCCGGCTTCCGCTCGAAGTATTTTGCCCGCGCTGGTCGGCTGACCAGCTGGGCGTGGTGCTGGAGCAGGAGCAAGTGATGGCCCTGTCGCCGCTGGCGCGGGCGGCCGGCATCCGGCCGGGCATGCGCCGCGCCGGCGCGCTGATGCTGGCGCCGCAGGCGCGCCTGCATGAACGCTCGCCCGAGCTGGAAGCGCGGGCCCTGCAAGCGGTGGCGCTGGCGCTGCTGCAATACTCGCCGCTGGTGGCGCAGGGCGAAGAAGCGACCCTGCTGGTCGATGCGGGCGCCAGCCTGCGCCTGTTCGGCGGCGTGCGCGCCCTGTGCCGGCAGATTGCGGCCAGCTTGCGCGCGCTGGGTTACACGGCCCAGCTGTCGTGCGCGCCCACGGCGCGCGGCGCCTGGCTGCTGGCGCGCGCCGGCACGCGCCGGGGCCGCGTGCTGGGCATGGCCAGTCTGGTGCGCCGCCTCGACCGCCTGCCGTGCGCCTTGCTGCCGCCCGCGCGCCCCTGGCTCGACTGGCTGGAGGGCATCGGCTGCCGCACTCTGGGGCAGCTGCGCCACTTGCCCCGGCCCGGCTTGCAGCGCCGCTGCGGCGCCGCCGTGCTGGAGATGCTCGACGACGCGCATGGCCACAGCACGGAACTGTTCGTCTGGATTGAGGCGCCGCCCACGTTTCGCGCCAGCCTGGAATTGTTCGACCGCGTCGAGCACGCGGACGCCTTGCTGTTCGGCGCGCGCCGCCTGCTGCAGCAGATGACGGGCTGGCTGTGCGCGCGGCAATTCGCCGTCGAGCGCATACAGCTGCTGCTGGCGCACGAGCGGGGCAGGGTGGCGCGCCCGCCCACCGTCATCGACCTGGGCCTGGGCGAGGCCGTCTGGCGCGACGAGCACCTGGTGCGTTTGCTCAAGGAGCGCCTGGCGCAGCTGGTGCTGGACGCGCCCGTGATCGGCCTGACCCTGGAAGCGCTGCAGGTGCAGCCGATGGCGCCACCCAGCGAGAGCCTGTTTCCCGAGCCGGGCGGCACGCCGCAGGAGCGCCAGCGCCTGATGGAATTGCTGGTGGCGCGCCTGGGCATGGAAAATGTCTTGCAGGCAGTGCCGCGCGCCGATTACCGTCCCGAAGCGGCCAACCAGTGGCTGCCGCTGCCGGCCAAGCCCGTTTCAAGAAGCGCGCTACCCGACTTGCCGCCCGGCTTGCCCGGCATGCCCCGTCCCGGCTGGCTGCTGGCCCAGCCCATCGCCCTGTTGACGCGCGAGCACCGGCCCTTTTATGGCTCGCCTTTGAAAATGGTGTCTGTCGCCGAGCGCATCGAGGCGGGCTGGTGGGGCCAGTCGCAGGCGCGCGATTATTTTATTGCCGAAGGACGCGACCACGCCCATTACTGGGTCTACCGCGAACGCATCGCCGGCAGCGGCGAAGACGCCGCGCCGCGCTGGTTTTTGCATGGCTTGTTTGGCTGATGCGCTGTCCTGCTGAAACTGCCATGCTTGGCTATACTTGCTTTCTTGCTTGCGCTGCGTCAACCACTTGAATAAGGATTTCCATGTCCCAACTTTCCGACTTCCCCATCACCCAAAAATGGCCTGCACTGCATCCCGAGCGCCTGCAGCTGTACTCGCTGCCCACGCCGAACGGCATCAAGGTCTCGATCCTGCTGGAAGAGCTGGGCCTGGCGTACGAGCCGCACCTGGTCAGTTTCGAGCAGAACGAGCAGCTGTCGCCCGCCTTCCTGTCGCTCAATCCCAACAACAAGATTCCCGCCATCCTCGACCCGGACGGTCCCGGTGGCCAGCCGCTGGCCCTGTTCGAATCGGGCGCCATCCTGCTGTACCTGGCCGAGAAGACGGGCAAGTTCCTGCCGCAGGACGCGGGCCTGCGCTATGAAACGATACAGTGGCTGATGTTCCAGATGGGCGGTATCGGCCCCATGTTTGGCCAGGTGGGCTTCTTCCATAAATTCGCCGGCAAGGACTACGCAGACAAGCGTCCGCTGGAACGTTATCTTGGCGAAGCGAAGCGCCTGCTGGGCGTGCTCGAGCAGCGCCTGCAGGGCCGCGACTGGATCATGGGGAGTCAGTACACGATTGCCGACATCGCCATCTTCCCGTGGGTGCGCTGCCTGGTGGGTTTCTATGGCGCCGGCGAGCTCGTCGACTTTGGTAATTTCCCCAACGTGCAGCGCGCGCTGCACGCTTTCCTGGCCCGGCCTGCCGTCATCAAGGGCGTCGACATCCCATCGCGTGGCTAAAACAGCTGTGGCCTGACGGCGCTACAATGCGCCATCGGCCGCGCTGCGCGGCAGCTTTGATCTGAGACAATGAAATCCACCCGGCAAGATTTTCCCGGTGCGCACGGCCATGTGCTGGCGGCGCGCCTCGACGCGCCCGACGGCGCCATCCGCGCCTACGCGCTGTTCGCCCACTGTTTTACCTGCGGCAAGGACGTGCTGGCCGCGCGGCGCATCGCGCAAGGCTTGACGCAGCACGGCATCGCCGTGCTGCGCTTCGACTTCACGGGGCTGGGCGCCAGCGAGGGCGAGTTTGCCGCCACCAATTTTTCGTCGAATGTCGACGACCTGCTGGCCGCCGCCGATTTCTTGCGGGCAAAACATGCTGCGCCGCAATTGCTGATCGGCCACAGCCTGGGTGGCGCCGCCGTGCTGGCCGCTGCCGCGCAAGTGCCGGAAGCAACCGCCGTGGTGACCCTGGCCGCTCCCAGCACGCCCGCTTACGTGACGCGCATGTTCAGCGCGCACCTGGAGCAGATTGCCGCCGAGGGCGAGGCGCTGGTGCAGCTGGAAGGGCGGCCATTTCGCATCCGCCAGCAATTCGTCGACGACGCGGGCAGCCACAGCCTGAAGGCCCACATCGCCGGCCTGCGCCGCGCCCTGCTGGTGATGCACGCGCCCAACGACACGACGGTGAGCCTGTCGAACGCGATGGATATCTTTACGGCCGCCAAGCACCCGAAAAGTTTTGTCTCGCTCGACGATGCCGACCATCTGTTGACGGGGCGCGATGATGCGGCGTATGTCGCCAATGTGATTGCCGCCTGGAGCGCGCGCTACCTGGCATAAATCGCCGCCCATGAAAAACGCCGTACCGGCAAGATGCGGGTACGGCGCAGATGGGGAAGAGCGGATCAGTCCTCGTCAAACTCTGCGGAAAGATCCTTCCAGCCTTTACTGATTGCAAAGGCGGAAAACTCTTCCGGCGCTTCCAGGACGATCAGTTTCTTGTCTTGCAAGCCCAGGTCGCCGTGACCGAAGTCGGGGCCCACGTAGCCGAGGCTGCGCAAGCGGGCCAGGATGTGGCCGACCAGGGTCTTGTCCTTGTAGGCACCCGCTTCGAGCGGAGCGGCGAAATCGACGTAGACGTCGATGATGCCGTAGCCTTCGTCGAAGATGCGGATGGCCTTGATGTCGTGGGCACGGCCGGAGCCGTCGATGGCCTTGAAGGGGCCGCTGAGCTGGATGTCGGTGTCATTGTTCATGCCGCCAGCATACACCAAAAACGGCCTTCCGTCGTGTGGCGCTCAGGAGCCGAGCAGTATGAAACCGGCCCAGTAGAAGGGATGGCCGCGCGCGTCGCTGCCGCCGCCGGCGGCGTCGAGCGGCGTCAGGCCCCGCGTCGCCGTGACGGCGTGCCGGGCGGCGCGAATCTGCCGCAACTGCGCCTGGCGCAAGGCTTGCGGCTTGCCCTTGCCTTGCGCCAGCGCCGCATAAAAATCGCCCATCAGGGTGGCCGTCGACTGGTCCGACACGCGCCACAGGCTGGCCAGCACATTGCGCGCGCCGCGCTGGCGGGCCAGCCAGGCCAGGCCTTCTAGTTCGCGTCCCGTGGCATCGGTGCCGGCCGGCACGGCCGTTTCGCAGGCCGACAGGGTGAGCAGGTCCAGGCCGGCGAAGCGGTAGCCATCCTGCGCCAGTTCCGCCAGACTGAGTTTGCCGCCATCGCCCAGCAGCAGGTAGGAGTCCGCGCCCACGCCTGAGCGCAGCACGAAATGGCTGGCGATGTGCACGCTGCTGTTGGCGGGCAGTGCGCGCTGCAGCGCCGCGCCGGTGAAGTCGCCATCGAGGTAGATCTGGCTGGGGATGCGCGCCGCGTGTCCGATCGCCTGCACGGCGCGCAGTTCGCGCTGCACGAAGGGCAGGGCCGGCAGTTCGCCGCTGGCGCGCGTCTGGCCGAACAGGGCAAGCGATGGCGCGCGGCGCGGCGCTTCTTGCGCGCCAGCCTGTTCGCCATGCAGCGAGACGGGCAGCCGTTCGACCAGCCAGCGGCGCCCGTCATGCAGCATGGCGAACGGCAGGTAGCGCAAGACGCCGCCCAGCGATAGCGACAGCGAGGTGGCGCCGTCCAGTTCCCGGCTGGCCGGTGCCAGCAGCAGCGCATACAGCGCCTGCGCATCGGCGCGCGCGTCAAGTCCCGGATCTTGCGCGCTGCGGCGCAGGCGGGCGATGCGCTGCGCCAGCGCGCGCTCGTCGATGGCCACGTCGTGGATGGTGCTGCCGGTCCGTCCGCCGCGCTGCGCGACGATGCGCAGGCGCGTGTCGGTCACCAGATAAGTCAGGTGCAGCACGCCCCGCTTGAGCGGCTCGGCCCGCGCCATGCCAGCCTTGCCGGCCGGCGCGGGCGTGGCCACGCTGCCGGCCGGCAGCACCGCCAGCGCCTCGGTGGCGCCATCGAGCAGCCGCGCCATGGCGTCGTTTGCCCGCCGCCATGCGTCGTCGGCTTGCGCCACGCCCTGCGCCTGGCGTTCGCGCGCCGCGGCCAGCGCCTGGGCGCCTGCGCGCAGGGCGGCGGCGCGCGCTTCGAACTGGCGCTGCCATTCGCCCTCGGCGCCCGTGTAGCCGAGGCGCGTGGCGCGCGGATCGGGGGCGCTGCGCACCAGGCTGTGGAATTCGTCCTCGCGTACCATGGCCAGCACGGTTTCCGCTTCGTGGATGCGGCGCTGGTCGAGCAGGCGGTCCGCCAGCTGGCCGTAGGCGGCGCGTTTTTGCCGCACAAAGCTCTGCCGCAGCGGCACGGGCAGGCTGGCCGTGCCGGCGCGCGTGGCTTGCAGCGCATTGACCGCCTGCTTGCCGAGGAAAATGCCGGCCGCGTCCGGTTCCAGCGCGCCCAGCTGCGCCGCCGCCCGCGCTTCGAGCATGCTCTGTTCAGTCGCCATGCCGATGGCCAGTGCGCGTGCCGACTGCGAGCGCGCCGTGGCGGCATCGCCTGCGCGCGCATTGAGTCCGGCCGCGTCCAGCAAGGCCTGTGCATGGGCGGGATGGGCCGCGCCGCGCGTGGCGGCCAGCTGCTGCGCCATGGCGCCCGCCTCGCGCGCCAGCGCCTGCAGTTCGGCCGCGCCGATGCCGGCGTGCTCCGCGCGCGCCAGCAGGCGCGCCTGGCGCACCGTGTCGAGCATGCCGGCCGTGGCGGGAGGCGTTTGCAGCAGCCGCGCCTCCAGGCCGGCCAGTGCTGTTTCCGCCTCGTCCTGGAGTCCCAGCGCGGCCTGTGCCTGCGCCGCCAGCAGCAGCGCATCGGCTTCGTCGGCTGGCAGCGGCTGGCCGCCGGACATGGCCAGCCGCGCCGCCGCCAGCGCCGCTTCCAGCGCCTGCTGGTACTGCCCCAATGCCATGCGCGCGCTGCCATGCGCGAGCTGGTGCGCGGCGCAGGTGGCGGCGGCCTCGCCATATACGGCGCGGCAATGCTCGAGCGCGGCGGCGGCGGCCACTTCCGCGCGGCCCAGCTGATTGTCCGCCAGCGCCGTCAACGCCACGTCCTGCCAGGCGCTGACGGTGTTGGCATGACGGTCGCCGAACAGGGCGCGGCGGATGCGCAGGCCGTCCTCCGCCTCCTGCCATGCCTTGCCGCTTTCGCCCAGGCGCAGGTGGATGCCGCTCAGGCGGTTCAGGGCCACGCTGGCCTGCATCGAGTCGGCCCCCGAACGCTGCACCGCCATGGCCAGCGCGCGCTGGGCGAACGCCAGCGCCTGGCGGTCGTTGCCGCTCAGGGTGTACCAGTTGGCCATGTCGGTCACGCTCGTTTGCGTCTCGGTGCGGTTTTCGCCGAAGGCCGCCAGGCGTATCCGGTAGGCGCGCTCCAGGTAGCCGTAGGCTTCTTCCATGCGGCCCATGCGCAGCAGCAGCACGCCCACGTCGCGCATGCCCCACGCATGGTCGGTGCTGTCCTCGCCCGAGGTGCGGGCCCACGTCTGCATGGCTTGCCGCGCATACGGCAGGCCGCGCGCATATTCCTTGGTCTGCAGCGCCACGCCGGACAGGTTGGACAGGCTGGTGCCATACGATACCGTGTCCTTGCCGATCAGGCGGGCTTTCGCCGCCAGCGCGATGTCGCCCCATTGCCAGGCCAGGTCGAAGCGGCTCCACTGGCGGTACAGGTACATCAGTTCGCTCGGGTAGTACATGCTTTCGCGCTGGGGATCGCCGTCGTCCAGCGCCTGGCGGATGGCCCAGCCTTCCAGCAAGGCCTGTTCGCTCTCGGCGTAGCGGTTGAGCATGTGCAGGCTCTGGCCCGCGCCCAGCAGACCGGTGGCGATGCCGGCCCGGTCGTCCGCCGCGCGGCAAGCGGCCACGCTGCGCTGGAACAGGGGCAGCGAGACGGCCGGCTGTTCCTTGTCGTTGGCGTCGTTCGCCTGCGCCAGCCATGGCGCGATAACGGCCTGGCAGGTGCCGGCCGATGCCGTTTGCGGCAAGGCCGATACGGCCAGCAGCAGGCCCAGGACGAGGCGCTTCATTGGACGGAGCGCCAGGACAGCCGGGCCACCTGGGCCTGGTCTGGGTTGCCCGCTGCCGCCACGGGGAGCGCAACGTTGGCCGCGCCGCGCGTGGCTAGCAGGGCCGGCAACGCTTCGATGATGGCGAAGCGGCGCGGCAGGGTGCCATTTGCCGCCGGTGCCGCCACCAGCGCCAGCCATTCCACGCCGAAGTGCGGGCCGCTGACGACGAAGCTGCGCTCGATGCGGCTGATGCCGGCGCCGATGGCGGGCGGCATGCGGTTGCTGTCGCCGTCGAGGGCCGGATAGATGCGCGCGGCGGGGCCGTCCTGCGGCAAGTGCGCCAGGCCCAGGTCGACGGAAGCGGCGCTGCGGTTTTCCACGCTGAGGCGGATGCGCGTGCCGGCCGGCAGCACGCCGAGGTCGCCATCGGCGAATGCCAGCTGGCGCGGCGCCTTGCCCGGCAGGGTCAGTTCGATGCGCGCGTCGAGCAGGGGCGGGCCCGGCGTGGCGGGCAGCGCCAGCAGGGCGGCGAGACGCTCTCCCTGTTTGCCCGGACGTATCGATCCCGCAGGCAGCGGCGCGGGCGTGCGGCTGGCCCAGCCCGCTGCGGCGCCCGCACTGTCCGGTAGCAGCGTCAGCCGCGTTTCTCCCCAGCCGACCGTGGCGGCGCGCCAGTGCGCGCCAGCCTGCCGGAACAGGTCGCCTTCGCGTATGCCGTCGAGCAGGCCATACGGCACATGCCAGCCCTGCGCATCGCGCTGCACGGGCCACAGCGGCGCAAGGCCGCTACCGCCGCCCTGCCACAGCGGTGCGTCGAGCGCCCCCGCGTACACGGGCGAAGGCCAGGCGGAGCGGGGCAGCTGGTAAGCCTGCAATGCGCTCCTGTATTGCTGCGTGGCGGCGCCGGCCCACATGGCATAGGTTTGTGGCTGGCGTTGCAAGGCGGCGATGACGGCCCGGGTAAACAAGCCCGCTGCCAGACCCGGCGTGGCGGCCGTGGCGGCTTCCGGCGTGCGTTGCTGGGCTTCGGCGGCGAAAAAGGCGACATAACGGGGCCGCGCCTGCGCTTCGTCTGGTGGCGTGCCCTTGTCAGGGGCCGGGCGCCAGCCGATGTCGCTCGCCGCCAGCCCCCGCCACGCCAGGCCGTCGCCGCTGCGTGTGCCGGCCGCCGCATGGCAGGTATCGAATATGGCCACGACCTGTGTCTGCCGCGCGGCAAACGCATCGATGGCGCGCCCCAGTTCGCTGCTGCCGACGCCGCCATCGAGCTGCCGCCCCTGGTGGCTGACCTGGCTGTCGCGCGTCAGCAAGCGCGTGCGCCGTCCCTGCGGTGCGGCTGCCTGGCCCGGATAGACGGGCAGCAGCACGCTGTGGCCCGACCAGTACAGCAGCAGGACATCGTCCTTGCCCAGCGTCTTTTCCAGCTTTGCCAGGCGCGCCAGGATGGCCGCGCGCGTGGGCGCCTGGCTGGCGCCCGCATCATCGGCCAGCCTGTAGATATGTTCATCGGCGAAACCCTGTTGCCGCAACGCCGCGTGCATGGCGTTCACGTCGGCCGTGGGACCGCCCAGCCAACTGCTGCGCGGCATGGCGGGCAAGGCGCCCACGCCGATCAGCAGCGCGTGGCGTTCGCCGGCCAGCGCCGCGCCGCTCAGCAGGTAACTCAGCAGTAGTGAGCGCCCCCAGCGCCGCTTGTTTTTCATTGCGCCCCTGGCGCGCTGGCGAGCGATGCCGCAGCCACCACGCCGCTGGCCCGCAGGCTTTGCAGGGCTGCGGGCGGATCGGCCGCATCGAGCAGATAGCCGTGGTCAGGCAGGGGACCGGCGACGATGCCTGCCTGTGCCTGCTCGAGCGCTGCAGCGACCTGGGCCATGCTGGCGGTAGGCAGGAATTGCACGCGCAGGCTGGCCGGCGGCGCCACTGCACCCGGCACGCTGCGCCAGCGCAGTTGATCCGCCGGGGCGGCTTGCTGCCACAGCAGCCACGCCTGGCCTATGCACAGGCTGGCCAGTGCCGTGATGGCCACTGGCGCCAGTGCAGGCAGCGCCAGGCGCCGGCAGCAGCGGCGCCAGAAGCCGGGGCGTTCGAGGCGGCGATGCAGTTCCGCCAAGCCTGCGGCGGGATCCATGCCGGCCGCTTCGGCCTCGATGGCGGTGCGGATCTCGCCCAGCCAGTCGGCATCGGCGGCCCAGTGCGGATCGTGTTCCAGCCTGGCGGCGATGCGGCTGGCCACGTCTGCGGGGGCATGGCCATTCAGGTAGTCTGGCAGCATCTCGTGCAGCGCCTGTTCCTGAGGATCGATGGACTCAGCCATGGCGGCCGCCTTCCTGGGCAAACCAGCGCTGTATGCACTGGCGTAAGTTGATGCGGCCATGAAACAAGCGCGTCTTGACTGTGCCTTCCGGTGCTTGTTGAATATGGGCAATGTCGGCCACCGACAGATCGTCGAGGGCCCACAGGGTCAGGCTTTCGCGCTGCATCGGGTTGCGCAGACGCAGCAAGCATTTCAGCACGGCATGGCGCCGTTGCAGATTTTCCCTTGCCACCTGTGGTCCCGGATCGTATTCCGCCGGCTCCTGCTGCGCCTGCTCCTCGCTATCGCTGTCGAGCGGCACTTCGCGTGCCAGGCGCTTGCCATGGCGGCGGATCTGGTCGACCGCCTTGTTGCGGGTCAGGGTCAGCAGCCAGGTACCGAACGCCACCCGGCCGTCGTAGCGCATGGGCGCGCGCCAGATATCGTGGAACACGTCCACCGTGACTTCGTCGGCGATCGCGTGCACATCGAGCCCCGAGCCCGATAGCTGCAGGCGCGCAAACACGCGCACGCGCGGCGACCAGGCGCGGTACAGGGCGTCCAGCGCGCGCTGGTCGCCTGATGCCATGGCAGCGAGCAGTTCGGCGGGATTGACAGGCAATGCGCTCATGGTCACGGGAAGGAGGGACAGGTTGAATGGGGGCGGCAGGCAATTGCGTCGTGGTAATTATAGCATCGGGGAAATAGTGCAGTATTGGTAAGGGCGACGCCTGCAAAGGCGTGGGCGCAGGGGCTGGCGCAATGTCATTGCAAAAAGATTGAACCGGATGGCGGTGCGCTGCGAACAAGAGCATGAAGGGCCGCATTGCAGCTGGTCCGCCAAGCCGAAAAGGACAGTCCCATCATGAGAAAACGCGGCAAGACCTTGCGCGATGCCAGCAGGGGCGGGGAGCCAGCCCATGCATGAAAATATGCTCTCCGGCAACGTCGCCATGCAGCGCCTGACGCCGGCCGAGCGGCTGGTGGCGGCCATGGCCATGCGCGGCACGCCCTACAAATCCATCGCCCGCGCGCTCGACAAGTCGCCAGCCACCGTGCGCAACCAGCTGCATATGATTTACCGCAAGCTCGGTGTGAGCAACCGGACGGCGCTGTCCTGCGCCTTGCGCAGCGACGGCTAGCCTCAAAATTATTTTCGGCACTGGGGCAAAAATCGTCTTTTTCAAGGCCTTGAAGGCCGCTTGATCGTCCTTAGATTGGCAGCAGGCGGATGCTCACGGTGAGGTCCGCCCCTCTTATCGCTTCATTTGAAAAGGATATTTATCATGCGTACTTTTGACCTTGCTCCCCTGTACCGTTCCGCCATTGGCTTTGACCGCCTGGCACAGTTGCTCAATGAACAGCGCGCAGATGCGCAACCGAGCTATCCGCCGTACAACATCGAACTGGTATCGGAAGATAAATACCGCATCGTGATGGCATTGGCAGGCTTTTCGCGCGAAGAGATCGATATCATCACTGAACGCGACTCACTGCATGTCACGGGCCGCAAGCAGAAAGATGGCGTCGAGCGCACGTTCTTGCACCGCGGTATCGCTGCCCGCGATTTCGAACAGCGTTTCCAGCTGGCCAACCATGTGAAGGTCACGGGCGCCACGTTTGAAAACGGCATGCTGACCATCGACCTGGTGCGTGAAGTGCCGGAAGCGCTGAAACCGCGCAAGATCGAGATTGGCACCGGCACCGGCACCGGCAGCGACACTGTTAGCGTGCTGGAACAGCGTCAGGCAGCTTGATCTGAGCTGAGCTGATCCGGCGCGCCCCTCGGGCGCCCGGGCAGCCAGGAGGGTCCCCTCCCATGCAGTAAAATACTGGCCGGTTGATCCGGCCAGTGTCACGTCCAGGCCCTGTCTGCCCCTCCATCGCCCGCCATGCGGCGCGCCAGATTAAGCGATGCTTAAAGGCGCCAACGCCTGTTTCCAAATAGAAAAAAGTTAAGCACCGCCTAAGACTCGTGGCCCACTATTGCATACATCAAAATCTCATTGAATGAGGAGCAATTCATGGAACAGCAAACGAATACCGCCTCGCTGAAAATCAAACGCACCGTAGCCGCGCTGGCCGCGATCGGTGTGCTGGGCGCCGGTGGCGCCATGGTGATGCATCAGAATAATGCCGGCGCGAATACTGCCGCCGCCGCCGCGCCCGTGGCTGCCGCTGTCGCGCCTGCCGCCAGCGCGCCGCTGGTGGCCTTGCCCGACTTTAGCCAGATCGCCGAGCGCAACAGCCCGGCCGTCGTCAACATCAGCGTCACGGGCAGCACCAAGGTGGCCTATGACCCCTCGGCCCAGGCCGGCAACGACGACTTCGGCAACGACCCCTTCTTCGAATTCTTCCGCCGCTTCCAGGGGCCGCAAGGCGGGCAGCGCGGTGGCCGCGACGTGCCCACGCACGGCCTCGGCTCCGGCTTCATCGTCAGCCCGGACGGCATCATCATGACGAATGCCCACGTGGTGCGCGATGCGCGCGAAGTGACCGTCAAGCTGAACGACCGCCGCGAATTCCGCGCCAAGGTGCTGGGCACGGATCCGAAGACCGATATCGCCGTGCTGAAGATCGACGCCAACAACCTGCCCATCGTGCCGCTCGGCCATTCGAGCGACCTGAAAGTGGGCGAGTGGGTGCTGGCCATCGGTTCGCCGTACGGTTTCGACAGCACGGTGACGGCCGGCGTCGTCAGCGCCAAGGGCCGCTCGCTGCCCGACGACAGCAACGTGCCGTTCATCCAGACGGACGTGGCGGTGAACCCCGGCAACTCGGGTGGTCCTCTGTTCAATACACGCGGCGAAGTGGTCGGCATCAATTCGCAGATCTACAGCCAGACCGGCGGCTTCCAGGGCCTGTCGTTCGCCATCCCGATCGACCTGGCCGGCCGCATCAAGGACCAGATCGTCGCCACGGGCAAGGCCAGCCACGCCAAGCTGGGCGTGACGGTGCAGGAAGTCAACCAGGGCTTTGCCGACTCGTTCAAGCTGGCCACGCCGGAAGGCGCGCTGGTGGCCAACGTGGAGCGGGGCAGCCCGGCCGACAAGGCGGGCCTGAAGTCGGGCGACGTGGTGCGCAAGGTGAATGGCCAGCGCATCATCGCCTCGGCCGACTTGCCGGCGCTGGTGGGAACGTCCTTGCCCGGCGACAAGATCAGCCTTGATGTCTGGCGTGACGGCAAGATCGTCAGCCTGACGGCAACGCTGGGCAATGCGGCCGACAAGGTGGCCGAAGTGGCGAAGAGCGACGGCGCGGCCGGCAAGGTAAAGCTGGGCCTGGCCCTGCGTCCGTTACAATCGGATGAAAAACGCGAGGCGGGCATCAGCGCCGGCCTGCTGGTGGAAGACGCCGGCGGTGCTGCCGCGAATGCCGGAGTGCAGCCGGGCGACGTGCTATTGTCGGTAAATGGCCGTCCCGTCAACACGGTCGAGCAAGTGCGCGACGTGGTGGAGAAATCCGCCAAGTCGGTGGCCTTGCTGATACAGCGCGGCCCCGACAAGATCTTCATCCCCGTGCGTTTGGGTTGATTACAAGAATAACGAAACAGAAAGGCAAGCCATGCGCTTATTGCTGGTAGAAGACGACACGATGATCGGCGAGGTGGTGCTCGATTTGCTGCGCGCCGAGCACTACGCGGTGGACTGGGTCAAGGATGGCGACATGGCCGATACGGCCCTGCAGACGCAGACCTATGACCTGGTGCTGCTGGACCTGGGCTTGCCGCGCAAGGATGGTCTCGATGTGCTGCGCTCGATGCGTTTGCGCAAGCTCGATACCCCGGTGCTGGTGGCCACGGCGCGCGACGCCGTCGAGCAGCGCATCGCGGGCCTGGACGCGGGCGCCGACGATTACGTCCTGAAGCCGTATGACCTCGACGAATTGCTGGCGCGCATACGTGCCCTGCTGCGGCGCGCCTCGGGGCGGCCGGAACCGATCTTCGAGCACCAGGGCGTGAGTATCAATCCGCTGACGCGCGAAGTGATCGCCGAGGGCCATCCCGTCAACCTGTCGGCGCGCGAATGGGCCGTTCTGGAAGCGTTGATCGCCCGTCCCGGCATCGTGCTGTCGCGCGCGCAGCTGGAAGAAAAACTGTACAGCTGGAAGGATGAAGTCAACAGCAATGCCGTGGAAGTGTATATCCACGGCTTGCGCAAGAAGCTCGGCAGCGACTTGATCCAGAACGTGCGCGGCCTCGGCTACATGGTGCCGAAGGCATGAGGATGAAGGTCACGGTGACGCACTCGCTGCGCGGCCGCCTGCTGTGGTTTTTGCTGGCGGCCATCATCATGGCGGCCCTGGCGCAGGCCTCGATCGCCTACCGCAGCGCCCTGTACGACGCCGACCAGATCTTCGACTATCACATGCAGCAGATGGCCCTGTCGCTGCGCTCCGGCGCGCCGCTGGCCAACCATGCGCAAGCCTTGCCGGCCGACCCCGTCAACAACGACATGGTGGTGCAGGTGTGGACGCCGGACGGCGTGCAGGTGTTCCGCTCGATCACGCGCGCGGAACTGCCGCAGCGCGCCGTGCTGGGCTTTTCGAATGTGAAGGCCAACGGCACTACCTACCGCATCTTCTCCGTGCAAACCAGTTCCCAGACCGTGCAGATCGCGCAGGACATGGCCGTGCGCAAGCGCATGGCCGGCAGCCTGGCGCTGCGCACGGTCGGTCCCATCGCGCTGATGGCGCCTATCTTGATGCTGGTGGTGTGGTGGGTCGTCAGCGGTTCGCTGGCGCCCGTCTCGCGCGTGCGCAAGCAGGTGGCGGCGCGCCAGGCCGATGATTTATCTCCCGTCTCGGAAGCGGGTTTGCCCGACGAAGTGCGCCCCCTGGTGCATGAATTGAATTTGCTGTTCGGGCGCGTCAAAACGGCGTTCGACGCGCAGCAGCATTTCGTCGCCGACGCCGCGCATGAATTGCGCACGCCGCTGGCGGCCCTGAAACTGCAGGTACTCAGCCTGGAGCGGGCCGAATCGGAAGAAAAACGCAGCCTGGCAATCAGCCGCGTGAGTGCCGGCATCGAGCGGGCCACGCGCCTGGTCGAGCAGTTGCTGGTGCTGGCGCGCCAGGAAGCGAGCGCCGCCAGCGGCGACCAGCTGCAGGCGGTGGATATGAACGACGTCGTCAAGCGGGCGCTGGGCGACATGGCCGGCATTGCGCAGGCGCGCAAGATCGACCTGGGCTTGCACCACATGGACCCGGCCAAGGTGGCGGGGCAGGCCGATGCCCTTAACATCATGCTGCGCAACCTGGTCGATAACGCCATCAAGTACACGCCGCAGGGTGGCACGGTCGATATCGACCTGCGCGCCAGCCCCGTCGGCGTGACCTTGTCCGTGGAAGACAGCGGCCCCGGCATCCCGCCCGAGGAGCGCGAACGCGTCTTCAGCCGCTTCTACCGCGTGCCCGGCACGGACGCCAACGGCAGCGGCCTGGGACTGGCCATCATCAAGGCCATCGCCGAGCGCCATGGCGCGCGTCTGGTGCTGGACAAGTCCGAGCGCCTGGGCGGCCTGTGCGTGCGCGTGGAATTCCCGCAAGCGGAGAAAAGAGCGTTTTGATCATGATCTTTGGCATGTTGCATTGACGTGCGCGCCGTGGCCCTATATTGTCTGCGAAACAAGCAGAACCAGACCACGGAGCGCACATGCAGAGAATCGGATTTTCAGGAACCCTCGACCCCATCACCAACGGCCACATGTGGGTGATCGGCGAAGCGCGTTCGCTCGCCGACGAAGTGATCGTGTTCCTGTCGCAAAACCCCGCCAAGAAGCCGCAGTTCCCGGCCGAAGACCGCAAGCGCATCATCGAACAGAGCGCGCGCGAGTGCGGCTGGGACAATGTACAGGTGGTCATCGTCAAGGGCGACTACACGGCGCGCGCGGCGAAAAAGCATGGCTGCGACTACCTGATCCGCGGCATCCGCACGACAGCCGATTTCGACTATGAAAACCTGATCCAGCAAACCAATGTGGACGTACTGCAGGGCGCCAAGACGATTTTCGTCATGCCGCCGCGCGACCTGGGCTCCGTCAGTTCCAGCTTCGTCAAGGCGCTGGAAGGCCCCGTGGGCTGGAACTGGACCATGAAGAAATTCGTCCCCGGCCCCGCCTACCACGCGTGGATACTCGACTGCCTGCGCAAGGAGTGGGAAGCGCTGTGGCATTACGCCACCGCTTCGCAAGCCGACATCGTGCTGGCGGACCACTGGTTCGCGCACCTGACGGGACCGCAGGCGTATGGCGGCGCGGAGCGCCATTATCACAACCTCGACCACCTGGTGCACGGCCTGTCGGAGATCCGCGTGTGGGCCGACAATACCTATGCACCCAAACGCGACAGCGCGCTGGTCAAGAAAGCATTCTGGTTCCATGACGCCATCTACAGCCATGACGAAGACGCCCTGTATTCCAGCGAAGAGGCGAGCGCCCAGCTGTGGCTGGCCAGCGGCCTCGATGCGGGCGACAACCTCGATGTGGCGCAATTGATACGCGCCACCGACCATTTCCAGGGCCCTGGCATCAGCCATGCGCTGAAGGACGCCATGCTCAGCGCCGACCTGGCCATCCTGGGGCAGGATGAAGAGGTGTATCACGCCTACACGCAAGCCATCGGCCTTGAATATGCGCATGTGGACCCCGTGCGCTTCAAGCAGCAGCGGGGCCTGGCGCTGCAGCATTTATGCGGCAAGGCGCAGGCGGGCCAGCTGTTTGGCGATGCGTATTTCGCCGACCAGTACAACGCGCGGGCGATTGAAAACATGCAGAAGGAGATCGCGGCGCTGGCAAGCGGCTGACTCTCGTCAGCCGCTTGCCAGCAGCCCGGGCTTGCCGCCCTAGCGGGCAGCAACCTTGGCGCGCGCCGCGTGCAGCTTCTTGAAGCTGTCGATCAGGCGCTGGTGCCTGTCGAGGCCTTCCAGTTGCATGCTGGTCGGGGTCAGGCCGAAGAAGCGCACGCTGCCGTCCACCGAGCCCAGCACCGCGTCCATGCGTTCGTCGCCAAACATGCGGCGGAAATTGACCACGTAATCGTCCAGCTCCAGCTCGTCATCGAGTTCCACTTCCAGCACCACGTTCAAGGCTTGATAGAACAGTTTGCGTTCGAGCGTGTTGTCGTTGTACTGCAAGAAGGTTTCCACCAGCTCTTTCGCTTCCTCGAACTGCTGCAGCACCAGATGAATCAGCAGCTTCAATTCCAGCGTCGTCAGCTGGCCCCAGACCGTGTTTTCGTCAAATTCGATGCCGATCAGGGTGGCGATGTCGCCGTACTCGTCGAGCTCGCTGTTTTCCAGGCGCTCAAGCAAGTCTTCCAGGCTGGCATCGTCCAGCTGATGCAGGTTCAGGATGTTGGCGCGGAACAGCAGCGCCTTGTTGGTGTTGTCCCAGATCAAATCTTCGACGGGATACACTTCCGAATAGCCGGGTACGAGGATGCGGCAGGCAGTGGCGCCCAGCTGGTCGTACTCGGCCGTGTAGACTTCCTTGCCCATGCCGGCGAGGATGCCGAACAGGGTCGCCGCTTCCTCGGCATTCGAGTTTTCGCCGTGGCCGGAAAAATCCCACTCGACAAAGTCGTAATCGGCCTTGGCGCTGAAGAAGCGCCACGAGACGATGCCGCTCGAATCGATGAAGTGTTCGACGAAGTTGTTCGGCTCGGTGACGGCTTCGCTGGCAAACGTCGGCTGCGGCAAGTCATTGAGGCCCTCAAAGCTGCGGCCCTGCAGCAATTCCGTCAGGCTGCGCTCAAGCGCCACTTCCAGGCTCGGGTGCGCGCCGAACGAGGCGAACACGCCGCCCGTGCGCGGGTTCATCAGGGTGACGCACATCACCGGGTACACGCCGCCCAGCGA